>Ga0182738_1005803_pt1 | contig 13031 bp, 10 predicted proteins | sample eDN5th30CBELigMG_FD_128876 | JGI IMG/M metagenome (GOLD analysis project Ga0182738, IMG submission 128876) | Enriched Miracle-Growth compost microbial communities from Emeryville, California, USA - eDNA 5th pass 30_C BE-Lig MG (version 2)... ...
GGATCTCGCGGGCAAGGTCACCACCGGTGAGACCTACGTCGTCGATCCCGAGGGCGAGCACCGGTTCACGGTCGCGGCCGTCGACCTGGGCATCAAGACCAACACACCGCGCAACTTCGCGCGCCGCGGTGTGCGCACGCACGTCCTGCCCGCGTCGGCGACATTCGACCAGATCGCCGACCTCAAACCCAACGGGGTGTTCCTGTCCAACGGACCGGGCGACCCGGCCACCGCGGACCACATCGTCGAGGTGACCCGCGAGGTGCTCGGCGCCGGAATCCCGTTGTTCGGCATCTGCTTCGGCAACCAGATCCTGGGCCGCGCGCTGGGCCGGTCCACCTACAAGATGGTCTTCGGGCACCGCGGGATCAACATCCCGGTGGTCGACCACATCACCGGCCGCGTCGCGATCACCGCGCAGAACCACGGCTTCGCGCTGGAAGGCGAGGCCGGCGAGAAGTTCGACACGCCGTTCGGCACCGCCGAGGTCAGCCACACGTGCGCCAACGACGGTGTGGTCGAAGGTGTCCGCCTGGTCAACGGCAAGGCGTTCTCGGTGCAGTACCACCCCGAGGCCGCGGGCGGCCCGCACGACGCGGAGTACCTGTTCGACCAGTTCATCGACCTGATGGCGGGGGAGCACCACTCGTGACCCGTCGCCAGTCTTTTTCCACCGCGAGCGTGCGTGTCTGTCGCGCGCCACGCCGTCAAAACATCTGCAAGCACGCACGCTCGTGCTGGACTGGGGGTGCGCTCAATGCCACGTCGTTCTGATCTCAACCACGTGCTGGTCATCGGGTCGGGCCCGATCGTGATCGGCCAGGCCTGTGAATTCGACTACTCGGGCACACAGGCCTGCCGCGTGCTGCGCTCCGAGGGGATCCAGGTCAGCCTGGTCAACTCGAACCCGGCCACGATCATGACCGACCCCGAGTACGCCGACAACACCTACGTCGAACCGATCACCGCCGCTTTCGTCGAGAAGGTCATCGCCCAGCAGGCCGCGCGCGGCAACAAGATCGACGCCCTGCTGGCCACGCTCGGCGGGCAGACCGCGCTCAACACCGCGGTCGCGCTGCACGAGAACGGTGTGCTGGAGCGCTACGGCGTCGAACTCATCGGCGCGGACTTCGAGGCCATCCAGCGCGGTGAGGACCGGCAGAAGTTCAAGGACATCGTCGCCAAGGTCGGAGGCGAATCCGCCCGCAGCCGCGTCTGTTTCACGATGGACGAGGTCCGCGAGACCGTCGCCGAACTCGGCCTGCCCGTCGTGGTGCGGCCCAGCTTCACCATGGGCGGCCTGGGCTCGGGCATGGCGTACTCGGCCGAGGACGTCGAACGGATGGCCGGTGACGGCCTGGCCGCGTCGCCGTCGGCGAACGTGCTGATCGAGGAATCGATCTACGGCTGGAAAGAATACGAGCTCGAGCTCATGCGCGACGGCCGCGACAACGTCGTGGTGGTCTGCTCGATCGAGAACTTCGACCCCATGGGCGTGCACACCGGCGACTCGGTGACCGTCGCGCCCGCGATGACGCTGACCGACCGCGAGTACCAGAAGATGCGCGATCTCGGCATCGCGATCCTGCGCGAGGTCGGTGTCGACACCGGCGGCTGCAACATCCAGTTCGCGGTCAACCCGAGAGACGGCAGGCTCATCGTCATCGAGATGAACCCGCGCGTGTCGCGGTCCTCGGCGCTCGCGTCGAAGGCCACCGGGTTCCCGATCGCCAAGATCGCCGCGAAACTGGCCATCGGCTACACGCTCGACGAGATCCTCAACGACATCACCAAGGAAACCCCGGCCTGCTTCGAGCCGACCCTGGACTACGTCGTGGTCAAGGCGCCGCGGTTCGCGTTCGAGAAGTTCCCCGGCGCCGATGCCACGCTGACGACCACCATGAAGTCGGTCGGCGAGGCGATGTCGTTGGGCCGCAACTTCATCGAGGCACTCGGCAAGGTCATGCGGTCGCTGGAGACCACCCGCGCCGGCTTCTGGACCGCACCGGATCCCGACACCACCGTCGAGCAGCTGCTGACCAACCTGCGCACCGCGCAGGACGGCCGCATCTACGACATGGAGCTCGCGCTGCGCCTCGGTGCGTCCGTCGAACAGGTCTCCGAGGCCTCCGGCGTGGACCCGTGGTTCGTCGAGCAGATCGCCGGGCTGGTCGACCTGCGCGCCGAACTGGTCGAGGCGCCCGTCCTCGACGCCGACCTGCTGCGCCGCGCCAAGTACAGCGGCCTGTCGGACCGCCAGATCTCGGCGCTGCGACCGGAACTGGCCGGTGAGGCCGGCGTGCGCGCGCTGCGCCAGCGGCTGGGCATCCACCCGGTGTTCAAGACCGTCGACACGTGCGCGGCCGAGTTCGACGCCAAGACGCCGTACCACTACAGCAGCTACGAGCTCGATCCCGCGGCCGAGACCGAGGTGGCGCCGCAGACCGAGAAGCCCAAGGTGCTGATCCTCGGATCCGGGCCCAACCGCATCGGCCAGGGCATCGAGTTCGACTACAGCTGCGTGCACGCCGCGACCACGTTGAGCGACGCCGGTTTCGAGACCGTGATGGTCAACTGCAACCCCGAGACCGTCTCGACCGACTACGACACCGCCGACCGGCTCTACTTCGAGCCGCTGACGTTCGAGGACGTGCTGGAGATCTACCACGCCGAATCCCTTTCGGGTGAAGGCGGTCCCGGAGTGGTCGGCGTCATCGTGCAGCTGGGCGGCCAGACCCCGCTGGGCCTGGCCAAGCGCCTGGAGGACGCGGGGGTGCCGATCGTCGGCACCAGCCCCAAGGCCATCGATCTCGCGGAGGACCGCGGACACTTCGGCGAGGTGCTCACCGCCGCCGGGCTGCCCGCGCCCAAGTACGGCATGGCTACCAGCTTCGACCAGGCCCGCCGCATCGCGGCCGACATCGGCTACCCGGTGCTGGTCCGGCCGTCGTACGTGCTGGGCGGCCGCGGTATGGAGATCGTCTACGACGAGGAGACCCTGCGCGGCTACATCACCCGCGCGACGCAGCTCTCGCCCGAGCACCCGGTGCTGGTCGACCGGTTCCTCGAAGACGCCATCGAGATCGACGTCGACGCGCTGTGCGACGGCACCGAGGTCTACATCGGTGGGATCATGGAGCACATCGAGGAGGCCGGTATCCACTCCGGTGACTCGGCATGCGCACTGCCGCCGGTGACCCTGGGCCGCAGCGACATCGAAGCGGTCCGCCGCGCCACCGAGGCGATCGCCCACGGCATCGGCGTGGTCGGCCTGCTCAACGTGCAGTACGCGCTCAAGGACGACGTGCTCTACGTGCTGGAGGCCAACCCGCGCGCGAGCCGTACGGTGCCGTTCGTGTCGAAGGCCACCGCGGTGCCGTTGGCGAAGGCCTGCGCGCGCGTGATGCTGGGCGCGACCATCACGCAACTGCGCGACGAGGGGCTGCTGAGCAAGACCGGCGACGGCGCCCACGTGGGCCGCAGCACGCCGGTCGCGGTCAAGGAGGCCGTGCTGCCGTTCCACCGCTTCCGCAGGGCCGACGGCGCGCAGATCGATTCGCTGCTCGGACCGGAGATGAAATCGACCGGTGAGGTCATGGGCATCGACCACGATTTCGGCACCGCGTTCGCCAAGAGCCAGACCGCCGCATACGGTTCGCTGCCCACCGAGGGCACGGTGTTCGTGTCGGTGGCCAACCGCGACAAGCGGTCCCTGGTGTTCCCGGTGAAACGCCTGGCGGACCTCGGGTTCCGCGTCCTGGCCACCGAAGGCACCGCGGAGATGCTGCGCCGCAACGGTATTCCGTGTGACGAGGTGCGCAAGCACTACGAGGACCCGAGTGCGGCCGATCCTCGCCCTTCGGCGGTCGAGGTCATCAAGGCCGGCGAGGTCAACATGGTGATCAACACGCCGTACGGCAACTCGGGTCCGCGCGTCGACGGTTACGAGATCCGCTCGGCCGCGGTCTCGATGAACATCCCGTGCGTCACCACGGTGCAGGGCGCCTCGGCCGCGGTGCAGGGCATCGAGGCCGGCATCCGCGGCGACATCGGCGTGATGTCGCTGCAGGAACTGCACAGCGAACTGGGGTCGCGCCGGTCATGACGGGATTCGGGCAGCGGCTCGACGCCGCGGTGTCGGCGCGCGGGCCGCTGTGCCCCGGCATCGACCCGCATCCGGAGCTCTTGAACGCCTGGGGCCTGACGGTCGACGCCGAGGGCCTGCGTGCGTTCTGCGACATCTGCGTCGCGGCGTTCGCGGGCTTCGCCATCGTCAAACCGCAGGTCGCGTTCTTCGAGGCCTACGGTTCGGCGGGGTTCGCGGTGCTGGAGGCCACCATCGCGGCGCTGCGCGCCGAAGGTGTGCTGGTGCTCGCCGACGCCAAACGCGGCGACATCGGCTCCACGATGGCGGCCTACGCCGCGGCGTGGGCCGGTGATTCGCCGCTGGCCGCCGACGCCGTGACGGCGTCGCCGTACCTCGGATTCGGTTCGTTACGACCACTTCTGGACACCGCGGTGGCCAACGGCCGCGGCGTGTTCGTGCTCGCCGCGACCTCCAATCCCGAGGGTGTCGGCCTGCAACGCGCCGTGGCAGGCGACGTCACCGTCGCGCAGTCGATCGTCGACGCGGTCGCGCAGGCGAACCGGGAGGCGGATCCGGCGGCGCGCGACGGCGATCCGGTGGGCCCGTTCGGTGTCGTGGTGGGCGCGACGGTGGCCGATCCGCCCGACCTGCACATGCTGGGCGGCCCGGTGCTGGTACCCGGCGTCGGTGCGCAGGGCGGTAGACCGGAGGCGCTGGGCGGCCTCGGGAATGCGCGACGCCTGCTGCCCGCGGTCTCCCGCGAGGTGCTGCGCGCGGGACCCGCCGTCGACGACGTGCGGGCCGCGGCCGAACGACTGCGCGACCAGGTGGCCTACCTGGCCTGACGGGCCCACCACGCGACAGCGCCATTGCGCCGACAATCGTCGGTCCAACGGCTCAGGTAGGAGCCGGATTTCAGATGTGTCCGAGCCGGCAGCCCTGTGCCGGTGCGGCGACGTTCGTGCCGGCAGCGTGAGCAGCGCGACGAGCGCTGACATACAACGGGATTCGGATCGCCGCGCGAGTTCGCCTGCGGCGCAGTCCATCACGAGGCCATCGCGGGGCCGTCGCGGGGCCGTCGTGGCGCATCCAGACGCTGACAGTCAGAACCCCCGGTTGTGGCGACACCAACTCGAATGCGCCGGCGACGGCGGTCCTCGCCCGGTGCCGTGCCACCCCGGTGAGACCAGGGGAGTGGGAGACGTCCGCCGGGGGGATCCGGTCACGCCTGGTTCCACGGGCCCTCCGGGCGCCCTGGATGGCCCCTGACTGGCTCCTGGAAGGTCATCCGGCAGCCCGGGACGGTGCTCTCCGGATTCGTGGCCGTCTGGGCGCCCTGGTGGTGACAACTGCCGAAGTCACACGCGGTTCCGCCGATCCGGCCGCCGTCACGCCCGCAGGGGGTGCGATCCGGGCGGATCGCGAACCGGCAGGTGCAACGAATGCGCAGGTCAAGGCCGTGATGTGCATCTTCGGCCTGTGGTCGGGGCATGCGTGGAGTACGCGACGGGCGAAGGTTGCTCAGGCGGTCTGTGCATCTGCGTTGCGTGGATCGTGGCGTCGTGGAACGTTTCGACCGCGTCATTTGACCCGCCCGTCAGGGCCTCGACACGCCCGACACGCCGTGACCAGCGAAAATTTTCTTCAGCCGGTGCCACGGCCCGGTCCGCGGGCGACCGGTCTGCCGCAGGCCGTTCCCCAAGCGTCCGGCGAAGGCCTCCGAAAACCGTTGACGTGCAGGAATATCCAGATATCTGCCCGAAGAGCGGCGCCGAATCCCGCCGTCGGCGACCGATCGGGGGCGCGCGCCGGGGTGCACTACACGCTGGGCTTTTGGCGCTGTAACCAGGGGGTGGGGTTAGCTTTCGTCAGCTTGCGTGGGTACGGTCGTCGTCGCTGGCTGTGTTTGTGCTCCAGCCGAGACAAATCAAGTGATGGCCGAGAAGATCGCCAGGAGACGGAGGAACCCGTGGCCCTTCCCCAGTTGACCGACGAATAGCGCGCGGCAGCGTTGGAGAAGGCTGCTGCCGCACGTCGAGCGCGAGCCGAGCTCAAGGATCGACTCAAGCGCGGCGGCACCAACCTCAAGCAGGTGCTCACCGACGCCGAGACCGACGAGGTCCTCGGCAAGATGAAGGTTTCCGCGCTGCTGGAAGCTCTGCCCAAGGTGGGCAAGGTCAAGGCGCAGGAAATCATGACCGAACTGGAGATCGCTCCGACCCGCCGTCTGCGCGGCCTCGGCGATCGCCAGCGCAAGGCCTTGCTGGAGAAGTTCGACCAGTCGTAAGGCGCGCAGATTGACTGTCGGCCGTGGGGCCGGACAACGCGCGACTGATGGGCCCGCACGGGCCCGGGTCGTCGTGCTGTCCGGCCCCTCAGCTGTCGGGAAGTCAACCGTGGTCCGCTGTCTGCGGGAACGGCTTCCTGACCTGTACTTTTCCGTGTCCGTCACCACCAGGGCGCCCCGTCCCGGGGAGGTCGACGGCGTGGACTACACCTTTGTCAGCCCGGAACGCTTCCAGCAGTTGATCGACGACGGGGAACTGCTCGAATGGGCCGAGATCCACGGCAGTCTGCACCGCTCGGGCACGCCCGCCGCACCGGTCCGTGAGGCCACCAGGGCAGGCCGACCGGTACTGATCGAGGTCGACCTGGCCGGCGCGAGGGCCGTCAAGCAGGCCATGCCCGAGGTCGTCTCGGTGTTCCTGGCCCCGCCGAGCTGGGACGAACTCGTGCGCCGCCTGTCCGGCCGCGGCACCGAAACGCCCGAGGTGATGGCCCGGCGCCTGGACACCGCCAGAGCCGAAATGGCTGCACAATCCGATTTCGACCGCGTCGTGGTGAACCGGCAGTTGGATTCGGCATGCGCGGAATTGGTATCCTTGCTGGTGGACAGCTGACGACTCACCGTGCCGACCGACGAACTCGGGCGCATTCCGGTTGTGAGCCACCGGTCACGCTGTTCACAAATGCATTCACGGCATTCGTAACCAACAACCGCCAGGAGACTTCTTCGTGAGCACCCCGCACGCCGATGCGCAGCTGAACGCTGCGGACGACCTCGGTATCGATTCGTCCGCTGCCAGCGCCTACGACACGCCGTTGGGCATCACCAACCCGCCCATCGACGAGTTGCTGTCCCGCGCGTCGAGCAAGTACGCGCTGGTGATCTACGCCGCCAAGCGGGCCCGCCAGATCAACGATTACTACAACCAGCTCGGCGACGGCATCCTCGAATACGTCGGCCCGCTGGTCGAGCCCGGCCTGCAGGAGAAGCCCCTCTCGATCGCGCTGCGCGAGATCCACGGGGACCTGCTCGAGCACACCGAAGGCGAATAGCCAGGCAAGGGCCGGTTCGTGAGCGCGCGCAAGCGGATCGTCGTCGGCGTCGCCGGCGGGATCGCCGCCTACAAGGCGTGCACTGTTGTCCGTCAACTCACCGAGGCTGGGCATTCGGTGCGGGTCGTCCCCACCGAGTCCGCGTTGCGCTTCGTCGGTGCCGCGACCTTCGAGGCGCTGTCCGGTAACCCGGTGCACACCGGGGTGTTCACCGACGTCCACGAGGTGCAGCACGTCCGCATCGGCCAGCAGGCCGACCTCGTCGTCATCGCACCTGCCACCGCCGATCTCCTGGCCCGCGCGGTCGCGGGGCGTGCCGACGATCTGCTGACCGCCACGCTGCTCACCGCACGATGCCCCGTGCTGTTCGCGCCTGCCATGCACACCGAGATGTGGTTGCACCCGGCCACCGTCGACAACGTGGCCACGCTGCGCCGTCGCGGTGCGGTGGTGCTGGAACCGGCGTCCGGACGTCTCACAGGCGCCGACAGCGGCCCGGGCCGGCTCCCTGAGGCCGAGGAGATCACCACACTCGCGCAGCTGCTGCTGGAACGCGCCGACGCGCTTCCCTACGACATGGCCGGGGTCAAGGCCCTGGTGACCGCTGGTGGTACGCGTGAGCCGCTCGACCCGGTCCGTTTCATCGGCAACCGCAGCTCCGGCAAGCAGGGCTACGCCGTCGCGCGTGTGCTGGCCCAGCGTGGCGCCGACGTGACGCTCATCGCGGGCAACACGGCCGGTCTGATCGATCCCGCGGGCGTCGAGATGGTCCACATCGGCTCGGCGACCCAGCTGCGCGACGCGGTGTCCAAGCACGCACCCGACGCGAACGTTCTGGTGATGGCCGCCGCGGTCGCCGACTTCCGTCCTGCGCACGTTGCCGCCGCGAAGATCAAGAAGGGCGCCTCGGAACCCAGCTCGATCGATCTTGTCCGCAACGACGACGTGCTGGCCGGAGCGGTCCGCGCCAGGGCCGACGGACAGTTGCCAAACATGCGCGCGATCGTCGGTTTCGCCGCGGAAACCGGGGACGCGAACGGCGACGTGCTGTTCCACGCCAGGGCGAAACTCGAGCGTAAGGGCTGTGACCTGCTGGTCGTCAACGCCGTGGGGGAGAACCGGGCATTCGAGGTGGACCACAACGACGGATGGTTGCTGAGTGCCGACGGCACCGAGTCCGCACTGGAGCACGGCTCGAAGACGCTCATGGCCACCCGTATCGTGGACTCGATTGCGGCCTTCCTGAAGAGCCAGGACGGGTAGCGAGAGCAGTAACACGACCATCGCATCCGGATTGCGCGAAAGGGTTGCGCGGCAGCGTCCCAAGCGCTTGGGTGCAACAGGGCAGAATTGAGATTCGCCCGACTAACTAATTTGAGATGTTTCAAGGAAGGACGCGGACCGTGAGCAAAGGTCGCCTGTTTACCAGTGAGTCGGTAACCGAAGGGCACCCCGACAAGATCTGTGACGCAATCAGCGACTCTGTGCTCGACGCGCTGCTGGAGCAGGATCCCAAGTCCCGCGTCGCCGTCGAGACGCTGGTCACCACGGGCCAGGTGCACGTCGCCGGTGAGGTGACCACCACGGCGTACGCCGACATCCCCAAGATCGTGCGCGACCGCATCCTCGACATCGGCTACGACTCGTCGACCAAGGGCTTCGACGGCGCCTCGTGCGGCGTCAACGTGGCGATCGGTGCGCAGTCGCCCGACATCGCCCAAGGCGTCGACACCGCCCACGAGACCCGCGTCGAGGGCAAGGCCGACCCGCTGGACCTGCAGGGCGCAGGCGACCAGGGCCTGATGTTCGGCTACGCCATCGGCGACACCCCCGAACTCATGCCGCTGCCCATCGCGCTGGCCCACCGCCTCGCGCGCCGCCTGACCGAGGTGCGCAAGAACGGTGTGCTGGACTACCTGCGGCCCGACGGCAAGACCCAGGTCACCATCCAGTACGACGGCACCACCCCGGTGCGGTTGGACACCGTGGTGCTGTCCACCCAGCACGCCGACGGCATCGACCTGGAGGGCACCCTCACGCCCGACATCCGCGAGAAGGTCGTCAACACCGTGCTCGCCGATCTCGGCCATGAGACCCTCGACACGTCCGACTACCGCCTGCTGGTCAACCCGACGGCCAAGTTCGTCCTCGGCGGCCCCATGGGCGACGCCGGCCTGACCGGCCGCAAGATCATCGTCGACACCTACGGCGGCTGGGCTCGCCACGGCGGCGGCGCCTTCTCGGGCAAGGATCCGTCAAAGGTCGACCGCTCGGCCGCCTACGCGATGCGCTGGGTCGCCAAGAACGTCGTCGCCGCCGGCCTGGCCGAGCGCGTCGAGGTGCAGGTCGCCTACGCGATCGGCAAGGCCGCCCCGGTGGGTCTGTTCGTGGAGACCTTCGGCAGCGAGACCGTCGACCCGGCCAAGATCGAGAAGGCCATCGGCGAGGTGTTCGACCTGCGTCCCGCCGCGATCGTGCGCGACCTCGACCTGCTGCGCCCGATCTACGCGCCCACCGCCGCGTACGGACACTTCGGCCGCACCGACATCGAGCTGCCGTGGGAGCAGACCAACAAGGTGGACGACCTGAAGTCCGCCATCTGATTTCGTCTTGTCCGGAACTGCCCGATCTCTTCGGAGATTGGGCAGTTCTGCGTCTGACGGCGATAAAAGTGCGATGAGCGCAACCCTGGATCGAAACGTCCGACTGGTTTACAGTTCGGCCCGTTTGAGTGCCTGGCAGATAGGTGAGTGATGTCGATCTACACCGAAGACCTCACGAAGTTCTACGGAACGACGCGAGCCCTGGAAGGCGTGTCGATCTCCGTCGACCAAGGGGAGATTCTCGGTGTCGTGGGCAGCAGCGGATCGGGCAAGAGCACGCTCGTCCGCAACATCGCGCTGCTCGAACGCCCCACGCGCGGCCGCGTCGTGCTCGACGGGCAGGACCTGACCGCGCTGTCGGAGAAGGAACTGCGCGGCGCACGCCGCCGGCTGGGCAACGTCTTCCAATCGGCGAACCTGCTCGACAACCGCACCGCGCGCGCCAACATCGAGTACCCCCTGGAGATCGCGGGCTGGGACCGCAAGAAGCGGTGGTACCGCGCGCAGGAGCTGCTCGAGCTCGTCGGGCTGCCGGGCCGGGGCGACGCCTACCCCGCGCAGCTGTCCGGAGGGCAACAACAACGCGTGGGCATCGCCCGCGCGCTCGCGGCGCATCCCACCGTGATCCTGGCCGACGAACCCACCAGCGCGCTGGATCCGGCGACCACGCAGGAGATCCTCACGCTGCTGACCAACCTGCGCGACGAACTCGACGTCACCGTGCTGTTGATCACCCACGACCTGTCGATCGTGCGGCAGATCGCCGACCGCGTCACCGTGCTGTCCGAGGGCCGCGTCGTCGCCCAGGGCTCGCTGGCCGACGTGGCCGGTGATCCCGCGTCGGGTCTGCTGCCACCCCTGAGTGATCCACCGCCGCCCACCGACGACGAACTGATCCTCAACGTGCACGCGGGCGCCGACGCCTCGGGCGCGTTCATCGGCGCGCTGGTGCGTGAGCTCAACACCGATGTGCGCATCCTCGACGGCGAGGTGCTGCGCCTCGGCGGCCAGTCGGTGTCGCAGTTCCAACTTGCGCTCACCGGCATCGACCACTCGGCGGCCGACCGGGCCGAGGAATACGTGCGGTGGTTCGAGCGCAACGGCTTGACCGCCGTGCGCGTGGGCGAACGGAGCCTGGTGTGAACGCATTCACCGAGTGGCTCGACGATTCGATCCTGTTCACCACCGACGCGGTGCCGGTGGCCGTCGGCCAGACCCTGCAACTGGTCTTCGTGCCGTTCTTCTTCGTGGTGCTGCTCGGCATCCCGCTGGGCGTACTGCTCTATGTCACCGCACCGGGCGGCCTGGCCCCGATCCGCTGGCTCAACAGCTCGCTGGGCGTGGTGGTCAACGTCACGCGCTCGCTGCCGTTTCTGGTGCTGGTGATCGCGCTGTGGCCGCTGGGCCGGCTGTTGGTCGGCTCGAGTCTGGGCACCGTCGCCGCGATGGTGCCGCTGACCATCGGCACCATCCCGTTTCTCGCGCGGCTGGTGGAATCGTCGCTGCGCGAAGTCGATTCGGGCAAGATCGACGCGGCCCGCGTGGTCGGCGCCACACGCTGGCAGATCATCACGAAAACACTTCTGCCCGAGGCGATCAGCGGGATCATCGCCGGGCTGACCATCACGATCATTGCGTTGCTGGGCTTCTCGGCGCTGGCGGGCGTGATCGGTGGCGGCGGCCTGGGCGACCTGGCGATCCGGTACGGCGCCCGTTCGTACGACGGCCCGGTCCTGTGGTCGACGGTGCTGCTGCTCATCGTGTTCGCGCAGATCTTCCAGGTCGTCGGCGACTACTTCGCTCGCAAGACCGATCACCGCGCGCGCCGATCCGCAGGCGGCGCGGGCGACGCCGGTGAGGCCCAGCGCCTCTCGGCATGACTTTCTGCCCCTCCCATCACAACTGACAGGAACGGAAAACATCCATGTCCACACCCGAGAACATCGACGGCCCACCCAGATCGAAGACACCGCTGTACGCGGGCATCGCGGCCGTCGTCGTGGTGGTCCTCGTCGTCGCCGGGTTCTTGTGGCTGCGCGGATCCGGTGAGAAGAAACTCACGGTCGCCGCGACGCAGGTGCCGCACGCCGAGATCCTCGAGTTCATCAAGAACGGCCAGGCCAAGGACGCCGGACTGGACTTCGACATCCGCGTGTTCGACGACTACTCGCTGGGCAACCGCTGGCTGGCCGAGGGCGACATCGACGCCAACTACTTCCAGCACAAGCCCTACCTCGACGAGCAGGTCGCCGACTTCGGCTACCAGTTGCACGCCTTCCCGGGCGTGCACATCGAGCCCTACGCCGCGTTCTCCGAGAAGTACCGCAGCGCAAACGATCTCCCGGACGGCGCCAAGATCAGCATCACCGACGACGGCTCGAACCAGGCTCGTGCCCTGGCTCTGCTGGCCTCCAAACACCTCGTCACGCTGCCCACCGACGGGCCCGTGAACGTGCACACCATCGGCAACCCGAAAAACCTGCAGTTCATCGAGGCCGCACCGGATCTGCAGGCCAAGGCAGTTCCGGACGTCGACCTGGCGATCCTCAACGGCAACTACTTCCTCGACGCCGGATACACACTCAAGGACGCGTTGATCGTCGAATCGCTGGAGAACAACCAGTACGCGAACTTCCTGGTGAGCCGTGAGGACAACCAGGACGATCCCGACATCGTCAAGCTCAACGAGCTGCTGCACAGCGACGCCACGCGCGACTTCATCAAGGAGCGCTGGCCCGGCGGAGACGTCTCGCCGGCGTTCTGATTCTCGGCGACAGCCGCCAAAGCGACGAAATCGTCGCAATCCCAACCGGATTGCGACGATTTCGTCGTTCTCGGGACTAGCTGTGCAGCGCCTCGCGAAGTGCGGCGAGGCCACGGTCGAACGCCTCGGTGGCGGCGGGCACCACACCCGAGTAGCCGAGGTAGCCGTGCACCAGCGTGTCGGCGTTGTCCACCTGCACCCGAACCCCCGCGGAGGCCAGCAGCTCGCCGTAATGCAC
>Ga0182738_1005804_pt1 | contig 13030 bp, 10 predicted proteins | sample eDN5th30CBELigMG_FD_128876 | JGI IMG/M metagenome (GOLD analysis project Ga0182738, IMG submission 128876) | Enriched Miracle-Growth compost microbial communities from Emeryville, California, USA - eDNA 5th pass 30_C BE-Lig MG (version 2)... ...
ACTAATCCTTCTTGTTCCATACTAGTAGCTCTTGCATCACCAATATGCGTATTATGTTCCCAAACAATCCCCTTTGTTTCCTTCCCATAAAATCGGCTGACAATCTCTAAAGCTTCTACCATATGATAATCACGAATATTCCATGATTCGATATCGTCTGTAACCATTGCTTTATAATAGGCTTCTGCATTTTTGGATACTAACCCATTTATTTGTAAATTAAGGTAGGACTCTTTATCCTCTTCCATGTATTGCTTTCTTTTCGATACAATAGAATTTAGAAGCTCTAATACTTCCTCTCTACAGCTTTCTCCCAAAAAAGCCGCAGACATGCCATATTGCTCTGGCCTTTTGTTATAGGGGTGAAAACAAGTAATTGCTTGCATCGCTTTATCCAAATCTGGTGAATTTATTTTTTGTTTTTGCAAATGAGCAACAATAGTCTCCATCGATTCCCATAAGCTATAGACGTCTATGCCATAAAATCCCACCTTGTCTTCTTCCTTTTTATCAAGATTATATGCTTTTAGCCACTCAATAAGGGGAATGATTTCTTCATTTGCCCACATCCATGTTGGCCATCTGTGAAACTGAGAAAGTACTTCTCTAGCATGAGAATAATTTGAATGTCCTTTTACATACTGGTTCACTTCATAACAAGACGGCCAATCTCCTTCTACTGCAATAAAAGTAAAGCCATGATCTTGTATTAATTTTTTACTGATTTCTCCTCGAATGGTATAGAATTCTGCTGTACCATGGGTGGCTTCTCCCAGTAATATGTATTTTGCTTTACTAGCATTTTCGATTAAACCTTTTAAATCCTCTATATCATGAAAAGGCTGACTATATTGTTGGATATTTTCGATTGCCTTACTGATTTTTGTGACCATTTTTGTTCACATCCTTTCATTTGCTATTTCCTTTTAATGAATTCATTTTATTTTGTTCATTTAATTGCAAGGTATACTCCTTTATATTCAGCAAAACAAGGTATAAAGGTAAAAAAAGAAGGTGGAGACTCACGAGGCACTCGCTAGTCTCCACCTTTTTATCTATTTTCCCCATTCGATTCGATTACTTCTTTATACCAATAAAAGCTCTTCTTCTTGATACGGCGAAGGTCGTGCGTTCCTTCTTCATGCTGATTAATATAAACGAAACCATATCGTTTTTGGAATCCGTTCAACCAGCTTAGAAGATCAGTAAACGACCAAACACAATATCCCATTAAGTCTACTCCATCTGTAATGGCTTCTTGCATCGCGTTAATGTGAGCGCGGATAAAATCAATGCGGTAATCATCATTGACGATATCGCCTTCTTCCAGTTTATCAAATGCCCCTAAACCATTTTCACTAATGAGAATAGGTAGATGATAGCGATTAGTAATTCTTCGAAGCGCTATCCGTAATCCTTGTGGATCAATATTCCAATCCCAATCTGTTCTTTCTAGATTTGGATTCTCGACTGTTTTATACACACCAGGTATTCCGGAATCCTGTGAAGTACCTTTTTTTCCAGACGTGTTCATTTCAGCACTGCCTACTCCGCCTTCTAAAGGATTTTTCTCATAGGTCGTTGTTTGATAGTAGTTAAGTCCCATGAAATCAGGAGTTCCTTCTCTTAATAATTCAAAATCCCCTTCTTCCACTTCTGGTGCTAACCCATTTGCTTCTAAATAGTTCCATGCAGCTTCCGGATATCTTCCCCAAGCATAAATATCCATCCACCAATGGCTATTCAATTCCTCTGCATTCTCTGCAGCAATAATATCTTCCGGCTTTGAAGTTAATGCATATGCAGGCGAGTACGCAAAGCTAGGACCAATTTTTCCATTTGGAACATATTGGCGGAATGCTTTAATAACACTCGCATTCGCTAAGTTTGCATGGTGATTTACTTGATAGAAACGTTTTTCATCTGTCACTCCAGGTGGATGTACAGCCATTCGGTAGCCTAAACCAGTGAAAATATTTTGCTCATTTAAACTAACCCAATATTTCACTCGGTCCCCAAACTGTTTAAATAATTCAATACTATAATTAGTGAAATCCTCAATAATCTGGCGAGACTCCCACCCTGCATATTCATCTTGCAGGACTTGTGGAAGATCCCAATGATAAAGAGTAAGAACTGGCTCAATATTATACTTGATTAACTCATTAATTAAATTATTGTAAAAATCAATTCCTGCTTGATTGACTTCGCCTCTTCCTTCTGGAAAAATACGAGTCCAAGCAACGGAAAATCGATAAGCCTTCATTCCCATTTCAGCCATCAGCTGCACATCTTCTTTATAACGATGATAATGATCTACTGCAACATCTCCATTTGTTCCTTTAAATGTTTTTCCCGGTATCCTAACAAATTTATCCCAATTTGAAACTCCTTTGCCATCCTCATTCCATGCACCTTCTACTTGATATGCTGCAGATGCAGCACCCCAAAGAAAATTATTAGGGAACGCTTTCATTGATTGATGAATCACTTCGCTCAACTCCTTAAATTCTTAGAAATAATACTCCTATTATATAGAGAGATATATTCTTAGCTAACATCCTTTTCTCATCACTACACATTTAGATACTGTATAAAACCACATGTAAAAAGTATAGTTCATTATAAAATAAGTATATACATTTAATAACATTTTCGCAATACATAGCTATCATTAACTTAGAAAACCTTTACTCCCTCTATGAAAAATAGACATATTTTATCACTTATAAACCATAGGAAATCTTACGCAGAAACAATTTAATAAATGAAAGAATCATAGATTAGGAATGAAGCTTCCTTACTTAACATGAGCATGTATGAAAATCTTTTAGAATACAATATAATGAAGGAAAAGGAGGAGATATTTTTATGGAGTTTTCTTTATTTTGGGTAATAAACATTTTAATAACAGTTTATTTAGTTATAGATTCAAAAAAACAAGGCAAAAACCCTGTTCTCTGGGGAATCATGGGCTTTCTGTTTGGAATCATTACACTTTCTATTTACTTGATTAGAACAGATCGAAAAATTTTAGGATGGATTTTACTCGTACTAGCAATAATTTTCATGCTACTATTTATTCTATTTATCTTCGCCATTTTGTTTATGTCTTTTTCTTATATTTAATTCTCTAAATTAAAACCCAAATGGTGGACATATTTTATATGTTGTCTTGATTTTGGGTTTTAGATTAACATATTATTTTAAGTTCTTCCTTTTTTAAATACTACATTCTATTCCTATAAAAAATCCCCCTCCCTCCTTATTACAAAAAAAGAGTCAGGATGTCCTTCTGCTATTCCTAAACTCTATATAGAAATTCTTATTCCATCTCTTCTTCTGTAAGCAATCTTTCTTCTTTCTTCCACCGTATCTACATAATATCCTGTACAGCAAAATTTCCGATTTCCATAATTATATTTCAGTTGTACATGTCGATCAAATATCATCAAACTACTTTTTCCTTTTAGATATCCTAAGAATGCAGGTACACTTAATTTTGGCTGGCTAATCACTAACAAATGTACGTGATCCTTACATGCTATTGCTTCTATTATCTCCACGCCTTTCCCTTCACACAAAGTACGAAAGATTTGCCCAATATCATTCTTCATTTTCCCGTAAATTATTTGTCTTCTATATTATGGTGCAAATACTATGTTCTACTTACAATTCAAAGTTGTGTGTGTGCTAAACTATTATTGTCTTTTGATATAAGGACTTCCTCCTAGCTATTTATTTTCGGTTAGCGAGCCTAAATTATTTTAGCAGCCTAAGGAAGTTTTTTTAATACATCGCTGTATACTTTTTGGAACCCTAGGCCAAGCCCAGGGTTTTCTTTTCTATAAAAAAGACTGTAGACAAACTCAAAATTTTGAATTTGTCTACAGTCTAATGTTAACTTAGATTATGAAATATTATATTTTTCATTCTTACAGATCAAATAATTCATACTCACTCAGTTTTGTTTAGCGTTTCTCCACATTCACCAGCATCAAGTGTCTCTATTTTACCAATTCTTGTAATTCTTTATCAAAGTCTAGTTGCTTTCCTGCTGCTTTTTCCTTTCGTTTCTTAATGTTCTTTTCTAATACCTTTTGTAATTCTCCTTGCCACTTCGGTTCAATAAATGGATATGGAATTTTTGCAAATGATTTTAATACAGCTTCCACAATGACCTTTGCTCCAAGGGGAGGCACTGCCATCCCAATTTGTTTACGTACTGATTCTTTCCCTCCTAAGAACTCATAATTATCAGGAAATGTTTGTAACCTAGCACGCTCACGGTTTGTTAAAGCTCTTGGTTCATCATAGTGATACATATGAGTACCACCACCGCCTGAACCTGTAACGGTATATGATGGTAACGCTGGATGTAGACGTTTATAAATATTGCTTAGTTTCGCGCCTTTTACATTAAGTCTTAAACTTTCTGGAATTTCTTTTGACCAGGCATTGCCACCTTGGGGAATATGAGATAGCATTTCTACCACCTTTTCCTGGTGTCGGGTAAAGTCATGATTTATTGCATCTATAGGAATCGGCGGATTTTCTAATGCTTGTTTAGATGTCACCCATGTATTTGGTTCTTCATGCGTTGGAGCTGGAATTTTAAATTCTACATCTAAATCTTTTCGTATACCCACTATAATAATACGGTGACGTGCCTGCGGGACTCCGTACTGTTCAAATTTATAGAGATGAGGAGTAAGGACATACCCATGCTCTCCAGCCTTCTCTAGATCTTTTATAATTTGTAAAAATGCACTTCCCTCATTAGCACTTTCCAATCCTCCAACATTTTCTGCTAAAAACCACTGTGGGCTAAACTGATTTAAGACCTTGACTCCATATGTATAGAGTGGACCATACTTTCCGCTAAATCCTTTCTTTTCTCCTACATTACTGAAATCATTACATGGAAAACCAAAAGAAAAGGCATCAATTGGAGCCAATGTGGAAATATCTAATTCTCGAACATCCTCACAAATAACACTCTCTGGATTGTCAGGACAAATATTATGAATAAAGGTTCGACATGTATTTTCATCAATGTCGTTTGCCCATGTATGTTCTACGAAAAATTCTTCTCCTGCTTCATTAATAATCCTTGGCATACTTGCTCCCAGTGACAAGCCTCCTGGACCACAGAATAATTCGCCTTTACGAAATATCATTACGATGTTCACCTACTACTTTCTATAAAAGAAACTACTTTTTTAAATATGTTTCTTTTATTTATAACTTTCATTTTATCGTTTTTATCTAGTTTCGACAATGAGGAAACCCCTGGAATTATCTTATTCATACATATAGAAGCCTTAGTTTGTAAGAAAATATCAGAGATCACTCCATAAATATACTTCTTTAAAAAATGCACAGATATCACTGTGCATTAAATAAATAATATTTTATAGATAAATTAAATCAGACGAAGTAATGAGCCTATTGCATTCGAAGAGGTCCTTTAGCTTCAGATGATCAATAGGTTGAACTTTATGTTTACGTAACAACCTCATTAAATCTGCGGCTTTTATTCCACATCCATTAATTCTAGTATTTGAAGAAATCTTTTGCACTTGCGCATCAAAGTTTTTACCAAAACCACCTGAAATATACATAAAGAAACTTAAATCAGATGTTTTCTGTTGAAAGGCAGGAATATATGAGTTAATCATTTTCAGCTCATAATCATGAGTTATAGAGAAAACATGATATGCCTTGTTATCAATGATACCTGCATAACCACTTGGCGATTTTACATAAACGTCAGGATTTCGTGGTTGTGTTCCTACATGTCTAGATGTAAAACCAAGTTCTCTGAATACATCTAGCGTTGCATGCTCGAACTCAGATGCTAATTCGCGGCCACTAAATGCCATGTCAATGTAATTTGTTTCAAATAAGCTAAATGTGTCTATTTTGAACTGGTCTAAAATATTCTCAACCTGCTTAAAAGGAATTCCTGTTTGTGTGGATACCGAATCGACTACATCTTCAGTAATATAGGAAAGAGGAGTATCTCTTGCCATTTGTAAAAATTCATTTCGAACCATTCGCTCTACTATAATGTTTTCAGTTATTTTATCATCATTTAATCGACGATTATCCCGATTTTTCCCTGGCAATAAACCGTAATTGCGTTGAAAATTCTCTTTCCAATATTTATTTTTCTGGTTGAATGATTTTATAGTTGAGCCGTCTTTCACTATCGCCGTTGCTTCATTTATTCGACTTTCTGGAATATATATAGGTTTTCTTGGATCATCTCGTACTACAAGCTGTGTATACTCTAAATAATTGATAAACGTGTTCGCATTATCTTCTAATGCTTTAATAGTTGCTTCCCGCGTTCTAACACCTGAGTTTGTACTTGGAACTGATTGTTCAAAACCAAGTGGTAGAGCATCGTATCCTATTTTTCTAAATTCTAAGATACGCGCAACAACTTGTTCATAACATGAATCACTTTCATTTTCAGCTTCAACAGAAACAATACAACCAATTTCAGATTTTTTCAGAAAAGGGATATCACTATCTGCTCCTTCGGATAAGCGGGTATCTAGTAGCAGTCGAAGCAAAAATCGAAATGGTCTTATTTTAAATCGCTCATTAATCCGTACACGAGGTCGGAGCGAGTAGGGAGAAGGATATTGAAACTGCATGAGTTGCTTTGTCATAAGAGGAACTGGCGGCTCACCGTTCACTAAAGCCTCTCCTACCATGGTTAATTGAGTTCTGTTGTTATCGGTCTCTTCAAAAGTTAATCCTAAAGAATATACCCAAGCTTCGTAGGTTCTAGCTCCTCCTCCACGTTGATCACGTCTTGTCCCTTTTCTTTTTAATCCTCTTTTTTCGAGCATTTCTTCAAAATCCAATTGGCGATTTAAATCTTTAACCCATATATCACCTAGATTTTGCAAAGAAAAAGCCGTAAGGGATGGAACAATCGGATATAGTTTTCGTTTATTTCTAGGAACATGCCAATTGTTAATCAAGAGTATCACCTGCTGTTTAATATAATTGATATTACAAATTCCCCTTCAAAATTCAAACAATTCTTCCAGTTCAATTTTAACATATTATCTTTTCAACAATATCAAATATTAGGAAAAAGGCGATAATAGTTTATTAATAGAAGAATAGTAACCGTTAGATAAAAGATTTTATTTACTATCTTTATCGCTACCAATTCTCTTTAAACGCTTTTATACTTGCCTACATCTTCACTTAATTTTTTAAAATTTTTTCTAGACTAACCACATCGTACTAGGTGTATTCTACATAAAAAATGCAAATATATTGCACAACAAACTTTGAGGAGATAGTCTTACTTTAACCGGATATTTAAGCTTAAGACCCTCTCCATTTTTTTATTTATCTCTATCTACAAATAACTCACAAAATTATTAGTCAACTTAAAAAACAAAAGCCAGGCACCACTAAAAGACACTTGTCCTTTGCAGTTGCCTGACACTCAGAAAATAAGATTAAATTCTCTACAAATTTTCACAAAACTAAAAAATACTTCCTAAAAAACACAACATTAATCCAACTGATAGAAATCAATCACTACTCATTTCTACCAAAATCTTGCACTGACTGCGATCATTCGTTAATTTTTCTAATCCTTCTGTAACTAAATGATCTAATGCAATCTTGCTTGTTATAACTGCATTTCCATTAATCACACCACGTGCTAGTAATCGAATTACTTCAGGGAATAGATTATTATAGGCAAATGACCCACTAACCTTTACTTCTGGAGAAACGATTAAATTGGGACTAAATGAAACTGGTTTCTCCCACACACTAACTATTTTAAATTCTCCTCCTGGTCGGATAGAAACGATGCCTGTTGAAAATGTTGCTTCCACACCTGCAGCATCGTAAGCAACATCTACTCCTCCTTCTGTATTATCCAAAATAAAGCTTCTGACATTTTGCTCCATAGGATTGAGTACATAGGTTGCCCCTAACTCCAATGCTTTTTTCCGTCTTTCATCAGATACTTCAACGACAAAGATTTCACTTGCTCCTGCCGCTTTTACTGCCTGTAAAACAAGTAATCCAATTGGTCCTGCACCGAATATAGCAGCAGTGTCACCAAGACGAAGCTGACTTGTACGTACTGCATGTACAGCAACTGAAGTTGGCTCAACAAGGGCTCCAAGCTCCAAACTCATTTGATCTGGTAAAAGATATACATTCTCTTGGTTCACCACTGCATATTCAGCAAATCCACCAGATTTTGTATAGCCATAAGAGCCACCCAATTTACATATATTGAAATACCCTCGTTTACAGTTCGTACATTTCCCACATGGTGTTAACGGTTCAACAGCGACTCTATCTCCAACATTAACCTTTGAAACACCTTCACCAACTTCGACAACTGTTCCAGAAAATTCATGTCCCCATACAGAATGGGTACGAAAAGGGTATGCCCCAGCAAGATATTCATGCATATCACTTCCACAAATGCCTGCAAATGCAACTTTTATTTTTACCATACCACTTTCTAATGATGGAACTGCTATTTCTTCAATTCTGATATCTTTTGCTCCATAAAAATTTGCTGCTTTCATTACTGTACTCCTCTTTATGAAAATACTTACCAGTAATCAGGAGGTTATTTTTTTCTATACCTCACCGATTGTTTGTTTAACCAATCAATCTTTTAAAGGATAAGTGTATCCCTTACTAATCTTCTTATCTTTGTTACAGAGAAGACTTCCTGCTCTTTAATTCGGGATCGATAAGTCCTTGTAAAAGAAAACGCACCGCATAATCTGCAATCTCATCGGATGTAAGATCTAAACTCCCACGATTTAAGAAACTATTATGGTAAGAATACATTAAAGTTCCCATAATAAAGTCAATAGCTAAATCAACTGAAGGAAAATGAATCGTTTTCTGCTCCATACATGCCAGCAATATTACCCGAAGTTGTTCCCAAGAAGGTAAGAAGACATCTTTTAGCATCCCAATCCTAGGACTATTCATTACAATTTCCTGCTGCAAAATATTAATTAATTCATGTTCTTCATGACGATACAGAATAAATCTTTTACAAAATTCTTTTAAAGCCTCTAAAGAATCCGATAAATCATATTCTGTCGTCATAAAAGATTCTCTCAACGGTTCGAAAAGTGCATAAAATACATTTTCTTTTCCACCAAAATGATAGGATACCAACGCAAGAGATACCTTTGCCTCTTCACATATCTGCCTCACTGTCGTTCCATCATATCCCTTTTTAGAAAATAGATGCTTAGCAGCATTTAATATTTGAACTTTTACTTGTTTATTTTTTTCTTCATCATTTACTATTTGCTTTGCCATAGTTCCCTCTTCCTGTCCTACATGAACAAATAATGAACTTTTTAAAATACTAGTTTATGCTTGTCCTTTTTACTTGTCAATTTACACTTGGATAGAACTTTCGGCATTTTCCTGCTTATTTATTTTTTAGAAAGTCAGGATCTGCGAAACTTGGATTTGGATATTTATAGAATCCCTCTCCTGTTGCACGTCCTAATTTTCCTTTATCAATATAATCAACTTTTAATTTATCAGCTAACTTTATATATTCAGCAGCTCCAGTTGCATCTGCTTTTCCTTTTGTAATGTTATAAGCAGTAGTAATACCGACTACATCAAGAATTGCAAATGGTCCCATAGGTGCTCCAGTTGCTACCATCCATGTTTTATCGATTGTTTCCACTTCTGCTACTTCATTAACAAGTAACATTTGAGCTGCTTCTAACAGAGGAACTAATAAAGAGTTCAAAATATAGCCTGGCTGTTCTTTATGAAGTGGTAATGCAATCATTCCAATACTTTTTGCAAAAGCTATTACTTCTTCAAAAACACTTTCAGAAGTTCCTTTATGCTTCATAATTTCCGCAGTGTTATTTTTCCAAATTTCATTAGCAAAATGAAGAGCTAAGAACTTATCTGGACGTCCAGTAGCTTCAACAAATTGGCTTGGTAGAAGTGTGGAAGAATTTGTAGCAAAAATAGTTTTTTCTGGAGCAACAGTGGCTAACTGTTTGTAAAAATCTGTTTTAATTTGGACTACTTCAGGAATTGCTTCAATAATAAGATCTGCATTTTCAACCGCATCAGCTAAGTTCGAATAAAAAGAAAGACGACCATAAGCTTCCTTTAACTCTGCATCCGTAGAACCGATATCTTTTTTGTAGTATGGCATTAAATCTTGAAGGCGCTCTTTTGCTTTTTCTAGAACTTCCTCATTAATATCGTATACGGATACTTGATACCCCATAAATGCAGTTTGAAAGGCAATTTGACTACCTAAAACTCCACTACCAGCAACAGTAATATGTTTGAAATCCATTGTAAATTCTCCCTTTCTGTTCCTTAATAGATTCATTACTTTAAAAATTAATAAACTATCATTTATTTGAACGATCATTTTGAACGTTTGTTCAATTTATAATTTACGCTTATCCTTTTTTATTGTCAAACATAAACACCTTGCTTATAGTGAAAAAACAATACCAAGCACTACAAAAGACATTTCTCCCTGACCGGTGTTGCAACTCCATTCAGAAATAAATGCTTCTGTAGATGAACTACTAGATTCCATGAAGATTAAAGCATATATACATGTTCAAAAAGCTAAATCTATGACATAATGTGTTTAATGCATTTAATCTGATTATTCTAACTATTAAGGAGTGGTACTAAATGATAGAAAAACTTTACTGGTTACCTACAGGAAAATTAACGCTAGATCATTCTTCTTTAAATCAAAAATTAGAGCCTGGAAAGCTTGTAACCTTACAAATATGGTCCTATCTGCTAGAAACAAAGGATGGCCCTATCCTTATTGACACAGGTATGCCAGAATCGTTTATTGAAAATCCAGGTTATTTTGATCATACACCATTTGAAGGATTGTTCTTACCTGATATGAGAAAGGAAGATCATATTCTTTCCGTATTAGATAGGATTGGCTATAAACCAGATGACATTCAAGCAATCATTTCTTCCCATTTACATATGGATCACGCTGGTGGAAATCCGCTGTTTCCCAAAACGCCTATATTTGTTCAGCAAGCAGAGCTGGATGTTTCTATTGGAAACGAAGGATATGCTCCACCAGAATGCACGCAAGCAGATTTAAATTATAAGGCCATTCAAGGAGATTATGAACTCATGCCTGGAATTCAACTTCTCTTCACTCCTGGTCATACACCTGGACATCAATCAATTCTTGTAACTACGAAGCAATCTGGGCCTATCTTATTGACGATTGATTTAGCCTATACAAAAGAAAATTATGAAGATGACATTCCATTTGCTACATTTGATCAACAAATAGCTACTGAATCGATTAGAAAAATTAAAAATCTTATGGCTGAAATACGTCCTACTCGTATTTTTTATGGGCATGATTTGGACCAAGCAACTACACAGAAGACTTACCCAGACTTCTCTTGAAAGTTTTCATTTAGGACTATTATTAATTGTCCTGTTCACTTGCATTTTGATAGTTTATAAGAAATCTAAACTATAATGGGAGGCTATGATATAAATAATCAAGCCAAAGAAAAAGCTAATCAATCACACAGTTGCATATGATTGTTTGGCTTTTTTATTAGCTTAAAAACAAATGGAATGGAGCGGAGAACTACTTCATTTAAGGTCAAAAATCAAATAGAATCATGGAGTGTTAGGACAAGACTCTTTCATTCATTTTGTCATAACGTAAACATAGTGTTTAAGTAAAAGAAAGCTTCCCCTTCACTTTACTGAATTATATGGTGCCATCACTTCCAAAGCATTTTCCACAAGATAATAATGAATGATAGAGAGCATTGCTTTTCCTGCATTTAGCATTGCCCTTTCGTCGAAATCAAATTTAGGATGGTGATGGGGATACGCAGCTCCTAAAGCTTCATTTCCTGCTCCAGTAAAGAAAAGCATACCTGGCTTTTCCTCCAGATAATTGGCAAAATCCTCACTGACTAACAGTGCTGGCACTTCTTCCACGTTCACTTCTGGCAGTGTATCTTTTGTGGATCTGGCAAATATCTCCGTCTCATTCGGATGATTATAAACCCCTGCGACTCCATGGAAATATTCAAATTCATAATCTGCCTTTGAACTCAAGCATATTCCTTTGATTGCATCATTCATGGCTTCCTCTACTAATTGCTGCACTTCTTTTTCATATGTTCGCACCGTTCCTTTTAATATCGCAGAATCTGCTATTACATTGCTAGCATCCCCTGCATGAATGGAGCCAATTGTCACAACAGCTGTTTTTTGAGGGTTCACTCTTCGACTTACTATGTATTGAAGCTGATTGATCAGCTGACCAGCTACAGCAATAGAATCAATGGTATCATGCGGAGAAGACCCATGACCGCCTTTGCCTTTAATTTTAATCTGGAATCCGTCTCCTGCTGCTGTTGTATACCCTTTCGTATATGAAATTGTTCCAGTTGGGATTAAACTCCATAAGTGATTAGCGAAAATGGCATCTACTCCTTCGAGACAATTATCTGCAATCATTTTTCTTGCTCCACCACCGCCTTCTTCTGCATGTTGAAAGAGGAGCACTACATTGCCTGCTAAGTCGTCTCTATTTTCTTGTAATACCTTACCAACTGCTAACAGGGTGGCTGTATGTCCATCATGTCCACATGCATGCATTACTCCGTCTACTTTTGATTTATACGGGACATCCTTTTCATCCTGAATTGGTAGTGCATCGAAATCTGCTCTTAACGCAATGGTTTTTCCAGGTTGTGCTCCTTTTATATAGCCTATAATTCCCATACCTCCAACATTTACTTTTCTCTCAATCCCATATTCCGATAAAAGAGATGTGATTAGCTTGGAAGTCTTATATTCCTGATTTGATAATTCAGGATACTGATGCAAATATCTGCGCCATTCCACCATTTTGTCATACATTTCTTCTAACTGTACTTTCCAATTGTTTAGCATAATCCTTCCTCCTTCGTTCTGTTATTTTACACGTTAATAA
>Ga0182738_1005805_pt1 | contig 13029 bp, 12 predicted proteins | sample eDN5th30CBELigMG_FD_128876 | JGI IMG/M metagenome (GOLD analysis project Ga0182738, IMG submission 128876) | Enriched Miracle-Growth compost microbial communities from Emeryville, California, USA - eDNA 5th pass 30_C BE-Lig MG (version 2)... ...
CTTGCTGAGTATACACCTTGGTTTTCTCCTAGCATTAGTTCTGATTTTCCGCCTTTTAGTGGAGAGGGAACAAAGTATTTGAACTTAATTATTGAAGGCATTAAGCCGTATATGGATACTCACTTTCATACCAAATCAGATTCCAAAAATACTGGGATGATGGGAGCATCCTTAGGTGGATTAATCTCTATTTATGCTATGGGTGAATTTGCTGATTATTTTTCCAAATTTGGACTTATATCTCCATCTTTATGGTATCCGAACAGTCTTTCTTATGTACAAAAAAAGCAAATAGATAAGGAAAAAAGCATTTTTTTTTATGTTGGAGATGAAGAAGGGAAGCAAAAGAAAAATATCCAAAGCGATATGGTGAAAAATGCATTCATTGCAAATGAATTCTTTTTAGAGAAATTGCCAAAGGAAAGATACCGATTTATTCTTGGAAAAAATGCAGACCATAGAAGAGAACATTTTATTTCACAGTTTTTAAATGGGGTAAAATGGTTATATTCAAAAAGTAAGCCCTCCTAAGAATAGGAGGGCTTTAGCCATTATATTAAATTGTTATTAACCTTGAAATCCACCTAGTTGCTTTTCAGCCATTTGTACTAAGCGCTTTGTAATTTCTCCACCAACAGATCCGTTAGCGCGAGAAGTAGTTTCTGCACCTAGGTTTACACCGAATTCAGATGCAATTTCGTATTTCATTTGGTCTAGAGCTTGAGATACTCCTGGTACTAATAGTTGATTTGAAGAATTGTTGTTTGCCATTGTGTTCCAGCTCCTTCTAGTTGTTTTTTTTGGTTGGGTTAACTGGAATTGCACCAGTTGTAAGAAATTCTTACTACCACTAGGTGTAACCCATTAATAGATATGGCATTTTGCTGGTTAGTTGTTGCCTTGGTTGTTGCTTGTACTATTATTATGGATGGATTTCTTGTTCTTATTCAACAAAAAAAGGAGGAAATTAATTCCTTTTACAACAGTTGGATAGTTTCTATTTCAATACAGAAACTAAAGGCAGAATAAAGTGCATTTTCTCTTTAAGGCACTACTTAATGTCTCCGGATTGTGGAAAAAAGGAAGGTGAATATAAAGTGGGCTCAATATGTCCGATTTGTAATGGGATGGAAAGCTTAGAAAAGCCTTGTACGAACTGTGGATATCAAGTGGAAGACAGGGGGAGAGTGATGGACTATTATGATGACTATAGTGCATATATGCCAATTGATCAGATGAAGTTAGAAGATGGCTATCAAGATTTATCTGCACATTTATGTCCTCATTTTATACAGTGTCCTCATTGTGGGCAGGAAGAAATTTTATTAATAAAGGAATAAAAATGATTTGGAGACCATTGTATCTAATAGTAAAAAAGCTTACCGAGCATATATAGCAAGGTAAGCCTTTTGTTTAGTATGCAATTAACGAATACGAAGTTCTGTTTCTTTATCGAAGAAGTGACCTTTATTCATATCAAACGCTAATTTAACTGATTGACCAGCTTGAAGGTCGGCTCTTGAATCTAAGCGAGCAACAAATTCTTTTCCAGATAGAGTAGAGTACACAAGGCTCTCTGCACCTGTTAATTCAAATACATCTACTTTTGCGTCAAAGCTTGTATTTTCTGAACTGCTTATAAATACTAATTCATCATGGATATCTTCTGGACGAACACCGAAGATAACTTCTTTACCAACATAATTTTGTTCGCGCAATGTTTTTAATTTTCCTTCTGGAATGATGAAAGAACTATCGCCAATTACCATTTTATTGTCGACTACTTTTCCTTCAAAGAAGTTCATTGCTGGTGAACCAATAAATCCGCCAACAAAAACATTTTCCGGTTTTTCGTATACTTCTTTTGGAGCACCAACCTGTTGGATAACTCCATCTTTCATAACAACAAGTCTTGTTGCCATTGTCATCGCTTCTGTTTGGTCATGCGTTACATAAATAGTAGTCGTTTGTAGTCTTTGGTGAAGCTTTGAAATTTCAGCACGCATTTGTACACGTAATTTAGCATCTAAGTTTGATAATGGCTCATCCATTAAGAATACTTTTGCATCACGAACAATGGCGCGGCCTAGTGCAACCCTTTGACGTTGTCCACCGGATAATGCTTTTGGTTTTCTTTTTAAGTATTCTTCTAATCCTAGAATTTTTGCAGCGTTATTTACTCTTTCTTCAATTTCCGCTTTAGGGAATTTACGAAGTTTTAATCCGAATGCCATATTATCATATACAGTCATATGTGGATATAGTGCATAGTTTTGGAAAACCATCGCAATGTCGCGATCTTTTGGAGCAACATCGTTAACACGTAATTCATCAATAAAGAAATCACCTTTTGAAATATCTTCAAGACCTGCAATCATACGAAGAGTTGTTGATTTACCGCAACCAGAAGGACCAACAAATACGACAAATTCTTTATCCTGAATGTGTAAATTAAAATCTTTAACCGCTTCTACTTTTTCATCATAAATTTTATAAATATTCTTTAACACTAGTTCTGCCATTTTGTTCTCCCCCTACTATTTTATAGTTATACTTTAACACTTTTGATACCGTTTTCAAATTGGCGAATTGCATGAAAAACGCTTACATGATTTTGAGCAAAATGCCTAAGAACTTGTATAATCAGGTGAATTCGCTCGTTTTTATAGCAAAAAAACTATAGGCAATGTTTATTTGGGTGGAGAATAAGAGGGGATGCAAAAGAAAAAAGCCAATATTGGCTTTGGAAAAGTGCTATCTTCCACTTGTATAATATAAGCAAGCAAGATAGGTTGTTATGTAACTATGATAATTTTTTAAGTCAAATCCTGTTTTTTCTGTAAATTTATCAAGGCGGTATTGTAATGTATTGCGGTGGATAAATAATTGCTTGGCCGTATTGGTGCTGTGTCCATTGTTTTCTATGAATGTTTTAATGGTCAGCAGAAGTTCTTTATCTTCATCAAATATTGAGAACCATTCTTTAAATAAATGAAGTTCGTCTTCTCTTAGTCGGCTGATTAATAGGTTTGGGAGAATCGTTTCCATACTGAGTACATTTGATTTTGGCATAAATGCCAAGCCTTTTGAAAATAAGTTTCTTTCTTGTCCAAATATTGTGGGGATTGGACTACTTAGCTTCATTTCTTTTCCTAAATAAAAACAAATGGAAAAAAAGAAATCGGATTGTAAAGCTTGCGCAAGAGCAAGTAAATCTTCCTCTTCTAAATATTGTGCATTTTGCTCAATGACCACACCTTCACTTAGGCCATTCCATATAATAAGACTATTTGTATCTATAAATCCTTCAAAGGCAGACTCAATCAATTTTTTTTCAAGAGAAACAGAATTTCCTTTAATTTGAAACTGGATGAAACGTATGGTTTCAACATTTTTAAAAGCAGGCTTTTCTCCATTGAAATAAAGATATTGATTCCAGGTATAATCTTCTTTCTTTAATGTTTCATCAGGCTCGAAAAAATCATAGCATGCTTTTAATAATTCTAGCTGAGATTCATCGATCTCCTGCTTTAGAATGCCAATCCAATCATCTTGAAAATTAGTCTTGAACCAATGATAATCAGAAAGCTGAGACGGGGCTGGAGGCGTTGATTGCTCCAAGCTATGTTTATAATAAGCTAATATTTTATGCTTCAATTGATGTTACCTCCGAAATAGTAAAAACATTATCATAATTTTATTTTATAACTTTTTATAGAAATGGGGCAAGTGGGGGCGTTTATGGAGGGAGAGTTTGGCTGAAAAGGATTCAGTATTGGCTGAAAAAACCGAAGTTTGGCTGATAAAAACTAACATTAACCGAGAGAAAGCTAAATAAGCACCCCCTTCCATATAAAATCACTAATTAAGGGGATGCTGAATGGGTTTATTCGCTTATATGAGGTGGTTCTTCTTCAGGCAGCTCTCTTGCTTCTTCGATATTAGCATTTTCTTCTCTATTGAAAACCGTACCGCCAGCTAATCCTTCATTAATCATACGGTCAATATCTAAATAGGCTTCGTCCTTGCCTTCAAATTCAAGATCTTTTTTTGCTTTTTTCATGAAAATCCCTCCTACCATTAGGATGAGTATTCTAATTAGTTTTATTCTTGGAGGGGAAATTAGTCAGTGTATAAAAGAGCTTTACTAGTTGCTGGCATCTTCTTTCCTCAATCTCTACTTCATCAAATAACATTGGTTTTGCATTGATTTCAAAAAGATAATAATTGCCTTCTTTATCTACACAAGCATCAATCGAGAATTCACCTATGAAACCATATTTTTTTGTTAAAACATCTCCACAATGGTTGACTAGTTTTTCGAAAAATAGATCATGTTCCTTTTGTGCTACTTCACGATAGGCCAGTAGTTTTCCGCCTGATGGAATATGAGTCGTTACATCTTGTTGATTTGCCTGTCTTACGCCAACTCCTGATAGAACATAGCGATTTTCTTCAAACATGACTAACAGGCGGAAATCATAGCGGCTTCCTTTATATAATGCTCCGTCAATACCTTCTTGGATAAGAAATTTCTTTTGGGACCATTCTTGATAATACTGATTCCAAACTTCATCTATCGAAGAAAAAAAAGCTGTTTCCTTCGTTGAACTTACTTGGATGGAATGCTCTTTTTCTAGTCGTATGCGATAAATATGATTCCCCTTAGATCCCTCAATTGGTTTTAAATAAATCTTTTTATATGCATGAAAAAAAGCAACAAAATCCTCTTTTCTCTCTAATAGTGATGTTTTCGGTATGTGCCTATTTAACAAAGGATGCTCGCTAAATAGCTCATAAAGTTCCCATTTATTTATAAAGGATGGATTAAAAAAAGGGATTCCATTTTTTTTTAGAAAAGATACGGCATTTTGGAAGACCTCTTGCTTTTCTGTATTTCGAAATGGCACTCGGTTATAAACTATGTCTGGCAATGGTGTAATTGCTTTAATCCACTTATTTTGAATGGAACAAAAAATATAGCCAGTCAGCTCATCTCTTTGTAAATTTTCAGGCGGAAAGATGACGACAATCCCGCCTGAAAGCTGCAGCTGTTTCTGAATCCCCTTAAAAAGCGCACCATTCCCTATTAATTTGTCTTGCTTATTTTTTGCAATCATAATGCCAATTAATGGGCCAACCTTATTCTGGTATTCGACAATCGGAAAAGCTACATGATTGGAAGGAGGCTTCGCGAAAGATAATCGCATTTTAGATGATCCAAAAAAGTAATTTTTTGTTGAATCTGTATACCAACATTCTTTTTCGGAATCATAATAAATATTCATTGAAAAATATCCTCAAGACTATGGATGCTTTGTTCCATTAGAAAGACTGCGTACTCTAGGGATTTTCGGCGTGTTTCCAGATCGTATTTTTTTAGAGAGGGATGTTTAAAGATGCTTCTTCCAGGTTTAGCGTTCGCCTCAAATAACCAGACACGCCCTTTGCGATCCAACCCTAAATCGAATCCGATTTCGCCAATATATCCTTCCATCTGCTTTTCTAGAGCTTTACTGATTTGCAAGGATGCTTTAGTAAGTTTATTTATCATTTCTTCGCTTTTTAAATCTGTATCCGTTAATTCGTCCATTGCTTTAACCATTCCTCCATTATTAAGATGTGTAGTCACACTTCCTGCACCAGCAATTTTTGCTGCAATTGCAGTCATTTCCCATTGTCCATCTTTATTTTTATTTGTATGAATCCGAAAATCGACTGACTTTTTTTCCGAGCGAATTAAGTGAATGCCTTGTTGAACGATATAATGAGATAAGTTTTGCTTGTCGAATAAATGATTCATTAATGCTTCTAAATGGTCAAATTTCATGAGCCGATTACCTTGGTCTATATCTTTAAAGCGGGTGTAGTAATAGCCATCTTTTTTATCATACAATAGCTGATAAATCCCTTTTCCAAGACTCCCGTTTTTTGGTTTAATATATACATTGCCAAAGTTTGAGAGCATTCTTTCGATAACAGAAAAATTAGTGAGTGCATGGGTCTCTGGCAAATAATCGGAAATATTATCATCTTGCAGTAATCTTTCATAAATATCCAATTTATTAAAGAAGCCTGGATTATACCAGGGAATCGAATAGTCCTGTTGCAATCTGTTTTTAACGACTTGAATTTTGTTTAGGTTTTCAATTCTGCGATTAGGTATGCGGTCATAAATAACATTTGGGAAAGGAACCTCTACTGATTTCCAGCCATCCTCATAAAATAGTCCATTAATGGTACCAGTATCCCAATTAACATGTTGCTCCCCAAATAGGAAGGCGATGACACCAACTGTTTTTTGCACAGAAAGAAGCTTTGAAAATAAAATGGAACGATCTCCGATTGGACGCACTTTTATGGTTGAAAATCCGGATGTGAATATTCCTAGTAGTGGACCTGCGTATAACGTCTCATTAACCGCAAATAAATGAATATTAGAAGTGGACGATGGGAAATGCAAGTCATTAAAAAGATCGGAACTAATTCCCACCGTATTTCTTGAGTTATTCTGTTTTTTAATCGTTGCTTCCTTACTTGCAGTGCCAAAAGCAAGTATTTTTAAATCGGTGTTCCTATCAAAGTCAGTTGGTAAGTAGACTGTATTTTCGCTATCAGTTATTATTTCGATAGAATATAGCTTTTTCATCCAGATTCCTCCTTTTATCATCAGCTAATTTAGCAGCATAAAGGACAGGAGCTTTATAGAGTTTCTCGCTTAGATGAGGATAGGCTGTCGTGATTACTTTTCTTCCTGGCTTTGAATTTACATCAAGAATCCATAAGGAGCCATTTGGGGTAATACCAATATCTACGCCGATTTCAAATAATGGAGATAAAGAACTTTCTAATATGGAAGGAAGGAGTGAAAATATTTCCTCTATTTCCTGTTTAAGAAAGCTTTTTAATTTAATGTAAATGGACAGAAACCAATCATCAAAGGCAACAATCGATGCACCAGCACTTAAATTTGAGATGATTCTCCCTTTTTCCCCAATACGGACTCCTTTCTCAACGACTTCCCATTCTTCTTTCACGTTTTTTTGCATAAGAGCACGAATATCAAATGGTTGTTCGTCTTTGTTTGAGAGTGGAAGATATGCTTGCATTAAATAAGCATTTCTTTTTAAAAGCTGATTAAGCCATTTATTAAAAGTTATCCGATCAGAAAATAACTTTTCTACTGTTTTATCTTTTTTATCCGTTCTTACCAATATTCCTTCTTTTTGTCTCTTGATAAAAAATAGTCCATTTCCTTGGGAGCCATTTATCGGTTTTATGATTATTGGATTTAAGCTCTGAAAATTAACTTGATTTGCTGATTGTAAGAGAAATGTTTCTGGAATATATGCTGCAAGCTTTGATTCGCGCAATACTTGATACAGTTGCCATTTATTTGGTAATCCATTGCCGATAAAGGTGATATTAGGCTGTTTTTTTAGCCATTGAATAATATTTTTGCATTGGATAGAATGAGAATCATCATGATAAAAACAACGATCATAGAGGATGGTAGGAACTGGGAATTCTGATTCTATCCAAGTATCTGAGTCTGGCATATATTCTTTTCCTTTTACAGTATGTGTAAAGGGATGATAGGTGGATGGGACAAAATGATAGATCGTTAAGTTATATTCGCGTCCATATTTTGCTATTTCGTGAATGTATTTGTTTTCATGCTCTAAGGATAATGACATTATTCCAAATTTATTCATCTTCTGATATCTCCTTTAAACAAGGGGAAAAGGAAAGTGCAATAAAATATTCAAGCAAAGCTTTCGTAGATGGCCTTGTTTTTTCAATATGTTCTTCTAATTTCTTAGAGGGTTTGGAATTTACTTCGATAACCCACAGATGACCTTGTTTATCCATACCAATATCGATACCTAATTCTCCTAAGTATCCATCTGTATTTTCACTAAGGATAGCTGCTATCTCTATAGCTAATGCTTTTAACTCTTCTAATTTCTGTACTGCTTTTTCTGTAGTCAGTAATTCATGTAACACCACTTTTGCTGGCTGCATTTCTGCACCTTGGGCCAAATTTGCAACGATTGCATTTTTTTGAGCAATTCTTGCAACAATGGAGGTAATCGTCCAGTTGCCTTGGTAATTTTTATGGCAAAGAATACGGAAGTCCAGAGAGCGCCCTTGTGATTTGAGAAAATCAATTCCTTGCTGACATATATAGCTTCTTCGCTTGGCATAACCTTCTAGCCATTTCCATAGCTTTTCTTCATCTGAAAATAGTTTAGTTTTTCCTTTTCTTTTTCCAGAAGAAATAGTTGCAGTAAATCCATTGTTTAAGTGTTCAATATGAAGAATATTTCTACCTTGGCTGCCATGAACTGGTTTAACATAAAGAAGTGGGAATGTTAGCATGGAGATAAAATTTTGATAGGTGAGTTCCTTTGTTAAAGGTAAATGTTTATGCATTGTTGCACTTTTGTTTAGAAGTTGATAGGTTTCATCTTTTGAAAAAAATCTGCTATTGAAAATAGGAATATCTTTTTCCTTAAGCAATTTTTTTAGCTTTAAAAAGGCGGTGCTAGAATCTGCTTTTCGAGAGTGAAGCCGGTTATAAATAACATGAGGATAAGGGAAGTTCAGCTTATTCCAAGTGTTATGATGAAAAAAATATCCGTTAATTTTATCCTCTTGAACATTTTGTAGTCCAAAGAGATAAAAGAATCCACCTATTTGTGTTAATTCTTCTGCTAATTCTTTGCATAAATGTTGAATGCTAGGAAATATGATTTCTTCCTTATCATCGTTAATTTCTGTTAATATGCCAATCACTGGGCCTAAATGGAATAATTGATTTTTGTTAAAATATGGGATGAGAAAAGTATCGATTTCCTTTGGAAGCAGTAAACTCTTTTCTAAATCAGTACTAAATACAATATCTTGCTTTTCAAGAGAATGTATTTGAACTGCAACTTGAACATTCCTTTTAGCTAGACATACATACACAGGCTCATTCAAATTTATGTTTAAAAATTTTAGCAAAGAGGGACTGATAGCAATAGATAATCCATCTAAAGCTTCTTGAAATTCATCTTTTTTATATAATTGCAAAAATTTAAGTGTCATTCAGATTCCCCATTTGTTTTTTCAATTTAGGAAGAGCGATACTGACATTCGCCTATTTTGGTGCTGATATATCGTATGAAAATATAGCTAAGTTGTGATAACTTTGAAAAAAGATTTCACTGGCTCAAGCTCAAAGCTGATACAGGCATAGATACTTTTCCTATATTTCTGAAATAAAGGTATTTCTGGTATTATGATGCATAGTTTGTTATAGTGGAGACAATTGTTAAATAAAGGAGTTGTTTTAATGGCAGTAAATGTACATGATCCTGCAAATGCATTAGAGAAAGCGATTCGTCAAAGCGATGAATATACAGAATTGAAAGCAATGTATGATACGGTAAATGGAGATCCTTCAGCAAAAGCAATGTTTGATAATTTCCGTAATATTCAATTACAGCTTCAGCAAAAGCAAATGGCAGGTCAAGAAATTACCCAAGAAGAAGTAGAACAAGCACAAAAAACAGTGGCACTTGTTCAACAACATGAAAGTATTTCAAAGCTAATGGCTGCAGAACAACGCATGAGTGTGTTAATTGGTGAATTAAATCAAATTATCATGAAACCATTAGAAGAGTTATATGGACCAGCACAACAACAATAATAAGACAAACGAAAAATCCTCTGCTTATGTAGGGGTTTTTTTATGGAGAAAAGCATAGAGATTGAATTCCAAACACTATAAATCATAGGGAAAGTGGATAAAATAATAGGAGGATGGCGAAATGCCATCCTCCTAAAGTCATATCTATTTAATTAAAATATTTTTTAATTAAAACTTGCTTCCGCCAAGTTGTTGCTCAGCCATTTGTACTAATCTTTTAGTGATTTCGCCACCTACTGAACCGTTAGCACGAGAAGTAGTTTCAGCACCAAGGTTTACTCCAAACTCTGATGCAATTTCATATTTCATTTGATCCAATGCTTGAGATACTCCTGGAACTAATAATTGATTTGATGAATTGTTATTTGCCATGATGAATGTTTCCTCCTTGAGTGATTTAATTTGTGTTACGTTTATTATTTTAAAAAAAATCACGTTTTTTATGCAAAAAAAGCAAAAAGTAATTTTTTCCATAGGAAATAAAATGTTGTTTTTATGCAGTTATCGTTAAAAACAGGTTCGTTCCATTTCGCTCCAGAAAGTTGCTTTCCGCGGGGAGGAACCTGAGCCTCCTCGGCTTTGCCTGCGGGGTCTCAGCCTTTCCTCTATTTCCCGCAGGAGTCAACTTTCTTCCGCTCCATTCCACTCTCGATTTTAAATTAATTTTCATAGCTACTAACCTTTTAGAAATAACCACAATAAATCGCTATATCTTCTGTTAATCTTCTGTCAAAAGTTCTAATATGCTTGTTTCTCACATAAATGATATATAAAGACAATACATCTACATCGAAGAAATGGGGGATTTTATGATTTATCGCTTATTAGCTTTAAATATCGATGGTACTCTCCTTCAATCAAATGGGCGTTTAACAAAATCGACGAAGGAAGCAGTTGAATATGTTCAGCAAAAAGGAATTTATGTGACACTTGTAACAGCTAGGAGCTTGCCATCTGCAAAAAAGGTAGCTAAAGCGTTAAAATTGGATAGTTACATCGTTGCACATGAAGGAGCATTAGTTTCCAATCATGATGACGATACCATTTTTGTGAAACGAATAGCAGAAGATTTAACAGCAGATATTGTTCGATTTTTAGAAGGATTTATCTGCCAAATTCGCTTAGTACATGAAAAGTTCTCACTAGCTAATAAATCAAAGCTACATCATAATATGCTTGCAAAGACAGTCTTATCTTCCGGTGATCCTGTTTTTTATTCCCACCAATTTGTCGATGTTTTAAGTGATGTTTTATTAGAAGAACCAGTAAGCCCACCTAAAATGGAAGTATATTTTGAAGAGAAAAAAGATTGTCAGGATGCAAAAGAAGTGCTTGAAAAAATGTTTGATGATATTCATGTTGTTCAGCATAATGAGTTACGCTTAGATATTTTGCCAGCTGGCGTGTCTAAGCTTAATGGCTTGTTATATTTGGGGGAGAAACTCGGAATTAAGAGTAGTGAAATGGTTGCTATAGGTGATGGGTTGGATGATTTAGAACTGATTGAAACAGTTGGCCTTGGCGTAGCAATGGGAAATGCATCAAATCAGGTGAAAATTGCTGCAGATTGGGTAACGAGATCGAATAACCAAGATGGCGTTGCCTATATGGTAAAAGAGCATTTCCGTAAACAGCAGCCAATTGAATTTTTACGAAAAATGAATATTATTAAATAGCCATTATTTATATTTTTACTAAAGGAGAAGTCATTATAGGGCTTCTCCTCTTTTAGCTCCCCTTTACAAAGTTTTTTGACCTTTCTAGTTACTTTTTGTAGACTAAAGTATAATCGGATAAGGAAGCATTATTTTTGAATAAAGGTGAGTTGAATGATTATGAAAGTTATATATATACAAGGATTAACAGATGAACGTTATATAAGGCCATTAGAGCATATAGCTAATCTATTTTTTGAAGATACAAAAGTGCTTTATAGGGAGCCAGAAGAAAAGGCAGACCTTCATGTTCGATTTGAAACAGAAAGCATTGGAAATGTGTTTTTTGTAAAAGGGAAGCTAGATGAACTAGAAGAAGGAACTACAATTGAAAGCAATGCAGATATTAGCCATTTAACTGATAAAGAAATATTTAAGCAAATGAAAAAAGCTATTTCAAAAAGCTACTTATTAATGTTGCAAGAATACACAGGTATGGTGCAAAAATGGGGAATATTAACAGGGATTCGCCCGACGAAGCTCCTTCATCGACATATGCAAGCCCAAACTCCGACAGAGGAGGCACATCAGGCTCTTCGCGAGGAATATTTAATGTCAGAAGAAAAAATCCATTTAATGCAGAAAATTATCGATCGGCAACTAGCGGTGATCCCTGATTTATATGATTTAAAAAAAGAAGTAAGCATCTATATTGGCATTCCGTTTTGTCCGACAAAATGTGCTTATTGCACATTCCCTGCATACGCGATTAATGGACGTCAAGGTTCTGTTTCTTCCTTTTTAGGTGGGCTTCATTATGAAATGGAAAAAATCGGCGAGTGGCTTAAAGAGAAAAATATTAATATTACAACCGTTTATTATGGTGGCGGTACACCAACAAGTATCTCGGCAGAAGAAATGGACATGCTTTATGAGCGCATGCATGCTTCTTTTCCGAATGTCGAAAACATTCGTGAAATAACGGTCGAAGCGGGAAGACCCGATACGATTACCCCAGAAAAGCTGGAAGTTCTAAAAAAATATAATATTGATCGAATAAGTATTAATCCACAATCGTATACACAACAAACTTTAAAAGCAATTGGAAGACATCATACCGTGGAAGAAACAATTGATAAGTATCATTTAGCGCGTAAGCATGGAATGAATAATATTAATATGGATTTAATCATTGGACTTCCTGGCGAAGGAATAGAGGAGTTTAAGTATTCTCTTGATAAGACGGAAGAGTTAATGCCTGAATCATTGACTGTTCATACCTTATCTTTTAAACGTGCATCTGAAATGACTCGAAATAAATCAAGATATAAGGTAGCAGATAGAGAAGAAATTCAGGAAATGATGAAGATGGCAGAAGAATGGACAGAGGAATATGATTATGTACCATACTATTTATACCGTCAAAAAAATATTCTGGGGAATTTAGAGAATGTCGGCTATTCAAAGAAAAACCAAGAAAGTATCTATAATATTATGATGATGGAAGAATTGCAGACGGTAATTGGTGTAGGTTGTGGAGCGTCCAGTAAATTTATCCACCCTGTTACTGGGAAGATTACACAATTTTCTAATCCAAAGCATCCAAAAACATATAATGAAAGCTTCGAGGAATATACAGATAAAAAAATAGCATTGTTAAACGAACATTTTTCATTA
>Ga0182738_1005806_pt1 | contig 13027 bp, 10 predicted proteins | sample eDN5th30CBELigMG_FD_128876 | JGI IMG/M metagenome (GOLD analysis project Ga0182738, IMG submission 128876) | Enriched Miracle-Growth compost microbial communities from Emeryville, California, USA - eDNA 5th pass 30_C BE-Lig MG (version 2)... ...
AAAGTATTCATATCTTTGAATAAGAACTTCCAAGAAGCCTGTTAGGCCTTCAGCGTAAGAGCTGGCGACTGTTTTGGAGGCCCATTTTTCAGGCACTTGATTTTCCATAATTGTTTTGAGCAATTGATTCCAATTTTCGTTTTGAGAATTTTCTTGGAGATTAGCAGTAATACATAAAAGATCCTTCTTGATTCTTTCGACTAATTTGTTGAATTTTTTGACTTCTTCTTTGACATATTTTTGAATCCACTTTTCTTCAAAAGTCTGATCTGATAAAAGAACAGGCTTTTCAATTTCAGTATTTCGCTGAGTGCCTTGGAATAAACTTGGCTTTGAAATGTCTTTGCCTTTAAGCATCAAGGAATCAATTTGTAACTTTTCAAGTGTTCCACGGAAAATACTTGTCCTGTTGCGTTGATCCTCGAGTTCTTTTTTCATCTCTTGGTCAATCTCAAATCTTGTGGAGATTTCATCTATGTTGCTAATAACCTGATATAATCCTTTCACAAAGGTCAGATTTTTCTTGTATCCTTCATGACTCCTCTTGAGGGTGGAGCTTGCAAAAGAATTCCATAGGTTGGTGAAGTCTTCTTTGAGGGATTGAAGGTTTTGAGCAGAGTTCTGGATTCCTTTATAAATTCTTTGAAGTTGGAATGAATATTTTTCAGACATTTTCAAATTAAAATGAGTTTTGTTTGATCCTCCAATTTCAAGAACATCAATGATATCTTTGTCAGGATATTTTGTGAGGACTGCTAGGATATCATTTGGTTGTAAAGCTTCAGGATTTTTGCCCGAAATTAGGGGATATGCTTTTTGCAAAGAGCTGAGGAGTGTTTGATAAGTTGAAGCCTTGACGTTGTCGACATTTTCTAATGTTCCTCCTTGAGTTTGAATTTGATTTGGAGTTTGGGGAACAAGTTTATTAGCATAATGTTGCAAAATATTTGAGGAAGATTTTGTCAGAGTGGAACCAATAAATCTTTGAGAAAGTTTGGTGAGAAGAATATTTCCTGGGATTGCTTGGCTTAATTTCATCAGCTTTCTGCCCATTTGATGAATCTCTGCAAGAGTAATGGTTGGACCACGTTGTCCTGGAGTTAATAGTTTTTGTCTGAAGTAATAGATGCTCATTAATAAATAAAGAGTAAACTGATTTTTATCAACCACTTTAGGATCAAGATCTTGGAAGCCATTTGTGGATAAATCATCCAAGAGAATTGAAGCTGAGATAAAGTTCTTGGAGCGTCCAGTCATCTCTTTGCTAGTTGGCCCTGATGGGGCAGAGTCGAGAGGTTTCAAGAATGACTGGAAGATTTCTGGAAGGTATAACGAAGTCATAAACTCCTTGATTGAATTGGGAGGGACGACAAAATATGGCTTTATTTGGGATAATCTTTGGTAAATTTCTAATTGATTGGGAAAGATAAGAATGAAGATTTATTGAAAGATTACCTGATTGGTGTTTTTGATTGATAAAAGTGACGACCTTTGCAGGTTTTTTCTCTTTATTGAGAATCGAAGAAATAATGTCAACCGCTTCTGCAACTTTTGCAGCTGGTAGTGTTTCTTGAAGGAAGATACATCTGAGTAGATTAATGGCAGAAACGAAAGCGTCTTGATTGTAGTTTTTGGGTAAGAAAGTTGTGATTTTTACCTTTGAGAATTGAAGCAAGAGCTGGAGAGCTTCTTGAAGCCGCGGTAGCTCGCTGTTGTTGAGGACGGCTATTGAGAATTCGGAATTTTGCAGTAAAGTAGCCTCGAGTGATTTTACAGGGAGAAGAGGAATATTTGCTGGGAAATCATTGCAGAAAGTCTGAAGGAGATCTGGTCGGAGAGCTTTGATCAAAAATAGGAAAGCCAATGGAGATATCTGATCATAGATAATTGATTGGGATTGATCTGAGGATACACTGTCTTGAAGGAAGAATTGTTTAAGGTCAAAAGATTGAGCGTTTTCCAAGGTTAAAAATACACCAGTCATTGCGCTTGATAGTTTTTGTGTGAGAAGTTTAAATGCAGGATGAGTCACTTCTGAGAAATATTGATTATTATACTGTTCCAGAGCAGCAAAAGTCTCAGCAAGAGCTTTTTTTGTCGTTGGACTTTTATCAATGATGGGTAAAACTGGGACTGGAATTCCTTTTGGTCGGTGGAGAATGTTACTGAAAGAAAAATCCTGAATTAGACTTCCTGAAGATAGTCTTAAATTTGAGCTAGCGAGATCTTTAATTCCTTGGAGTGTCTAATTGGGGAAAGTGTTATACTTTGGAATAATCAGAAAAAATTTTTTACATTAACTTTGGAAGCATTTGAAAGTATTTTTGGAGACTGTTCTTTTTGATTTAACCCGAGTGAGCCTCTTTTTCCTTGTGGGCTGACAGGGAGATCGGTCTTTCCAGATTTTCGTTTATTTGTGAATCTTTGAGCAATTATAATGTTATTCACAGCTTTATTAAACGCGGATCCTTTAGGTGAAATTCCAGGCACAGATTGCTTTTGAAGTGGACTTGATATTGATGAAATTTTCTGCTGATCTTGAGTGTCTTGAATCGATAAGTATGGGTCAGTCAAAACATGCGAAGAAGAAACAACATCCTCGCTTTCAACGCAATTATGAACTTCAGGGCCATCTGAAGGACTTTTTCTTCCTTCACCCCGGGACATCAATATATTTTGGAGGTTGGCTTTATCTGATGCATAGAGATCGAGGACCTGTTGAATCGGTCTCCAATGAAGTCCTTCAAGAGAGGTGAAAGCTTCTAGTTTTTCATAGATATGGGAGATTTTCGGATTGGAGAATTTATGTTTATAAAGAACAGTAGTGGCTTTATCTATGTGAAGGTCAGATGGGATGGAAAATGGAACTAACCTTTCATGAAGCTATCCCAGAACATTTCGTAATCATTATGAGATGTTTTGAGTTGAGTAATTATTTTAAACATACTTTGAGCCAATTGACCTGACTCCTTTGGAGTCCATTGAGATAGTGTTTTCAAGAGGCCTTGAAGAACTTCAAAATGCAAAGCCTGAAATAAAAGTTTAGACGTCAGGAGTGAATTCGAAAATTAAATTACTGAAAGAGATTTTGGAGGATCTTTGAGAAGAGCAAGCAATGTGTCTTTCAAAAGAGAGAGATAGACAAGCTCAGGGATTGTATTTGGCTTGATTACCTCATTAAAGATTTGTTTAAATAGAAGCAGATATTCTGATAAATTTGACCATTCTTTGAGGCTCTTTTTCAACCTAGAGGGATGTAAAAAATATAATAAGTTTATTCTGACCTTGGAAGAGAATTGAAAATCAAGTCATGATGATCGAGAGTCGCTTCTGCGGTGATATCCATGAGTTCTTTCTTCTTGGCATCTTTGATCTGGATACTAACTGTTGCTTTTGGCTGTTCTATTTTTTCCTCTTCTTTATCTTCAGTATCTATTGCTTTAGATTGAGATTTTTTGATGATTTCTTCGAAAGTTTTTTGAAGTTGATTTTGAAGGAAATTATTGATTTGCTCTTCTTGAGCATTTTCTTTGAGTGAGCTGAAACAATCATTTGCAATTTTCAAGAGATTTTCTTCGAGATTGAAAACCTCACTCTCACACTGTTTGAGCTTCTCTGTAATATAATCTTGTTCCTTTTGGTAAATCAACATATTTGCAACACATATTTTATATGTCGCGTGATCTGCTTGACTTACATCTAAGTCGATACCTAAGACCTATGAAGAAGAGTGAGGGATTGAAATTAGATGAGAAAAATTACCAATGTGTCAAACTTATCAAAGAAATCTGGTTTTTTGGAAGAGAAGAGGAAAATGAACTTGACTCTGTTTGGATTGGGCAGTTTTTGGATATATTCTTGGTTGAGATTCTTGAGTATATCATGAACATACAACAGGTATTCCTCTTCTGTGATATCTTTAAAGACCAAGACTTTGTTTTCTTCGTATTGTGCAAGATTAAACACTTTCAGATCATCTTGTGAAATCTCGATGATAGATTGGCTCGTGACAAGAGACAAGAGAGATAGAGAAACGATTTCAAGCGGATCATAAACATAAATCGCGGGCAACTGTGTATGATTGAGCAGTAAATAAATTGATAAGATGTCGTCGCAAAGTTGATCAGAGGCAAACAAGGTATTTGAGAGTTGCAAGTAGAGCTGATGGTAGAAGTTTTCATTTTTGAAAACGACAGTGAGGTTCAATGAGGCAGCAGTATCAAGATCGAGATCCTTTTTGAGAAGACGAAGAGCATCGGCTTTAATGGGATAAGGATATTGGCTTATAAAGACACTTGCTAAGCCAGCAAAAGAAATCATTTTTGGGAGAAGCTGTTCGAACGCTGAATCTTGCAACTCAAGAGAATTTTCTTTCAATTTAAAGCAGCATTTCAATAGGATGGGGGATCGGTCGAACATTGAAAGATCAAAATCCCTAGAATCCTTGAGTTTCCAAGTTTTCAGAGTTTGTGTGTCTAAATACCCTTGAGGTTGCGTGTAATAATTTTTCAAAGATGAGATCATTTCAGATAAAACAAGTTTTTTATGACAGTGAAGTTTGCTTGCAATTTTTAATGAAGCTTCCTTTTCCAGTTTTGATTCAATCAAAAGTATCTTATTTGTAATGGAGTCCAATTCAGAGCTTGAGCCCTGGTCAATCAAGAGAAAAGGATTTATGTAGAAGATATGGGAGAACAGATTGGGGAAATTTTGTTTGAGTTGACCGAGACTCAACAAGGCTTCCATATCATATGGAATTAAAACAAGTCTAAGACGGGACTTGATTTCTTTCTGAATCAGCTTCAAGGTTTGAATATCAGTCAGATCTTCTTGATTAGCTGGGCTCAATCTCCATGTTGCAATTATTTTCGATGCTCTTGGAACCCCAAAAAGAGAAAATATGCTTTCCCCTTGAACAAGTGCATTCAGATTTTGTAATAGCTCAAGCAGAGAGCTTTTATTTGAAAAGTTTTTGAAATCAACAAGCAAGTAGTGAGTTTGAGTGGTTTTTATTGACATATCACAAATAATTTGGTCAATTTGATCCTGTGAGAGCTCTGTAGGATTATGACACACTCCATTCAGGAGAGGGATGATATCAGACATGCATTGGACTAGAGGGATCACAAGAGGGTTTTTGTGAGGGAGAGCAAGGAAATGAAGATTTGAGGAGAACGTTTGGAACACATGAACCAAATACATGAAATAATTTTGACTTGCTTTATCTTTGCTGTAAAAGTCAAGATTGAAGGTGTTGTTTTCAAAATCTTTGATGTCAGTAAAAAGTTTTAATTTTTTAGTGTTGGATTCTTGAATAAACAATCCTCCTGGAATGTTTTCTGATGATGAAGCGAGATATTTTTCAATAAAATTTTTGCATGAAAGATCAAATTTCTCACTCTCAGATCCTATTTCAGAGTCTTTGAAGAATGTTCCTCTTCTACTTAGGGTGCTTGGTAAACTATCATCAATAAAAGGCCGAATGGAAACTGACTTTGGTGGCTGAGTCCTGGCGGTATCTTTTGATTTGAATCTTTTTATCTCCAAGGAATCCACGTCTTTTCTTGTAGTTTGCTCAGAAACTAAGCTTTTAAATCGGGAAGTTTTTCTTGAAAATGGCTGCTGTGAAGGATTTGGAATGATATTAATGCCCAAAATTTCAGTAGTTTTTTTATTTAGACTTTCTGGGGTTCCAAGGAAAAGAGTACACAGCGATATTTTGAGGATTTTGTCGATTGTTTCTGTCGAGAAATCTTCAGAAAATGGAAGAGCCAGACTTTGAAGCAAAGAACAGAGTGCAGGGTATGTCAGGTTTGTTTCAAATCGATTGTTGAGTCGCAAGAGAGTTGATTTGGTTTGGGTAAAGTATTCAAAAAGTCCTTCACTAAAAGCTGAAATACTCGGATGAGTTGGAGATGTAGTCTCAGTAGTGAAAATAGAAGTGAGATCACTGGAATCTTCAGAATCCATATAAAATGGAATAGGACCTCCTTGATACCTAAAAGGGTTTTCGTGATATGAGAATGGCTGGGAAATTAATTACTTGAAATATTTGACAAAATTTGATCTCAAAACAGCTTGAGAAGAAAATGATGTTGAAAGCAAGAACTTTAGATTTGGTGTTTGAATGAATCGCGTTTCTTTATGATTATAAAGTCCCTTTAGTTGAAGAGCTGATCTTAGAACACCTGCAGGATTTAGCTCTCTAATGGATGATACAGTTTATGATTGAGGAAAAAATTTACTCATCTTGAAGGTGGACATCATCAATATAAATCAGTTGAGTTGACGCTTGAGAAAGTCTCTTGAAATCAGTGCTCAGCTTGTTGATCAACTATAGAAGATCTTGATAAAAAGAATTCAACCAAGTTACTTGAGCTTTTGTAGTTTGATTGTTGATGACAAGTTTGTAAGAATCAAAGAATTGAGCAAAGTAATCGAGGAAAATGCTTTTTCCTTGTTGGGTCGAAGCAATGAATAGCACACTTTGATCATAAGAGACCAGGTGATCAAGAATAAAGCAGGTCTTGTTCTTGATTGATGTAAGAAATAGATAATCTGGGCTTGGGAATTCTTGATTTTTAACGGTTGTTTTATACTCCATCAAAAATCTCGCTTTTTCACAGGGACTAAATTCTTGAGAGATAAAAGATGGAGTGATGGTGTTTTTGATCAGCGGATTGTAGTCTGAAAACAGCAACCACTGACTGCCAGCAAAATCATAATAGCAATTTAAGAGACTCAATTCATTTCCAAATTCCTCTAATTTTGTGAGCAAACCTCTTGCAACAGGTTTTCCGGAGGATTGTGAATATAATTGGAGCTGCTTGATCAAAAAATCTTCAAACTCTTGTTTATATTTATCTTTAAGAAGGCTTCCAACACTCAGCGTAAGACTTTGAATATAAACGCACTGAAGGTCTTCTGATATGCGAGATTCTTTTTTGTGACTACCACTGCCACCGGCAATCTTTTTGGAAATCGAGCTTCTGTTTGTCATTTGGTGATCTTCAGCCAAGTCCTGTAATTGTCTAATGGTTTCCATTTGTTTCACCAATGTGAGGACTTTTTCAGAATTCATGATCGTATTAACTTGCTGAGTGTATAAACCGCTTGCTCGACGACTGCTTCTCCTTGAGGAGTTCATAGCAGGGGTACCAAATTGTTTGATTGACGTTGTTTCTGGAGTCACTGTTTTTCCAAAAGGGTTGTAGCCATGCGTGAGGAGAGCATATTTTCGGAGTTCATTCAGGAAGATTTGAAGATATTCTGTAAAGATTTTAAAAAGAGAGCGATCATCAAAAGATAGGTTTGTTTTGTTTCGAAGGATGAATTTGTTGAACAAAGGATAGAGGATAAAGTTTTTGAGATTTTCAAGTTCTTCAAAAGTGCCTGAGAACCACGCGTTGATTTCATTCAAAGTGTTGAGCCATTTCACATGCTCTGAACGAATTGAAAAAGGTTTTTTGGGAACATAAGAGAGACTCGTGGTCGAAATGTGTGTCAAATCAAGATGATGAATATCTTTCAGCTATTGGGAGAGTTGGGTGAGAGAAATTGAGATTGGTTTACCTTGTAAAAGACAGCTAGATTAGGACTAGAAACTTCGAATATCTTGAAGTGAGAGGTGATTAGAGTTTTGGTTAATTCAGAGTCTAGAGTGTTTTCTTCAAGGTGATTCGAGTCGAAAATCACTGTTGTGAATGAATTGGTAAAGCCAAAGTGATTCGTGTTATTTGAAATAGGAATCGCTGGATATTTGCTAATATTGGTGAATAAAAGGTATCAAACTAAATTTTACCAGAATCGACTCAAAGCAGTTGTCGGTTCACTATTTGCAACAATGATATTGTTTAAAAATTCAAGAATGCCTGTAAATATTAGTTAGGAAGAGATGAAAGAAAATTTGACTCTCACCTGAAGTGGCATAATTTCCAAATAATAGTTCATTATCCATAGCATCCAAAGGTAGTCTCAAGAGATGGAAATTATGTTCTAAAGAGAATAATTGTGAGGAATTTTGAAAAAACCTTTTCATACTTTGGATTATTGCATAAATATAGCACCAAGCTCGAATGACAAGCCAAACGTCTTCTTCAACATCTCCATACAAGAGGACAGGTTGTTTGATTGGCGAAATTGTAAATAACTCTCGAATGTGCTCTTGAAGCTCTTCATCAACATTTCCACCAATCATGGAAAGAAATTCATCAAGCGCTTTGTTTACAAGATCTTTCATCGCAACATCCCTATGAAGATTAGGATGAAATTTAGTGAAGGAAACTGACCCAAATGATCTATCAGTAACTCCCTCATCATCATCTTTACTATTCATATAGATAGCAAAGAAATCTTCAAGATCTTCCATGAATCGTGTTGAGTGGTTTCTTTTTTCAAAGAAAGATCTGATGACTTGAATAATTTCTTGCTGCAGCGAAGCGTCCTTCTCTTCTTCTCCAAGACTTTTTAATTGGATAACTATGCGTTGAATTTTTGAAAGTAATTGTCCACAAATTAAATCTCTTTGACTTTGATCCTGTTCAGCAAACTCATCATGAGCCAAAATTGCTCTAATAGTTGTTCCAACATTTGAAGCTGTGACTTGAAAATCTCCAAAACAATAGATTAAATTTTCCAAGATGTGCTCAAAGGAAGGTATTTCCAAGTGAACTGGTCTGTAGTGTTCCAATAATGAACAGGTGAGGGAGTTTGGACCCTTGAATGTTGACGTCGGAAGTCCCAAAATACAAAAGTTAGGATTGAGAGAATATGATTTTGAGTCTAGAATCACTTCCTTTTTGTTCATAAATACTGCTTCTTTAATGACATGCACCTAGAATTAAATGAATTGATATTAGTTTGATCCAAATTACATATTCAGCAAAGAGAGAAAACTCGGCCAGATCGCAGTTTTCGAATGAAGGCATGATCAACCAACCACCAACTGCCATAACTCCAGCAAGTTTATGAAAGAGATTAGCATTTTCTGTGGATTTTTGGAACTCACAAAAATCAATTGTTTCTGTTTTTCTGCCAAGGTGAGATGCAATTCTCTAGAGTTTAAATTAAAACATAAATAAAAGAATTTTCCCCACCTTGATTTGGAGAGTGAGAGCTGGAGAATTATTGTTGCATAGTAATGGGAATGTCTGACTTGAAAGAGAGGTAGCAATTTGATAAAGATAGTGATCAGTTAATGGGTAGAGATAATATTCAGAATTTTGATCGGCTAATTCGAAACCATAATTGATTTTAGCATCAACACACTCAAAGAAAACTTGCAGTTTTGAACTATAGGATTCAACCTCACCAAGATTCAGAATTTTGCCATTTAAATATCCATATTGATTTTGAGTCAAAATCTCAGATTCCAACGAAGTTTTTAACAAAACATCATAAGAGTAGGAAGTTTGAGGAGAATTTATGATTAGTTTTGGGAGACTGAGATATTCAAATTTCAGATCATCTAAAGATTCCTGATGACAGAGAGCAGTTAGGATATCAATAAAATGTTTTTCTTGTTGGATAAGTCTCAATTTACAAGTTAGCTGGAACATTTCTTCATCGTTTTCAGTCTTCTTTTGGTTGGTTAAAATCTCTTGGATAAAGAGATTTTTTGCTTGGATGAGCTTATTGAAGAAATCTCTGGGAATCAGAGGCTCGGCAGATCTGAACTGAGAGCGTGTGCATAATTGTAGGATGACGCTCAGATCAAAGAAGAAAGAGGCTTCATTGCTCAAAAACATTGATTGGGATGAAATTTCTTTTCTTAAAAACATTCTGAGCAATGATGAAGGGTTTCCACGATAAGCTGCTTGTTCTTTCCATGCTTTGAAAAGATCAAGTTGAATTAAAAACTTGACTTGTTTTTCCAATTCACTAATAAATTCAACACCCGGTCCTTTGAGAACTTGGAAGCTTTTGGGAAGTTGGAAAGCTTCTCCATGACAATTGACGAGACCTTCAACAAAGCATTCAGATCGGTCAAGATTATTCTGGGCTGTCTGTTCAATATCCTGAGTGAGTTTGAATTCTTTGAGGTTCTCAAAAGCTTTTTGAGCAAGTCTTAGGTACTTTACAGGACTAACTTCATTTGATACCATCTCTGCAACGATGTAATCTTGCAAGAAATAGAGCCTTGGATGTTTCTTTCGGTAAACATCCAGGCTCCTGAGAATATGTTCGTGAATATTGAGTAACGTATTTTTCTTTTCTCCAAATCTAAAGACTTTTTCAAGGCTCTTTGCAAGTTCTGCCAAATCTCTTCCTTTTTTCCTAACATCTTTGTTGATAATATTTTCACAGATCTGGATTAAATCCTCAAAGCCGTTTAATTTAAGCAGTCTTAAAGCTTCCTCAATACTGAGAATAGTTTTATGAAGACGCAATCTTGACTCGTTATCAAGTGTTTCAAGGAATTCCTTGGAAATAAGATGAGTTGAAAATTATTGGTACGTTATTTCCGATAAAGGAGAAAGATTTGCTGAGAGCATTTTGCATGCTTTCAAGTTCTTCAAAGAATTTGAGAAGAACATCAACTGTGACACTAATCCTCTGCATTTTATCCAAGACTTGCCTGAAATTCTTTGAAAGGTCTTGATATTTATTACTACCGAGAAGTTTTAGAATGGTAAAAAATAATAAAAGATTTAATACCAGCCTCTTTTGAGTTCCTCTAACTTTTCTCTGATTGGTACAATATTTTCAATAAGAATAATTTCGGTCTTTCCATAGGTGCCAAGTTTATAGAAAACGAATGGAATTTCTCGCATTGATTCTGCTAAAATTGAAAGCTCCAAATCAAGTGTTCTTTCCTGACTTGCTTCCTAAGATCTTGTGAGACATTTCATCGAATTATGTAACAACTTGAAATAGATCAATAATTGTTTGCTTATGACTGATCAAATCTTTAGCCAAAAGGTTTTTGAATACCAAGTCTTTTTGACGAGGTAATTTAAATTCATCATGAATTTCTTTCCATATTGCTTGAATCAATTTCTTTAAGGAGAATTTTAGGGAAATGATGAGAATTGTTTAAAAATTACATCCCAATAACGGTCATTAAAAGCTTCATTCTTTAACAAGCTGACAAGGTAATAATATTCCTCAAATATGAGAATCTGATCTTCAATTGATCGAATAAATTCCTGCAATAACTTTTTGAGCTGGATAAAAATTGATGAATTACGTTGATTTCTGGACATGCTTCAGGTGTAAAGAATTCATAAGCTTTTGGAATGACTTCATCTTTTCTTTCAAAGTTTTTCTTCATATCTTCCAAACTTATTTCTTTGATTAAACTATTTTCCCAGCTTTGCAATGTCTAAACATTTTTGTGATGAGACTCAAGAAAATTTTATTTACATTAAAGAGCCCCTCACAATATTCCCATAAACTAAAACATTCGAGCATTTCTTTCATATCCTTTTGTTTTAATTCCAATTTTTCTCGGTATGTATTCATTTTCTCTGTCTTTTTGATGATTTCAGCAAATTCATGAGTTCCAATCCTGCCTCTCACACCTTCACAGAAATATTTATAAACATCATCAAAATTTTCAAATGCGTCAAGCTGCTCGAAAAAGTCTTCAAAGTCTCTTTCTAACTGAGCCTTTTCTCTATTCAGCTGCTCTTCATACTTGGCTTTATTTCCTTGTAAAGTTTTGAGAAGTCTTTCTGAATTGGCCTTCAGTTCACCAGTGGACATCCTCATTTGATAAAACCGTGTCAAAAGATCAAAATCCAAATGATATAAAGCTTCTTCAAGGATTTCATATATTTTGGTAGCTTTGATAACTCTCTTTTCAATGTCTTCCAAAATTTTTTTGTACTCACTGCCTCGAACGTAATCATAGAGTTTGATATAAGTTTCAATATCTTTATTCTGAGGCTTCATTGTTTCCCAAGCTTTTTCGTAAAGTTTTTCAGTTTCGTGGATGACCTTTACAAAAATATCAAGACTCTTGTTGATCAGTTTTTCAGAGAATTTTTCAATAAGGTCTGCAAGGATAGCTTTGACTTCAGTAATTTCAGCAATCATAATTCCTGATTCGATAAAATCTGGCAAGAGGAGTTTGCACACTTTCATGTCTAATTGAAGAGCATGTAATTCGTCCATAACTTTCTCAAAAGCCCCAGTATTTAAAAATTCCTTAATGTCCTTCTCAAAGTAATCCAAGTCACGAGGATAAAATCGGAAAGGCTCAATTAGGATTAAAAAAGCTAAAGGCTTATAAAATGAGTTGAGAAGAATATTATTGATTTCATTTGAAAAGCTGCCAACTTCTGTTTCAATTCCAGTCAATTTAAAGTATTTTGGTTTTGCTTGGGTTGAACTTTCAGCATCTAAAAAGTAGTTGATTTTTTGGAAGCCAAGGACTTTGGAAAGAGCTTCAGTTGTCGATTTCTTCATAAAAGTTTCAATTTCTTCAAGGGATGGTTTATATTTAAATTTACACTTTTTATTTGGCATAATCCACTCAAGAACATCCTTTGTGATCTCATTATACTACGAAATTAATATTTTTAGCGAATGATAAAGTACCATTAAATCTTTGGTGAATTCATTATAATCAATGCTCATTGTTTCGTCTTTAATGGAAAGATAGTTGAGAAGTAAATTCTCAAGGTTTTGACTATCAGCACCATTATAAAATAGATTTCTTTGTTTCTTTCTAAACAAAAATCTGGCTTCAGCGTGTTTCTTTAGCTCATCACTCTTTCCTTGAACCTTTTTGACTCCAAGTTTGGTTTCGAATAAAACTCGGTTCTTTGCTCCCTTTAAATGGATTTCACGTCCATCAATTGCAAGACTTTCTATGAATGATGAGAGGATGCTTGGGGGATAAAATTACTGTTATGAAGCTTGATTTTGAGATTTCGAAGATTTGAGAGAAGAGCATCTTTATGAGAAGTTATATTGTCAGTACATTTTGGAAAAACTCTTTGATGATTCGCAAGTTTCATTTTATAATGTAAGGAAGCAGATAATGAGTTGAGATGGTTTAGAAGATTGGAAAACGATGCTT
>Ga0182738_1005807_pt1 | contig 13021 bp, 10 predicted proteins | sample eDN5th30CBELigMG_FD_128876 | JGI IMG/M metagenome (GOLD analysis project Ga0182738, IMG submission 128876) | Enriched Miracle-Growth compost microbial communities from Emeryville, California, USA - eDNA 5th pass 30_C BE-Lig MG (version 2)... ...
AAAAAAAAATAAAGAAATTAAAGAAAATTTGAAAAAAAAATTTAAAAAATAAAATCGGAAAAATCACTCAAAATTTTTTTTTTTTTTTCGTTGCAACATTTTTTTTTTCACTATGAGCTAAATTTTTGACAGATGCGAGAAAAAGCGAAAAATTGAATCAAGTGGTGAAAAGAAAGCAATAAAACTTCTATCAGAAATCATCCAATGAAAGTGCTTTTTGTTTTTTCTTCTTCTGAATGCCAAAGGAGAGTGGCAATATCATGCAAGAAAATTTTGGAAAAAGCAAGTCAAACTGCTCAACAAAAAATGTTAAAAAAAAACTTATTGAAAACACATTTTCTGAGCTTTGAACAGAAAATTCTGATTTTCTTCTTAAAATTTATTCAGGCAAATCCAAGTCTGGTTTGAGTAATCAATATGGAAATAATTATTTATCAAGGTTTTGAGAATGCAACAAGATTTCGAGCTCCAAAATCACAATAATTTGCTTCAAAGTGATGCCCTTACTCATCAAACATCACAAGAGAGTATTTCCAAAAATAATGGAAACATGACCAAAAGGATTGAGATTGAAGAGAAGAAAGAGGTCCCTCTACAAACTATCGGAGAAAAAGTGTTGGATCGAGATTTCTTTACAGTTGACCATTTAACACTCGCAAAAAATCTTCTTGGAAAAGTATTGGTTCGAAGGTTCAGAGAAAATCAAGTGATTAAATGCAGAATTGTAGAAACCGAGGCTTATGGAGGAGATGACGGAGCTTTCAAGAATAGTTATCACGGCAAGTACACTGAAAGGACCAAACCTCTTTGGATGGAAGGAGGCCATCTTTATATTTCCCTTGTCCATGGCCTTCATCACTGTCTTAATTTCAGCGCTGCGGGTGAAGGAGAACTCGCAGCAGTCCTTGTTCGAGCGATTGAAATTATTGAAGGATTTGATTTGGCAGTTCAAAACCGAAACTTGAAAAATAGCGTTTCCAAGTTGGGAAAAGAAGTTACGAATGGCCCAGGCAAAGTTTGTGCTGCATTAAAAATCGACAAAAAAATGAGCGGGTATAATGCCACAAAGCCTGGAGAAGTTTATGTCGTTGATCAGGATTTCAACAGTTTTAATATCATTGCATCAAAAAGAATAAACATTGACTATGCTGGTGAGAGTGTTCACAATCCTTGGAGATTTTATATTGAAAATAATCGATTCATTTCTTGTAAAGGAGAAGTCCTTGAAGTAATAGTTCCCTCGAGGATTGCGAGACCAGACGAAATTCATGAAACTGTTTCTGAGGTGAACCGAGAAACAAATATAAAGGAATGTCCTTCTATTTCCTTCCTTGATAAATTCAAATTTGGAAAGAAATAAATCATTTTTGAGAATTCGATTTCATAAAAAATTAAACATGCTTTGTTTTATCAAAAATTTGACAAACTATGTATTATTATTATCCTATGGCATAAATAAAATTTACTAAAGAGTAAGTAAGGAAGAAGATAAAGTTAACTATGAATTTAACCTAATAAACTGATTTTTTCTATACAAAAATCATTCTTTATAGAATAATTTGGTTCAAAATTTTATTGTTGCTCAACAGGTTTAGTCCCGCTTTGAGAAGAGATTATCTCTGCAATTTCGGACTCAGTGTTTCTCTTGAGATACCTTTCTTCTGTTTCTGGACAAGATGGCAAAATCTGGTTTTCTGCTTCAGCCTTTTCTTCTTTTCTAAAAAGGAAATTAGTTTTGTCGCGAAACCAATCCAGGTTACAAATAAGTTGGAGATATTTCGACGGAATTCTTGCGGAAATCCTTTTTGGATTTATTTTTCTTTTCAAGCAAAAATGTAGAAGCATTTTTACTGATTGTTAGAGGAGTCTCAACACTTGTGTTGTCACAGTGGTGGAGATTTCCATTTGATCCAAATGGTGATAGCATTAATGCTGGCACCTTTATTTCTTTTGTCAGCCTCAGTTTTGGAGACTCATCTTCAAAGTTTTCACGAGGATTTTCTTTTTCACCTCCGAATGTATATTGATCACCATGATTGTAATTTGGTGAAGAACTTCCGGAAATAATGTAATGTCCTTGATCGAATATCCCTTCATTCAATGGCTTTAATGACTATCCAATTTGGTTAGGATAAAATTAACTATTTCTTGGTACTTTTGTGAAATATTTAGTATTTTCTCTTTCAACAGTGAGATTTGCATCAGATAAGCCTGTTCTTGAGCCTCTTCTTGTATTTGTGTGATTTGTGTGGCTTTTTCCAGATCTACGCATCTCTGGAATACTATGTCTATCGCTTGTGTGATGGTCGTCAACTTCTGCAATCGATGAAGGCTTTTGTGACTGGGCCTCCAGATCCTTGGAAGGCATAATTTTTCTGTTTTTGGATTTTGAGGCTTTTTTGCTTTTTACCTGGGCCTTTTTGAGCTGTTTCTTTTCAATAATGTATTCATATGTCGTCAGGTTATGTTTAATTAGGTAGATATGGAAAATAATGAGCTTCAGAAGGAGCACCCAAAAGACTACAGAAATCCCTGTCAAAACAGACATCACGATTGGCTTCCATTCCTGGTCGTTTGTTTGCTTCATATTCTGAAGATCCTTTATAACTCCAATATTTTCAGCAAAATAGTCAATGATAAACAGCAATCCAGCCAGCATAAAAAAAGATGTGGATAGAACTAAACCCACTATCGCGGAAAAAAAGTGACTAGAAAAATGTTTAAGGACAGTCACATAATGAGAAAGAATATACCGATAATTCTTTTTGGAAACGCAGTTGTTGATCCAATTGCAATGATGATCAAAATCACTTACACATCTTTGGGAATAAGATTAGAAAATTTTTCTCCAGAGTTGAGTGAAATACCTATCACACGTTCGACAATGCTTACTATCCTCGTGGACGCTTGTCCCGCAATAATCGCATTGAAATAAATAGGATGATCCATCAAAAGGTTTCCTATGAATGTAATGTTTAGAAAATAGACAGAAAGAGATCAAATTCACCCTTCAACCCTGCATTTGCGTTCGGTTATTACAGCTTCATCTGTTGGATCAATTATTGTAGCCATGCACCCAAAAAAGATGACAGCACAACTCGGCAAGTAATATAAAAATGACAAAGTCACCTACCATTATTTAGATGAACGATAAATCGAGACTACTTGGAGAGATGTGATGAAATTCGGCACAATGACAAATGAAAAGAAGAAAATTGAAGCCAAAAGAACCATATAGCTTGAGATTTGGTGAAGGTTGAATCCTCTCGAAAAACCATTTATCTTGAGAGCAGGAGGAGTCTTTTGGAACATCAATAAAATTAAGTTGCACAAATAAACAATATTTCAACTCAGGAATATTAATTTACGATAAATTTTACTGAGAAAATGATAAACTCGTTCATCTGTCTTGAGAAGAAGATTGTAAAGTAAAGGGGGGAAAAAATCTCATCCTGACGAATCAGAAGAAAAACATCTTTCTTCTGTGACGTGAAAGAAGAGAAGTTCTCGTCATCTCTCTGAGTTTAGAAATTCAAAATAGACAAATCACGTTGGATTATTATAATTTTGACTTTTATTTAAAACCCAATTTTCGGCAGATTATTGAAATGGTTTTTTTGTTGGAAATCATTTACTGACAAAAGAAAGGAAAGGAGGGTTCAATTTCAATCAGAAAGTGCAAAACTCATTCTAATTTTCTTTTGGAGACTTTGTTGAAAATCATCTTCATCGAAATCTACTTGAATTTTTTGATAATATTTATTTTCTATTCAACAAAATTTTAATCTAAAATTAGATGATCAAAAAACCTGTCAAGAAGTGCTTATCTTGGATTTCCTTTTATTTTAAAACATCAAAAAAAGAATTTCTCGGCACGGTTTCTGTCTTAATTTTTAAAAATGAGTTTTGAACTTTGTTCTCCATTTTTTCCTCTTTATTTGGTTTTACAAAGAAATTTCACTGAGGGTGAAAGCGGACTCGAAGAGTTTTTTGTTTTGTTTTGAAAATTCTCTCATCTATAAATTAAGATTAAAAGACAAAAATTATATGAGCAAGTGCAAAATTTTATTAAAAATAAACAAAAGCCAGAGAAAAAACCAAAAAACAAAACAAAGAGTTGAAAATAAAAAGGAAAGACAGAATGACATTTTCAGATAAGATCCTCTCCATAAATGATGATAAAATAAGAATTTTCTTGATTTCAATTATCAATAGACTGAAAATGTGTATAAATGTGGATATGTAAATAAATGAAAATGCCAAAGGAGAGTTGTAAAAATAAAGAAGGAAAGTGAATCAAAGAAAACAAAACAAAAAGAAGGGAAAATGAAGAAAAAAGAAAGAGAAGAGGAGAAATTCGAATCAGAATTTCTTCAAAAATTTGCTATAAAAACCCTTGCTCCGAAATGTGATTATTGTTATTGCAGGAAAGCTTGAGAATCAGAGAAATGCACACTCACAAAAATTCAGAATCGTCAGTGTGATTTATTTTTCATTATTGGTGACCGTATTGGAGACTTTAAATTTTTGCTCCAATATACATTTCTGACTATTTTCTTGCGTACTAAAAAAAAAGACAAAAATTGGATAGATCCCCAGTGACATAAAAATTGAAGAATATCTTAACAAAATTTCAAGAACCAAATTATTCTGATTGATCATATTTTTCAGAGAAGGGTGACAAAATCAGGTGGATTGTATCGTGAGTTGGTTCAAATAGAGTCAACAATAATCAATACATCAAAATAAACAATAACAGAGGATCATGAAAAAACTAAAAAAGAAGAGGCATTTGAGACTGGGATGAATGATCAAAGTTGATGGGATTCATAATTCTGTGTAGTAATACGAAGTTTTTCTATTATTTAGGAAAAACTGAGGGCTTATCGTGGCTCTTTACGGCAAGCGTAGAGGCATTTTTCATGTCTTTGTCATCCTTTTTCTCCTAAAATAGCGAGTAGTTAGAAATTATATTCAAGAATTTTATTTACTTGGTTGCTTTGTTGGAGGTCATCTTTTGATCTATTATTCTTTTCTTCTTCATTGACATCACCTAAGGAGATTTTAATTGAATGAAACTTGCCAGAAGGTCATTACCACTGCTTTGTTTTTCTTCTTTCTTCTTTTTAGCCAATATGTTCCAGTCGTATTGGTAGTCCATTTCGTAGCCCGATTTGACAAAGAGATCCTTCAAAAGAGTTCTCAGATAGTTGTAATCAGGCTTGTCTTCGAACTTCAAATTTCGGCAGTATGTCAAAAATGTTGTACACTCACTTGGGAAGCCCTTACATAAGACTTCAATGGGTGTTCCAAGCTTTTTCTCCATAATCTTTTGGTATTTTTCCTTCTTATTGTTGGCTCTCATATTTTGCCAAGGGAGACTTCCTCTCAAGAAATACATCATCACAAACCCGAGGGATTCTAAATCATCTCTTCTTGCTTGCTCAATGCCGAGGTGGGTGTTAACACTTGCGTATCTTGCAGTGCCGGTCAAACTTTTGCCCTCCTTGTAGGGGATGTGCTTTCCGTCGCGACTGACGAATTTCTTGGCGAGCCCAAAGTCAATCACATAAACTTTGTGTTGCTTTGAGCCTATGCCAATGACGAAATTATCAGGCTTGATATCCCTGTGGAGGATGTATCTTGAATGAACGTACTCAATTCTGGCAAGCATTTGCTCGGAAAGCATCAAGACGGTTTTCAGACTGAATTTTCTGTTACAGATATTAAACAGATCTTCCAAGCTGGGCCCGAGCAGGTCCATCACCATTATATTTTGGTCGCCCTCTGTCGCACAATAGTAAACTCTGGGAATACCCTTGTCAGGAGTATTGGAGTCCTTGAGAAGATATTGATAGAATTTGGCTTCAAAAAATAACTGAGGATTTTTCGAGTTTGCGTTCTCAAACTTGATGGCGACCTCCTGGTTTGTCTTTGGGTTCACACCCTGAAAGATTTCTCCAAAAGCTCCAGCCCCGAGTTTGCGAACCAGCTTAAAGTTACTCACCTTATAGTCAACCATCCCCAGATTAGATCCAACTGATGAAATATAACTAATTAAATTCTGTTTCTATTTTGCTCATCTCTGTCTGTAAAGGTCTAATTCAATCTCAATGTATTTCTTTGATTTATAAAACTTGATTTCTTCAGCTTCTCATTTTTTTTTTCAATCTTTAAAATATTCAGGGTTGATTTGAACCTCTGTGAATTCATCAAGAGAGAGTTTTCCCGGTAGATATTCTTCTAAACTTCGTATTCACTTTCCCAGAACTGAAAGATTAGTAATTGACGAATTTGAAGTAATGATTTGGATAATTCGGTAGTTTTTAATGCCAAAATTGTGTTCAACTGATTGGGTTTTTTCCATGAAAATTGACTTTTTGCAATGGTAAATCAAAGAAGATACATAGTTTAAACCCACAAAGATGTATTCTAAAGAGAATTATGTATGACAAAGAGAGAGAGTTTGAATGAATAATCTGATGATCTAAAAGAAAATATTTGTTATCAGACTTTTTTTAATTAAAAATTATATGTACAATGGGTGCGTGTCATTTGAGAAATTTCAGTTAATTCTGTAGGGACCAGAAATCAACATTTCTTGAACACCAAAGAGAAATTTCCTTTGCTTCAACTTTTTTCAGGCAAACTTTACATCAGAAAACCCGGGATATTTGGTTTATTCTAGATTTTTGAGATATTCTTTTATCCTGAGGCTTAAATTGTTCAATTCATTCTAGAAAATTGAATTACTTGAGAAAAATTTTTAACGAAAAGTGCTTTTTAAAATAATATCAAGGGTTTAAGAGTTGATTTTTCGATTTTTAAAAATATTTGTTAAATAACAATTCAGATCCCATCCTAGAGTGTTGCCAGCATGACCACATCTGAACTCAGACCAAAGAGCAGCTGCCCTTTATTGAACCAAGACCTCTTGCTTCTCATGAATACTCATCTCCTTCAGTCCATGAACCATCTCATGAACATCCAGAAACAGAATATAGATGGGTTGAGCTCAATCAGCTCCGAAAAAACACAAAAGTTGATTGGCAGAATTCAAAAGGACCCAGGAGTCGCCAGAAGGATGCAGCAACTCAACGAGATCAATAACCCTCAGTCCAGCGACGGTGGTCAGACTCCTCCAAAAACACCCCAAAGCCAAACCGAATCTTCAAAACACCGACTCGAACTTTCTGAGGATACAGTCTTCAAAAAAATAAAGCTAACTGATGGAGAAATCAGGAAACCAATGCTGAGTCCTGCTTCAAGATCAGATGGAAGCGTTGAATCAGATTGGAGCGATTTTCAAAAAACTCCCAAAGCAGATTCTCTTGAAATTGATCAAGAAAATGTGGAGCCGAATGAAAGTGTTTCAGGTAAGAAATCCTGGAACATCACCAAGCAGAAATCCCCATTTTCCGGTGCTGGGGCATTTTCAAAATTCAAGATTAACCGTCATGCTAATTAAACTTTAGTGATTTTCTGTTGGAGTTAGGCTTAAAATTTATCAATTTCAAAAATTTTTAAAAAGTTTTTTGTTGTATATTAGTAGATAAGTATTGTGTTATTCATCAGGTACATCAAGGTACCAAGTTTTCTATGCACCTGTCTGTCATAATGTTTATCCTTAAGCTTTAAGTATTTATTTCGAATAATAAATCTTCCGAAATCATTCCTCTCAAAGTTTAAGTTTCATCCTGATCTGGGAGTTACTTGAATGAATCTCTTTTTATCTAGAAGTTCAATCGTATTTTTTGGAGGAAAGATGCAGCTATCAAATTGTTGAATCTATTTCGGTTTCCCCTGCAATGACATTTTGGAAATAAAAAAATCAATTTGTTCTCAACTGAGATCCGATAATTTTCTTATTTTTCGAGACAAAGGTTTTTTCTTTTGTTCTTTGGAAAAGAAAAATTAGAACTCAATTTTTACCCCATAGAAAAGAAATATCATCTAAAATAAAAGAAATAAGTGCTAACCTAATAATGAGAAATTCATTTGAAAATGCTTGTTATTTCTTTCCTCATGAATAGTTTGCTCTTCATTTTTCGTTTTCTCTGGAAAGTATTTTTTTCTCACCTCTTCAAGAATCACTGATAAATTTTCCATTTCAAGTTTTCACCAAAAAAATTCAGAAACTCTTAAGAAAATATTTCTTTGCTATTGAAAAGTGATTCTGGTTCTACTGAACTGAAACTTTTGATACGACACATGTTCCAAGGATATGAAAAGTAAATCTTATCTTTTGATTTATGGAATTTTCTAGGAATTTCAACATTAAAAAAAATTTGACCATCCACATTCAGCAAAAATGTCTCAAATTTATTATTTGATATTCCTCAAGTCTATCTCTTTCTCCAATAAAAATTCATTTTTCCTCTTTTCATGATGCGATCTAACGAATAATCTGAATAAACCAGTAAAAATTGTTTGAGAATGGAAATGAATTTTTCTATCGAAAGCTTGAGACCAAACACAGTCTTTTCAGATTCTGTTTATTTCTATCGCTAAAATTTAATTAATTCTCTCTCACTCGCAATAATTCACACAAAGATTAATTTCAAGGAAAAGTACCCACCAAAAATTTGATTTTTTGCACTGAAATTTAGCGGACAATTAAATTTTGAAAATTTCTATCAAACTCCTAGCATTTAATGAATTTTTGTTATGAAACCCTTCCAATCCATCTTCTGGCAATGAGATTTTTGCAGAGGAAGCGAGGGATTCAACAACCAAGGTTTTCGATTTCTAGTTCCAGAGAGACATTTTGAAAGAGAGAAATTAATTTAAATTATATTTTTGCTTTCTGTAAATCGAATTTGCTGATTAGTTAATTTATTTCTTTGTTATTTTATACTTTGAATTAAGCATCAAATCTTTGTTGAGCAAAGGTTCAGAGTCTCGGCAAATCATCTCAAAATGAACGCAAAAAACCCAAAAGGAAAGAAAGCTCAGAATACAAAGTCTGAGGAGCAGGAAACTCAGTGGACTGACATGACTGACAATAAAGCAATGGAAGAAGAAGAGGATAAAGAAGAAAGCGAAGAGGAGTATGAAGTCGAAGTTATCGTTGATAAAATGATCAAGAAAGGAACAGTCTTCTATAAAGTTAAGTGGAAAAACTACTCTTTAGACGACTGCACCTGGGAACCCGAAGCCAACCTCGATAATTGCCCCCTCAAAATCCGAGAGTACGAGAATCAACTCCTGGCTAAAACTAAAGAAAAGGCCGCAGAGACGCCCAAAGAGGTCCCTAAAGAAGTTCCCAACAAACCTGAAATCAAAACCGAAGAAGCCAAAGCTGAAGAGCCCGCTTCACAAGAGAAAAAATCCATAAAGAAAGGAACCAGTAATAAACCAGCGGCAGTTAATCTATCTGTTGAGCCGGAGTCAATCACTGGAAAAAGAGATAGACAACTTTTCGAAGAGGAAAAGGCAAAAGCAGAAGAGAAAACAGCCAAGGCCAGAAAGGAAAAGTCTGGAAAGAAGAAAAATGAAGAAACTGCCGATAAAGATAAAACCAGTCAAGCAAAAATTATTAATAAATCAGAACCCCAGCCTGAGGTTGATGAAGAGAGCATCTCCAAAATGAGAAAGCTGTCCCCAAAGAGTTCAGGCCAGCCTGAAAGTCAAGTAACTCAAACCAAAGACGGTTCTGGAAATATAAAGGTATCTTTTATTGAGAAACATTTACTTAAAAAATTTAGGGCATAAATAGTGGTGCCGACAGTTATCCTCCACCAGTTAAATATGCATCCAAGGATCTATCTCATCAAACTTCTATCGAAAAACAGCAAATTGAAAAGATTTATGATGAGGTCTTTGCGAAAGCAAAACAAGGCCAGCCAACTGGAGGGAAAAATACCTCTTCTGATCAGCATCCCCCATCCCAAACTAAAGGGTCAAATGCAATGCCCGAAGAGAAGGACTCCAAGGTTCATTCTTCCATTCAAAGCTCACAAAGTGGTCAACAGGAGTTGAATAAAGGAATTTCACTTTCCAAAATTATGCAAGACGAAAAATTAATGGAAATGTCAGAAACTGAATCCCGCAGTGAGGCTCAGGAGAACGAAAAGAAGAATCAAGGCTCAGAAACTAGCCCCTTTGATGATAAATCTGGGTCCAAGTCAAAGAAAAAAGCCCGAAGCGAGTATGGAGCCTTGGAGAAAGGCGATATTCCTCTCAAAGTTGTGGGAATTCGGCCAGTCAAAGAAGATAAAGATCTGGAGATCATGATTTCCTGGAAAACCAGAGAGGACGGGGTCAAGCCTTACAATTCAAAAGTCATGAGAATTGATCTTTTAAGAAGCGGGTTCTACATGCCACTGATCGAATTTTATGAAAGCAAAATGAAATTGGAAGGTGCTCCAACCTTTGATCCAGGAATGTTGCCTAAAGTCTAGATTCCAGTATGGTTTGCTTGTTATTTGTAACTATCCTATTCATTGCAGCCATTTGATCTCAGGTGAGAAAATTGAGTCGCTGTCGCTGTACGTCATTTTTTAATTTGTGTTTTAGATTGATAATAGAACCTCCCTATTTCTATAACCTGAGAAGTGAAGTTATTCTTTGATAAATTGTAGGTTTGTCACTTGATAACTGAATGAAAAAGTTAATATGCTTTTCTGTATTGTTGAAATCAACCTAAAGACTTTTGAGAAAGAGTTTATTTTGCTCAACAATCAGAGATACAAAATAAAAAGTCTTTTGAAGTTTCTCACTTTCTTCTCCTGATAAATTCTTGAAATCAGCTTTTCCTTCAAGGATTTGATTTGTTGGAAGAAAGAGAAAGGAAAGACTGACTGTGTTGGTTATTAAAATTTTATAAGATCTGACTCAGAAAATAAAGTCTCGAAATCAGTTATTCTACTGTATCTAATATCAATAGAAGGACTTTATGGATACAACAATTAGGCCGACATTTTCTCTCTCAATTAAACATAGTAACCGTTAAACTAATATTCTCTCTTGATATGTATGGAAATTTCAGAATAAAACGTTCAAAAGAACACTGAAATATATCGATTAAAATCTAGTGAGTTTCATTTTTCCTGACTCGAATTTGGCAGATTAGAGTGCTAAAACCTTGACTGGAAATAATTTGTTTAAAACTGACAAAAAAAAAGAAAATGATGATGCTTGAAGCATTGCCACCAACTCCTGAAAAGAATAACCATAATCTAGTCAAGTGCATTATCATGATGGCATGGGATCTCTTGGTTGCAGTGGGCTTTGTTATTTATGAAGGTATAATGATCAAAAAGATGTCCCCAGCACCGCTGATCCTCTCCATTCTTTATGTTGTCATGATTCTCTTGATCTTAATCAGCCTGATGAGAAGAACCGTCAGAGTGAGACTGATAAGTGCCTACAGATATGTGAGGTTTGCAATTGGCGCCCTTATGGTGTTTTCTGCTTTAGCTCTTGTCCTCTTGTACGCAATCTATGAAAAAGATTCAGCCCTTGCCACAGGAATCGGCAAAACTTCAGCTCTCGTTCTCTGCATTTTGTGCTTTATCTTGGGCACCATTCAAATTTGCACAGGAGTTTTGTTCCATCGCTACTCTCGAAGAATGAAAATTCAGCACTATGAGCAAAAAAATCAACTTCAGCAAAGTCTCAGCGCAATTGAAATTAATGGAATAAGCCAAGTTTCAAGACTTAACGAGCAACATAGTACCTCTGGCTTCCCTTTTCCACTCTCCTATTCCGTAAAAATCCCTCAATAAAGAAAAAAATTTGCTGTATCCTTGGAGAGACTAAATTAGAACGATCAAGAAATAAATTTCATTAGGACTTTTTACCAAGTTGCCGAGTGTATAAATAATGCATATGGTAAAATTTTTCAGTGTCGAGTCATTAATGATTCATATTTTTTTTTTCTTCTTCATTGTTTATTTTTCAAAAAAGTCAAAAGAAACTCATAAAAAATCTTTCTCACTTTTTGTGATAGATTTGACGAATATCAGGTAAATGAACATTTCTGAAACTCAGATTGTCATCATGAAACTTGAATCTTTCTCAGTATGAATCAATTAATTAGTTTGAATATTTTCATGGGAGCAAATAAATTATTTTAACAAACCATAGAAACTCTAGATTTTTGTTTGGAGGATTTTTACAATTATTTTGACAGATTACAAAGATTTTTTTTATTTTGTAAAGTTGTCATAAAGTCTCGAATAAAAGATTTTGCTACAAAAATTTCACCATTGCAGCAGCTAAAAATATTAAACAGAATATAGTAATTTATCTGATGAAAATGTCAAGGGCAAACTACAAATTATCAAGTGACTTTGAAATTGAGGATTTGTTGAAACTGGAAAAATTTTCTGTTTGTGTTGATTTTGAAAGCTTTAAATTGGGAGATGGCAACAAAATTTTTTTTGTAATTTGGAAAAATCTAGAGATTTTATGGAATATTTTCTGAATCAAAGAGTCAGAGTGTTGTTGTTGCTGGGAGGGTGTCCGGGCACCCGAAAACCTTCGCGAAAAAAGTCTTCGCGAAAGTCCTCGCGAAAAAAAAAAAATTTTTTTCTTCACAAAATCAATAGAGAATCAACTTTCAACCAGATTTTTCTTTTATATTTGATCTTTCTCAGACCAAATGTACCTAAAAAACTCTTAAAGGAATTTTTTTAACAACTTATAATTTTTTTTTTCTTTTTTTGTCAAATTATTTTTTCCAATTATTTTTCAGTAGTTTTTTCCAAAAATTAAAACCAAAAAATTGTGAATGACAATTTTGAGCCTTCACAAACATTTCTTTTGAATTAAATTGATCAAGCCACCAACTCTTTTAATCAAATTAATTCTTCAGAGATATTTTGATACATGACGAAACCACTTGTAATAATATGAAGATGGAACTATATGCGATCCTTTATTTTCAATCTGTTTATTACACAGTTCATGTTAAGGGCATAAAGCACGCAAGCTTATTTCGTCTCGAGAATAATCGTTGGTTTTATCACGATGAACTCAAAGTAGGATATTATAATAACTACGTGAAAGAACTGAT
>Ga0182738_1005808_pt1 | contig 13020 bp, 8 predicted proteins | sample eDN5th30CBELigMG_FD_128876 | JGI IMG/M metagenome (GOLD analysis project Ga0182738, IMG submission 128876) | Enriched Miracle-Growth compost microbial communities from Emeryville, California, USA - eDNA 5th pass 30_C BE-Lig MG (version 2)... ...
ACCTGGGCCTTCCCGACCAACGCCGTCGTTCCCTCGGGTGTTGGAACGATCGCCGGCGGCACCGGCGGCGGCCTCGGCGGCAGCACGGGCGGCGTCGGCGGCTCCGGCGGCGGCATCGGCGGCGGCGGCATCGGCGGCGGCGCCACCGGCGGCATCGGCGGCGGCCCCACCGGCGGCATTGGCGGCTCCTCCGGGGGCCTTGGCGGCACCGGCGGCGGTCTCGGCGGCGGCGGTCTCGGCGGCGGAGCCGGCGGTGGCTCCGGCGGCATCGGCGGCGCCGGCATCGGCGGCGGCGGCATCGGCGGCGGAGCCGGCGGCGGCGGAGCGACGACGCCCGCCTACCTCATCAACCCGATCCGCGACTACTCCAACTTCTACCCCGGCGGCAAGTCGCCCCTGGTGGTGGGAACCCAGGGAGGCGGGCTCTACAACTTCTCGCCGAACCTGCAGATCCCGTTCAACAACACCCAGGGCTCTCTGATCGCGCCGTTCAACACGGTCGCCGGCGCCGGCGCCTCGCTCGGCCTGGCCTTCCTCAGCGACCTGGAAGTCTACTTCTTCATGACGGCCGCCCAGGGCGACGTCCGCAACAACATCCTCGAAGCGCCCAAGGTGACCACCTTCAACGGCGCCTCGGCGACGATCTACAACGGCGACACCCAATGGTACGTTGGGGCGCTCTCCCCGATCGTCGGTCCCGGCTCGGTGGCGTTCATTCCCCAGCCTCAGAGCCTGATCAACGGCGTGACCCTCACGGTTACCCCGGTCGTCTCGGCCGACCGCCGATACGTCCGAATGAGCCTCTCGCCGTTCTTCCAGACCATCAACGGCTTCACCACCATCTCGGTCCCTGGAGCGGTCGGCGGTAGCGGACTCGGCGGCGCCGCGACGGCGATCAACGCGACGCTCCAACTGCCCAACACCACGATCACCATGCTAACCACCACCGTCACCGTCCCCGACGGCGGCACCGTCCTGATGGGCGGCGTCAAGCGGCTCCAAGAGGAGCGCAAGGAGTACGGCGTCCCGGTCCTCTCGAAGACCCCCTGGATCGACCGTCTCTTCCGCAACATCGGGATCGGCCGGAACACCTCCAGCCTCATGCTGATGGTCACTCCTAGGATCATCATCCTTGAGGAGGAGGAGGAGAAGCTGGGCATCCCGTCGGTCGCCTTCTGACCGTCAACGAGCCCAACGCTCCAAACGCAACAACGCGACGCCAAATTGGGAACCGTCGGGAGTCCTTCTCCCGGCGGTTCCCTTCTTTTTTCCACCCCGCGCCGGGATCGACGACTTGAACGGTTCGCCGGCTCCAGCCATGCTGAAGTCAACCGCCCCATCGACGACCGTCCCCAAAGGGGAAAGGAAACCGCGACATGAGCCCGTTGATCCCGTCCCTCGCCCTACTCTTGGCGACGGTCGCTCAGGAAGCCTCCGAAAAGCCCCGCGCCGAGGCCGCGCCCGCGGCCGGGTTTCAAGCTCCCAAGGAATGGAAGCCGCTCGGACCCCACCTTTGGTTCGATCCCACGAGCGAGCCCAAGCGGCTGATTGTCGAGGCCCGAATCGTCCTCCGCGAGGGACCGCTTGAGCACCTGCTCTGCCTCAAGGGGACCAAGGAGCACGAGGCGGTCCTGGCGACCGCCGCGGCGCCCAAGCAGATCCACGCGGGCCTGCTCTTGACCGGCGCCGAGGTCGGCCATCCCGTCCGCTTCCGGCCCAAGTTCGAGCCCCCCAGCGGCTCGCCCATCGTCATCACCGCGCGTTGGGACAAAGACGGCAAAACCGTCGAGGCCGACGCGCGCGCCTGGATCAAGGACGACAAGGCCGGCAAGGAGCTGAGCCTCGACTGGGTCTTCGCCGGCAGCACCATCTACGAGGATCCCATCACCAAGAAGAAGGTCTACGCCGCCGACGAGGGCGACCTCATCACCGTGGCCAACTTCGGGAGCTCGATCCTCGACCTGCCGGTCGCCAGCTCGGCCGACAACGCCAACCTCTTCTTCATCGCCAACACCGAAAAAATCCCCCCGCTGGGAACCGAGGTCCGGCTCATCCTCGCCCCTCGCCCATCCAAACCCGCAAAGGCCCCCTGACCCTCGCGGGCGGAGTCCGGGCGCGCCACCCGGGGGAACCCCCGTCCCGGGAACGCCGAACTCCCGATCGGCATCCGGGCCAATCCCCATATGGAGGAGAAGAACCGATCAGGAGATCGGCGTTCCCGGGGGTTTCTCAGACCGAGTCTACTCCAACCGAAGCGCGCACCAGACGCCGAAGGGGTGATACTGCGCGTCGATCGGACGGGCCTCCAGATGTTCCCACTCCTCGGGAGACCAGATCAACAGCCGCGCGGGGAAGCCGTTGATCCGCCAGCCCGCGGACGATTTCGCGGGCTCGCCGACGTTGAACCGGATGCGAGAGAGGCTCGACCCGTCGATCCGCTGTCTCTGATTCACGGCCGTGACTCCCATTGCCGCTCTTTCCATAAGTCGTCGTTGACCGCGCCGACACGAGACGGGTATTTTCGCGAGGGGGCGCGCGCACCGAACCTCCGATTCCAATCGACCACGCAAAACCGTGAACCGAGAACCAACGCCAACGGAAGCCCCGGATCGCTTTCCCAACACCGACGACCCTTTGGACCGACCTCGCGCCCGTCGCGCGAAGCCGATCAGCCGGGACCCGCCGAATGGTCGACCCAATGGTCCCCAGGACGGCGCCGCGGACGCGCCGCCGGAACCGCCCAAACGAGGCGATATCATGAACCCCTCCATTATGCGCTTATTTAATCGAAGCGCCGTAAAATGCGGGAGTTGATTGAGGAATCATATCAATCAAGCAACCATCAAAGCACAGAATGATTGCTCAATGACGACGCTTAACAATGTACTGCCGCGTCAAGGGCGTTTCGAGAGCGCTCATAACGGAATTTCATTCATGCGAGACGAGACGCCATGAATCCTCCCCTGATCATCGCGGAGAATTTAAGCAAGTTCTATGGGGCGTCACCCGCGCTTCGGGATCTGACGCTTAAGGTCCGCCAGGGGGAGATCTTCGGGTTGTTGGGACCCAACGGCTCGGGCAAGACGACGGCGATACGCCTTTTATTGGGATTCCTGAGGCCGACCACCGGCCGGGCGTCGGTCGCCGGGTTCGACTCTTGGCGACGGAGCGTCGACGCGCGTCGGCTGGTCTCGTACATGCCGGGGGAGCTTCGGATCTCGGGTTCGATGACGGGGTTCGGCGTCCTGAAGTTTCTGTCGGGGCTTCGCGGCGGCGAGGGGCTGGATCGGGCCGTGGCGATCGCCGAGCGGGTGATGAGGTTGGACCTGGGGCGAAAGGTCCGCAAATACTCGACGGGAATGAAGCAGAAACTGGCCCTGGCGCAAGTGTTCGCCGATCCGGCCGAGATTTTGATCCTTGACGAGCCGACCTCGGCTCTGGACCCCTCGGCGCGGGCCGACGTGCTCCAACTGATTCGAGAGGCCCGCGAGCAGGGCCAGACGATCATCTTCTCGGGGCACGTCCTCTCGGAGATCGAGGCGGTCTGCGATCGCGTGGCGATTCTGCGCCGGGGTCGCCTGGTCCACGTGGAGGACATGGGCGCCCGCCGCCGCTTGCGGATGATCCTGGCGCGGTTCGCCGGGGATACCCCCCCGCCGATTCCCGAAGAGCTGGAGCTGTCGATCCGCCGGCCCGAGGGCGCGGCCTGGCTCCTTGAGCACCGAGGGGCCCTTGGCCCCCTGCTCGGCTGGTTGGCGACGGCCGACGTCGAGGACGTGGCGATCGGCACCGAAGACCTGCGCGCGCTCTACGACCAGTATCACGGCCCCGGCGCGGCGGGAGACGAAGACGGGGACGGAGCGGACAACCAAGACGAGGAACTCTCGCAATGAGGCCGTTTTTCACGCTGGAGGGGAAGCTGATCCGCGACGCGCGTTGGTCGTTGATCTTCTCGGCCCTGACTTTGTTCGGCCTTGGCTGGCTGTTCGTCCACGTCGCCTCGCTCAACGAGACGAAGATCCTCAAGAAGCTGTCGGAGGTCGCGCCGGGCGAAAAGGTCCGGGCGTTCCGCTGGATGAAGGACATTGGCCTGGAGGAGGCGCCCTCGTCGACCGCGATCATGATGGCCTTCTGGAACCACCCGTTCATCGTCCTGGTGGTGGCGATCTGGGCGATCGGCCGGGGCGCCGGCGCCGTGGGGGCCGAGATTGAGCGCGGCTCGCTCGACCTGATCCTCTCCCGGCCGATCTCGCGATGGTCTTACCTGACGGCCCAGGCGCTGGTGGCGATCGGGGGACTGCTGGCGATGGCCGGCTCGCTGGCGGCCGGGGCGTTTATCGCCTCCTGGTACAACGTCCTTCGCACGCCTCCCGACTGGCTCGAATTGATTCGGCCGGCCTTCAACCTGGCGGCGCTCGGTTTTGCGATTTACGGCTACACGCTGCTCTTTTCGTCGGTTGATCTGGTCCGCTGGCGGCCGACGATGATCGGCTCGGTATTGACCCTGGGGGGCTTCATCGCCCGGGTGATCGCGTTGATTCCGATCTTCAAAGACGCGATTTGGCGCCCCTGGGCCGAGCGATTTTCGATCTTCAGCCTCTATAATCCCGTAGACGCGGTTGCGGGTCGTGAAGTATACAGCTTCGACGTGTCCGTGCTGACCGCCCTCGGCGCTGCTTGCGTCGGGCTGGCGTTCCTCTTTTTCACGACCCGCGACCTTCCGGCCAACGGCTGACGCGCGCGTGTTGGATCGCGACGGCGATCCCGCCCTTGAGGACAATCGCCTTGAATCCCACGATCATCCAGGTCGACGCCTTCACCAACCGCCCCTTCGCCGGCAATCCGGCGGCCGTCTGCGTTCTCGACGAACCAGCGCCCGAGCGGTGGATGCAACACGTCGCCCGCGAGATGAACCTGTCGGAAACCGCCTTCCTCCACCCGATCGACGGCGGCTCGCGGTATCGGCTCCGTTGGTTCACCCCGGCCGTCGAGGTCGATCTCTGCGGCCACGCGACGTTGGCGTCGGCCCACGTCCTCTGGCAGGACGGACGCGCCGACGATGACGCCCCGATCGAGTTCGAGACCCGAAGCGGCATGCTCGCGGCCCGTCGCGACGGCGACTGGATCGAGCTGAACTTTCCCGCCGAGCCGGTCGACGCCATGATTCACGACGCCGACGAGCTGGACCGAATCGCCTCGGCCCTGGGATGTCCGGTCGTCGCCGCGGGGCTCAACCGGTTCGACCTCCTGGTCGAGCTGGCCGACGAACAGAGCGTGCGGAGCCTTCAGCCCGACTTCGACCAGATCGAGACCATCCCCGTTCGAGGCGTTATCGCCACCAGCCTCTCAAGCGACCCCGACTTCGACTTCGTCTCGCGGTTCTTCGCTCCCCAACTGGGAGTGGACGAGGACCCGGTCTGCGGCTCGGCCCACTGCTGCTCGGGCCCTTATTGGGCCTCCCGCGTCGGACGGCGCGAATTGGTCGGCCATCAGGTTTCGCCCCGCGGCGGGGTGGTCAAGGTCCGCCTCGAAGGCGACCGCCGCGTCGCCCTGATCGGCCAGGCGGTGACGGTCTTCAAGGGCGAACTCCTCGGCGTGGCGCTGGTGTAGCGCGAGGGGGTTGGGAGGCGACTCTTCGGAGGGCGGACATTCCTGTCCGCCCTAAATCAAAATCAATATCAGGGTTAGGGCGGACAGGAATATCCGCCCCCCGGGTTCGGAATATCACGTTGGGTGCCCCGGGTTCGCTCCGAACCCGGGAGGATGGCTCTGGCCAGCGCGCCGTCCCAAGAGGGCGGCCACGGGGGGCCGCCCCTACAAAATCCGATACCCTCCGAAATTCCGGCGCGTCAAACCGCCGCAAGCGCCTGATCGAAGTCGCGCCAAAGGTCTTCGATGTCCTCCAGGCCGGTAGACAGCCGCAGCAGGCCGGGGGTGATGCCGATCTTCCGGAGCGCCTCGGGGTCTTGCCCCCGGTGGCTGGTGCTGCGCGGATGGTTGACGGTCGTCTCCACGTCGCCAAGGCTCGGGGCGAACGGGATGTCGTGGAAGGCCCGAATCAGGCGATCAATCTCGTCGCGCCCCTCCAGTTCGAAGGAGATCATGGCGCCCTGGCCTTGGGTTAGGTACTTCTTGGCCAGGGCGTGGTCGGCGTGCGAGTCGAGCCCCGGGTAATGGACCCGGCGCACTTTGGGATGCGCCTCCAGCCGCCTGGCCAACTCCAGGGCGGTTCGCGAGGTCCGCTCGGCCCGGAGGCTCAGGGTCGTCATCCCTCGGAGGGTCAGCCAGCAGTCGAACGGGCTCCCCGTCTGCCCGAACGTGGTGGCGACGTCGTGAACGCGCTCGATCAGGTCTCGGGGACCCATCACGGCCCCCAGGGTCACGTCGCCGTGGCCGCTGATGAGCTTCGTCAGCGAGTGGACGACGACCGTGGCGCCCAGATCCAGGGGCCGGCAAAGCAAGGGGGCGAAGGTGTGGTCGACCCAGAACGGGACGCCGGCCTCGCGGGCGATCGCGCTGACCTGGTCGAAGTCGCAAACTCGGAGCAAGGGGTTCGAGATCGTCTCGGCCACCACCACGCGCGTTCGGGGATTGATCGCGTCGTGGAGCGTCTCGGGTCGCGAGGCGTCGAACGCGGAGTGCTCGATCCCCAGCCTCGCAAATTCCCGGGTGATGAGCGTCGTCGTCTTGCCGTAGAGCCCCTCGGCGAAGGCCACGTGATCACCCTGGTTGAGCATGGCCAGGAGCGACGCGGCGATGGCGCCCATGCCCGAACCACAGATCAGGGCGGCCTCGGCGCCCTCCAACCTCGCCAGCTTCCCGGCGAGTTGGACCGCGTTGGGATGCCCATCGCGGGCGTAGAAGAAGCCTTCGAGACGGCCGCCGGTTAGGCCCTCGATGTCGTCGAGGTTCTCAACCCGGTAGACCGAGCTGAGCAAGAGCGGCGGCGACAGCGGCCGGCTGGCCGATGGGGGGGATTGGGGGGCGCGGGCGCACAGGGTCGCGTCGGAAACGGGCTCCGAATCGGGCATCGTCTGGAATCCTTTTTCTCCCCCAAGGCGCGACGCGGCCTCAGCGCGTCGCTCCGCGGGAGAGCGGCGTCCGCCGGCCTCGCGACGTGGGTCAGGACACGGGGCTTTTGCGGTGGAATCGACCGGCCTTGCCGAGCAGGCAGATCAGCTCGCCGATTTCTCGAAGCGCCACCCGGGCGTTTTGGCTCTCGCGGGCGTCGGCCAGCTTCTTGCGGTGGTTCGAGAGGGCCGTCCAGTCGATCGGCCACGCCTGCGAGATCGCCGCCTCGCGAACCTCCTCAACCAGCTTGATGAGCGTCCGAACCAGTTTCTCATCGATCGCGCACTCGCACGATCGATAATGATTCTCCTCGTCGGCCGAAAGAGGTTGAAGGGGCTTTGGCCCGGTGAAGCGGTCGAGGATCCGGTCTTTCCACGAGGTCCGGGCGCGGCCATTGGCTTCCGCGTTCGCCTTGCTGGAGGGATCGTGGTTCGCGGTCTCGCCCGAGTCGGGGTCGACCCAGGGGCCGATTCGGACGATCTGGACGGTGATGTTGTCGAGCCCGCCGCGGAGGTTGGCCAGTTGCAGCAGGTATCGGCAGGCGTCGCTCGGGTGGAAGTTTTCGGCGAAGGCGCCAAGCTCGGGGTCGGTCACGGGGCCGGAGAGGCCGTCGGAGCAGAGCAGGAAAACGTCGCCGGGCCGAACGGCCAGCGGCCCCTCCAGATCAACCTGGATGTCGGCCTCGGGGCCCAGGCTCCGCGTGATCACGTTTTTGGGGATCGACACCTTCGCCTGGTCGGCCGTGAGATGGTTGCGCCGAATTAGCTCCCAGACGAGGCTGTGGTCGAAGGAAAGCTGGTCGATCCGGCCGTCGCGAACCCGATAAATCCGCGAGTCGCCAACGTGGGCCAACAGCGCGCCTTCGGGCAGGAGCAAGAGGGCCGAGCAGGTCGTCCCCATCCCCTGGAAATCCCGGTTCACGGCGGCCCGACCGTTGATCAGCCGGCTGACGTCGCGGAACGACTTGCTGATCGCCTCGCCGGCCGTCCCGGTTTTGGCCTTCATGTAGCCGTGGGGGATCAGGTCGCAGGCCATCTTGCTGGCCAGTTCGCCGACGGCGTGCGCGCCCATCCCGTCGGCCACCATGAACAAATGCCCGCGCTGACGCCAGGTCTCGCGGTTCGGCGCTCGAACGGCCGTGTGGCTGTCCTGATTGTTCTGCCGACGCATTCCCGTGTCGGTGGCCGACGCGTCGATGATGATGTCGTCCCAGTTCACGGCCCGAACCTTATCTCTTTGGAAAGCGACCAAAGCAACCCCGCGAGCGAGCCGACGCCCGAGAACCGGCCCCGAGGCGATCGGCCGGCCCATCGGTTTCGCGAACCGCCTCGCGGATTCTCAAACCAAACCCCGGCTCTCGCGTCTTGCTCCCCGATCGTGACGAAGATTCCGCGCGATTCGCGGCCGGCCGACCTCCCGCAAGCTCGGCCGACGCCCTATTGTACACGCTGAGCCGCGCGGCCCACAAAACGCTGTCCCCGAAAATCTCAAAGTGCCCCAACGAGTTGGCCCTTGGCGCGCCAATTCGCCCTACAATGTAGCAAGGGTAGGCGATCAACCCGCCTCAGGGCAAGACGATCCCGCCCGGTGCCCCTCCGGGACCGCGGCGGGCCGAGCCGGGCCGTCCCACAGTTCTTACTACCTCCGACGCGCGAACCTTGTGACCAGCCGGGTTCGTCGCCATTCCGAAGCGAGCTTCTCCGCGATGACCGATTCCCTGAATCCGCCTCCGTTCGACTTCCACAAGCAGACCCTCGCCAACGGCCTCGACGTGATCGTCAAACACCAGCCCGGGCTTCCGGTCGTCGCCGTAAACCTTTGGTATCACGTCGGCTCCAAAAACGAAGAGCGCAACCAGCGGGGGTTCGCCCACCTGTTCGAGCATATCATGTTCGAGGGATCGGAGAACTACCCCGGAGACTTCTTCAAACACCTCCAGCCCCTCGGCGCGGGCATCAACGGCTCGACCTCAAGCGATCGGACCAACTACTACGTCGACATCCCCTCGGCCCACCTCGAACGCGTCCTGGCGATGGAGTCGGATCGAATGGGATTCCTCGTCCCGGCCCTCGACGAGCACAAACTGACGATCCAAAAAGGGGTCGTGAAGAACGAATATCGGCAAAATTACGCCAATCGACCCTACGGCCGCGTCTGGCAAATTCTGGCCGAGGCGATGTATCCGCCCCAGCATCCCTATAGTTGGATGACCATCGGCGTGATGGAGGACCTCGACTCCGCCTCCCGCGACGACGTGGCCGCGTTCTTTCAGCGCTATTACGTCCCGGCCAACGCGAGCCTGGCGATCGTGGGGGACGTTCCAACCGACGAGGCCGTGGCGCTGGCCGACCGTTATTTCGGCTCGATCCCCGGCGGAACGAAGGCGCTGCGGCCCTGGACGCCGCCGATCCATCTCGACACCGTCCGCGAATTGACGCTTCGCGATCGGGTCGAGCTCGATCGCCAGTACATCACCTGGCACACCGTCCCCCACTTCCATTCCGACGACGCCCCGCTGCAACTGCTGGCCGACATCCTGGCGCGGGGCCGGTCGAGCCGGCTCTATAAGAAGCTGGTCATCGACCGCCAGTGGGCGCAAGACGTCTCGGCGCACCAGTCGGGCCGCGAGCTGGCCGGCTCGTTCGCCCTGATCGCGACCGCCCGCCCCGGCCGCTCCATCCGAGACATTCGCGAGCTGCTGCTCACCGAAATCGAGGCGATCGCCCGAGACGGGGTTGAGGCGGCCGAGCTGGAGCGCGTGGTCACGATGAAGTCGGCGAGCTTCCTGTTCGCCTTGGAGCACATGGGAGGCTTCGGCGGCGTGGCCGATCGGCTCAACGCCTACAACGTCTATCGGGGCGACCCGTCGCTCATCACGACCGACCTGGACCGATTCCGGGCCGTCACCCCCGAGGCGATCCGCCAGGCCGCGGTCAACCACCTGATCGGCAAGCCTCGCGTCGAGCTTTCCGTTTTGGGGCGGAAGCCCGACGCGACCGCGATCAAACTAGACCGTTCGGCCCCGCCGACAAGCAAAGCCCCGGCCGCCTTCCGCGCTCCCGAGCCCCTGGCGTTGAAGCTGAAAAACGGCCTGCCGGTCTGGGTCTTGCCCAAGCGCGACCTGCCGACGGTCTCGATGGCCGTCGCCATGACCGGAGGCGCCGCCGTCCAGCCGGTCGACCGGCCTGGCCTGGCGCGGTTGACCGTCGGGGTGATGGACGAGGGAACCCGAACGCGGTCGGCGGCCGAGATCGCCCTGGCCGTCGAGGAGATGGGGGCCTCGCTCTCGGCAAGTTGCGGCTGGGACGGCGCGTTCGTCTCGTTCCGCTGCCTGAAGTCGGTTCTCGACCCCATGCTCGACCTGGCCGCCGACATCCTCCGCGAGCCGAGCTTCCCCCAGCCGGAATGGGACCGAATCCGAGGCCAGACCACCGCGGCCCTGCAAGCCGAGCGCGACAGCGCCGAGGCCCGGGGCCACCGGGCGCTCATGAGGGCCCTTTATCCCGAAGGGCATCCCTACCGCCATCCGATCGACGGCGTCGAGGCGATCGTGGCGGGGTTAACCCGCGAAGAGGCCGCCGAGTTCCACCGCCGATCGCTCACCCCCTCAAACGCGGCTCTGGTCGTGGCGGGAGACATCGATCCCGACGCCATTTTGGAGCAACTCGAATCGCGGCTCGGCGATTGGACGGGCCCGTCCGCCGAGGTTTCCCGGCCCACGGCGCCCGCTCCCAAAGAGCGTCCTCGGATCCTGCTCCTGAATCGGCCCGACGCCCCCCAGGCGGTCGTTCGGGTCGGCCACGTCGGCATTTCGCGCGACGATCCCGACTTTGAGAGTCTGATGCTGTTCAACCAGGTGCTCGGCGGCCAGTTCACCTCTCGGCTCAACGAGACCCTGCGCGAGCGTCGGGGCTTCACCTACGGCGTCCGCAGCGGCTTCGACTGCCGGCGCGGCCGGGGACCGTTCACCATCGCCGCGTCGTTGCAGGCCGATCGACTCGACGACGCCCTCCAGGATCTTTACGACGAACTGCGCGCCCTGCTCCACCACCGCCCGCCCACGCAGGCCGAGATCGACGACGCCCGCCGGGCGCTGATCGACGGGCAGGCTCGCCAGTTCGAGACCCCCTCGGCCCTGGTCAACCGTTACGCGAACGTCTTCATCCAGGGCCTGCCCATCAACCACCCGGCGACCTTCCCCGAACGCCTCTCCGCCGTCGACCTCGATTCGGTCGTCGCCGCCGCGAGCCGCCGAATCACCCCCAGCGCCCTCGTCGCCGTCGTCGTCGCCGACGCCGAACAGGTCCAGGGCCCGCTCGAAAAACTCTCCTGGGCGGAGGTGGAACTAATCGAGGATTGACCTTCAAGGGAGGGCGAGGCTCCCGCCGAGCCCCACGCTCAGCGTCGGCTCGGCGGGAGCCTCGCCCTCCCATTAATTGGGGCAACGAGGCGTGAGGCGCCGCCAGCCCCTTATTTTCCTGGGCTCGGGGGTCGGACCCCGTCATGAAGACTGCTCTCGAAATACGGCCGTTCACTCGCCCAAAGATGCTTTCCCTGGGGGGCAGGCATTGCTGCCTGCCCTAGCCCTGGTATTGGTTCTGGGCAGACAGGAATGTCCGCCCCCCGAAGACAGTCGGCTCTTCACTTCCAGCCTGCCCATTTTCATGGGTTCGGGTATCGGAACCCGTCATGAGGACTGTCCTTCTCAGGCGGTTCTCATCGCCGCTGGCCAACCCATGTGACGGGCGCCTACAATGGGGTGAGCACGTTTGGAGGCGGCGAAACCGTTTCCCCCCTTCGCATTCATCGAGTTCGGCCATGAACCTACCCGATCCGCTGGTCGGTTTGCTGGAGCGAGTCGGTCGAGCGTCGATCCCCTTCACCGATCGGGAGGTCCGTCGCGAGACGCTGCGGTCGGTTCCGTCGTGGGGGGTGAGCGTGCTCCTGCACGCCCTGGCGCTTTTGCTTCTGGCGATCTTGATCCGGCATGGCGGAGCGCCAGACTCCGAGCGGGAGTTCACGGCCGATTTGGGGCCCGTGCCGGAGATCGCCGACGTGACCTCGCTGGTCGAGGCCGACCGCGCCGGCGACCCGTTCACGAACCTCGACGACCCCAACCCGCCGTCTTTGGGGCTGGAGCCGGCCGACCCGATGATGAGGCTCTCGGCTCAACCGGAGATCGCCGGGCTGGTCGAGTTCGCCCCCGAACTGGCCGGTCCCAAGGCGTCGAAGGAGTTTGGGCCGTCGCTTCGGGTCGGCTCCGATTTCCCGGCCCTGTCCGACCGAATCACGGCCCCGTTCATGGGGCGGTCGGGCCTGGACCGGGCCGAGCTTGTGCGCCGAGAAGGGGGGACGGTTCAATCCGAGAAGGCCGTGGAGGAGGGTCTGAACTGGATCGTTCGCCACCAGACGGCCGACGGCTCCTGGGTCTTGAACGTCCACGAGGTCTGCCAAATCTGCCCCGAGCAGCGGACGATCGACTCGCGAACCGGGGCCACCGGAATGGCCCTCTTGCCGCTTTTGGGCGCCGGCCACATCCACACCGTCAAAAGCCGCCACCAAGACGCCGTCCGGCGCGGGTTGGAATGGCTGGTGGCCCACCAGCGCGAAGACGGCGACCTGTACGTCGGCGGCAGCGGCACCGCCCACATGTACAGCCACGCCATCGCCGCAATGGCCGTTTGCGAGGCTTATGGACTATCGCGCGATCCGAACCTCAGAGGGCCGGCCCAGCGCGCGATCAACTTCATCGCCTCGGCCCAGAACGAGGCGACCGGAGGATGGCGGTACAACCCCGGCCAGTCTGGCGACACGTCGGTCTTCGGCTGGCAGCTTTTCGCCCTCCGAAGCGCCAATCTGGCGGGGCTGACGATCTCTCGATCAACCCTTCAGGGCTGCTCCAAATACCTCAATTTCGCCGCGGCCGACTCCAAGAAGATCACCTACGCC
>Ga0182738_1005809_pt1 | contig 13020 bp, 9 predicted proteins | sample eDN5th30CBELigMG_FD_128876 | JGI IMG/M metagenome (GOLD analysis project Ga0182738, IMG submission 128876) | Enriched Miracle-Growth compost microbial communities from Emeryville, California, USA - eDNA 5th pass 30_C BE-Lig MG (version 2)... ...
CTGCCGCCTCCTGCCGCCTCCTGCCGCCGCCGGCGGCGCGGCTTCGGCAGCGCCCGCGCGGCGGAAAGCGGAAAAATGGCCGGCAAATCCCGGACACCTAGGCGGATTGCCCGCCGCCGCGCCGACGCATACTTCGACCTACCATACGCCCGGCCGCCGGCTCGATGCCGCCCGACTCGGCGGCCCGAGCCCTGCCTTTTCCGTGCACCCCATGCGTAAAGCCATCATCCTCGCCGGCGGCAACGGCACCCGCCTCTACCCGATGACGCGCAGCCTGAGCAAGCAGCTCCTGCCCGTCTTCGACAAGCCCATGATCTACTACCCGCTGTCGGTCATGATGCTGGCGGGCATCCGGGACATCCTGGTCATCTCCACGCCCGAGGACCTGCCGCGCTTCCGCAGCCTGCTGGGCGACGGGGCCGAGGTCGGCATCAGCCTGTCCTACGCCGAGCAGCCCACCCCGCGCGGCCTAGCCGACGCCTTCCTGGTGGGCGAGGAATTCATCGGCGGCGACGACGTGGCCATGATCCTGGGCGACAACATCTTCTACGGCATGGGCCTGTCCACCATGCTGGCCAAGGCGCACCGCCGCAGCCAGGGCGCCACCGTCTTCAGCTACCAGGTACTGGACGCCCGCCCCTTCGGCGTCGTGGCCTTCGATGGCCAGGGCCGCGCCATCAGCCTGGAGGAAAAGCCCCAGCAGCCCAAGTCCAACCACGCAGTGACCGGGCTGTACTTCTACGACAACCGGGTGGTGGAACTGGCGCGCACGCTCCAACCCTCGCCGCGCGGCGAGATCGAGATCACCGACCTGAACCGCCTTTACCTGGAAATGGGCCAGCTGCACGTGCAGCCGCTGGGCCGCGGCTTCGCCTGGCTTGACACGGGCACCGCCGACGGGCTGCTGGACGCCGCCAACCTGGTAGCCACCGTCGAGCGCCGCCAGGGCATGAAGATCGCCTGCATCGAGGAAATCGCCTGGCGCCAGGGCTGGATCGATACGGCCGACCTGCTGGCCCTGGGCGCCAGCCTGGGCAAGAACGGCTACGGGGAATACCTGCGCCGCATCGCCGAGGAGCCGCGCTAGACTTAGCCGTTTTCCCTTGGCAGTTTTTCCCATCCGGGCCGTGCGGATCCGCCCCCGTCCGCCGGCCGCCGCAGACATGAACCCCAGCCACCACTTCACCCCGCCCCGCCCCGCCACCCTGCTCGTCACCGGCGGCGCGGGCTTCATCGGCTCGGCCGTCGTCCGCCACGTCCTGCGCCACACCGGCGACCGCGTGGTCAACGTCGACAAGCTGACTTATGCCGGCAACCTGGCCTCGGTGGCGGAAGTGTCCGGCAGCGAGCGCTACGCCTTCGAGCACGCCGACATCTGCGATGCCGCGGCCATGCGCCGCATCTTTGCGCAGCACCGCCCCACGGCGGTCATGCACCTGGCGGCCGAGTCCCACGTGGACCGGTCCATCGACGGGCCGGCAGCCTTCATCGCCACCAACCTGGTCGGCACCTACACCCTGCTGGAAGCCGCCCGCGAATACTGGCTGGGCCTGGACGGGGACGCGCGCGCGGCCTTCCGTTTCCACCACGTCTCCACCGACGAGGTCTACGGCGACCTGGACGGCAGCGGCGCGCTCTTCACCGAAGACACCCCCTATGCGCCCAGCTCGCCCTACTCGGCCAGCAAGGCAGGCTCCGACCACCTGGTGCGCGCCTGGCTGCGCACCTACGGGCTGCCCACGCTGATCACCAACTGCTCCAACAACTACGGCCCCTACCAGTACCCGGAAAAGCTGATCCCGCTGACGCTGCGCAACGCCCTGGCGGGCAAGCCCCTGCCCGTGTACGGCCGCGGCGACCAGGTGCGCGACTGGCTGTACGTGGAAGACCACGCGCGCGCGCTGCACCTCGTGCTGACGCGCGGCCGGGTGGGCGAGACCTACAACATCGGCGGCCACAACGAGCGGCGCAATATCGACGTGGTGCACGCGCTGTGCGAGTTGCTGGAAGAGCTCGCCCCGGCCCGGCCGGCCGGCGTGGCGCGCTACGCCGACCTGATCGCCCACGTGACGGACCGGCCGGGCCACGACCGGCGCTACGCCATCGATGCCGGCAAGATCCAGCGCGAGCTGGGCTGGGCGCCGCAGGAAACCTTCGAGACCGGGCTGCGCAAGACGGTGCAGTGGTGCCTTTCCCATCGGGACGGGTGACTGCGGCCCAGGAACTCGGCAATGGCCTCGACGGCCCTTGCCACGCAAATGACTAGTCCTACTCCTACAACAAATAATGGAACTTTCCCCGATATTGCGCGACTGGATTCCCTTGATCGCGGCCAAGCGCGCCATGCTGGCCACGGCGGGAGAAATCAAGACCCTGGTCGTCGGCTCGTCCCACGGCGACTTCGGTTTCGACCCGCAGTGGTGCCCGGGATCGTTCAACCTGTGCTGCCGCTCCCAGGACCTGAAGCATTCCTTCCTGCTGTACCAGAAGATATCGAAGAAGCGGCCCAGCATCCGCAATCTCGTCATTTTCTATTCCGTGTTCTCCTCGGGCCATGAGCTGGAGAAATCCCCTTCGGAGGCCGAGCTTTCCGTGGCGATGAACGAGCTGTTCGGCCTGAACATCGAATACGGCGACCCGAAGCTGAAGGCGGTCAGCAAGCAATTGCAGGGAAAGCTGCGCACGCTTGCGCCCAGGCTGGCGGGCACGAACGGCTTTCTGCCCCGCAACGGCAAGGGATTCTTCCCCGCGTCGTACGGCGCGGATCGACGGGCCCGCGACCACCTCAGGCGCAACAACGGCACGACCCTCCCCTATCTGGCGCAAATCCTGCGCCTGGCCAAGGCGAACAGGCACAGGGCCTACATCGTGATCCCCCCTGCCCGGTCCGACTATCGCGCCGCGACCGGCCCCGGGCAGGCCATCTTCTCCGGCCTCAGGGACGTGCTGACGAGCTTCGAGCCGGACTACCCGGTTCCCGTGGTCGACCTTTACGATTCCCCGCTCTTCAACGACGCGGAGTTCGGCGACTACGACCACCTGAAGCCCACGAGCCCCGGCGTCGAAGTGCTGAGCAAGGCGGTCGCCGCAGCCGTCAATTGACAGGAAGGCTGCCTGGCCGGGCAATCGGCGCGGCCCACCCCGCCTGGCATTGCGACGGGAAGCCACCAATATTTACTTTGTGGCGCGCGGCGCGGCGCACGGCTATAAACGATGCCATCTGCACGCTGCCGTGCAGATATCCCCGGCCCAGCCCCCACCCTGCGGGCAAGCCGGGCTGTCCCAAGGAGTCGCCATGGATGTAGCAGTCAGCGATGCAGTCAGTTCCGCCCTTGCCATGCAAGGCATGCAGTACGCCCAGCAAAAAGACGCGGTCCTGCTCAAGCAGGCGATCAATTCCCAGGCATCGCTGATGGCCGGGCTGCTGCAGTCGATGCCGCAGCTGGCCACCGAAGGCACCCTGGGCACCCAGGTCAACACCTACGCCTGATTCTTTCCCTCGGGAGTCGGACGTAGAAGGCGGCGCGCAAGCGCCGCCTTTTTGCTTTCCGGCCCCGGGTGCGGGCCAGGTGTGAAGATTCGATAGATTGTAAGAGGATCCTAAAAAACCGCCAGGTTCAGCCCGGGTTCAGCCTCGCGGGCCGTTATGCAGGCACAATTCGCCCTCTGTCGCGTACACAAATCCGCGCGGAGGTTGAATGAGCAGCAAGAAGAAAATCGCATGGACGGCGGCAGCCGTCGTCATCGCGGGCGCCATCGCCGCCTGTACTTACGCGTGGCAGCCCGCCATCGCGCCCCTGGCCCAGGCGCCGGCCGCCAGCGACGACCGCGCCTTGCTGGCGATGGGCGCCCGGCTGGCCGAGCTGGGCGACTGCATGCATTGCCACACCGGCAAGAGCGGCAAGCCCTACGCCGGCGGCGCGCCGCTGGCCACGCCGTTCGGCACGATCTACGCCACCAACATCACGCCCGACGTCGAGACCGGCATCGGCGGCTGGACGCTGGAGGCCTTCGCCCGCGCCTTGCGCAAGGGCGTCTCGCGCGACGGCCACCTGCTGTACCCGGCATTCCCGTATCCGCACTTCACGCGCATGTCGGACGAGGACATCGCCGCGCTGTACGCCTACCTGATGGCGCGCACGCCGGTGCACGCGCCGGCCGTGCCCAACGAACTGGTCTTCCCCTTGAACTTCCGCCCGCTGGTGGCCGGCTGGAACCTGCTGTTCCTGGACGAAGGCCCGTTGCCGCCGCCCGCGCAGCAGCAGTCCGACGCCTGGCTGCGCGGCCGCTATCTGGCCGAGGGCCCGGGCCACTGCGCATCCTGTCATACGCCGATGAACGCGCTGGGCGCCGAGAAGCGCGGCGAGCCTTACGCCGGCGGCCTGATCGACGGCTGGGACGTGCCGCCGCTGAACGCGCTGAACCAGGCGCGCAAGCCCTGGACGGTCGACCAGCTCTCCGCCTACCTGCGCACCGGCGTGGCCAGCGAGCACAGCGCCGCGTCCGGCCCGATGCGGCCGGTGGCGCACCACCTGGGCAACGCGCCCGAATCGGACGTGCGCGCCATCGCGACCTATCTGCTGTCGCTCTCGCCGGCCGCGCCGGCGCAACCCGCCGCCCCGGCCTCCGCGCCGGCGGCCGACACGCAGATCCTCAAGCCGGGCAAGGCGCTCTTCGATGCGTCCTGCGCCGGCTGCCACGCCGCGGCCGCGCCGATGCGCACGCTGGGCGAGCGGCCCGCCCTGGAGCTGGGCAGCACGCTCAACACCGACAGCCCGCGCAACGCCATCCAGATGGTGCTCAACGGCAATCCCTGGGCCGGCTCTTCGGCGGCCCACTACATGCCGCCTTTCGGCAGCGTGCTGACCGACCGGCAGATCGCCGATGTCCTGGCCTACGCGCGCGCCGCCTATGCGCAGCGCCCCGCCTGGAACGACCTGCCCGCCGCCGTCGCCGCGATCCGCAAGGAGAACTCGAAATAATGGTCACGCTCACCGTCAACGGGGTCAAGCACGATCTCGACATCGATCCTTCCATGCCGCTGCTGTACGCGCTGCGCAACCATTTGCAGCTCAACGGCGCCAAGTACGGCTGCGGCCTGGGCCAGTGCGGCGCCTGTACCGTCATCGTCGACGGCAAGCCCGTGTTCTCGTGCCTGACGCCGGTGTCGTCGGTCGGCAGCCGGCCGGTGCGCACCGTCGAGGGCCTGGGCACGCCGCAGCAGCCCTCCCCGCTGCAGCAGGCCTTCATCGACAAGCAGGCGGCCCAGTGCGGCTACTGCATCGCAGGCATGATCATGCGCGCCCAGGCGCTGCTCGACGAGCGCCCCGGCGCGACCGAGGCCGAGATACGCGAGCACATGCAGCCCAACCTGTGCCGCTGCGGCACGCACATGCGCATCGTCTCCGCCATCGTGGCGGCCTCGCAGGCCCTGCCCAAGCGGCAGGCGGACAACGATGCGCCGGCGCTGGCCGGCGCCAGCCGGCAGGAGAACCAGGCATGAACAGGCACCGCGACACCGCGCCGGCAGCCGAGGCCGTCGACCACGGCCGCCGCCGCTTCCTGGCCACCGGCTCGCTGACCGTCAGCTTCGCGCTGGTGCCCGGCGCGGCCGCGCTGGCGCAGCGGCAGACCGAGGACGCCGCGCCCACCGCGGCCGCCGGCGCTGCCAGGCTGCCCGGCAACCTGAGCAGCACGCCCCTGCTGGACTCGTGGATACGTATCGACGCGGACGGCGCGATCACCGTCTACACCGGCAAGGCCGAGCTGGGCACGGGCATCCGCACCGCCTTCATCCAGATCGCCGCCGAGGAGCTGCAAGTCGCCCCCGCGGCGATCAGCCTCGTCACCGCCGACACCGGCCTGACGCCCAACGAGGGCTACACGGCGGGCAGCCACTCCACCGCCGACAGCGGTACCGCGATCCTCAACGCGGCCGCGCAGGTGCGCGAGCTGCTGCTGGCCTCGGCCGCGCAGAAGCTGGGCCTGGAGGCAGGCGCGCTGGAAATCCGCGACGGCGGCGTCATCGCCGCGCCGGACGGCCGCACGCTGGATTTCGGCCAGGCCGTCGAAGGGCTGGACCTGCATCGCAACGCGCAGCCCGCCTCCCGCCTGGTCGACCCCAGGCGGCACAAGGTCATCGGCACGCCGATGCCGCGCGTCGACATCCCCGCCAAGGTCGCGGGCGGCGCCAGCTACGTGCAGGACATGCGCCTGCCCGGCATGCTGCACGCCCGCGCGGTGCGCGCGCCGTCCTACGGCGCCCGGCTGGTCTCGGTCGATGCCGCGTCGGTCGAGAAGCTGCCCGGCGTGGTCAAGGTGGTGCGCGACGGCAGCTATCTCGCCGTGGCCGCCGAGGACGAATGGCAGGCCATCCGCGCCATGCGCGCGCTGACGGCCTCGGCCGTCTGGGAAGAGACGGCCGTGCTGCCCACGCCCGACACGATCTACGACACGCTGCTCAAGCTGCCGGCGCGCGAGATACACGTGGGCGAGCGCCACGGCCCGGCCGACCCGGCCGCCCGGACGCTGCACGCGCGCTTCACCAAGCCCTACCTGGCGCACGGCTCCATCGGCCCGTCCTGCGCGGTGGCGCACATGGAAGAAGGCAAGCTGACCGTCTGGACCCACGCGCAGGGCGTGTTCCCGCTGCGCGGCGGCCTGGCCGAGATGCTGGGCATGAAGCCCGCGGACATCCGCTGCATCCACGTGCCGGGCGCCGGCTGCTACGGCCACAACGCCGCCGACGACGTGGCGGCCGACGCCGCCCTGATCGCCCGCGCGGTGCCGGGGCGGCCCGTGCGCGTGCAGTGGATGCGCGAGCAGGAGCACAATTGCGAACCCTACGGCCCGGCCATGATCACCGACGTCAAGGCTTCGCTGGACGCGTCCGGCCGCGTGGTCGACTGGCAGTACGAAATCTGGAGCAATTCGCACAACCAGCGCATCGACAACGCCGGCCGCCTGATGCCGTCGAACTACCTGTCTACGCCGTTCACGCCGGCCCCGCCGAAACCCATTCCCATGCCCGAGGGCGGGGGCGACCGCAACAGCCTGCCGCTGTACAACTTTGCCAATTTCAACGTCCAGCACCACTTCCTGCCCGACATGCCCATCCGCGTGTCGGCGCATCGCGGCCTGGGCGCGTTCATGAACGTCTTCAGCATCGAGAGCTTCATGGACGAGCTGGCCGAGGCCGCCGGCGCGGACCCGGTCGAGTTCCGCCTGCGCCACCTGGACGACCCGCGCGCGCGCGACGTGATCGAGCTCACCGCGAAAGAGTTCGGCTGGGACCCCAGGCGCCGGCGCGCGCCGAACCGCGGCGTGGGCTTCTCGTTCGCGCAGTACAAGAACCTGATGAGCTACATGGCCATCGCGGTCGAGCTGGAAGTCGTGCCCGAGACCGGCGACGTGCATATCGAGCGCGTGGTGGCGTCGGTGGACACCGGCCAGATCGTCAACCCGGACGGCGTGCGCAACCAGATCGAGGGCGGCATCATCCAGTCGGCCAGCTGGGCGCTGTACGAGCAGGTGCGCTACGACGAGACGCGCATCCGCACGTACGACTGGAGCACCTATCCGATCATGCGCTTCTCGGACGTGCCGCTGAAGATCGACGTGCACCTGATCGACCGCCCGGGCGCGCCCTTCCTGGGGGCGGGCGAGGCCGCGCAGGGCCCGACCCCAGCCGCCATCGGCAACGCCATCGCCGACGCCACCGGCCGCCGCCTGCGCGATCTGCCGCTGGCGCCGCGCCTGCGCGAGAGCTACGAGGCCTGAGTCTCAGACCGACAGCTCAGACCGACAGCCTGAACAGCAGCCCCACCATGCTGAACACCAGGGCCACCATGCCGGCCGAGACGGTGGCCAGCATCCATTTCATGGGCGCCAGCTCGCCGCGCAGGCGAAGCTCGGACTCGCGCAGATCGGCCCGGGTGGCCAGGGCGTCCAGGCTGGGGGCCAGCGCGTCGGCCAGCGCCCGAGCCTGGGCTTCCGCCTGGGGCGCGGCCACGCCGGCGGCCTTCAGGCTGTCCGAGAACTTGAGGGTATCGAAAGCGAGCACGGCGCTGGTCATGTCGGGGAGCTGAGGCAAGTGTAAGGAAACTCTACTTGCCAGTCTACCCGCGGGCGCGCCTGCCGCGAAAGGCGGGCGGGACGAAAAAGTCCCGCCCCTAGGGCCTACTTCCTGCGCGCCGGCGGCAGGTCGGTGCAGACGCCTTCGGCCACTTCGGCCGCCATGCCCACCGATTCGCCCAGCGTGGGGTGGGGGTGGATGGTCTTGCCGATGTCGACCATGTCGGCGCCCATCTCGATGGCGAGCGCGATTTCGCTGATGAGGTCGCCCGCGTGGGTGCCGACGATGCCGCCGCCGACGATGCGGTGGGTTTGCGCGTCGAACAGCAGCTTGGTGAAGCCCTCGTCGCGGCCGTTGGCGATGGCGCGGCCCGACGCCGCCCAGGGGAACAGGCCCTTCTCGACCTTGACGCCCTGCTTCTTCGCCTCGTCCTCGGTCAGGCCGACCCAGGCGACTTCGGGGTCGGTGTAGGCCACGGCCGGGATGACGCGGGCGTCGAAGAAGGACTTCCGGCCGGCGGCGGCCTCGGCGGCCACATGGCCTTCGTGCACGGCCTTGTGGGCCAGCATGGGCTGGCCGACGACGTCGCCGATGGCGTAGATGTGCGGCACGTTGGTGCGCATCTGCCTGTCGACCTCGATGAAGCCGCGCTCGGTGACGGCCACGCCGGCCTTGTCGGCGCCTATCTTCCTGCCGTTGGGGCTGCGGCCCACGGCCTGCAGGACCAGGTCGTAGCGCTGCGGCTCCTTGGGCGCGCCCTCGCCTTCGAAGCTGACGTAGATGCCGTCCTTCTTCGCCTCGGCGCCCACGGTCCTGGTCTTGAGCATGATGTTGTCGAAGCGCCCGGCATTCATCTTCTGCCAGACCTTGACCAGGTCGCGGTCGGCGCCCTGCATCAGGCCGTCGAGCATTTCCACCACGTCCAGGCGCGCGCCCAGGGTGGAGTAGACGGTGCCCATTTCCAGGCCGATGATGCCGCCGCCGATGATGAGCATCTTCTTGGGGATGCCGCGCAGCTGCAGCGCGCCGGTGGAGTCGACGATGCGCTCGTCGTCGGGCAGGAAGGGCAGCTTCACCGACTGGCTGCCGGCGGCGATGATGGCGTTCTTGAAGCGGATGGTCTGGCTTTTGCCGTCGGCGCCCTTGACCGTCAGGTGGTGCGGGTCGGCGAACTCACCCACGCCCGTCACGACCTTGACCTTGCGCGCCTTGGCCATGCCGGCCAGGCCGCCGGTCAGCTTGCCGACCACGCTGTCTTTATAGGCGCGCAGCTTGTCCAGGTCGATCTTCGGCTCGCCGAAGCTGATGCCGTGCGCGGCCAGGGCGCGCGCCTCGTCGATGACGGCGGCGTTGTGCAGCAGGGCCTTGGAGGGGATGCAGCCCACGTTCAGGCAGACGCCGCCCAGGGTCTCGTAGCGCTCGACCAGCACGGTGGACAGGCCCAGGTCGGCGGCGCGGAAGGCGGCCGAATAGCCGCCGGGGCCGGCGCCGAGCACCAGCACGTCGCATTCCAGGTCGGCCGCGCCGGAATAGCTGGCGGGGACCGGGCCGGGGCGGGCGGCGGGCGACGGGGCCGGCGCGGATGGCGCCTGGGATGCCGCCTGCCCGGAAGCAGCCTGGCCGCCGGCAGGCTGCGCCGCCGCCGAAGCCGCCCCGGCCGCAAGCGCGGACGCCGCGGCGGAGGCCTCGCCGCCGGCAGCCTTGCCACCCGCGGCCTGGCCCCCGGACGCGGCGGCGCCTTCGGCGGCCTCCACTTCCAGGATCACGCTGCCCTGGCCGACCTTGTCGCCGACCTTGACCTTGACCGACTTCACCACCCCGCCCGCCGAGGCCGGGATTTCCATCGAGGCCTTGTCCGACTCGACCGTGATCAGGCTTTGCTCGGCCTTGATCGTGTCGCCTTCGGCCACCAGCACCTCGATGACTTCCACGTCCTTGAAGTCGCCGATGTCGGGGACCTTGATTTCCGTAAGTTTGCTCATGGCTATCCCCGGGTCACAGCGCGATGCGGCGGAAGTCGGCCAGCAGCTGGCCCAGGTAGGCGTTGAAGCGCGCCGCAGCCGCCCCGTCGATGACGCGGTGGTCGTAGGACAGCGACAGCGGCAGCGTCAGGCGCGGCGCGAACTGCTTGCCGTCCCACACCGGCTTCTGGAAGGAGCGCGACAGGCCCAGGATGGCCACTTCGGGCGCGTTGATGATGGGCGTGAAGTGCGTGCCGCCGATGCCGCCCAGCGAAGAGATCGAGAAGCAGCCGCCCTGCATGTCGGCCGGCGAGACCTTGCCTTCGCGCGCCTTCCTGGCGAGCTCGGCGGTTTCCTGCGCCAGCTCCAGGATGCCCTTCCTGTCGGCGTCGCGCACCACCGGCACCACCAGCCCGTTGGGCGTGTCGGCCGCGAAGCCGATGTGGTAGTACTGCTTGAGCACCAGGTTGTCGCCGTCGATCGAGGCGTTGAACTCGGGGAACTTCTTCAGCGCGGCCACCACGGCCTTGATGACGAAGGCCAGCATGGTGACTTTGACGCCGGACTTCTCGTTCTCCTTGTTGAGCGCCACGCGCAGGGCTTCCAGGTCGGTGATGTCCGCTTCGTCGTTGTTGGTGACGTGCGGGATCATGACCCAGTTGCGGTGCAGGTTGGCGCCGGAAATCTTCTTGATGCGCGACAGCGGCTTGGCCTCGATGGGGCCGAACTTGGCGAAGTCCACCTGCGGCCAGGGCAGCAGGCCCAGCGCCGCGCCGCCCGCGCCGGCAGCCGGGGCGCCGGCCGCGGCGCCGCCGCCGGCCAGCGCCTGCTTGACGAACTGGCGCACGTCGTCCTGCGTGATGCGGTCCTTGGGGCCGCTGCCCCTGACCCGCGACAGGTCCACGCCCAGCTCGCGCGCGAACTTGCGCACCGAGGGCGAGGCGTGCGGCAGCTTGCCCGAGGGCGGCGGCTCGACCTGGGCGGTGGGCGACGCGCGGCCGGCGTCCTGCCGGGCGGCGTCCTGCTGCCCGCCCTGCCCGGCCGCCGGCGCGGCGGCGCCCTGGCCCGCGGAGCCGCCCGCCGGCGCGGCCTCGGAGGCCGCCGGCTGCGGCGCTGCGGCGGCAGGCTGCGCGGCGCCGCCTTCGGCCTGCACTTCCAGGATGACCGTGCCCTTGCCGACCTTGTCGCCCACCTTGACCTTGAGCGACTTGACCACGCCGCCCACTGAGGCCGGGATTTCCATCGAGGCCTTGTCCGACTCGACCGTGATCAGGCTTTGCTCGGCCTTGATCGTGTCGCCTTCGGACACCATGACTTCGATGACTTCGACTTCCTTGAAGTCACCGATGTCGGGGATCTCCACCGGCACCACGCCGCCGCCCTGCGCGGGCGCAGCCTGGGGCTGGGCTTCCCGGGCCGGCGCGGCGGCGGCCGCCTGGCCGGCCTGCTGCGCCTCGCCCTGGCCTGCCGCGGGCTTGGCCGCGTCCTGGCCGCCGGCGTCGCCGCCGGACTGGGCGGCAGCCCCGCCCTCGACTTCCACCAGCACCGAGCCTTCGGAAATCTTGTCGCCCACCTTCACCTTGACCGACTTCACCACCCCGCCCTGCGAGGCCGGGATCTCCATCGACGCCTTGTCCGACTCCACCGTGACCAGGCTCTGGTCGGCCTGGATGGTGTCGCCTTCGGCCACCAGCACCTCGATGACTTCCACGTCCTTGAAGTCGCCGATGTCCGGAACCTTGATCTCCACGAGTCCGCTCATGTCTCTTTACCTTAGGCGTATTGGGGATTGGCTTTGTTCGGGTCGATGCCGTACTTCCTGATGGCCTCGGCGACCTTGGCGGCCGGCACCTTGCCCTCGTCGGCCAGGGCGCGCAGCGCGGCCAGCACGACGAAATGGCGGTCGACCTCGAAGTGCTCGCGCAGCTTGGCGCGGAAGTCCGAGCGGCCGAAGCCGTCGGTGCCCAGCACCTTGTAGGCGCGGCCGGCCGGCACGAAGGGACGGATCTGGTCGGCGAACAGCTTCATGTAGTCGGTGGAGGCGACGATGGGGCCCTCGGTGCCCGACAGCTGCTGGGTCACGTAGGGCACCTGGGGCTTCTTGTCCTCGGGGTGCAGCAGGTTGTGGCGCTCGGCGTCCAGGCCGTTGCGGCGCAGCTCGGTGAAGCTGGTCACGCTCCACAGGTCGGAGGCCACGCCCCAGTCGGCTTCCAGCAGTTCCTGGGCGGCCAGGACTTCGCGCAGGATGGTGCCCGAGCCCATCAGCTGCACGCGGGGCGCCCCCTTGGCCTTGCCGGCCGACTTCAGCTTGTACATGCCGCGGATGATGCCTTCCTCGTCGCCGGGCGTCAGGCCGGGCTGCGGGTAGTTCTCGTTCATCACGGTCAGGTAGTAGTACACGTTCTCCTGGTCCTCGACCATGCGCTTCAGGCCGTGCTGGATGATGACGGCCAGCTCGTGCGCGAAGGTCGGGTCGTAGGACACGCAGTTCGGGATGGTCGAGGCCAGGATGTGGCTGTGGCCGTCCTCGTGCTGCAGGCCCTCGCCGTTGAGCGTGGTGCGCCCGGCCGTGCCGCCCAGCAGGAAGCCGCGCGCCTGCATGTCGCCGGCCGCCCAGGCCAGGTCGCCGATGCGCTGGAACCCGAACATCGAGTAGTAGATGAAGAACGGGATCATGATGCGGTTGTTCGTGGAATACGACGTGGCCGCCGCGATCCACGAGCTGAACGCGCCCGCCTCGTTGATGCCTTCCTGCAGGAGCTGGCCGTCGGCCGCCTCCTTGTAGTACATGACCTGGTCCTTGTCGACCGGGGTGTACTTCTGCCCTTCGGGCGCGTAGATGCCGATCTGGCGGAACAGGCCTTCCATGCCGAAGGTGCGCGATTCGTCGGCCAGGATGGGCACCACGCGCGGGCCGAGCTGCTTGTCGCGCAGGATCTGGTTGAGCACCCGCACGAAGGCCTGGGTGGTGGAGATCTCGCGGCC
>Ga0182738_1005812_pt1 | contig 13017 bp, 10 predicted proteins | sample eDN5th30CBELigMG_FD_128876 | JGI IMG/M metagenome (GOLD analysis project Ga0182738, IMG submission 128876) | Enriched Miracle-Growth compost microbial communities from Emeryville, California, USA - eDNA 5th pass 30_C BE-Lig MG (version 2)... ...
ACGATCGAGCGGCTGACCAAGTCGGCCGACGGCAAGCGGGTTGCCATCGAGACCACGTTCGAGGACCCCGAGTACTACAGCGCGCCGTTCACGATCGAGCGCGCGTGGGTTCCCCATGGGGATGGGCATCAGTTCGAATACGATTGCTCGGAGAACCCTCGCGCGGAGGAGTTCGCACACACGTACTTCGTGAAGGATCTCTATCGGCCCACCTGCATCCGGTACGAAGGCGAGGGACTCGAGCCGTCCCGAATTCTCTGCCGACGCCCGGAGGACGAGGTGGCCGACAAGCAGCAATAAGTTTGACCGCTCACAGCGCGCGATAATCGGGATCGAGCCGCGCCTCCTTTCACGCGGTTCGACCGCCATTCCCGACCTCTGGGCCCCCGCTGCCGGATCGGCGGACGGCGGCCCATTTCGCGCGAGTCACAAAAATTCTTGCCCCGAAGAATAAAAATTCCTACCCTCCAGAATTAGAGAAAAAAGCCTTGGGAGAGGAATGATGGCCTTGAAGCTCTGGGGAGTGTCCGTGCTGGCGGTTTTGACCGCCGTTCCGATGAATGCCGCGATGGCACAGGATGTGCCTGGCAATGAAAGCACCGGCATCGCCGAAATCCTCGTTACAGCGCAACGCGTTGAGGAAAGCGCGCAGCGCACGCCGATCGCGATTTCCGTCGTCAGTGGTGACGATCTCGTCAGGGAAGCCGTTCACCGGCCTGAAGACCTGACGCGGCTGGTGCCCGCGCTGTCGATCACGAACACCGGCGGCCCGTACTCCGTGTTTTTTGTTCGCGGCGTCGGCAACTCCACCCTTAACGCCTATTCCGACCCAGGCGTCGCCTTCAACTACGACGGCGTCTACATTGCGCGTCCTTCGTCCACGAGCGGCACGTTCTACGACCTCGATCGCGTCGAGGTCCTGAAGGGGCCGCAGGGCACGCTCTATGGCCGGAACGCCACCGGTGGCGCAATCAACGTCATCCCGGCGCGTCCAAAGAAGGGTGAGACCTCGGGCCACCTGATCGCCAGCTACGGCAACTACGACGCCATGAGCCTGCAGGGCGCAGTCAACGTCGCGACCGGTGAGAACAGTGCGTTCCGCGTGTCGGGCAACTACGTGAAGCGCGATCCCTTCCTCGATGACGGGACGGGCGACCTCAACGAATACGGCTTCCGCGCCCAGTTCGCGACCGATCTGGGCGCCACTGCCGACCTGCGCATCGCGGCCGACTACGCTCACCAGGGCGGCGTGGGCTCGTTCTCGAACTACGCTGGCACGATCACGCCGCAGTTCGGTCCCACTGGGTTCAGTGGGTACACTTACACCCCCAGCGGGTTCGGGCCCAACAACGGCATCCTGAGCCCTGAATCGCAGGCCTATGGCGAGGCGCTGTTCGTGCGTCAGGCCGGACGCGCGGGCAAGGTTATCGAGGGCGTACCCTATAACGACAACGACTACTGGGGCGTGCTGGCCGAGCTGAACGTCGACGTTGGCCCGGGGACCCTGACGGTCCTGCCTGCCTATCGCGAATCCACGCTCGACAACCTCTTCACCGCCGGCATGAACGGCGCGAAGACCAACGAGAAGGACAAGCAGACCAGCCTCGAAGTCCGTTATGCGGGTAATATCGGTGACCGCGCGGACATCGTGGTCGGTGGCTACTACTTCCGCGAGCGGATTTCGACGTACACCTATTTCTCGCAGTTCGTGCTCGTCCCGTACCAGGACTTCGACACCAAGACCGATTCCTACGCGGCATTCGGTAAGCTCACCTACGAGGTTGCGCCGGGCTTCAAGCTGACCGCTGCGGGCCGCTACACCTGGGACAAGAAGAAGTTCGACGGCACGTCTGACGTCTACATCCTGTTCTGCGGCAATCCGGGCGTGAACCCGCCCAACATTTGCCCGACGCTGCCGTTCATGCCGTTGGTCGACACGGCTGCGGAACTGCGGGCGTTCTACGCGAATGCCGGCATTCCGGTGGTCAATATCCCGCTGTACGCGTTGCCGCCGTACCCGCAGACTGCGCCGTTCGTGCTCAACTCGCCGATCAACATCAACAATGAGAAGCTCAACAACGAGAAGTTCACTTATCGCCTGGCGGCGGAGTACGAATTCTCGCCGAGCAACATGGTCTACGCGAGCTACGAAACTGGCTATCACTCGGGTGGCTTCGCCTTCGCGCGGGGGCTTGAGACCTACAAGCCGGAAACGCTCGACGCGTGGACGATTGGCAGCAAGAACCGCTTCGCCAACAACACCATCCAGCTGAACATTGAAGGCTTCTACTGGAAGTACCACGACCAGCAGATCAGCCAGTTCGGCTATGACCTCGGCACCCCGCCGGCCACCGTGTTCCTGACGCGCAACATCGGACAGGCCACCATGTACGGTGTGGATGTCGACCTGCAGTTCCTGCCGACGCCGAACACGCTGCTGGGGGCGAACGTGCAGTACCTGCACAGCAACTACGACGACTTCCTCTATTACGTGCCGAACCAGGGGCCGCCGCCGGCCACCACCTGCGGCACGTCGCCGACGACGCAGACGATCAATGGCACTCCGGTCAGCCTTTACGCGGTTGATTGCTCGGGTCAGACGGCGTTGAACTCGCCGAAATGGTCGATCAACATTGCGGGCCAGCAGACCGTGCCGCTGGGTGATTACAAGGTCGTGCTCCAGGCGGATGGACGTTATCGCGGCAGGGCCGAGGTCGACGGCGCGTTCAACCCGTTCCTCTATGCGAAGAGCACCTTCAATGCCGACGCGGCGATCACGTTCGGGCCGGATGATGACAAGTGGTACGTCACCGGCTTCATCAACAACATTGGCAACAAGCGGCGCCTCTCGACGGTCTCTCTGGTGACCAACGTGAACGCCTTCCTCACCACCTATGAGCCTCCGCGGACTTACGGGATCCGGGTGGGTGTCAAACTGCCGTAATTTGAAATGGATTTCCCATCGCCCAGGCCCCACTTGGGCGATGGAATCCAAGACTAAGGAAAGAAGGAAATGACCTGCGTAACCGATTTGCAATTCGTCGCACTCGCTGTGCCGGACCTGGCGGCCGAACGCGAATTCTTCGGTAAGACCTGGGGGCTCGTCGAAGTCGGGGAAGAAGACGGAAAAGTCTATTTTGCGGCGGAAGGTTCACCGCATCCTTACGTCATCCGGCTACGGCAGGACGAGGACCGCAAGACGGACCTGGTGGGCTTCTCGGCCGCCTCGCGTGAGGATGTCGATGCCATCTTCGAGCAGGTCAAGAATGCAGGCGCGAAGGTCATTTCGGAGCCCGGCCCGATGGAAGGGCTGGATGGCAATTACGGCTTCCGTTTCTTCGATCCCGATGGCCGGGCCATGCAGGTCGCATCCGGCGCCGTGCAGCGTGAACACCGCACGCTGGGCAAGGGTGAGGCGATCCCGATCGGGATAAGCCACGTCGTGCTGCATTCGCCGAACCACAAGGGCCTGGTCGAGTTCTACCAGCAGGCGCTCGGGTTCCGGCTGTCCGACTGGATCGGCGATTTCATGGCGTTCCTGCGCTGCAATCCGGCTCATCACCGACTGGCGATCCTGCCCGGACCGCCGGCGCTCAACCACGTGGCGTTCGACGTTGCCTCGGTGGATGAACTGATGCGCGGGCTGGCTCGCATGCACCAGAACGGTGTCCACCTGAGCTGGGGGCCGGGCCGTCACACGGCTGGCGACAACACCTTCTGCTACTTCCTCTCGCCCAACGGGAACGCGGTGGAATACACCTCGGACCTTGAATACGTGGACGAAGAAAGCTGGGTTCCGACGACTTACGAGCCCGGTCCGAACACGATCGACCAGTGGGGGACCGGCCGGATCATCACCGGTAACGTCCCGCATGCCGAAATGAGCCCCGACAAGGGCTTGTGGCAAGTCCCCGCCTGATCGACTGGAGGGACTGACATGATTGATAACGCCCTTGTGGTCGGCGGTGGCGTCGGCGGAATGAGTGCTGCGCTGTCGCTCGCGGCCAAAGGCGTGGCTGTCGAACTGGTCGATGCCGATCCTCACTGGCGCGCTTATGGTGCCGGGATCAGCGTCACCGGGCTTTCGCTACGCGCGTTCGACGATCTCGGCATCCTCGACGAGGTTCGGGAGAAGGGCTTCGTCGGCGCCGGCATACGCCTGCGCGCGGTGGACGGAAGCGTGATCTTCGAAAGCCCTTTGCCGCCGCCCGAGGCACCGCCCGTGGCACACAGTGGCGGCATCATGCGGCCGGTCCTGCACGAGATCATGTCTCGGCGGGTGCGCGCGTCTGGCATCAACGTGGTGCTTGGCGTGAAGCCGACCAGCTTCGAGCAGGACGGTTCTTCGGTATCGGTCCGTTTCGATGACGGACGGGCGGGGAATTACGATCTTGTCGTGGGCGCCGATGGCATCAATTCCGAGACGCGGGCGCGCGTGTTCCCGGACGCGCCCAAGCCGCGTTTCACAGGGCAGGGCTGCTGGCGGATTGTCGCCGATCGCCCCGCGGACCTCGATCGTGCGGAGATGTTCATCGGCGGCCCGGTGAAACTGGGCTTCAACCCGATTTCGCAGGACAAGATGTACGCGTTCATCCTTGAGCACGTGCCTGACAATCCCTGGTTCTCGGAAGAGGAACAGCTGCCGCATGTCGCGGAACTGCTGGCGCCCTTCGGCGGCTACGTGGCTGCAGTGCGGGAGTCGCTCGGGCCGGATTCGATGGTGAATTATCGTCCGCTTGAGTGGGTGATGCTGCAGAAGCCGTGGAACGCGGGCCGCATTGTCCTGATCGGCGATGCCGTTCACGCCACCACGCCGCACATGGCTTCGGGCGCAGGCATGGCCGTGGAGGACGGGTTGGTGCTCGGGGAAGAGATCGCCGCCAACGATACGGTCGAGCAGGCATTGACGGCGTTCACCGATCGTCGCTTTGAACGCGCACGCATGGTGGTCGAGAATTCGGTCCGCATCGGCGAGATCGAAATGGCGGGAGGTGACCAGCGGGACGCCAACGCCATGCTCGGCGACACCATGCACAAGCTGCAACAGCCTTACTGAGGAACGAAGATGGAATACGGATTGGCGAGAGTCACGGTCGATGGCGCGCCGCACGTCGTGCTTGTGCGGGACAACCGCTACGTCCCGCTCGCCAATTGGGGCGAGGCGCGGACCCTGGGGGCTCTCCTGGCCGGTTGGGATGTCATGCTTTCCAAGCTGCGCACTTGGGCGGCGGACGACGCGGCCTTCGCCAACGCCCCTGCGTTCGATAGCGCCGACGTCCTCATGCCGTATCGCCCGGGGCAGGTGTTCTGCATCGGCGCCAACTACAAGAAGCACGTGGTCGGCCTGATCATGGGCGATCCGTCCATGCGGACGCCCGAGCACGAGGCGGTGCCGCCGGAGGAGCGCCAGGCCCGCTTCGAGAAGATGATGGACGAGCGCGCCGCTGGTCTGCCGTTTGCCTTCCTCAAGCTTCCCGCCAGCGTCGTGGGCCCGCGCGACGACGTGGTGCTGCCTTACGATGTCGAGAAACCCGACTGGGAGATCGAACTGGGCGTGGTGATCGGCAAGCGCGCTCACCGCGTGAATGCCGAAGAGGCGATGAACTACGTCGCCGGCTATGCCGTGGTGAACGACGTCACCGCGCGTGAACTGATCTTCCGTCGGGACGGATCCGCGATCGGTGCGGACTGGCTCTCCGGCAAGAGCTTCCCGACGTTCCTGCCGTTCGGGCCGTTGATCGTACCGAAGGAGCAGGTCACCAATCCGTACGACCTCAACCTGAAGCTGTCGGTCAACGGCAAGGTCTACCAGGACGAGAGCACGGCCGACATGATGATCTCGATCGAACGCCAGATCGCGTTCCTGTCGAGCCGCTGCGTGCTGGAGCCGGGCGACATCATCTGCACGGGCTCACCGTACGGCAATGGCTCTGCGTTCGGCGTCTTCCTCAAGCCGGGTGACGTGATGGAAGCGACGATCGAGGGGCTTGGGACGCAGCGTAACAACTGCGTTGCCGAGGAGCGGAACTAGCGCTTCCGCAGGCCGTCGATCAGCATTCGCGTTACGAACTCCTCGTAGCGCTTGGCGAGATCGTCCATGTCGGTGCCTTCGGGCGCGAGCAGCTCGATGAGCGGCGCGCCCGCCACGAAGAAGTCACTGATCCCCACCACCGCCAAGTGCAGGAACAGCGCATCGAACTCGTTCAGTTGGCCCGCTTCGTCGAGTTCGAGGATCTTCTCGTAATTGGCTAGCGGATGGCGGTTCCACTCGCGCATCTTCTCGCGGACTTCCGCCGAGCTTGCCGAATCCAGTTCCTCGATCATCAGCCGCTGCATGTGCTTTGCCGAGCGGGTGAAGCGGAACGTCATATGGATCATCGCCGCCAGAAGCTGGAGCGGATCGCCTTCATTCGGCAGGGGACGGTTGGCTTCGGCTCCGATCTGGTCCGCCACTTCGAACAGCAGATTCTCGCGCGTCCCGAAATAATAGCGGACGAGGGCAGGATCGGCATTCGCCCGGCGGGCCACGGCAGTGCTCGTGACCTGGGCCGGGGGGAGTTCCTGGAGGAGTTCACGGGCGGCTCCAATCAGCGCATCCCGGCCGACACCGCTTGCTGAAGCGGTGGGCCGACCCTTGCCTCTCCTCGTTGTTTTCTTTGCCCGAGTGACCATTCCCGGCCCTGCTACGCCCATGCAAGTGCTCCGACAATGCCTGCCGGAAAAAATATTCTTGCGGTAGGGAATTACGGTTGTAGGGTCCGGTCCGGAGAGAGGATTTTCTGAATGGCGAACTGGCCTTTCCGCCAAGGCGTTCACGACATCGGCAACGGCATTTACGGTTATGTCCAACCGGACGGAACCTGGGGCTGGTCGAACGCGGGCCTGGTGGTTTCAAACGGCGAAACACTGCTTGTCGACACGCTGATGAGCGTACCGTTGACGCGCGACATGCTGGCGGATTTCGCCAGGGTGCCGGGTGGCGGTCGGATCGACCGGGTGGTCAACACCCATGCGAATCCGGACCACTTCTTCGGCAACGGAGTCGTCGAGGGCGCGGAGATCATCGCGACCGAAAAGACCCGCGAAGAAATGTCGGAGTTCGATCCGAAGGCTCTCGGCAACCTGTCCGCCAACTGGGAAAAAATGGGCGAGGCGGGCGAGTTCCTGTTCGAGACCATGGGGCGGCAGTTCGACTTCTCGGGCGTCGATGAGCTCACCCTGCCGACCACCACTTTCGACAAGACGCTTACGCTGCAAGTCGGCGACAAGACGGTCGACCTGACCGACCTTGGCCCTGCGCACACGGGTTCCGACACCATCGCATGGGTCCGCGAAGACCGCACCGTATTCACTGGCGACCTGCTGTTCAACGAGGGGCATCCGGTCATCTGGGCGGGGCCGCTGTCGAACTGGATCGCAGCCTGTGACTTCATCATCGGGCTGAACCCGGAAGTGGTCGTGCCGGGGCATGGACCGATCACCGACGTTTCGGCGGTCCGCAACATGAAGAGCTATTTCGAACACCTGCGCGACGAGGCTCGCGGCCGCTTCGAGGCGGGGATGGACTGGCGCACCGCGGCCCGTGACATCCCGCTCAAGGAATATGCCCACTGGACGGATCCGGAGCGGGTCGTGGCGAACATCTATTCGCTTTACAAGCAATGGAATCCGGAGACCCCGACCGCTACGCCGCCGCAGCTGTTCGTGGAGATGAACCGCTATCGCAAGGAACATCATGAGCGGAACGGATGTGAGCATGCCCATTGACTTGAACGCGACGCACGATCCATCGCGCCGTAGCTGGGTCGAAAGCGCCAATGCCCCGACTACCGATTTCCCGATCCAGAACCTGCCGTTCGGCGTGTTCGACGACGGCAAGGGCGCGCGGGGCGGGGTGGCGCTTGGCGATTACATCATAGACCTCTCCGCGCTGATTGCGGCGGGGGTGATCGATGGCGACGCGGCAAAGGCGGCCAGTGGGGCCAACCTGCTGCCGTTGTTCGACCAGCCGAGGGCGGCGGCTTCGGCGCTGCGAGCTGCGCTTTCCGACCTCTATCGCGAAGGTACGGACGGTGACCGTTCGGCTGCCGAAGCGGCGCTTGTGCCGATGGCATCGGCAAAGCTCCTGATGCCGGCCAAGCCCACGGCGTTCACCGACTTCTGCACTTCCGCCGACCATATCCTGCGGATGGCGGGAAGGGGCGGGCGTACGCCCATGCCAGCCTGGGCGACGTTGCCGGTGGCCTACAACGGCCGTGCAAGCTCGGTGGCCGTCAGCGGCACCCCGGTGGTTCGCCCGGTTGGGCAGATCGTGCCGCGCGGGCAGGAGAAGATGGTCGTCGCGCCGGAGCCGATGCTCGATTTCGAGCTGGAGTTCGGGGCGTGGCTCGGCGGGCCGGTGAACGAGCTTGGCGAGGCGATCGACATACACCGCGCCGACGAATTGCTGTTCGGCTGCTGCCTCGTGAACGACTGGTCCGCGCGGGCGATCCAGTTCTACGAGATGCTGCTTGGTCCGCACCTCGGAAAGAGCTTCCTCACCACGATATCGCCGTGGGTTGTCACGATGGAGGCGCTGGCTCCGTTCCGTGTGCCCGGTCGCGGCCGCACCGGTGACGAGCCGGCGCTGCCTGCCTACCTCGACGATCCGTTTGATCGAGAGCTGGGTGGCCTCAATGTCGAACTGACGGCGGAGCTGGACACTGGCTCCGCGTCCGCGACGATCGTGCGCACGAATGTCTCCGAGCTGTTCTGGACACTGGCGCAGATGGTTGCGCACCAGGCCTCAGGCGGCGCGCCGCTCGAGACGGGCGACCTCATTGCTACCGGCACGGTTTCGGGCGCGGCGGACGAAGCGCGCGCGTGCCTCGTCGAGATCACTAGCCTTGGCGAGGAGCCGCTGACGCTGCCGGATGGCACCAAGCGCGTCATGCTGGAGGACGGCGATACGCTGACCCTGCGTGGCCGTGCTGTTGCCGACGGATATGTACCCATTGGATTCGGGCCGTGCAGTGGCACGATCATGCCTGCGAGAACTTGAATGACTGGCGAAATTACCACCTGCGGCGATCGGCGCCCCATCCCCGTTTCGGCGCGCGGCAAGCACCTCGTCGTCGACATTCACTGCCACCTTGGCATCCCGGCGGCTGACGCAATCGTGCAGGCGAAGTATCCCGGGCCGCCCCCGGGCATCAATGACTTCACCAGCCCGAAGACGGTGGAGGTCAATCGCGCTCAGTTCGCCACCATCGGGCGGACGCTGAACACGCTCGACACCCGGCTCGCCGACATGGACCGCCTGGGCATCGACGTACAGGCGATCTCGCCAAGCCCGGGGCAGTATTTCTATTACACCGATCCGGAGACGGGGCGCGACGCCGCCCGAGCAGTCAACGATGGCATGGCCGAAGCGATGGCCCAGCACCCGGACCGGCTCGTCGCGATGGGCACTGTCCCGCTGCAGAACGCCGAGATGGCGGTGGCGGAAATGCGCCGCTGCGTGAAAGAGCTCGACCTGCGCGGGATCGAGATCAGTTCCAACGTCAACGGCACCGATTTCCACGCACCCGAACTGCGCCCCTTCTGGGCAGCAGCAGAAGAACTCGGCGTGTTGATCTTCATCCACCCGCTCGGCTTCACCGAAGGCAAGCGGATGAGCGAGTATTACCTCAACAACCTGATCGGCAATCCGCTCGAATCCACCCTCGCGATCAGTCACCTGATCCTTGGCGGCGTGCTGGATGCCTACCCGGGCCTGAAGATCTGCGTGGCTCACGGCGGCGGTTACCTTCCGGGATACTGGGGCCGGATGGACCACGGTTGGCGCGCGCGGGGCGACTGCTCAGAGCACTGCCAGCACGAGCCGTCGAGTTACCTGCGCAAGCTGTGGCTCGATACGCTGGTGTTCGACCAGGCCCAACTCGACAGCCTCGTGCGCACGCATGGCGCGGACAAGCTCTGTCTCGGCACAGACTACCCGTTCGACATGTCGGAGCCTGATCCGGTCGGCTTCCACGACCGATTAGGCGAGGAGGACAAGGCGAAGATCCTCGGGCTCAACGCCGCGGAGCTGCTGGGTCTGAAAGTAGGGCAATGAGCAGCGCACGCGGCCCCGTTTCGACCGGCGCCGCGTGCTGGACCTTGTTCATTCTTTTCCTGACCAACGTGTTCAACGTTGGCGATCGCACTCTGCTGGGCGTGGTGACGGAGCCGGTAAGGCTCGAGCTTTCGCTATCGGACACCGAGATTTCGCTCGCGAGCGGCTTCCTGTTCGTCGTGTTCAATCTCGTCGGTGGGTTGTTCATCTCGCGGTTCATCGATTTCGGTAACCGCAAGCGCATCCTGGCGCTCGGTCTGGCGGGCTGGTCGATCGCTACGGCCGCGACCGGCCTGGCGCAGGATTTCGGCACTCTGGCAGCCGCGCGCATCGGGGTGGGAATTGGCGAGGCGACCGCGTTTCCCGCGGCGATGTCGATGATACCGGACCTGTTCCGGCAGGATGCCCGCGGCAAGGCCGTGGGGGTGTTCCAGTCGAGCGGAATGATCGGCGTTGTGGGAGGCACGATCATCGCCGGTCTGCTGGCGGCCGCATTCGGCTGGCGAACCATGTTCCTCATCTGCGGTGCGGCCGGAGTGGTGCTCGCGTTTGTCCTGCTGCTCACGGTGCGAGAGCCCCCTCGGGACGTAACGCAGGTACGGTCAGGCTCGCGTTGGGCCGACATGCAGGCGGCTTTTGCAAGAGCATTCAGACTGCCCGGCTTCACCTCGCTCGCGCTTGCGTTCGGCATCACGGGCATCATTGGCGCAGTGCTTGGCGCATGGGCGCCGGCATACCTGCAACGCTCTTTTGATGTTCCATTGGCCCAAGTGGGACTGGTGATCGGTCCGGCCGTCGGTATCGGGGGCGTCGCGGGCACCCTGTTGTCCGGTGCTCTCGCGGACTGGCTGGTCCGTCGCCGTGGCCACGCCGTGGATATGCTCCGGGTGCCCCTGGTCGCGTTGCCGCTGGCCGCGCCATTTACTGCCGGGTTCGTGATGGCACCCACCGTGGGCTATGCGATGGCTTCGGCGGCGGCGATGAACTTCTGCCTGACCTGCGCGGTCCCCCCGTGCATCAACTTCGCCATCAATCAGGCCCATCCGAACGACCGCGGCATCACCGCGACGATCATGCTGGCGGCTACGGGGCTAATCGGTGGCGGGTTCGGCCCGTTCATGGTTGGGGCGTTGAGTGACATTCTCGCGCCGCAGTACGGTGCGGAGAGCCTGCGGTACGCGATCGCAGCGACGATCCTGACTCCGCTACTCGCTGTCGCATTTCTGGTCGTGGCCATGCGGCGGACGTCGACCGACGAGACTTCAATGAGGATAGCATGAAGCAGGCTCGCATCCTGGTGATCGGTGGCGGGATCGGCGGCCTTACTGCCGCGACCGCGCTGGGCCAGAAGGGCTTCGAAGTGACGGTGATTGAGCGCGATCCCGACAATGCCGTCGAAGGCGTGGGGATCAGCCAACAGGCAAATGTCGTGCGCGCGCTCGGCGGTCTCGGGCTGGCGGAGGACTACGTCAATGCGGGCTATCCGTACAACGCGGTCGAGATTTACGCGCCGGACGGTTCGCTCATCGTCCGCACTCCGTCGATCTCGCTGATTGAGGGCTACCCGGCGAGCATGGGTATTCCCCGCCGCGCGCTGCATCGCGTGCTGCAAGGAGCTGCCGAGCGCGCTGACGCGACTATTCGACGCGGACTTACAGCACTTACGCTGGACGATGACGGCGATACTGTCCGGGTTACGTTCTCGGACGGCACAGAAGGCACCTTCGATCTGGTCGTGGGAGCCGACGGCATCTACTCGCAGACCCGCCGCACGATATTCCCTGACGCGCCGAAGCCGGAGTTGGTCGGCCAAGGTGTATGGCGATACAGCCTGCCACGACCCGAAGGTTTCGACGCGCTCCACGTCTACAACGGGCGGATCGGCGTCGGACTGGTGCCCATGAGCCAGGAATCGATCTACATCTACGCCACCACTCCGGCGCCGGATAACCCCATCTATCCTGCCGAGGGTCTCGCCGCCGTGATGCGCGAGCAACTTGCAGCGTGTGCGCCCGCGATCCGCGAGATCGCCGAAAGCATCTTTGACGACGAAGGCGTGGTCTATCGCCCGCTGGAAGCGATCTTCCTGGATGGGCCGTGGCACAAGGGCAGGATCGTGCTGCTCGGCGACGCGGTCCACGCGACGACGCCGCACCTGGGGCAGGGCGGGGGTATGGCGATCGAAGATGCCGTCGTGCTCGCGGAGGAGCTCGCCCGCTACGACGCCCCTGAGGAAGCGTTCAAAGCCTACCGTAAGCGCCGCTTCGATCGCTGCCGCTTCGTGGTCGAGAAATCGCTGGAGATATGTCGCGGACAGATCGGCAAGGGGCCGCTGGTCGATAATGCGACAGCCGGGGTAGAGATGAACACCCTGCTCGCGCAGCCGATCTGACGAAGAGAGTACCTGTCGATCAGCTCACTTTTGGCGGCACGAAGGCGATGCCCTCCGCTTCAAGCTGCCGCTGGGCTTCTTCCTCGCGAGCCAGCGCGCGCCGGACTGCCGGGCGCTCCACCATCGCGCGGGCGTGCGCGGTGAAGCGCGGGAAGCGGGAAACGTCGTATCCGGCACCCTCTACACGCCAGAAAACCCAGTAGAGATAGCCGTCCATCGCAGACCACGTGTCGCCGTACCACCACGGCCCAACCGCCAGCCTGTCTTCGACGAGCTGGAAATACTCGTCCATCGCCTGCTCGGCGGTGCGCTTCACCAATGGGGCGTGCTCGGCACCCGCGAAGAACATCGGCATGCGGATGCGCGTGACCAAGGGATGCAGCGTCGCCGAACAGAAGCACAAGTCGGCAATCTGGTGGGCCCGCGCCGCCGGCGAGGGTGAAAGGGGCATCAGCCCTGCATCGGGGAACCGTTCCGCGAGATAGGTCAGGATGGCGACGTTCTCCGTCAGCACCGTGCCGTCGATCGC
>Ga0182738_1005813_pt1 | contig 13017 bp, 11 predicted proteins | sample eDN5th30CBELigMG_FD_128876 | JGI IMG/M metagenome (GOLD analysis project Ga0182738, IMG submission 128876) | Enriched Miracle-Growth compost microbial communities from Emeryville, California, USA - eDNA 5th pass 30_C BE-Lig MG (version 2)... ...
ATGGTTTCGATCGCAGTCAGCGCACCGGCCTGAATCTGGGTGCCGTATTGCGTGTTGGGCCCGGTCATGGGCTGGGGCATGCCGATTTTGATCGTGTCGGCCGCGTGGGCCGCACCGGCTAAAAGCAACGAACCCAGCGTCAAGGCGATGGGGTTAACGCGATGCAGAAGCTTCATTCGATATTCTCCGGCGATAGGGATGGACAGCGTTGTACGACTTTGGCCCGGTCGGGGGATACCCGACGTCCGAGGCGTACATTGCCGGCTTCTTGGGCAAAAGTACAGCGTGGGCGGTATTCTGAAAGCAGCCCGAAACCCTGTCACTGCGTGTATTCCCCAATATTTTGTGCATCGGCACATATGGGGACATATTGCAGCAAACCAGCCTGCGGCATCTGTGTGCCGTTATCGCTATGAGCACGTAGCAGCTTCAGTGCCGTTAAACCCCGCTGCCAAGAGGAATGGCGCGCAAGTATTGGCCCATTTTCTTACACCAAGCTTGCAAATCCGCATAACTTCGGGAAAACACGCAAGTCCACGCCTGCTTAACCGGTCTGTGCGGCTACAATTGCGCCATGAATCACGACCTATCCATCGCCTTCATCGGGGGCGGCAACATGGCCTCGGCGTTGGCCAGCGGCTTGGCAGACAAGACCTGCCCCGCCGGCAACCTGCACGTTGTCGATCCCAACAACGACGTTCAAAACGCCTGGCGCCAACGCGGTGCAACGGCGGCAGCCGAGCCTGACGAGGCGCTGCGCGCCTGTAACGTCTGGCTATACGCGGTCAAGCCGCAGCAACTTCAGGACGCCGTGATGGCAACACGGCAATGGCTGCGGCCCGATACATTAGTCATCAGCGTGGCCGCCGGCATCCGTGCCGATACGCTGGCCGAGTGGCTGGGCGAGCCGGGTGCTCCTTGGCAAAATCTGGTGCGGTGCATGCCCAACACCCCGGCCCTGGTTGGTGCCGGCATTTCCGGCCTCATTGCATTACCAGGTGTAGATGCCGCAGGACGCGGCGTCGCCGAGGACCTGCTCGGTGCGGTCGGTCAAGTCGTATGGGTCGCCGATGATGCCGCGCTGGACGCCGTCACCGCACTGTCCGGCAGCGGTCCGGCGTACGTATTCCTGTTTCTCGAGTCGCTGATCGCGGGCGGCGTCGCCGTCGGTCTCACGCCCGATCAGGCCCATCAACTGGCGCTTGGCACCCTGGCCGGAGCGACCAAGCTCGCCGAGCAAGCCACCGACTCGCCGTCCGTACTGCGCGAGCGTGTCACCTCCAAAGGCGGCACGACCGCCGCGGCGCTGCAGGTGTTCGAGCAGGCCAATCTGCGCGAGACGGTACACCAGGCCCTCGAGGCCGCTGCGCAACGTTCGCGCGAGCTCGCCAAGGAGTTCGGGAAATAAGGGGTCAGCGGCAAGCCCGCCGCTCTCCCTCCGAGAAGATATAAATAGATCGACCCGCACGGGCAGCCATATGTTCCGGCCACGAGCCGCTGCGATGGATATACCCGTGCTTTAGACACTCGCTAAACTGTCATGAATTTCAGCTTCACTCGCTCCGCGAGCCCCACCATTGGCCCTGCACGCTCTCGCTATTTCCAAGCGATGACGCTCGGCCAGTTCGCCGTGGCGGTTTTTTGCATGGGACTGATTGTCGTCGGCTCCAACATCCTGGTCCAGGTGCCGCTGAACGATTGGCTGACTTGGGGAGGACTGTCGTACCCGATCGCCTTTTTAGTGACCGACGTCCTGAATCGGCGCTTCGGCCCTGCCGCAGCGCGGCGCGTAGCGTGGGTAGGGTTCGCCCTGGCGCTGGCCGTCTCGATCTGGCTAGCCTCGCCTCGCATCGCGCTGGCCTCGGGCCTGGCCTATATCTGCGCCCAACTGGCCGATATCCAGGTATTTGACCGGCTGCGCGACCAGCGCTGGTGGCGCGCGCCACTGTTGTCCGGCACCGTCGGTGCACTGCTGGACACGGCCGTCTTTTTCAGCGTGGCCTTTGCCGCCACGAGCACGCCTTGGGTGACCTGGATGCTCGGCGACCTGGCCATCAAGCTCGCCGTCAACATCACGATGCTGGCCCCCTTTCGCGCCCTGATGTGGAACCTCGCCCGCCCTGCTCCTCTGAGCCAGATGACTGCCGATCATCACAGCTGATCCATGTGACGCCTCACATCGAAAAAACGACGATTCATTGACAGTATCCGCTGGCGGTGTAAAAGTCACAACTCTGTCATATACCCTACATAAGGTGACGTGTTCACTGCGGCCGCTATCCTTGGCCATCATTACGCACGCAAACCGGAGAACAAATCCATGAGACCTCAACGTTTAGCCTTCACTTTTGCCGTCTTGATGACGGCATTTGCTGCATCGTCGGCACATGCCGCCACGGAGATCCAATTCTGGCACTCCATGGAGGGCGCGTTGGGTGAACGCGTCGATGAGATTGTCAAGGAATTCAACGAGAAAAACACTGACTACCACGTCAACGCCGTCTATAAGGGTAACTACGGTGAGTCGATGAACGCCGGGATCGCCGCGTTCCGGGCAGGCAACGCCCCAGACGTGCTTCAGGTCTTCGAGGTCGGCACTGCCACGATGATGTATGCCAAGGGCGCCATCAAGCCGGTCCAGGAAATGACCGAAGAAGCCGGCGATCCGCTGAACCCGAAAGACTTCATCGGCGCCGTCGCGGGCTACTATTCTTCACAGGACGGCAAGTTGATCTCCATGCCGTTCAATAGCTCGACCGTGGTGTTCTACTACAACAAAGACGCCTTCAAGAAAGCCGGCCTGGATCCCGAAAAACCGCCTAAAACCTGGGAAGAATTCGCCACGGTCGGCGAGAAACTCAAGGCGGCTGGCCAAGAATGCGGCTACACCACGTCCTGGCCGTCCTGGGCCCAACTGGAGACCTTCTCCGCCTGGCATAACGTGCCCTACGCCACCAAGGACAACGGCTTTGGCGGTCTAGACGCTCGCCTGGCTATCGACACGCCGTTGCACGAACGCCACATGAACAACCTGGCCAAATGGGCCAAGGAAGGCATCTTTATGTACGGCGGTCGTGGCGACCAACCCAACTCGCTGTTCATCAGCGGCAAATGCGCCATGATCACGGGCTCGAGCGGCCTGCGTGCCAATATCTCCAAGAACGCGAAGTTCGCGTTCGGTACGTCGACACTGCCCTACTACGCCGATGTCAAGGGCGCACCGCAAAACACCATCATCGGTGGCGCCTCCCTCTGGGTGTTTGCCAAGAAATCACCCGAGGTCTACAAGGGCGTGACCAAGTTCTTCCATTTCCTGTCCAGCCCGGAAATCGCGGCACGTTGGCACCAACAGACCGGCTATGTGCCCGTCACCATCGCCGCCTATGATCTGACGAGGAAATCCGGTTTCTACGAGAAGAACCCCGGCACTGAAATCGCTGTTCAGCAACTGAACGTGCAAACCACCGCCCAATCGCGTGGTGTCCGCCTGGGCTATCTGCCGCAGATCCGCGAAATCCAAGACCAGGAAATCGAGCGCATTGTCGCCGGCAAGACCAGTGCTAAAGACGGCCTCAAAACCATGGTCACCCGTGGCAACGAGTTGCTCGAGAAATTCGAGAAAAGCGTGAAGTAACCCCAGCCCGGCGGCTTTCGTTGAGGACAGCCGCCGTTTGCTCTTTGCCGTGTTTTCTATTTTCGGTTTTCGTTTGACGCGCCATACATCAGGATGCCTGCGGTACACCGATGACTATGAGCTGATTTCGCGCGTTTTGCATCAAATGCTTCTCCGCTGTGTCTCTTCATTTTTTGCGGCCGGCTTCCCTCGCACACCGCCGCCCGCCCATTAACCAGGTCCTTGTCTCATGGAAAAACGCGTTGTCTTCCGGCACAAGACCCTGCCGTACCTATTACTTGCGCCCCAGATCGCGGTCACGCTCATATTCTTTTTCTGGCCTGCCGGCCAGGCACTCTGGCAGTCTACCCAATTACAGGATGTCTTCGGGTTATCGACCGAATTCGTCGGTCTGGACAACTTCATTGACCTGTTCGGACAACAAGCCTACTTGGACTCGTTCCGCGTCACGGCGGTTTTCTCGGTACTCGTGGCCTTTGTCGGGTTAGCCGTTTCGCTCTTGCTCGCCGTGATGGCCGACCGCGTCATCCGTGGTGCAGGTCTGTATAAAACGATGTTGATCTGGCCCTACGCCGTCGCACCGGCTGTCGTTGGCGTTTTGTGGCTGTTCCTGTTTTCGCCCTCAGTCGGCATCCTGGCCGTCGCTCTAAGCAAAATGGGCATAGGCTGGAACCCGCGCCTGGATGGCAACCAGGCCATGGCGCTGGTGATCATCGCCGCCGTGTGGAAACAGATCTCGTATAACTTTCTATTTTTCCTCGCTGGCCTGCAATCCATCCCGCGCTCGCTGATCGAGGCAGCCGCGATCGATGGCGCCTCGCCTTCGCGGCGATTCTGGACCATCGTTTTTCCGTTGCTCTCGCCCACGACATTTTTCCTGCTGGTCGTCAACGTCATCTACGCGTTCTTTGACACGTTTGCCGTGATCGACACCACCACACAGGGCGGTCCTGGCACGGCAACATCGATTCTGGTCTACAAGGTCTACAACGATGCCTTCAACGGCCTGGATCTGGGTTCATCCGCCGCGCAATCGGTCGTGCTGATGGCCATCGTCGTCATCCTGACCGTCGCACAGTTCCGCTACATCGACCGCAAAGTCCAGTACTGATTTAAAGGCTACGTATCATGGTTGAACGCCGTCCCTGGCTGGACATTCTGGCCCACGTCATTTTGCTGTGCGGAGTGGCCTTGGTCGCCTTTCCGCTATACGTGACCTTTGTCGCCTCGACCCAGACCGCCCAAGAGGTCGCCTCCGCACCGATGTCACTGGTGCCCGGCCCTCACATCATCGAAAACTACACCCGTGCCCTGACCAACGCTGGCGTCGGCAACATGCTGTATGTCAGCCTGATCATGGCCCTGGTGATTGCGATCGGCAAAATCGCGATCTCGCTGCTTTCGGCATTCGCCGTGGTGTATTTCCGGTTTCCCGGCCGCATGTTCTTTTTCTGGATGATTTTTGTCACGCTGATGCTGCCGGTTGAGGTCCGCATCGCACCGACGTACAAGGTCATTGCCGATCTCGGCATGCTCAACAGCTATGCGGGCCTGACCTTGCCCCTCATCGCCTCGGCCACCGCGACATTCCTGTTCCGTCAGTTCTTTCTGACCGTCCCCGACGAGCTCGTCGAGGCGGCACGTATCGACGGTGCCAGCCCGATGCGATTTTTCCGCGACGTGCTGCTGCCCCTGTCACGCACCAGCATCGCTGCGCTCTTTGTCATCCAATTCATCTACGGCTGGAATCAGTACCTCTGGCCGCTGCTCATCACCACCAAAGAAGATATGTACCCCGTGGTCATCGGCATCAAGCGCATGATCAGCGGCGGCGACAGCGTCACCGAATGGAACATCACCATGGCCACCGCGCTGCTGGCCATGATCCCGCCGGTGCTGGTCGTCATCTTCATGCAAAAGTGGTTCGTCAAAGGCTTGGTCGACACCGAAAAATAACCGTGCCGCCTCGCCGATAACGAGGCCGCCGCTTACATAAAGTACATCTCATGGCAACCTTGAGCTTTCGCAACGTCAAGAAAACCTATGCCGGCAACGTCGCCGTGATTCACGGCATCGACGTCGACGTAAAAGATGGCGAGTTCATCGTCATCGTCGGCCCATCCGGCTGCGGCAAATCCACGCTGATGCGCATGGTCGCCGGTCTGGAGACAGTCAGCAGCGGCGAGATCCTGATCGACGACAAGGTCGTCAACAACCTCGAGCCCGCCGAGCGCGACATCGCCATGGTGTTCCAGAACTACGCGCTGTACCCACACATGAGCGTGTTCGATAACATGGCGTACGGCCTGAAGATCCGCAAATTTCCCAAAGAGGACATCCGCAAGCGTGTCGAGGACGCCGCGAAAATCCTGGAGTTGGACAAACTCCTCGATCGCCGTCCACGCCAGCTGTCCGGCGGTCAGCGCCAGCGTGTCGCCATGGGCCGCGCCATCGTGCGCGAGCCCAAGGTCTTCTTGTTTGACGAGCCGCTGTCTAACCTGGACGCCAAACTGCGCGTGGCCATGCGTCTGGAGATCATGAAACTGCACCGGCGCCTGGACACCACCAGCCTGTATGTCACACACGATCAGGTTGAAGCTATGACCCTGGCTCATCGCATGATCGTCATGAATCAGGGCGTGCCCGAACAAATCGGCACCCCCATGGAGGTCTTTGAAAAGCCCGCATCCATCTTTGTGGCCGGATTCATCGGGTCGCCGCCCATGAACCTGATCACCGTCAGTACCAGCGCCGACGGCAAGGTCACGACGCAAGATGGCGTTGCCCTGCAGATTCCGGCCGATCAGGTCCCTGCCAACGTACGCGGCCACTCGGTGATCCTGGGCATACGTCCCGAGCACATCACGCTCAACAGCCCCGGTATCCCCGCCGAGGTCGAAATGATCGAGACATTGGGGTCCGAGCAGCTCTTGCACGCCCGTTGCGGCCAGTCTTCTGTCGTCGTGCGTTGTGCCACCAGCTTGCTGGCCAGCACCCCCTTCAAACCCGGCGACCAGGTTCAATTGGGTACCGACGGCCAGCACGCCTTACATTGGTTCAACCCCGAAACCGGCCGCCGCGTCGAGTGACGCGGCCCACACGCCAGTGTTTTTAACCAGCCGCTATACCGCAGTCTGGCTGACGGGCGGCATCGTCACCGACCAAGCCTCCGATAGTTGGCGCAGAGCCGGCACAATCGAGGGATCCAGCGACACGCCTTGATCGAGCTGCCGTACTCGCAACGCCAGCGCGCGATCTCCCGGCAATCTCACTGCCTCCACGCCGGGCCGGGGTGCATTGTCCCGGCACTGCCGTGCCAGCCAATCCATCTGGCGATGGAAATCCGCCTTGCCGCCAAACGCCGCCGTATCGTGTAACGTCACATACACACTGGCGCCCCACCCTTCTGCATTGTCGGCGCGGCCGTAGCCGCCCAATCCGCCGGTCAGCGCCTCGACCAGCAACGCCAGGCCGTAGCCCTTGTGTCCCGCGCTCAATCCGCCTACCGGCAATATCGTGCCGGGCGGCTGCGCAGACAACACGGCAGGATCGCATGTGGGTTGGCCCTGAGCATCGATCAGCCAGGCTTCATCGAACTGCTTGCCTTGTCGAGCCAGGCGTGCGGACATGCCATTGGTCGTGATCGAGGCAGAGATATCGATCAATAACGGCGAGGCCGCCGGAATACCCGCTGCAATGGGGTTCGGCGTAAACACGGGTTGCGTGCCCCCAAACGGCGCCACACTGCGCGCCGCAGGATCTGACGAGGCCAACACGATCAGCATGTCCTGCTGCACCGCACGCAACAGATAGCTGGCCAGGCACGCAATATGATGACTGCGGCGAATGACCAATGTAGCCGAACCAAATCGGCGGGCACGCGGCAACAGCTCGTCAATCGCCCGGCACACCAACCACGGGCCCGGCAAATGCCGGCCGTCCCACAATACCGAGACCTCTTTATCGGATAGCACCTCAGGCTCATCGTCCTTGGTCATAGCGCCTTGCTGCAACTGTGCGACGTAAGGAGCCAGCAGCGCCAGACCATGTGTCGTATGGCCCAACAAATCACCATCCAGCAACACCTCGGCCACCGTCGCCGCCATATCCGCCCGCATCCCTGCTCGAGCCAACACCTGTTCGGCGAACTGCCGCAATGCACCCGCCTCATAGACCTCAATCTCGCGATGACTCATGCCGCGAGCCTCCTTTTCTCTGTCGACAAACGATATAGCCCTTTGCCCAGCGGGACCAGCCATACCAGGATCGCCAGGACGCCTAAACCGAACGCAATGGGACGGCTGAAAAACGCCCAGAAATTCCCGTCCGCCTTGATCATCGAGAAAACGAAATGCTCTTCGAGCATGCCGCCCAGCACCACGCCCAATACAGCGGGCGCGATGGGGAAGTCGTTTTCCTCCATCACATATGCCAACAACCCCATCGCCAACATGACCAGCACGTCAAACGCACTGTTATTGATCGCAAACGTACCGACGATACAAAACAGCAAAATGACAGGCATCAATACGTTGCGCGGGACGTTCAGCACCTGTCTCGCAGTCTTCACTGCCAGATAGCCCAACGGCAACATGATGATGTTCGCCAGCACAAACACGGTGAACACCGCATACATCTCGACCGGGCTATTGGTAAAGATCATCGGACCGGGCGTCATGTTTTTCATGTACAACACGCCGACCACAATGGCCGTGATGGAGTCGCCTGGAATGCCGAACACCAACGCGGGAATCCACGCGCCGGCCAATGCGGAATTGTTCGCGGCGCCTGCCTCGACAATACCTTCGACGTGTCCCGTGCCGAATTTCTCCGGCTCACGCGAAAAACGCTTGCTCACGCCATAGGACATCCAGGCTGCAATATCGGCCCCTGCTCCAGGCAAAACTCCCACTACGGTTCCCAACACACTGCCGCGAGCGACGCTGGCGGGGTATTTGCGCATCAGTCCGCCCATGCCTGTGAAAATATTGCCGATCTTGCCCTGGATCTCGACTCGGCGCTGGCTGGCATCAGTGGCATAGCGCAGCACCTCGGATACCGCAAACATCCCCACCATCATAGGCAGCAACGTCACGCCGTTCAGCAGGTCATCGTTGCCGAATGTGAAACGCGGATAAGCCGCTGGATTGTTCATCCCCACACACGCCAACAACAACCCGATCAGCAACGACACAAAGCCACGCAGCGTGCTCGATGGCGAGATGAAAATCGCACATGACAGGCCCAGCACGACCAACCAGAAAAACTCGTAGGACGTGAAATTCAAAGCGAAATCGGCGAGTACAGGTGCGCAGGTGATCAACACCAACGTGCCAAATAAGCCGCCGATACACGAAAACACGATGCTGGCGCCCAACGCTTGGTCGGCCAGGCCGCGACGAGTCATGCTGAACGCCTCGTCCGTATAGGCAGCCGACGACGGCGTGCCCGGGATGCGCAACAGGCACCCCGGAATATCTCCCGAGGTGATCGCCATAGCCGTAGCGGTCACCATCATGGCGATAGCGGGCACCGGATCCATGAAAAACGTAATGGGCACCAGCAACGCCACTGCCATTGTCGCGCTCAAGCCAGGCACTGCGCCCACAAACAGACCGAATATCGCAGACACCAGAATCACGCCCAGCACGAACGGATCGGCCACCTGCATCAAAGCTTGATAGAAATGGGTAGATTCCATGATGTCACCATGCCAAAGGTTCGAGCAGGCCCCACGGCAGTGGCACATGCAACACGCTATAAAACGCGACGTGGATCACCAGTGAGACGACAATCGCGACAATCACCGCACGCATCCAACTCACACTAAACAACCGCTGTAACACCAGCAGCATCAAGAACGAGCAAGGCAGAAAACCCAGCCAATCCGCCGTCATGAAATAAAACACCAGCGAAATCGGCACCATCAAAAATCGCAGCACTGACATGGGCTGGCGCAACCATGCAGGCCAGGGCGCGCGCGCGGCGCCTGCGCGGCGGGCGCGCCATCCTTGAATCACCAGTAATACCGAACAAATAAACAACCCGACCGAGATCAGCGTGGGAAACAGACTCGCGCCGAAATGTTGACCGGGAATAACGGGAAAGGTACGCGCAACGGCGAAAACAATGACAGAGAAAACGCCCAGCACAACACCAATTCGAATATCGTCGAATTTCATGGGGTTCTAGTAGAAAAGGTTCAACACTCCGGCCAGGCATACCTGGCCGGAGAACGCGATGCGTTGTTGCGAATGGACTATTTCGGTGCGGGACGCGCCATGCCGATGGCCGCGATCACCTCGCCGAAATCCTCTGCGGATTTCTTCATGAATTCGCCGTATTCCGCGCCGCCCGCCCAACCGATACCAAAGCCGCGCTTCTTCATGAAGTCCTGATATTCCTTGCTGTGATTGATCTTGTCCAACGCCTGCACCATCCGCTTGGTGACATCATCAGGCAGCCCCTTGGGCCCAGCGATGCCTCGCCAGACACCGATTTTCCAATCTACGCCGATGGACTCTTTCAACGTGGGAACATCGGGATACTCTGCCTCGCGCTTATCGGACATCACGGCCAACGGTTTTGCTTTACCCGCATCGATCATCGGACGAGCCTCTGGCAACGAGGTCGGCACAATGTCGATACCACCGGAGACCAGTTCCAACATAGCAGGTGCCGCGCCGTTAGACGGCACAAACGGCACTTGCGCCGGATCAAGCCCAGCGGTCTTGAGCAGGCCGGCCATGGCTATGTGCCAAATCCCACCTTGCCCTGTACCCGATGCCTTGAGTTTGCCCGGATTGGCCTTGATCGCCTCCATCAAATCGCCCATTGTTTTATAGGGCGACTCGGCACTGACAGATACTGCGGCAGGATCGACGTTCATCAGCCCCAGCGGCGTGTAGTCTGCCGGCGATAGATTGGTCAAACCCTGATGCTTCATCATCGCGATCTCGACCGTCAACATACCGAGGGTATAGCCATCGGGCTTGGCCTTGGCGATCGCGGCGTGACCCACCACTCCGTTGCCGCCCGTACGATTGACAACATTGACGGGCTGACCCAATTCTTTCTCGAGCAGCGAGGCGATGATGCGTGCAGTGGCATCCGTACCCCCTCCCGCTCCCCACGCCACGTACATCGTTATAGGCCTTTCAGGCCATTCCGCGTACGCCATAGGAGAAAAAGCACACAGGGCTAACGCCCAACCAAGCAAGCGGTGTTTCTTCATCGTATTGTCTCTCCAGGTCCTGCATGGAATACCCGGCTACGCCGGGTCCGTTGGCTACGACGAGGTGCGATGCATGCCGCACCTTCATTTTGCGATAACAAATGACACGCTAAGATAGTGCGAAATCATCTTAGTGCATCGTTACACGCGGAGCAATTGCGAATTTCACGGTGTGCGCGCGAGATCACGCCAAGCCAACAAGTCAGCGTGATTCACTGCGGATATGGTTTGATCAATGCGAACGCCGGCATCATTGATTGAAATGATTTTCCCCGCGTGGCAACACCGCAGCAGAACGCGGCAATAGCACTCGCGATTGGGTACCGTATCAGCCGCTGCTGTCCGCAGGCCGCATCAGGGTAACGCGGCTACTTCCGGTACGGGTGATACACGGGGCAATGGCGCAGCAACGCGCCAGATAGCGCGACGACGTAACGCGGTCAGCATCTTCAGCCCTTGAGGCCACTCACCGAGATCACTGTCGGCGTTAATATGCCCCGCGCCGGAAAGGACCTCCAGACGGCTGCCCCACGCTGACGCGAACTGCTGTGCGCGTTCCAGGTGGCAATAGGGATCGTTATCGCTGGCGACAACGACAGATTGAAATGGCAGCGAATGCAACGGCACTGTAGCAAACGCGCGCAGGCAAGTCGGCGTAGTGACGTGCTCGACATCGGGCGGTGCCACGAGTAGTGCGCCCGCAACTTTAGCGCGCAATGGAAAAGGCAGGCTGACCGAGGCCAGACAACCCAAGCTATGTGCAATCAACAGCACCGGGCACACCGCACGGTCAACATAGCCTGCCACGGTTGCATGCCATGTTGCCGGATCCGGCGTTTCCCAGTCAGGTTGCTGCACGCGCTGCGCATGCGGTAGACAGTGCGCCCAGTGCGTTTGCCAATGGTTTGGGCCGGAATCTTTCCAGCCCGGAACGATGATCGGTTGGAATCTCATGGCAGACATAATGCCGCGCCCGCTTATGATGGCAAACGAATAAATTGTCTTTTGCATATATGCAGATAGGCATATAGACAGCGGGTTTACCGACGGTTTTCCAATGAAAATTGCGGCGCCGCAATATCGGATTCATGACAAAACCCGCCATCGCCGATACGGGATTTCCCACCCCCAGCAACGCGGCGAATGTCTCTCCGGTTGCCTCAAATCCAATCATGTTTCAGGTATGCTTGCCCTGCACTGAGAGGGTTCGTAATCAGCCCATCTCGATACGAAATACGTAGTCAAGGAGATTCCACATGAAAAAAGCATTTCGCCTTAGCCCCGTACTCGCCGCGCTAAGCCTCGCGGCGGGCTTGGCCGTGTCGTCCGGCGCGCAGGCCGAAAGCATCAAAATCGGCGTGGTCGGTCCCACCACCGGCCCGGTGACTCAATATGGCGCCATGGTGCGCGAAGGGGTCGACACCGCCGTCGAAATGATCAACGCCGCTGGCGGTATCGACGGCAAAAAACTCGAAACTGTTGTCATCGACGATGGCTGCGAGCCCAAGCAGGGCCCCGTCGCGGCCAACCGCGTCGTCAATGACGAGATCGGCTTTGTAGTCGGCCATGTGTGCTCAGGTGCCACCATCGCTGCCGCTGATGTCTATAACAACGAAGGCGTCGTGATGGTCACCCCCTCGGCGACTTCCCCCGCCCTGACCGACGGCAAAAACTACGAGTTCATTTTCCGCACGATCGGCCGTGACGACCAGCAAGGCCCGGCGGCAGCAAAGTTCATTATCAACACGCTCAAGCCCAAAACCGTCGCCGTCCTGCACGACAAACAATCATACGGCCAAGGCATCGCGACCGCCGTAAAAAACGACCTTGAAAAGGCCGGCGTCAAAGTCGCGATGTTCGAAGGCATCAACGCGGGCGACAGCGATTATTCCGCCGTCATTACCAAGCTGAAATCGAATAACGTGGATTTTGTCTACTACGGCGGCTATCACCCCGAAATGGGCCTGTTGTTGCGCCAAGCATCTGAACAAGGCGTCGAGGCCAAATTCATGGGCCCCGAGGGTGTAGGCAACCCGGATATCAATGCCATCGCCGGCCCTGCCGCCGAAGGCATGTTACTGACCCTGCCGGCCGATTTCACCAAAAACCCGGCCAACGCCGACATCGTCAAAGCATTCGAAAGCAAAAA
>Ga0182738_1005814_pt1 | contig 13017 bp, 7 predicted proteins | sample eDN5th30CBELigMG_FD_128876 | JGI IMG/M metagenome (GOLD analysis project Ga0182738, IMG submission 128876) | Enriched Miracle-Growth compost microbial communities from Emeryville, California, USA - eDNA 5th pass 30_C BE-Lig MG (version 2)... ...
CCCGGCCCCCTTGGAAGAGGAACGAGGCCCAGTCATGGGTTGCGTTCCACCAAATCACCGGAGCAAAGCAAAGAATCCCACACGCCACGGCCAGGTATGGGCCAGGACGTTTCAACCAGCCTCGAGCCGAAGGTTCCACCAAGCAGTAAAGGAACGCTCCCGCGGGGAGAAAGATCGCGTGATACTTGCTCAAAAGCGCGGCTCCCCAGGCCAATCCTACCCAAAGCCACCCCCGAATCAGTAGCTTACGCGGATCCCCGCTCAGCGCTACGATGAGCCGATCCAAAGTAAGCAGCCAGAAAAAGAGGAGGGGTCCATCGGGGAGGACGAATGTGCCAGCGGCCACACTGTGATAGGGCGTGATGTTCAATGCAAAGGCCGCGAGGAAGCCCGCCATCGGACCATGCAGACGCTCCGTTAACCGGGCCATGATCAGCGTCGAACCCGCGAACAGCAGAACGAACCCCAGACGCAACCCAAACGGACTGACTACCCCGCCAGCCAGGCGCACGCTCAACTGCTCGATCACGGCAAGCATTGGCGGATGGTCGAAATAGCTCCACGCAGGATGTTTGAGAAAGAGGTAGTGATAGGCTTCATCATTACCCAGGCCGAGAGAAGCCGACCACCCGAGCCGGAGCAGCGTCGAAAGACCAACCAGGATCCAGACTGCTCTTCTTGGTGTCATCCGTGACCTCGGCCCCAACCTAAATTTTCGGCGTGGTCTCTGCCATTTGACAGAGCTTTTCGTTTCTCAACACGCATGGATCTTACCTGGGTTTCGCGATTTGCAGGATGCCAAAGTTGGTGGTGATCGTCCCTCCGCGTGAAGGTCCGCGCTTCGTCCTGCCGACTTGATGTAGAGGACCAAAAGCAAGCGCGAGGCGCATGGTCCGTGAGTTCCGTTGCTGGTTTCCGGACTCTCTGGTAGGATTCGGTATACCCCAGGGAAGGGAGTCGCTTGTCTTGAACCGGAGTGGTGTCCTGATGTCCAACCAACGCAAATGGATTCGTCGTGGGCTCTGGATTGGCCTTGCCGTGCTCGCCGTCCATCAAATCTGGCGGCATGGTCACGACTATGTCTTCCCTGACAAGTTCGCCGTCGTGGTGCCCGGCAAAATCTACCGAGGCGCCTGGCAACAGACCTGGCCCATGAAGCAGGTTGTCGAGAACTACGACGTCAAGACCGTTCTGGCACTGGCCCACCCGCCCACCCACCCCTTGGCGATCAAGGAAAAGGCGATGGCCAAGGAACTCGGTTACCGTTGGGTTCACATTCCGATCGTGGACGAACGAGGCCTTGGCGACTGGCGAGTCATTTCCGATCGGTTGGAACAAGCGGCGGCAATTCTGGCCGACCCGAAAAATCAGCCGGTTTATTTTCACTGCCATCATGGTGTCAACCGAACATCCATGGTTCAGATTGCTTATCGAACCATGTATTGTGGCTGGACCCTGAAGCAGGCGACCGATGAAATCTCTCAAACCTTCGGGTTGGTGGAAGTCTCCAAGGGCCCAGACTACCGGCACATGGAGTCGTTTTATAACGAACGGGTCCTGCCATACCGAGCTGCCCAGAGCAAGCAACGTACGGCCGCGATGGTCGATTCGACCAAGCGATTTTGATTCCTCCCCTTAACGCGGGAACCTCGCAAGTCGTTCCATTCCCAGTTAAGAACCCACCTCGCCTCACCACTCTTGATTCTCTCCCGTCCGGACTTACAATATTTCGTCCGCCTTCGTTCACCATGACGTCTGGTGAGCGTTAGGTTACGGCAAGAACACCCGGGGTCAAAGCCGGGGTTTGGGGGATTCCTCGATTGAACATTCGTCCCGCCCGTGTCGGCGATGTGCCCGCGATTCAAGAATTGATTCGCACGTTCGCTGATCGTAAATTGATGATCCGCAGGTCGTTGGGAGAACTCTACGAATCGATTCGCGAGTTTCTCGTCGCGACGGATGACGAAGGTAGGATCATCGGTTGTGTTGCCTTGCATGTCTTCTGGGAAGACCTTGCCGAGCTCAAGTGCCTGGCGGTTTCCGAGACGACCCAAGGCCAAGGTGTGGGGCGGGCCCTCCTGGACGCGTGTTGGGAGGCGGCTCGACAATTGGAAATCAAGTCAGTCTTCACACTGACCTACGTGGCGGAGTTCTTCGAGAGATGTGATTATCATCGCATTGAGAAGGCCGATCTACCGCACAAGATCTGGAATGAATGCGTGCGATGCCCGCTCTTCCCGAACTGTAACGAGATCGCTCTGATCCGGTCTGTCGAACCTCAGTGGCAACCGCGGTCTGAACGCGTTGAGCTTATCACGGCGGCGGGTTGACTTTCAACTCTTTGAGCCAAGATCCAAGACCATTGCCTGTTCCTTGACGCAACGAGCGGGGAGTCGACCCAGGTCGACCATCCCCGCTCGTCTTGTTTGAGGCCCACGTGAACGACACACCTTCGCCCACCATTCCGGCCGGTACTCAAAATCCCAGACTTAGGGCGTTGAGCATCTTCAAATGGGTTGGGGCCTTGCTGGTCACGGGCCTTGTTCTACTCCTGATGATCGTCACCGAGCCAAAGCTCTCGATCGTGTGGGATGAGGGGTTCACGCTAGGGAGAGAAGCTCGGATGCGTGCCTGGTTCCAGGCGTTGCGCGACCCGGAACAGTTCGCCCGAACCTGGATAGCGCCAACTCTCGAATTAGTTCAGGTCGACTCCGTCCCCGCTCCTCGTCCCGATCAGATTGACACACGTGTCGAGCTCCTGAGTACCGATGTTCTCGCCTGGTTCTGGCCCTTCGCACGCGAGGAACCGCACGGTCATCCCCCCTTCTACGCGATCGTGGGAATAATTGGAGACGTGATCACGCCTCACTGGGAAGTGCTGCCTCGAGCCCGGTTAGGACCAATGTTGCTCTTCAGTTTCACGGCGGGGGCCATCTGGGCATTCTCTATGCGGCGGTGGGGTATCGGGGCCGCGATCGCCGCGTCCATCGCCTGGACGGTTCAACCGAACCTCTTCGCCAACGGGCACTATGCGACCGTGGACGCCACGCTCGCATCGCTTTGGGTCCTCGCGATGCTGTGCTTCGCGCAGGCGGTCGAGCCCCGAGAGAATGCGGCAGTGCTCCGTCCTCGCTGGCTATGGGTCGTCTTCTTTGGGATTCTCGCGGGTTGGGCCGCCGACACCAAGCTGACGGGTTGGTTCCTGAGCCTACCATGCTTCGTCTGGACCCTTTGGACCCGGGACCGACGCGGACTATGGACCCTTGGAGTCGGGGGCTTGGTCGCCCTTCTGACACTCTACGCGTTTAACCCTTGCTGGTGGAACCATCCCATCGAAGGGGTTTACCGCTTCTTCGTCTCGAACTTGACGCGCGCCAAAACGAACCCGATCCCCGTCCTCTTTTTGGGCCAGCGCTACTTGACTCCGCGGGAATCCCTCCCCTGGTACAACACGCTGGTGTGGACGGTGATGGTAACCCCGGTGGGCATCTTACTGCTCTCGCTCCTGGGTGTTCGCCGGTTCTTCCGTTCCTCGGCGACTCGCTCGACCGAAGGGCTGATCCTGCTCCACCTTGGGTTTCTCCTCGCCCTTCGCGCGCTTCCCCATACTCCTGGGCACGATGGGGTCCGTCAGTTCCTTCCCGCCTTCGGGGTTCTCGCGCTCGTCGCTGGAGTGGGGGCATCCCTGCTGATCGGCTGGTCGAAGCGTTGGGGGGGAGTGCTGGTTGCCCTGGCGATGACCGAGGGAATTGTGGGTCTGGCGCTGTCGATGCCGGTTCCACTCTCCTACTTCAGCCCCATTGTGGGGGGACTGCCGGGTGCGGCGAAGCTAGGAATGGAACCGACCTACTTCTGGGACGGGTTGACTCAGGAGGCCTTGAATTGGCTCAACGAAAACACTCCGGAAGGGCGACGAGTCCAGTTCAGTACCTTCCCGACCTCCTGGTTCTATTTGAACCAGAGCGGACGACTAAAGCCCTCGGTGTATCCTTTCTCGGGCCTTCCCCCAGCCTGGTATGTTCTTCAGAACCGTCCAGGGGCGTTTACTGAACTCGACCTGGAATATTTGGCAAGGGTCGAGCCCGCCTACGTGGTCACCCGGTCGGGTGTCCCCTTGGTCTGGATCTTTCCCGCACGGACCTCTGACTGACCTATCCGAGAAGTCGGGGCGAGGTCGCGCGATGATCAGAACCGCCGGCGCTCTTCGTTCTTGCTAGCGGAAGCCACCAGGCGATCGAGCTTCGAGAGAACGGAGGGGGTCGCACCTTGCCCGCGCCAGAGGATGCGGCCTTCTCGGTTAACGATGAGCATGGTGGGGTAGTTTTGAACCTTGAGCGACTCGAGCAAGGGGCAAGGCCGACCATCCATGCCACTGAGGAGGATGGGATAATTGATCCCAAGCCGTTCGGCCTCACTGGCAACCTTCTCGGCCCGTTCGGGGATGGGAGACTGCTCGCACGCGATCCCGATCACCTTGAACTTCGTCGATCCCATCTGTTTTTGCAGGTTGACAAGGTAAGGGGTCGACTTGAGGCAAGGCGAACACCAGGTCCCCCAGAAGTCGATCAGGATCAGGTCGGCGTCCAGGTCCTGAAACCGAACCAGTTTGCCTTGAAGGTCGGGAAGTTGGAAATCCTTGATGACCTGGCGTCGAGGATCATAGTCGCAGTAGGCGAGAGCGCCGGCCCCGCCGGAAGCTGCGAGCGTCTTCTCGGCGGGCTGCTCCGCGCCGAAGGGAATCCGTTGGAGGATCGGTCGGCCTTGAAGCGAGTCCTTTGGTTTCGGGGGCGGGATGGGTTCAACCGGAGTGGCCCGGTTCGCGGTGGTCGGCTTCGGCGAGAGAGTGGCCAGGTCTCCCCACCGCGGTCTGCGACGTCCTCCACCTAAGTCCGGCTTATGGGGATGCTCCGACGTGGTACGAGGCCGATCCTCCTGCTCGAAGATGGACTGATCTTGTTGTTGCGCGACCACTGATTTTTGATCCGTCTTCTCCTCAACGCCCGCGGCAGGCTCCGGCCCAACTTGGTCATTGAGTACGGGAGGCGGAAGCGCCCCCAGCACCTCTTGCCCCTGAGCGATTTCCGAAGGGGTCAACGGGCTGGTCGCTTGCTCGACTGGAGCACCGGCGTTCGACAAGGAGGGAGCCTGGGCCGGACTACTGGCTGCTAGCGCTGGCGAGGTGGGATCCGCTTGAAACGCCCCTCCCTCCGCCGCGATACTCTCGGCGAATTCCGAAGGGAGCTCTGGCTCCTCGGTCGGCCCCATGTTTTCCGCGAAAGCTGGGTCCGTTCCCTCCTCTTCTTCCTCTGAAAGAATGGGCGGAGGCAGACTCCCCGCGAGTTCAGGTTGCCCCTCGGATGCAATATTGTCCCCGGTCGTCCCAGGTTCCTCGGTGAGCAGAGGGGGAGGAAGAACGGGCTGGGCCTGGTTTTGCGGGCCGCGCGGGCCACCAACGTTGGCACCCAGAGGTTCGGGGAACCCGACTCCTTCGCTCGAAGTGGGTTCCGATGGTTCCGACTCCTCCCGCGGTAGCCTGGAGGTCTGGGTCGGCCGAGAAACGGGCAACGCCCTCAACTGACCGGGCTCAGGCCCTTCGTCTTCTAGTTCGTTCGCCGATCGAGAGGAATACGCACTTCGTCGAGCTCCTCGTCGCGTATCCAACTCCTCCGGTTCTCGACGGCTCACGCGATCCGTCCGCGGCCTGGATCTATCCCGAGTGGACTCAGCAGGGAGAGAGTCAGGACTCGGGTCGGGAAATTCCTCGTCTAGTCCTTCGTTGGGTTCCAGTGCGGGAGGAAGGGGGTTGGGTCCTTCATCAATGGGGGCTTCACGTTCGGTGAAGGCACCGGCCATGCGCGTCTCGGCATCGCCGGGGGCCGGTTCCTCCGCGCCCAATTCCACCCCCTTGAAGCTCGATGAACGTGCAGGAGGTGTTTCCCCTGTCTCTCCAACCGGTCGCCAGTGCCTCGGCCGTGAGGTGGAAGGAGGATTCTGCTTGGCTGGGGTCCGGTCGGATTCGCGATCGCGAGTGGGATACGCCTCCGCCTCAATCGCGGGGGGCAAGTCCTCAAGGTTGACCTTGGGCCCGCCACTCGCCTGGCGTTTGGCGGGAGCTTCCAACGCCTCTTCCTCGATAACCTCTCGATCGGAGATCGAGCGAACCCGGTTGGATGGCTCGTCGTTTGACACAACCGGCCGACTCGACTCATGTTGAGCGAGAGCCATGCGGATGGTGACATCGGTATCGGGAGCCTGAACAAGGCTTCGGCCCGAGAGGAGATCGCCTCCCTCTTCCCATTCCGCGATCACGGTGTAGTCGGACCCTGACCGAACTCCGCTCAGGTTGAAAGCCCCCGTGCGATCGGTGTTCGTACTGACGATTCGCCCTCCCGGCGCGCTACTGACAGCGAGACGAACGCGCGCCCCCTGCACGGGGAGACCTCGGTCATCCACGACTCGACCCGAAATTCGCCCGCGAGGCTCGAGTCGAGGGGTGGGCTGATCGACGCTGGCGACGACCGAGGAGCCGGGAGTTCCCGTGACAACCGGTAACCTCCGATCTCCCACCGAGGCCACCGTCTTCAGGTCGGGTGACACACGACCGGAGGTGCTGGCGCATCCTGCCGCCATGCCGAGGGACAAGAGCCCAAGGCAAGTTGTCCTGCTCAGGGTGCGCATTTGAGGGCTTCCTCCTCCTGATCACCAAAACCGGCAATTCTGGCCTTCTGTTGACCGGCAGGGATTGGGTTGGCGGGAAAGGATTGCCCCTCTCCCCGGTTCCAAACCCGGTCCTGGTCCCTTGTACAAACCCGGTCCCGGCATGCGCGAAGGCCAGCGCGACTTCAATGAATGAAGTCCCGTACTCTCGACTTCGGCAGTTCGGCGGGAAAACTTGATCGAAACCCTTTTTTCGATCCGCCACAACCAGACCGAAAGGTCGACGGCGGTCAGTCAGTTCCAGGTCGCCACTTCGCGACGGGCCGCTCTGAGTAGGGCCTTCACCACTTCGGTCTCTTCGCCAGCGGGGGCGGACTCGAGGAAAATCTGGAAGGGAACGATGGCGTCCGCGGGACGGTCCAACTGAAGAAACAGCATTCCCAGGTCTCGCTGTTCTAGTCCGTCCTCCGATGCCAACGCGGCCAGCCGACGTTGAACCAGCAACGCCGAGAAAAAGTCCTGGTTCCGAAAATGAATCGCCTTGAGGTTTCTCAGGATCCGGGCGACCACCTGATCTTGCGTGCAAGGCCTGAGGTGCGAATCGGTGAGTTCGAACGGAGTGCCCAGGCGGTCGGCGATCGCGCGTTCGCACCCATCTCGATCGAGAAGTGCGCCGCCGTGAAAGGGGTCGACGAAAAGGGGAGGTCCGTCCTGTTCCACCCGGAGGAGGAAATGGGCGGGGAGGTTGAGACCGAAGAGTTTGAGGCCGAGTTGATCGGCCAGGGTCTTGTACAGCACGGACAGGCTGATGGGAATGCCGGTCTTACGGTCGATCACGTCGTTGAGGTAACTGTTCCGCGAGTCGTAATAGTCCTCGGTATTGCCGTGATACCCTTCTTCGACGAACAAAACCCAGTTAATCTGACCGAGGACCTGCTTGGGTTTCGCATTTCCCGGCACACGATCCTTGATCCGTCTGACCAATCCATCAGCCAGGTTCAAGTAGTGCTCGACGTCGAGGTCGGGATAGACATCACAGGCGATCTCGAGTGCGATGCGCGCCAGGCTAATGGAACAGCTCCGACTCAGCAGCTTCTGAAACTCGGGGCTTCCGGAAAACGGCTTCGACACGCATCCGACTCCGCGTAATGAAAAGAGAGTCAAGGTCCTGGAAAAACGATACGCAACTCCTCCAAACGCTTCAACCGCAGCTCGTCATGCGCCAAAGTCTTTTCGCTTGACAACCTATCAGGCCCCCTTGGAATTCAAGAGGTCGATCCACCCATGATCCACACCCAAGCTTGGTCGCGGCCAGAACGAGGGCTCCAGCTCACCTTGTCCACTCGCCTGATTCTGCTGGTCGGGCCTGGGCTGGTCCTGTTCAACTCCCCCTCAAAGGCCCAGCAAGCGTCCGCGCCCCCCACGGCCCCTACCATCCAAAGCTCGAAGTTGGTCGATCTGACCTACTCTTTCGGAAAGGAAACGATCTACTGGCCGACCGATCCCTCATTCTCTTGGAAATCGTTGAAGTGGGGCCCTTCACCGGGAGGCTACTGGTACGCGTCGGCCTCCTTTTCCGCGAGTGAGCACGGTGGGACCCATCTGGATAGTCCGATTCACTTCGCTGAAAAGCAACCCACCGTTGACCAGATCCCCCTCTCCCAACTCGTTGGACCCGCCGTCGTGGTCAACGTTCAGGCGGAATGCGAAAAGCAGCGTGATTACGCCCTTTTACCGCGCGATCTGGAGGCCTGGGAACAGCGTCACGGGCCCATACCCGCGGGCGCGATCGTCCTGATGCACTCGGGTTGGGGGCGTTACTGGCCGGACAAGACCCGTTATCTCGGAACCAACCGTCCGCGCGATACCAAAACATTGCATTTTCCAGGCCTGTCTCGCGAAGCGGCCGAATGGTTGGTCAAACGCAAGGTGGCTGGGGTTGGCGTGGATACCGCCAGCCTTGATCCGGGGTCTTCACGCGAATTCATGGCGCATCGCGTCTTGAATGGCGCCGGGATCTATGGGATCGAGAATGTCGCGAACCTTGAAAAGCTACCCGAGGCAGGAGCCACACTCCTCGCACTTCCCATGAAAATCGAAGGGGGAAGTGGCGCTCCGACCCGGGTCATCGCAATCCTTCCTTAAATCCCTCGGAGAATTGACAAGGTCATCTCCGCGAGGGTCAGGGTTTTGGGGTGGAGGTTTGCGTCAGCAGGTACGAAAGCAGGTCGAGGAAATCCGACTCCTGAATCTGTTCGATCAGGTTCGCGGGCATCGGAGAAATCTGGGAAGTGGTTCGCTCTTCGACCTGATCCTTGGCGACGCGAACCTCCTTGCCCTGGGAGTCGGCGAAGACCAAGACCTCCCCCTCCTCCTTCATGAGCAGCCCGGTCACAAGTTGACCGTCGCGCAGAGCAACGCTCGTGACCCGGAACGCCTGATCCACGTTCTGATTGGGATCGACAACATCTTCGAGGAGGCGTTCAAGCCCGCGCGCACCGATTCCATCCAGTTGCGGCCCGATGCGTTGCCCCTTTCCGCCGATTTGATGACAGGCCACGCAGTGCTTCTCGAAGATCGCTCGTCCCGTCTCTGGTTGGCCTGGATGTCGTGCATACGCCTCGCGCCGAGCGTCCAGGAGCGATTTCACTCGCGCGTCGAAGGGCGGGAGGTCTTTTACAAGGGAGGCGACCCGATTTTCGAGATCCTTATCGCTAAGGTTGCCGATGAGAACCGAAACTCGGCGATCCTGAAGCAGCCGAGCGGAAGCCTTCCCCTCGGTGACAGCCTGAACGAGTGCCCCGGCACTGTTCTTCCGCCCGGCCAGTCCCGTGGCGATGGCCTCTTGCAATGAGTTTGGAGCCGTTGGAAGGGTGCGGATCAACGCATCGAGGGAGTGGGGCGATCGGATTCCCGCAAGGGTCACCGCGGCTTTTTCACGAAGTGGCAATGACTCCGTGGAGTCCCCCAGCACCCGAGCCAGGGTGGGAATCGCCTCGAGCGGCCCAATGGCAACCAGGACGGGCAGAGCCTCGGCACGCAAATCCCCCTGTTTCGGGTCGGTCACCAACGCGACCAGACTCGCGCCCAGCTCGTTAAGCTTGAACGCCTGAACCAGGTCGAGCCCCGCCCGACGCGCTCTCACGTCTTCCCCCTTGATCAACGCCTGGGCGAGTCTTAGCGCAAGTCCTCGGGTCGCGGCCCTTGGACTCGCCCCGCGTTCCTGCGTCCCTCGTTGAACGGCCTTGAGAAGCTCGGCATGCCCGGCCTCGGGCTTTCGCATGAGTTTCTGGACGGACGCCTCCAGCTTCTGGCTTGTCTCCTCCGCGCCATGGCGCGCAATGTGCTGGATCACCCGGACCCGGAACCCCGGATCAAGCTCGGATTCGGAGCGTTCGAGGTGCGCGAGCAGATAACCAGCGGACTCGGAAGTGGGAACGCCGAGGGCGATCTCCGCGATCGAGGCCGCTTCACGATCGCCCCACGAAGATCCGGAGACTGCGTTCCAGGAGGAAGGGGTCAGAAAATGGTCGCGGATCGCCATCCGAGTCACATGGATCAGATGCGTATCCTCAGCAGGTGACGATTTCCAGAGTTCGAGCAGGAGCGGAACGTTTGTTTCCTCGGGATGTCGGCCCAGGGCCTCCGCCGCACAGCGCCTGACGAGAGGGTCCTGGTCTTTCAACAAGGCGCGAGCCCGACTCAGAAGTGATTCCCGCACGCGCGTTCGCTCGGCAACGAGGCGCATGGCATGCACGCGCACCTCGCTAGCCGGATCCTCGGTCGCCTGTTCAAGCACCCCATCGTCCAGTTGATCGCGCCGGTGCAGGACCCAAAGTAGGTGGATTCTGCGCCAGGGGTTCGTCTCGGATCCGAATAGGGCGGCAAGCCGTTGGTCGAGGTCTTCCGCCTTGCGCGACACAAGCTGGTTGGCCACCTTGGTCCGCACGACGAGGTTGGGGTGTCCCAGGTCTTCGATCAGCTCATCCGTTGTCGCCCGCGTCCAGTTCCCTCGGCTCGCGTTCTTCGGCCTAGCGCCCTTGGTCTTGCCAGTGTAAACGATCCGCCAGATCCGGCCGTGCAGATGATCGCGACCTGGGTGGGTCAGGGGCACTTCGTAATGCCCGATGATACGGTTATAGAAGTCGGCGACATACAAGGCCCCATCGGGTCCTAGCTCGATATCGACGGGACGAAACCAGTTATCCTCGCTCCAGAGGAAGTCGGATTGCTCGATCGCCCAAGGAGACGAACCTTTGAACTCGAGCCGGTCGTGATTGATCCGATTGGTCATCACATTGCCGGTGAACAGAGTCCCTCTATAGGAGGGAGGGAACTCGTCCGCTGCGTAATAAGTGGCTCCGTCGATCGCGGTGGATCCATGATTATGGCTCATCATCTCGGGACCGAACCCGAGCCCGTCGTCCGGCTTGCCGAAGCTGGGATAGTACGCCCCGCGCAAGAGCTGGTAGAGGGGCTTGGAGTGGCAATCCGAAGAGTAGAGGTTGCCGAGCGGGTCGAACGTCAAGCCAAACGGGTTGACCTGGCCGTGCGTGAAATATTCGGCATGGGATCCATCCATCTTCATGCGATAGACGTTTCCCGAGTTCATTGAGAGGGGGTTTCCCCGCGAACCTTTGACGTCCGACGTGTTCGAGAAGCCATGACAGGCGTAAATCCAGCCGTCGAATCCCCAGCAGAATGAACCGGTCATCCCGTGGGTGTCTCGATGCCCAAAGTCGCGGTAGAGCTTCACTTGCTCATCCGCCTTTCCATCTCCGTCGGTATCGAGGCGCCTTGAGATCGCCGGAATATCATAGACGAGCGCCCCGCTCGTTGATGGCAAGGGGATCAACCCGATGGGAATATTGAGGCCGTCGGCAAAGGTGGTGATCTTCGCCGCGCGACCATCCGCCTGAAAGTCCTCGAGAATCTTGACGGTGTCCCTCCCTCTGGTCCCTTCCTTGGCGGGGTAGGGATACTCGATAGTCCCGGTCACCCAGAGGCGCCCCTGGTCGTCGAAGGCGATATTCATCGGCTTCTGAATCGCGGGTTCGGCCGCGACAAGCTGCACCTCGAATCCCTCGGGAACATGAAGCGCCTTGAGCTCTTCGTAAGGAGAGCGCGGAGGAAATGAGGAGACGTTCTCGACGGGGGCCGGTGACTGAGTCAGGAGGGCAAGACAGATGGTCAGGAACATGCGCGACGAGTCCTCAATAGGCTCAGTGGAGTGGGGCGGGAGATCCAAAGGTCGAGACCTGCCCAAAGTCGGGGGGACGTTCGATCCTCGAATCGCGTACCGAGCAAGGAAGCGAGGCGGAACTCATTCGCAGCAGCATACGTCGAACCCGGACTCAGAGCCAGAAAAACAGGATGAGCTCACGATTCAGCTCCTCCCGAGACACCTGGCACGGTCAACCATGGGATTTCCGGCAGGGTTGGGACTACCTTCGGGGATGGCCTTTGACGTTGACCAAAGTCCAGAGATCACTACAATTTGCCTCAACGATCGCCTCATTCCATTCCCCTACAGAATTGTAAGGTTTGCTGATGTCTGATGAAGCGCCCGAGGGACTTGAAGCCGTTAGGCTGGAGAAGCTACGCAAGATCGAGGCGCTCGGCATCGACGCATGGGGTAAACGGTTTGATGGCCAGCAACCGATCGGCGAGGTTCGACAGATCCCGGTGTCGCAAGAGCCCCATCAGACCGACGCACCCGGACCAGCCGTGCGAGTCGCCGGCCGCATCATGCTCAGACGCGATGGTGGACGGGTCCATTTTCTTGAGATTCGAGACTGGACCGAGCGCATCCAGATTTTCCTCGGTAAGAAGCAGGTCGGGGACGACGGCTGGGCCCTGGCCCAGTTACTCGACCTGGGAGATCGGGTGGGGGTCGATGGCACCCTGGGTTACACCAAGACGGGTGAGCTGACCGTCTTCGCGACCGGTCTCACATTCCTGGGTAAGAGTCTCTCGCCTCCTCCTGAAAAGTGGCACGGCCTGACCGATCTCGAGCAACGGCACCGCCAGCGCTACGTGGATCTCTTTAGCAATCCGGAGTCGCTCGAGACCTTCCTGGGCCGGTCGAAGATCGTCTCGGCGTTCCGACAGGTCATGGCCGCGCGTAACTTCGTCGAGGTCGAGACCCCCACGATGCAGGCGATTGCCGGAGGGGCCGCCGCGCGCCCCTTCATCACGCATCACAACACGCTCGATCTCAGCCTCTTCATGCGGATCGCCCCCGAGCTCTACCTGAAGCGACTGCTGGTGGGGGGTCTTGAGCGCGTGTTCGAGATCGGCCGCGTGTATCGAAACGAGGGGATTAGCCCGAAGCACAACCCCGAGTTCACCATGATGGAG
>Ga0182738_1005815_pt1 | contig 13014 bp, 14 predicted proteins | sample eDN5th30CBELigMG_FD_128876 | JGI IMG/M metagenome (GOLD analysis project Ga0182738, IMG submission 128876) | Enriched Miracle-Growth compost microbial communities from Emeryville, California, USA - eDNA 5th pass 30_C BE-Lig MG (version 2)... ...
CGCCTGCCGCCGCAGGGCTTCCCAAAGAACAACAAGTTCTGATCGGGAAGCCCCTCCCTCCAGCTATTGGAGAGGGGGCTTCCCGTTAAATCAGCCGCCGCTGAGCTGGGCAGCTACGTCGGCCGCGCGTACGGCCGCCATGATCTTGTCGCCCTGGAGCGAGAAGTGCTCGGTCTGCAGGGTGAAGGCGCCGATCGCGCTTTTGACCACCACGCCGTTGTCATCGACCGACTTGATCGTGCCCAAGGCCGCGCCATCGATATCGACCACCGCTGCTCCTTCGACAAGCGCAGCGGTCAACTGGGCGCGCTGGTCAGCGGTCAGTTGCTCAATCTGCGAATCCAGTTCGCCCTTGGTCAGGCCAACCGTCGGCCCCTTGTCGGTATTGCCGATCGCGTCGGCGGGCAGGGCCGCCACATGCGCCCCGGTATCGATGGTCACCACTCCATCGGCCACGGCGGTCACCGTGCCCACCGGCTCACCGTCCGAGCCGTAAATCGTTGTCCCGACCGCGATGTCGGCCCCTTGCGCCAGCACGGCAGCAGGTGCCGCGGCAAACGCCAAGGCTGCGGCCAAAGCGATATTCGAAAACTTCATGCATCTAACTCCCAACTACGATCCCACCACTTGCCCGCCCGAGGGCGGACATTCCTGCACGTCAAAAAGGCACAGGGATTTCGACACGAATGCGCGCGGCGTCTGATGGCCGGTCGTTCGCTATGTCGCGGAGTAGTGTTCCATCGGCGGGGCAGCCTGACAAACCCCTTGAGATCGATTCACCGCGCGTGAAGCACGACTCAAGGGCTTCAATTCGCTGCCAGAACCTCGTCGAGCAGCGCAGCCACGCGCTCGGCATCGGGAAAGTTCTCCTCGACCCAGCGTGTTTCGACGGTCCGCAGGATGCCCGCGACCTCCGGTCCGGCGGCAATTCCGCGCGCGACGATCTCCCCGCCCTTGAGGGGCAGTCGGGGAATCTCCCAGCCGCGAATGGGCTCTACCGAAGCGCCCGCGAGCAATAGCCTGTCGACCGCGCATTCGTTGCCGACGCGGTAGGCGAGGGCGCGCGGATTGGCCGCATCATTGTCCTGCCGCGCGGCGGCACAGGCCAGACGTTCGCGTTGGGCTTTCGAGAGACGCAGGCGGGCAGCGGCTTCCTCGGCTCGGACAGGGTCGGGGGGAAGCAGGGCGGCCATCCGGCGAAGCGCGTCAGGCTCGACCTGCTGCGCCCGTTCGGCCGCAATGAGCGCTTGGAGCGCTTCGAGTTGAGCCGGCCCCGCTTCGGGCAGGACCACCGGCAGCACACCGGCCCCATGCATCCGCACGACGGTTGCGGTCGGATCGGGAAGGGCGAGCAGGCGGCGCATTTCCCAGCCGACACGCTCGCGGCTCAGGCCCTTGAGCGTGGGGGCAAGTTCCGCGCAGGCCGCTTCTGCTTCCTCGTCCAACTCGCTGCCGAACCGGCACTGGAAGCGGTAATAGCGCAGGATGCGCAAGTGATCTTCGCGGATGCGCTCGCGCGCGTCGCCGATGAACCGCACACGGCTTGCCTTGAGATCATCGAGACCGCCGAAATAGTCGAACAGTTCGAGCGCTTTCGGATCGGCGTAGAGCGCGTTGATGGTGAAATCGCGCCGCGCCGCGTCCTCGCGCCAGTCGTCCGAGAATTCGACGGTCGCGCGGCGTCCGTCGGTGGATACGTCGCGCCGCAAGGTGGTGATCTCGACCGTCCCGCCTTCGAGGATGGCTGTGATGGTGCCGTGTTCGATGCCGGTGGGCAGGGCGCGGATCCCGGCTTCCTTCAGGCGCGCGGTGACTTCCTCGGGCGGCAAGGTCGTCGCCGCATCGACATCCTTTACCGGCACACCGGCCAGCGTGTCGCGCACCGCCCCACCGACCCACCGCACGAGGCCGGGGCCGAGCGCTTCCACCAGCCGGGCAAGGTCCGGGCGCTGCGTCCAGTCGGCGGGTGGAAGTTGGGCCATCTGATCCTGTTCGGCTGTGAGGCTGGTCGAAACCGCGTTCTTCTCTTGAGGAAACGTGCCTCTTCGACAAGCTTGGTCCTCTCAGCGGGTAGCTTCAGTCCACTATTTCACGCCACGCCAGCCGGCGGGAGAGGTTGGCGATGATCGCGGCTGTCACGCCCCAGATCCGGTGTCCCTCCCAGTCGATCTCCAGATAGCGGCGAACCTGGCCCTTGTAGAACCCTTCCTTCTCCACGTGGTTCGCGGGATCGAAGATGTACCGCAGCGGCGCCTCGAACCACTGGTCGACCTCGACCGGGTTCGGGACGAGGGGCAGGTCTGGCGGCACAACGCCGAGAACCGGGGTGATGTCGAAGCCGCTGCCGGTGGCGTAGCGATCGCTGGCACCAATTACGGTGACGGCCCGCGGGTCGATGGCGAGCTCCTCGTGTGCCTCACGCAGGGCAGCGGCGATTGCGTCTTCGCCGGGGTCGAGCTTTCCGCCGGGGAGGGCGACCTGCCCAGCGTGCTGGCGCATCGCCTGGGGGCGGTGCGTCAGCAGGACGCCGGGATCGGCCCGGTCCGTGACAGCGATCAGGACGGCGGCCTTGCGAAACGGCACATCGGGGGTGGCGAACATTGCGTCCGTCCTCAGGCCCACGACCTCGGTTCGGTGCCCTTCATCGAATAGGCGTGTGAGGTGATCGAACAGCGCGCTCATCTGGCGCGGAGATAATCAGCCCGCACTGCCTCGCCAAGGGCCCAGCATGCCTTCCGCCGGAAGGATTGCCGGGTTGGACGTGCGAGCGAGCAGCCGGGCAGGCTCCCACGGCCCGGGCAGCCGCCAGCCGGCGGTGTGCGCGGCAGAGAAGCCGAACCTGCCGTAATACGGCTCATCGCCGATCATCACCTGCGGGAGTGGGGCTGCCGGATCGAGCGCCGCGAGCATTGCCAGCATCAGCGCGGTGCCGATGCCTTCGCCCTGGTGCTCGGGCAGGACGGCAACGGGGCCGACCATCAGCATTGGATGCGCACGGCCGTCGGGATCGTTGAGCGCCACCGGCCACGTCTGCAGGGTGCCGACGAGCAGGTCGTCGGCGTCGAGCGCGGCGAAGCTCAGCGCGGGCAGCCATTCGGTGTCCTCGCGAACCTTGTAGGCGGTGCGCTGCTTGCGTTCGGCATCGAACGCCCGATCGAGCAATTCCTCGATCAGGGCGGGATCTACCTCGGCAAGGGGAATCAACGTGGCAGTGTCAACGGTCATGGGCGCGGGCCGATAGGCCTGCGCGCCCCGTCCTGCAATCAAATTGCCCCAGTCAGCCCGAGGGGGTGAGGTGCAGCAGGCGTCCGCCCTTGCCGTCCTCGGCCACGTAGAGCGAGCCGTCCGGCGCTTCGGCGATGGCACGCAGGCGCTTGCCCATCTCGTAGCGCGCCTCTTCCGTGCCGCTGTCGCCGGAGAGCTTCACGCGGACAAGCGCCTCGGTCTTGAGGCCGGTGATGAGCGCGTTTCCTTTCCATTCCGGCCACAGCTTGCCCGAGTAGAAGATCATGCCGCCGGGGGCGATCACCGGGTTCCAGCTGATTGCCGGCGCGTGGAATTCAGGGCGCGTCGAATGGCGCGGAATCGGCGTGCCGTTGTAGTTGTCGCCATTGGAAACGACCGGCCACCCGTAGTTGTCGCCCGGCACGATGCGGTTGATCTCGTCACCGCCGGCGGGACCATGCTCGACATCCCACAGCTGGCCTTCGGCATCGAACTGAAGGCCGAGAGGGTTGCGGTGGCCGTAGCTCCAGATGTCGGGGCTTCCCTTGCCGACAAGCGGATTGCCTGCCGCAGGCGTGCCATCAAGATTGAGACGCACGATCGTGCCGAGATTGTTGGAGATATCCTGCGCCGGGTCACCCTTCGCGAGCTCGCCAGATGCCACGAACAGGTATTTCGCATCGGGCGAGAATGCCAGCCGCACGGCAAACTGGCCGAAACTCTGGAGAGCGGGGCTCTGGCGCCAGATCTCGGTCAGCCCGCGAACCGCGCAGGCGGTAAGTTCGGCGCAATCGAGCGTCCCGCGTCCGACAACGCCATACCGCTTGCCGCTTTCATCCGCTTTCACCCAGCTCAGGTAGATGGTGCGGCTCGTTGTGTAATCCGGCGCGAAGGCGACATCGTGAAACCCGCCCTGTCCTCCGTAGGACACCTCGGGCATCCCGCTCACCGGCCCGCTTTTACCCGTCGCCGGATCGACCACTTTCATCGTCCCGGCCTTCTCGGTCACGAAGACACGGTCCGTGCCGGGCTCGATCGCCAGTGCCCACGGCTCCTCGAATGTGCCGAGCGAGGCGACGGCGAACGGCCCCTTGGTCTCGGTCGCTGCGGGGTTGCTGGCGCCCGCCGCCGGGCCACTATCCCCAGACTGCGCGCTGCCACAGCTTGCGGCCAGGATGAGGGGAAGCGATAGGACGACTGTCGGGAATCTCATGAACATGCTCTCCGGAACGCCTTTTGCCGATTACCGTGCCGCATTCCCCGACGGGATGCTGGTCGCGGGTGTCGACGAGGCCGGGCGGGGGCCACTGGCCGGGCCCGTTGTTGCAGCAGCCGTGATCCTGTGCAAGCCGCGCCCGGGAGGGCTGGGGGATTCCAAGCAGCTTTGCCGCTCGAGGCGGGAGACGCTGGAAGTGCAGATCCGTCGCCGCTGCGCGTTCGGCATCGGCGTGGTCGATGTCGAGGATATCGACCGGCTCAACATCTTCCATGCCACCATGCTGGCGATGACGCGGGCAGTCGAGCGGCTGTGCGAAGCGGTCGGCTGCGACCCGGTGCAGGTGCTTGTCGATGGCAACCTTACGCCAGCGGGCCGTAGGGATGAGTGGCGCTGGCAGGCGCGCCCGATCGTGGGCGGCGACGCCATCGAGCCGTGCATCTCCGCCGCCTCGATCCTCGCCAAGACCTATCGCGACCGGCTGATGCGCGAATATCACGAGGCGCACCCGCACTACGGGTGGGACCGCAACGCCGGTTACGGCACCCCGGACCACCTGCGGGCCCTGCGCGAGCATGGGCCTTGTCCCCTGCATCGCCGCAGTTTCGCGCCCGTGGCGCAGGCGGAATTGCCGCTGGAGATGGCCGCGATCCCGGCCGAGTAGCGGGCTGCCCGTCAGGCCCCTTCAGGCCATCGTCGGAAACGCCTGCAGCTTCAGGTCGTCGATGTACGCGCGGGCCATGACTTCGATCGCTTCCGGCGGCGGTGGACCCCGGTCGACGTCGATCTCACCGGTGCGTTCAGAGAGCTCGTGCCGGCTGTTGACGCGCGGATAGGGTTCGGCCGGAACGGGAACGCCCAGGAATTCGCACAGCGGCCCCCATCCGTCCTTGGCCTGGTAGACAAGCAGGCGTTCGGGAGGCACCTCGTCGATCACGGAGCGGTTCCAGTCGTTGAAGAAGGCGATCAGCGCCTCCTTGTCTTTCACGATCGGGTCGATCTGGTTGAAAATCGTGCTCCGGATGAACTCCGCCATCATTGGATTTCCCTCGAAGCGGGCGCGGTGTTCATCCGAAAAGATCGTCGCGCTCACCGATTCAAACCAGCTGTCCGGATCGCGCACCGTCAGTACGATCTTCGCGTCCGGATATGCTTGCGCAAGGGCGCGCCAATAGGTGCAGCCCGGATAGTCGCACGTGGACTGGTAGCCGGAGAAGATCGCCGCGCACTCCGTCTCGCCGCGTGTCGCATCGAGCCACAGCGGCAGGTGCGAGCGCATATTCGCGAGCATTTCCGACATGTGATAGCAGGGACCCAGGCCGATGTGCTCAAGAGCCAGCTTGAGCGATAATGTGCCGGTGCGGCCAAGCCCGGCGCCGATAACGCGCAATGACATTTTTCCCACCCTCCGGTTGACCGGTCGGACCCGCTCGCAGTTTTGCGCCCAAGAAAATCGCGCGTCGAGTCTTGTTGGCCACACCGCGACATATCGAGTCCCGCCGAAGCGCCGGGACTCTACATCTTGTGGGGGACTCTGTTCGTTCCGCCAGAAGTTGATGAGCGCTTGAGTATGGCCCGCTAAATCATTGCTTGACCTAGGACTCTGAGGGATTCACCCTGTGGATAACCAGGGACAAAGGATATCCAATTGGGGGACGTACTCACTCGTGAGCAAGTGCGCGCGCTCGACGCAGCGAAGGCGCGTGCAGACTTGCCGTTGGGCCGGATTCTGTCCGGCGACTGTGTCGAGGCGATGCGCTCGCTGCCGGACGCCAGCGTGGACCTCGTGTTCGCGGACCCGCCCTACAACCTGCAGCTCGGCGGCGATCTCAATCGCCCGGACGGTAGCCATGTCGACGCGGTCACCGACGATTGGGACCGGTTCGACAGCTTTGCAACTTATGACCAGTTTACAAGGGATTGGCTGACGGAAGCGAGGCGTGTTCTCAAGCCGGACGGCGCCCTGTGGGTGATCGGCAGCTATCACAACATCTATCGCGTCGGGGCGATCCTGCAGGATCTCGGCTTCTGGATCCTCAATGACATCGTCTGGCGCAAGTCGAACCCGATGCCGAACTTCCGCGGCACCCGCTTCACCAACGCGCATGAGACGCTGCTGTGGGCGAGCATGGGGGAGAAGGCGCGCTATCACTTCAACTACCGCGCGATGAAGACGCTCAACGACGAGCTCCAGATGCGCAGCGACTGGGTGATCCCGATCTGCTCCGGGCCGGAACGCCTCAAGGAAGGCAAGAGCAAGGTCCACCCGACCCAGAAGCCGGAAGCGCTGCTCTATCGGGTGCTGCTCGCCACGACCGAAAAGGGCGACGTGGTGCTGGACCCCTTCTTCGGCACGGGCACTACGGGTGCGGTTGCCAAGCGCCTTGGCCGCGAATGGATCGGCTGCGAGCGCGAGAGTGTGTACCGCGATGCGGCGCTCAAGCGCATCGAGAAGGAACTGCCACTCGACGAAAGCGCGCTGGCGACGATGCAGAGCCGCAAGGATGCGCCGCGCGTAGCGTTCGGTTCGCTGGTCGAGGCCGGATTCGTCCCGCCGGGGACGGAGCTTTTCGACAAGCAGCGCCGCTGGACCGCGCAGGTCCGCGCGGATGGCTCGCTGACCAGCGGTGCGAAGACCGGTTCGATCCACGGGCTGGGCAAGGAGTTGCAAGGCGCGCCGTCGTGCAACGGCTGGAGCTTCTGGCACCTCGAGCATGAGGGCGAGATCAAGCCGCTCGACGCGCTGCGGCAGCTTTACCTGCTGACGGTGGAAGACTGACGCTCACAGAAGCGCACAGCGCTTTCCTACGGTGCCAGGACATTGCCGGGATGAACCATGCTTACCGCCTTTTTCGCTGCCGTTCGGGGCTTGCGAAAGGCGGCAGGTTTTCTTTCACCAGGACCGTGTCACACCTGTCACTCTCCTACACATCGCGAGGGCTAAGTGGCTGAGCGAGTTTACATTCGCCCCCTGACGTTCGCGCCGGGCCCGCAATCGTCCCACGGCGATGCGATCCGCCTTGCGGGAGGGCTGGTCTACGCCCGCGAGTTCGCGGTTGTCGTTGCCGACGACGGGCAGGTAACCAGTCGCGAGATCGCCACGCCGGAGACGATCGACGATGTCCTCGGCGCGCTGCCCGATCATCTCGGCGCGGCAGCGGAGGAGCAGTGGGCCAACCTGCGTATCGCGCACCCGCCGCTCGAATGCGGGGAGCGTCGCATCCCGCTCGACCAGCCGCAGGTCATGGGCATCCTCAATGTCACGCCGGACAGCTTCTCGGACGGCGGCAAGTTCCTCGACGATCACGAGGCGGCGAACGAGCACATGGCGGCGATGCTCGAAGCGGGCGCGGCCATGCTCGACATCGGTGGGGAGTCGACCCGCCCCGGCGCGGCAGCGGTCTGGGAAGGGGACGAGATCAAGCGCGTGGTCCCGGCGATCGAGCGGGCGGCGGCGATGGGTGCGGCGGTCAGCGTCGATACCCGCCGCGCCGGCGTGATCGAGGCATCGATTGCGGCAGGGGCGCACGTGATCAACGACGTTTCGGCCCTGCGCCACGATCCGCGCAGCATCGAGCTTGCCGCGGCGAGCGGACTGCCGGTGATCCTGATGCACGCGCCGGGCGCGGTCGACAAAAGCGGCGAGGATCTCCACGCCGACCCGTCCTACCTCAACGTGGTCTTCGACGTGTTCGACTGGCTCGCGGCGGCGCGCGACCGGGCGGTGGCCGGCGGCATTGCGCGGGAGAAGATCATCCTCGATCCCGGCATCGGGTTCGGCAAGTCGCTGGCGGACAACCTTGCGCTGCTGAACGCGCTGCCGCTGTTCCATGCGCTGGGCCAGCCGCTGCTTCTCGGCGCGAGCCGCAAGCGCTCGATCGGCGCGCTGTCGAACGAAGCGCCCGCGCACCAGCGGCTCGGCGGCAGCCTGGCGTTCGCTATCGCCGGGATGAACGCCGGGGTGCAGTTGCTGCGCGTCCACGACGTGTTCGAGACGGTGCAGGCGCGGAACGTGTGGCGCGGCCTCCGCGATGCTGCGTTGACCGACTTCTGCGACCTGCCTGACTAGAGGATGTAGCCGCCGTCGCTCACCAGCACGGCGCCGGTGATCGTGGCTGCGGCGTCGCTCAGCAGGAAGCCGACCTGCGCGGCGATCTCGTCGGCACTGGCGTAGCGGCCGAGCGGGGTGGCCATCTTCGCCATCGCGTTAAGGGCGGCATCCCGGTCACCGCCGTGCTGGACGACGAGGTCGTTGAAGAACGGTGTCTGGTCCCAGATCGGGGTGTCGACGCCGCCCGGCGCAATGGCGTTGACGCGGACTGCGCGGGGCGCGCCTTCCTTGGCGGCGACCTTGGCAAGATGGATCGCACCGGCTTTCGACGCGCCGTAAGCGGCGGTGCCCGGTTCGGCCTTCAGCCCGCTGGCCGACGCGGTGATGACTACGCTGCCGCCGTCCGCAATCGAGCGCATCGCCGCGCGCATGGTCAGGAACGCGCCGTCGAGATTGACGCCAAGCACCCGGCGCCACTCCTCGAACTCGGTCTCGGCGATGGGGGAGCCCGAAGCAACGCCCGCGTTGACAATCGCGTGATCGATCCGGCCAAGCTTCGGTTCCACCGAGCGCCAGAACTCGGGATCGCCGACCTCGCCCGTGAAGCGGTCCGTCGGGCATGACAGGTCGAGCGCGATGTCGGCTCGGTCCACGAGCACCAGCCGCGCGATGCCACGCTCATCCAGCCACTGCGCACAAGCCGCGCCGATGCCCGATGCCGCGCCGGTGATGAGCGCGGTCCTGCCTGCGAAGTCGAATGCCATGCCCGAATGCTAAGCGCCGCGGGCGTAGGAGTCGATCCGGGGCTTTAGGCCGCGTTGTCGATGCCGAGGTCGCTGAGCTTGCGGTAGAGGGTCGAGCGGCCAATGCCGAGGCGGCGGGCGACTTCGGTCATCCGCCCGCGATAGTGGCCGATGGCAAGGCGGATCACGTCGGCCTCGATTTCCTCGAGCGGTCGCAGGTTGCCGTCGCGGGTATAGAGCATGACCCCAACCGCTTCCTGGTGATGGCCGTTGCCGTTTGCCGCAGCTGTCTCTCCGATCATCTCCGCGATCTGCGGGAAGTCCTCGGCCGTCAGCGCATCGCCGTCGCAGAATACCGCCGCCCGGAACAGGACGGCCTGGAGCTGGCGGACGTTGCCCGGCCAGTCGTACGAGGCGAGGAGGTTGAGGGCGCTATCGGTGATGCCGAGCGCACGCAGGCCCGGCTGCTCACCGATGCGAGCGAGGAAGTAGCGGGTCAGGGCCGGAATGTCGCCGGTCCGTTCACGCAGGGCGGGGACGGAAATGCGCGTTGCGCTCAGGATCTCGTAGAGGTCGGCGCGGAACTGCCCCGCTTCGACCAGTTCGGCCAGCGGGCGGTTGCTCGCCGCCAGGATGCGGGTGTCGACGCGGAAGCTGTGCCGCGCGCCGATCGGGCGCACGCTGCCCTTGGTCAGGGCTTCCGCGAGCCGTTCCTGCACGTCGAGCGGCATGCGGTTGACCTCGTCGAGCACGAGAGTCCCGCCGTCGCACTGTTGCAGAGCGCCGATCTGGCGGTCGAACGCGCCGGGGAAGGCGCCCTTCTCGTGGCCCATGAGGACCGATTCGAGGCTGTTCGGCGTAACGCCACGCACGTTGATGACCCGCAGCGTCATCCGGGCACGCGGGCTCGCGGCGTGCATGGCACGCACGATCATGTCCTTGCCGGTCCCGGTTTCGCCTTCGACGACTACCGGACCATGGCCGCGGGCGGCCTTGGCGGCGCGGGCAAGGGCAGTGCGAAACTCGGGGTTGGCGCCGATCATCGAATCGAAGTCGAGCGCGGTTTCGAGCTTTTCGGTGAGGTGCTGGAGTTCGTCGCGCGGGGCTTCGCGCGTCGTCGCGCTGCGCAGCGCCTGCATCAGCCGATCGGGCGCGATCGGCTTGATCAGGTAGTCGGTGGCGCCAGCGCGCATCGCTTCCACTGCGAGAGAGGGGGAAGTGCTGGTGGTAAGCATGAGAATCGGCAGGGCGGGCCGCCGCGCCTTGAGTTCGGCGATCAGTTCGCACGCGCCGTCACCCGGAACCCACTGGTCGAGAATGATGGCGCTAAGCTGCATTCCCTGCCGCGTGCCGAGCATGGCGATAGCCGTTTCCGCATCGTTGACGACAACAGTTCGCCAGCCCGCCCGGGAGGCGAGTGCGCTGATCAGCCGGCTTTGCGCCGGTTCGTCGTCGATCAGCATCAGAAGCCGTTCGGTTTCCGCCATGCACCCCTCGAAATGGCCCGAATTGGGACGTGGCATCTGGCTTAGCCCGAACCGGTAAAGAGCTGATTAAGCCTGTCGCCCCGCGGCTGACGGGGGCTTGAGCACTACGTCAGGGGGGGATAGGGAAAGCCCAACGTCCACTACACACACTTACGGAGAGCCGGATGGCATCGGGTAACGACATTAAGGCCGCGGAAAAAACCTACAGCGGGTTTGTTAACCTGATCAAATGGTCGGTGCCGGTTCTCGCAGTGCTGGTGCTCATCATCGTCATCCTGATCTCCTGACGCGACGAGCCGGGGGGATGCGGATCGCCGTATTGAGGGAGGCGGCCGCCGGGGAACGGCGTGTCGCTGCCACGCCGGAAACGGTGGGCAAGTTCATCAAGCTGGGCGCCACTGTCGCTGTCGAAAGCGGCGCGGGCGAAAACGCTTCGATTTCGGACGCGGCGTTCAAGGATGCCGGGGCCGAAGTCGGCGCACGCGCAGCGACGCTCAAGGGCGCGGACATCGTGCTCGCCGTGCAGGGGCCGGATCCGAAGGACCTGGCCGGCACGGCGAAAGGCGCGTGGCTCGCGGCGATTCTCGATCCCTTCGCTAACCGAGCGCGGATCGATGAATATGCCAGTGCCGGCATCGAGGCGCTGGCGATGGAATTCATGCCGCGCATCACGCGGGCGCAGTCGATGGACGTGCTTTCGAGCCAGTCCAACCTTGCCGGCTACAAGGCGGTGATCGCCGCAACCAACCAATACGGTCGCGCGCTTCCCATGATGATGACGGCGGCCGGCACCATCACTGCCGCGCGCGTGTTCGTGATGGGCGTGGGTGTCGCCGGCTTGCAGGCGATCGCCACGGCTCGCCGCCTCGGCGCGCAGGTTTCCGCCACCGACGTGCGACCAGAGACGCGCGAGCAGATCGAAAGCCTCGGCGCCAAGGCGGTCTTTGCGGAGGGGCTGGAGGCGGTCGGAACCGGCGGTTACGCGGCCGAGCTCACCGATGAGCAGAAGGCCAAGCAGGCTGAACTGGTCTCCGCGCATATCGCGAAGCAGGACATCGTGATCACCACCGCGCTGATCCCCGGTCGCGCAGCGCCGCGGCTTATCAGCGATGCACAGATCGCAACGATGCGGGCAGGTAGCGTGATTTACGACCTGGCCGTTGCGCAGGGTGGCAACGTCGAAGGCAGCGTGCCGGACCAGCTGGTCGAGCGGCATGGCGTCACCATCATGGGCTATTCGAACACGCCCAGCCTGCTCGCGGCGGACGCTTCGGCGCTCTACGCGCGCAATCTCTACAACTTCCTCTCCGCCTTCTGGGATGCCGAACAGGGTAAGCCGGTGCTGGACGAGGAAATCGGCAACGCAGTGCGGCTGACGCAGGGTGGCAAGGTGGTCAACGCGCGGCTGCTGGAGGCGAGGGGGTAGACATGGACTTCATCAGCATCCTCTCGATTTTCGTGCTGTCCTGCTTCGTGGGCTACTACGTGGTGTGGTCGGTCACCCCGGCGCTGCACACGCCGCTCATGAGCGTGACCAACGCGATCTCCTCGGTGATCGTGGTGGGCGCGCTGATCGCTGCCGCCGCAGCGGGGGCGCCGGGCGCCAAGTGGCTCGGCCTTGCCGCGGTCACGCTGGCCAGCGTCAACATCTTCGGTGGCTTCGCGGTCACCGCGCGTATGCTGGCGATGTACAAGAAGAAGGAACGCCCGGCAGCGAAGGAGGCCTCGAAGTGAGCGTCGCCTTCCCGTCCGAGCCGACGGACCTCTCCATCGCCGCCGACGCTGTCCACGCGGTGAACCCGTGGGTTGCCATCGCCTACCTCGTGTCGGGCGTGCTGTTCATCCTCGCGCTGCGTGGCCTGTCCTCGCCTGCGACCAGCCGCCGGGGCAACCGCTTCGGCATGATCGGCATGCTCATCGCGGTGGGCACCACGTTGATCACGCATGGCCTCGGGTTTGACATCACGGTTGGTGAAAACGCAGCCGTCGCCGGGTTCGATTTCGAGCCGGTTGCGCTGCTGGAGATCCTTGCCGCTATCGCGCTGGGCGCAGTGATCGGCCTCACGACCGCGCGGCGCATCGCGATGACTGCGATGCCGCAGCTCGTCGCGGCGTTCCACTCGCTGGTGGGGCTGGCTGCGGTGCTTGTGGCAGCCGCCGCGTTCCTCAATCCCGATGCGTTCGGCATCCTTGGCCTCGACGGCAACATTCTCGTCGTCAGCCGAGTGGAGATGGCGCTCGGCGCGGCGATCGGCGCGATCACCTTCTCGGGCTCGGTGATCGCATTCGCCA
>Ga0182738_1005817_pt1 | contig 13013 bp, 15 predicted proteins | sample eDN5th30CBELigMG_FD_128876 | JGI IMG/M metagenome (GOLD analysis project Ga0182738, IMG submission 128876) | Enriched Miracle-Growth compost microbial communities from Emeryville, California, USA - eDNA 5th pass 30_C BE-Lig MG (version 2)... ...
CCCCCAAACCCCACACCCCAAACCCCAACCCCAAACCCCCAACCCCAAACCCCTTATACATTGAAAAAACACAGTTTTTGAGAAGAAATTCTGAGATCTTCAGTTGGGATTCTTTTTTTGTTTAAAAAAAAATTGAAAGAAATTTCAGCAATTTAAAATAAAACAAAAAATTTTACGTTTTCTTCAGGAACAAAAAGAAGATATTTTAGAAGGATTTTTTTGTTTAAACGCACAAATAATTATTTTGTGATCAATATCATTAACTCTTTCCTGATGATGAATTGTAAAATGAAGAAGAAAAGAGATGTCTCACCCTGACATGTTTTTTCCGAGAGGTTTTGGACTCAATTTTCTTCATCTCTTTTTTTATGTCGGATTTATTTTTCCTAATTCGAATCAAACAATCACAGTTTTGAAGTGGGAGCACCCAAGAAATTCAACTTATTCTTGTTGAATATCATTTTTTTTCGTTTTGATACAATAGTTCCATAGCCCGAGTGGTAAATATTTTGGTAGTTGAAATTGAATGAATAAAGATTTATTTGATGATGATATTATTATAGGTCTATAAACCATAAATGATCTATTTATAATCGAGCCAGCTTAAATCAAGTCTTTTTGATTGACAAAAAAAGCTGGTTCAACTCAACACAAATAAAATGAGGAAAAAGTTGTACATCTCACACAATTTAAGTTAAAAAAAAAAAGATTTGGTAATTTGAACACAATTGAGTTTTACAGCACACCAAACATGATTTTATTGGTAATTTTCCTCGTCTTGTTCTTCGTACTCTTCTCCCTCAGCAATTTCTTCTTCTCCTTCTTCTTCACCTTCTTCGTCTTCTTCGTCTTCCTCGTCCACTTGATTCTCAGGGTCCGTGGAGGCGGGATGAGCAAAGTATGAATCAATGTACGATTGAAGGAGCTTCTCAAGAGATGCTCTCATGTTGAGATTCAAAGAGTAAGTACGGGCGAAGTTTTTAGCAAGAGTTTTGGCATTGTCTCCCTTATGAATTCCGATTCTTCCAGTTCTATTGAGGAGAGAATTAATAAACTTTATTATTGAATCAATCAATTTACCTTCCGGGTCCAATGCTGACATCGACATAGACCAAGACATCTTGTCTTCTAATTTTTGGGCGCTCCAAAAATGTGGGTGGGCTGAAATCCAAGTTTCTATTTCTTTCATAGTTTTCTCCACGGGGGATGGTCTCCCTTTGGGAAATCTTTGAGAGTCTGAGTTGGTCTCCTTTCTGTAATCTTTCGACAACCCTCTTGAATCCGTTGGGAACACCGACATAGAAGTGAGTTTCTCGTTGGGGAGAAAGCTCGTAGTTTCTGTTCAAATTGGGTTGGAAAGTGCAAGGAGCCAATTCCTTGATTTCTTCAGCCTTTTTATAATTGTATGACCTTTGTTGAAGTCTATCTTTATAAACTTTTGCGGATTCATAAAGGATAGAGTGCTAAATGGAGCTAAGTTGATTCTCAAAGGATAATGAAAATTACTCTATCAGCATCTGGATGGCTTGCTTGAACTTGATCATAGTAGTTATCACGAGAAGGTGAGAGACTTGCTCTATTTTGATCTCTAGTCTTTCTCTTGAAATTAGTGACTTTTGGAGAGAAGGTGCAAGGAAGGAGTTCTTCCCTGATGTAAGCTTCGATGGTAGCACCCTTCTTTTCTTGAAGATGTTTGGCGTAGCTGTGAAGTCTATGGTGTCTGTTCTTTAAGAAGAATTTCTTCACATTAGGTTCAGAAAGTTGCTCTTCTCCGAGAATTTTGGTCACCTTTTTATCGAAATATTTTGACTAGGGATTTATTATTCACAAAAAGATTTGATCTTACGTCTAATTTATGGGACTTCTCGTTGATTTTGGGGGCAAAGCTGAAAGTGCCTTTATCGTCAAGTTCAATGGTGGGTCTGGCATTCACCAAGTTTGCTGCTTGATAGATAGCCATGAAACTGGTTTTGTTGTCAAACAATCTTCTGAATTCAGTCACAACTTTATCCAATGTCCACAGCTTCTTCTCCTCTAGGGATTACTGGTTAAAAATTGGAAAATATTTCAAAGTCGAACCTCTGATTTTTTCAAAAGCGGAAGTTGGCTCTTCTCCTTCGGCTTCTGCTGGTTCACTTTCGATTCCGATTTTTTTCAAAGCAGCAGTCACGATTTCGAGTAAAAGGGCGGCAGAGTCAGCAACAGGGCATTTTTCCTCGACCAAGATCATGAGGAATTTGAAGACCGCCTCTGATGGGATCAAATTCTCCTTTGATGAAGTCGACATGCATATCTTCCAGAGATTTTCATGGAAAAAGATTTCCTTGGAGAGCCTTTCTGGCTTGACTTTGGCATGGTTGATGCTCATTGAGCTTCTTTCAACATCAGCGCTCTTGGGGGTGAACTCGATGTTTTGGAAGAGGCCAAGACGGTACAAGACGGTACCCAAACCCTCAAAAGTCAATGACTCAGGGGTCTCTGACTCTTCGGCTCCCACAACGAGGCTTCTCAAAGCTCTTTGGAGCTTTTTGATGACTAGTTGAACTGACTTGGGTCTGATCTTGCTGATGGTAGCAATCTTCTCGCGATTGTCAGCATCCTTTAGAATATATTAATATCCTGGATCTATTTTCTCAAAGTTTACGATTTCAAGGCATTCTTTATGCTTTTGTCTTCTTTCATGAGCGTCTTGGTACAAGAGTTCATTTACATCACCATTGTGTGCTATTCTTTTTGCCAAGGAGCCAGCATTGGCATTAATTTCGGGTTGGAAAGTACATTCTTCTTCGTCAGAGCTGTTGATGTACTGCATGGGGTCCCAGGCTTTGGATGACGTGGCGCTTTGGGGGAACTTGCTGGCTGAAAAAACAAGTCGCTTGTTTGGTGATCCTGTTCTACAAAAAGCATGAGGCGGCGGGTTCACAAAATATCTCCTTACGCAGTGTTGAGTTCAGCTGCATTCACGAAAGAACCTTTCATTTTTGTTGCGCTGTTGTATTGTTCCATGAACTGGTCAAGAGTTTCCGCATTCTGTACTGCGGATGCAACCAAATCAATGTCTTCAAGAAATTGTGGGGCTTGGGTAGCATTATCCTAAAAGAAGATAAGGTTTTCTAGTCTCGAAAACGAAGGACATTTGCTTCAGAAGGGACAGGCTGAACTGCGAGACTCATAGTAAAGGATTTTAGAAAGTCCTTGAGTTTGTTACAAATTAATTAAATTAATATACACAGCAAATCTATGCAAATATTAATTAATCCCTCATGATTGTGTAAACTAAACTGTTGCTTTGTTTTGCCTTTGCAATTTCCATGCAGTTATACAAATAAATAAAACTTTAATTCCAATTTAAACCCATATTTCCTCCTTCTTAATGTTCCTTTAGAAATGAAAATCGTTTCACTATTGTCAAAAATTAGGGAAAAAACAGGAGACATTTACTGTTTTACTTTTTCCCTTTCAGAGAAAAGGAGGAGGTAATATTGCTTTGTTTTTTAAAAATTGATTTTCTGAACTTGAAATGAAAAATTCGCATAGCTTGGAGAATGCAATCGATGGGAAGAGCTTCTCCTTCAATATAAAAAGGAGAAAAGTGTTGAAATTTTAGAACGATTGACTCCTCTGAAAATGAATAATCTTCTCATTCATAAGGTTAAAATTAAAATTTCGATGTAAAAGAAAAAGGGTTTTCAAAATTCTTGCAAGAAACCCCGAATAAAAGAAATTCTTTTGATGTGAGGAATAGAAGGCGTCAATACTTTAATTTTTTCAAGTTTCTGATTGATTGATCCAGAGGAAAATTTTTTATAAATCTCAAAGAATGCTTTATTTATCTATTTGACTGAAAAGGATTTTCCTGATCTTTTGCCTATATCAACTGAGTTTATTTGGAAGATTAAAGACCATTTTCATGTTTCCTCCCAAATCTCCTAAATTTTTTTATCAAATCTTCTTCACAAAGAAAATACTCTGAAATGGGCATGATTTGAAAATGGTCTAGCTTTATTGAAATGAAGCCTTTCTTTCATTTTTATCCTAACTGTTGCATTGTATCTGATTTTTTTTAAAGGCCAGTCAGACTTGGGACTCGAAAAATTTTCAAAAAACACTTTGTCATCTTTTTCTTAAAAAATTTTTGAGTACCTTGACGTTTTCTCCCATTTAAACATTTTCAAATTCCCTGCAAAAAATGCTAGATTTTTCTTGTTTCAATCTTTGGTGAGAATGGTGATGCAGACTCTGACGACGTCAAAAGTTTTAAAGGTATATTCGACTATTACTTTCACAATATTAGTCATAATCTCTCGACCCCAACAGCTTTCTCCAATCCAGGATCCAATTTCTGCACTTTTTCTGTAAACATGTTCTTGGAGGAAAATATTGATATTTCCAATGGCTTCACCATCAACCTCGATTGTAAAATTGGTTTGCGGATCATTGCAAGCTAAAACAAATTCAAAAAACTGTCCAGTGAGGCTTTATCTTCTGCCTTCATTTTTCTCAACAAAAATTCTTCTCTTTTGAATTCCATCCTTGGATTTGATTATAAATTTCTATTTTACTGCTCTCAATCAGATGTAAAAGTTTAGATCGGGAAAAAAACTTTATTTTCTCAATTTTATCTTGACCACTGAGGGAATTGTACAAAGAGGGCTCATTATTCTCTCTCGAAACCTTCCTCAAATTTCCTCAATTTCAATTTTTCATAATGAAAGTAATTACTTCTCTATCAGTTTTCTCATTTTGAGAATTATGTCATCCACGAAAATCTGGTAATTGTCGTTTTCTTCACAATATCGATGTAGTAGTAGGAAATTTAATTTGAAATCTGTGAATAACAGATTAGATTTGATCTGGACCAAAAATCAATAAATTTTATTTTGCTTGACTTTGAGATCGGAAATTCCTTTCGTTGATTATGGATAAGAATAAGTTCAAGTGTAGATATTGTGGTGAAACCAAGCTAAAAAAAACTCAAAGTGGTGGTTATGCATGTGCATATTGTGGACGTCAGCCAGAAACAGTAACAAAAGGATTCTTTGCTATTGGAGATAACTTTTAGATGATTCCTAGTAGCATGTTTATGAACGAGTCATATGCCAGAGCATCGACCAATTTTAGAGGAAGAACCTTTGTTGCCGAAAGGACAGGAGCTGCAGATAAGCAAGAATCAATCACAGATCTTGAACATCACCTTGAAGGTAGTTTTTTGTACTGTTTCTAAACATGGTAAGAAAACTGGCTCAGCTATTTGCAGTACTTTCAACGAACTCTAAAGTTCAACATCACGAGCGTTCAAGAAAAGTTGAATCTAGATCCAAAAGTCATTGACATCACAAAAAGAGTATATTTTCTCCTGTAATCAGAAGGTTAAAATCTCAATAGATTTGGGAGGTTTACTTGGAAAAGTGGACAGACAGTCGAAAGAGAATAGTTTCCTTTTTCTCAGTTCCAAGAAAGGGTTTATACAGACCTGAAGATCCTACCTTTTCGAAAAGAAAATACGATACTAATTTCGAACAAGTTTGAAAAGTTTTCTAGAGCTGTTTTTGACCTCGTTAGATTGAGGAATTGAGTGATTTTGAAGAAGATGAGAATGCCGAGGGAACCCAGCAAATGAATGTTGAGCCAGAAGTCTCAAAATTCAACTTTGATTTTATCTTTTCGCAACTGAGTGAAGGAGTCAACACTGTGAATTTGCAAACACAAGAACTCGAGGAACAAAAGAAACTCAAAAAAGCAAAAAAAGAAATTCAACAGACAAGAAAAGAATATTATAGTTCCAGATTTTGGGTCAAACCAAAGGAAAATTTAAAAGCTCGAAAAAGGAGAAGAAGAAGCACCATTGATCACATGGATTCATTCATGGAAGAAAAGCCTGAAGAGGAAAACCTTTTGAAAAAAACAACAAAACGACTCCCCAAAAAACTCTTTGCGGAAAATTCAGTTGATTTCCTTAAAAATATCCATCACCGTTATCTCAAAGTCTCCAAAATTACCATCAGTAAGGAGGATTAAAATTTTTTCCTAATCTTATTTCATGTAGATCAAATTGTTGAAGATTATAATCAAATATTGAATTATGAAAAAGGTGATAAAAAAGAAAAATTGAGAAGTTTAAAAAGAAGATCTTCTTATTTAAAAGTTGAACATCTCCAAAATGCTTTAAAGGAGCGCAACATCGATCCAGAGATGTTTAAGCCAACAAAAAATAGACAGGCTTTTCAAAAAATTGCAAAGGAATTAATTTTTATTCACGACTATTTTTGTTTTGTGGTCTACAAGCATACTGAACTCGAAACTGTGACCCTCCATGATGTTCTGAACTACGTCAACAAAACAACTCCTTCTAAAGATGCAACAGAAGACCTCAATTCGAAGGATGACGAAAAACAAGAGACAATCATTAATCTGGCAAAAGAATTTATTTCAAAACATTTGGCTTCGGATAAAGAGCTGGTCAAGTCTGAGTCTAAGAAAGAAAGCAAGCTTTTCCCTTTGGAGTTCAACTTGATTCCTTTGATCTGCTTCGTTGCACTTCGAGTCGCTAACTATCCAGTCTTTCCAAAGGATATGTATGAATGGATCAGATTAGATGTCATGCCATTTTTTACTCTTCCTGATGACTTTTCTGTCGAAGGACTGTAAGAAATTTGTTTCGTTAAGTTTTTCTCACTTTTTAAAAGAAAGGAATATTTAATCAAGCCAACCAACATCCCATCCCCAGCTTGGATAAGAACCTCCTTCAAATCCTTTATTCGAGTGTATAATATCGAAATACCTCAAGATACACCAACAACAATGGATTTTGCTAAGAGCATCATTGAGAGAACTTTTCTCGATTGTGGGCTTCCAAGAAAAATTAAAGAGACATGCTTCCGCTTATACAGTCTAATTTCTCTCATATTTAAAGGCCGTCAAGTTAAAGCAATCGATGAAGTAATTTTAGATTTTTAACGTTTAACTCATTGGTTCCAAAATCAGGATTTGACCATTGTTGCGGTGATATTGGCTACGCTCAAGTTATTTTATGGATTTGATGACAACTTTTATGGAATATTCCTCAATTTAGTGAAAGCAAATGAAATAGCTCAAACTCTCAAAGATGAAAAGTTTAGAATCAACCTCTTTAACTTGATGAATGTTTACGAAAAACTTGGAGAAACTGATTGTGTCATGAAAAAAATGAGTGACATACCCAAATTCGATACTATTGTCAATGTAAATCATTAGATAATCATCGCACCTCTCATCTGATAGGATTGGCAAGAAAAAATGTCTAAAGGGGACTTTAATATTTATTTCAAGTGTGAGGAAAAGAATCAGCAAATTCTTTGGGACTATAAAGATCTAAGATTTTTGAATAAAGTGAATATTCTTGACTATTTAGACAGCATCAAAGAAAAATTCTTTTCAAAAGACCTTGAAGAGCAGAACGAATTTATTAAGCTCCAGGAAGAATTCAAAGACCTCTACTTTGATGAAGTTCAGTCGATGAGTGACGAGAAGAATGACTATTTTAATCCCAAAACGAATGCAACTCTCTTTGATCACAAGTCTTCAAAACAATATACAATCTCTCCTTTCTTCTCTCAAGAACTTGAGTTCGTCTCACAGCATCAAGATCTGGTGGCCAACCCAAATGAGAACCATAATCAAAATGAGGAAGAAGAACAGATTGCGATGCCTCTTCCTTGCGACAACTACTTTATCTACAAAAAGTTTCAGAGCATACCCACAAACAAAATCAAGAATGAATTCCTCTTTTTGCTCAATCTATTCAGTGCTTATCTCCTCGAACCTGTTGAAGATATTCTCAATGTTAACAATTTGGTCTTTCTTTGTTTTAAAATTCAATTAGGCATTGAAATTCATTGATAAACATCTTATTGAACTTTGCACTCTCGTCGATCAATAGATTATAAGAGACTCACGTTGAGGAAGAAAAACCTGAATTTGGAAGAAATCAGCTAGATTTCGTCATCTATTTGTTAAAAAAATTCGAATATTTTTCGTGTTATTTTGTTCATTGAGTTCATCCTATTTGTAATCATATTTGTCGATCAATCTCATGATATTCTGAGTATATTTTGAATTGTTGCCTCCATCACTCGAAAAACAGCTTTTTAAAAATTGAGTTTTATCATATATCAAGACTCAAAGATTCCAAAATATTCAAAAGAGAAAATTGAACTTATTCTAAAACTTCTTTTTTCTTTGATTTCATTGCTCAATTTTAATTTTGGGGTCTTTCGAAAAATGAAAAATCCCAAATGACAGAAATAGAGGAAAAGCAGGGAAAAAAAAGTTGAATTTTCGGAAAAAATAAAATTCACAGTTTTGAACTAGACCTGACTCATGATGAATGTGAAGAAAAATCCCTTTATTCTTTCTGAAAAAAAAGGCCCATCATTTTGAAAATGTTTTTCATAGAAGAGATTTCTCAGATTTCGCTCTTTTTCTCCCTTTCCTAATTTTCACATCGACAGAAGATGAGTGAGATTGGATGAGAAATCAGAAAGATTTCCTGATATTTTTTCTTTTCGATTTCTCTCAAATGACAAAAAAAATCAGATAGAAATTTTTTTTCCAATATCAAAATTTTTGAGGATCAAATCAATCTATTTCTCTAATTCCAAAACAATCAACCTCACAAAAAGAGCTTATCATGACCTCTGAAAGAAAATAATTTGTCAATGCCAAAAACTTACAGAGAGAGAAAAATATTGCATTATCCGAGATAGAATTTGAAAGAAAATTTCGAATCTCTTGAAATTATTTTACAGAAAGTATATTTAAAAAAAAAAAATTTTTAATGGCCTGAAAAAGAAAACAGAGAGAAGAATTTCATCAATAAATCAGAGTTTCTTCGAACTCAGCATTCCAGGAAGGGAAGATGAAGATTTAAAATTCGAAAAACTTTCTGGAAAATTTCTAAAATCTACTGAAAAAATGTGGAAAATTTTGTTTTGCTTTCTTCCCTATTTGATCAAAGTGAAAAGAATAATGTTGACTCAAAATTGAAGATACTCAATGAAAAAAAAACCAAGATTCAACGAATCGTGCATTTTTTTCGCAACAAAGTTTTTGAAATTTTTAAAAATATAAGATTTTTTCATTTTTCGGGGGTCACTTTTTGTGGGGAGAAAATTTTTTTATATTTTTTTAATGGATTTTTCTGATTCTCATGATCAACAAACTGTTTTTGAAAATTTTCGAATACAGGTTTCTCAAAATCTTTTTTCCATAATTTCAAGAAAACTTTTTTGGTGGAAATCTTGAAATTTTCTCATCTGAAATCTGGAAAATGCACAAAACCATTTCCACAAAATTGTTCAAAGTTTTATTTTCAAGTTTTTTCATTTCAAATTTTCGGCAGTAGTAGGATTGTGAAATTTGAGTTGAGTTCAACAAGAGAGAAAGTTTACTTATATACAGTAAATCAAGAAGACAGTATATAAAAATACCATGATTTCTGGTTCCAAGAAGAGATCAGTCAGAAATTTCTAGTTTGATTCCAAAAGGAAATAAATTTGATTGAGATTGGCTTTCAGAACAAAGAGAAACTTAGAAAACTCTGAGTAAAATTCTACTTCCCGTAAAAATTACATTGCAACAAAACATTGTTTGTATATTTTTATTAACTCGAAATGAATGGAAGAACATTCCTCTCCAAGTGTCAGTTATCTATCAATTTTAACTGATTCAATAAAAAGTATAGTGTTACTTTGAACTTGAAACGTCCGACTGGGCTGGAATATGATAACCCAAGCTGAAGACGCTCTTTTTGAGGGGAATGCTGCGAGTTGAGTTTGACTCCAACTTCCAAACTATTCCCAACTTTTGTGATCGCAGTTATGTGATAATCCTGGAGCTGCTTGTGTGTTTCCTGCGTATCATAAACAAAAGTGCAAGCTCAAAAACTTACCATCCAACCAATCGATAAGAGATGTTTTGAAGTTTTGTAAAAGAATTTGACGCTGTCAATTTTTGGCACAGGAGATTTCAAAGAAAAACTATGACTTGTTGCAAAACCAAAGTAACCTGCAGATTCCAATCCAAATTTCACCATATTAAACCCCTTAAATTCTTGAAAATTAACAATCTTTTCTTCATTCTGGCCATAATAGAAAGCTAAAACTTTTGTTTTACGATGATTTCGATTCCCTTTTTATAAAGTTCATTATTTTTGAATGAACTAATGTTTTGGATTGAAATAGCAAGAGGCTCTTCTTGTTTCCTTGAACTAAAATTCTTTTGAAATTGAACCTTGAGCGAATTTAAATTGCTTGTCAAAAGAGTTTCAATTACCTTGATTTTTTTATCAAGGTCTTCAAGGGAAGGGCAAACGGAGAAATCTTTAATTTTTCCTTTTTCAGCCCTTAGTTGAGAAGAAATTGAAAGGATCCCATACAACCTCTAAAATCAAGATTTAAGATATGCTTCAAAGAAAATGTGATTGCTAACATCAATATCCAAGTCAAGGTAGAGTTCAGCGGGTTTTTCAAGTTTATATTCACCTGAGATGTCGATTTTGGGATGGAATCCTCCTCTGTTGGAAGCTTTTAGCTTTACTTTGTTTAATGTCTTGGATGGATCTCCTCGAAAGTTTCGAGTATGATCAAATTCATATGACTGACCTGGAAATAACTTAATAATGAAGAGCCTTTATCAAAACCTGGTTTCTTTTTCAGTTTGTATTTGATTCCAAAGACATCATTGGAGAAATATTCATAATGAAACAAGCCTACCACAAAATTAAGAGGAAGAAATCAAATCTCCTCGATACTTCGAATTCTTTCTTCGATATTATCATCAAGAAATCTTTTAGGGCTTTGGACTCCTCCTTTACTTTCAAAAGATAGCATTTTTTGGTTGAAATTTTTAATTTTGGATTTGGAAATTTCCTTTGACTTTTAAAATGTACTCATAAGAATTGTAAAGATAAAAAGGGTTCAAAAATACCAAGATAATTCCAGGAAAATATATCATTAAAAATCTTTTTACAAAAAATAAATAATTGTTTATAAATTTCGAGCCACGTCAAGAAAGACTTTGGTGGTCAATTTTGAGGTGGTTGCATCACCGAGGGATTCAAGCTTTCCTTTGACATAAATGACAGTGTCCAAGGCCCATTGAGCGAGTTTCTCAGACTCATTCCATCTGTTGAACTCGCTTTTTGCGTTGAGCAGCGTTACAATGACTCCATTCCCTCCTTTTTTGAGCACGCATGAGAGACACAACCCGGCGTTGGGGGTGGTGCCGGTTTTAAGTCCATTGAATCCTTTGTCGAGCAATCTATTGGTGTTTTTCCATTTCAAAATTCTCTTTTCCCCAGTGTATTTGACAACTGTGGTCTCGTAAAATTTCGAAGATACAATATCTTGAATTAATTTAATTCCCATAGCGTGATATCCCAGTTTTCCCAGATCCTGGGCGGTAGATTTGTTTCCCTTTTCGCTAAGGCCATGAGGATTTGTGAAGGTTGTGGACCTCAGTCCCATTCGAATGGCTGTTTTATTCATTTCTCGAACAAATTCTTGGACTGGACTTGTGGGAAATTTGCTGATAACTCTGCTTTTTTTCGCTTGCATTAAAAGTAATCCAAAACCGTGGGCCAAAGTTAGTGCGGCGTCATTTCCACTTGGCAGCATTAAACCATACAGCAAATCCTTGATGGTAATCACCTCATTTTCCTTGAGGCCGGCGTGTGTACCAAAGATTTGGGCTGCAAATTTCGGGACTGTAAATGTGAGTTTTTCTGGGTCTTGATTAAACTGTCTTAATAAATTACAAACAACATAACAAGTCATAATTTTAGTTAGGCTTGCCATTTCTCTTGTCTCTGCAGAGTTTTTCTCCCACAAGACATCGCCTGTGTTCAAGTCATTGATGCTCCAGGCCGCAGCAGTGACAAGGGGAGGGAGCATTCTCGCGTCAAGTTTGTTCACTTCGCTGACAAAGCTGGTATTAGTTGGCCAAGTCTGACTGAGTTTCACAGAGCTGATTCTGTTACAAAGCGAAACAGATCTCACAGAACCCCTCGTTCTCACGTTCCTTGGTTTTCTGGCGATCGGTACCAAATAACTTGTATCCATGGGGCAATTATAAAAAAATATTTAACTATTATTTTCTCACAAATTGGTATTCTTGATTTAAAGGGCAATTTTAGAACCCATATAAAAGATTTGCCTCATTAATTTTGAATGCCTAATTTCTGTCAAGTGTTCCGAATTTAAAATATCCCGAGAGTGAGAACACAGCTGGTCAAAGTAGTGAACTACTACCATCGTCAAAGAAAGGTCGGCAGTTTTTGTTAGATGAGATTTTCCATCATAGAATAGAAGATTGGAAAAGACTTGTTGATCGAAAAGATATTTAATGATTGATAATTTCATGTTACAATTTTTGTTGATTCTTGGATTTAATTTTAACCCAAAATAAGTTGTTTAAAATCAAATCCCGCGCATTACATCATTACATCACAATATTTGTCACTTTTTCGCTTCTAATTTTTACCATTGCCATACTATTTTTTTATATATCTGAACTCTCTCTTTGTAGATAGATAGGTGATACCACTCATGGAGGATCAGGAATGGGATGGAGAGGAGTGGCATGGAATGGGAGGTATTTGAATTACATCTCATGTCTGATTCGAGACATCGGCATCGACATCGAGATCGAGTGGAGATTGAGAAATGTGTTATCCCGAAGAAAAGAGGCTTCAATCAAAAACTCGAATCTGTCGAGAATTCTCGAAACATAATAACTCGCATTTGGCCTCATTCATTCATAATTTCTATCTGATTCAATAAATAAAGAGTTTCTTTTAATTCAAACAAAGATCCTCGAGACATGAAGGGATTGCTGGATTTTCATAAATTTTGAAGCATGCTTTGGTCGGAACTCGAGAGGAAAAAATTAGATCAAATCAAATTATTGGAGGCAAAGGGAAAATTTAAAATTGATTAATGCTCTTTTGAGCTTTAGGTGTATTTATTCAATCTTAA
>Ga0182738_1005819_pt1 | contig 13007 bp, 10 predicted proteins | sample eDN5th30CBELigMG_FD_128876 | JGI IMG/M metagenome (GOLD analysis project Ga0182738, IMG submission 128876) | Enriched Miracle-Growth compost microbial communities from Emeryville, California, USA - eDNA 5th pass 30_C BE-Lig MG (version 2)... ...
CGGTCGGCCTCGGCCATCTCGGCGGGCGCGAGGAGGACGAGATCGGCCTGGTCGTCCTCCTCGAGGAGGGGCGCGGGGAGGGCCTTCGGCAGGGCCGCTTCCGGCTGCTCCGGCGCCTCCGGCGGCTCTTCCTTCGGGACGCCCATCAGCGAGGCGAATCGGTGGGCCCAATCCTCGTCGATCGATGAATTCCTAGTCACATGCACAATCCTTGATCAGCATTGACGAGAGCAGGGGGCGCGATCATGCTGCAATGCACGGAAGCGAGCCTAATTTCTGGACGGGTCGAACAGCACCCGGGCTTGGCACGGAGTCTGCAAGGGTGCCTGCACCCGGGCCTTCGATGCAGCCCGCGCCGACTTTCGGAGACATGGAGTAAATGAAGAAAATCGAGGCCATCATCAAGCCGTTCAAGCTCGACGAGGTGAAGGAGGCGCTCCAGGAGGTCGGCCTGCAGGGGATCACCGTCACCGAGGCCAAGGGCTTCGGCCGCCAGAAGGGGCATACCGAGCTCTACCGCGGTGCGGAATACGTGGTCGACTTCCTTCCCAAGGTGAAGGTGGAGATCGTGCTCGGCGACGACATGGTCGACCGGGCCGTCGAGGCGATCCGCAAGGCGGCGCAGACCGGCCGCATCGGCGACGGCAAGATCTTCGTGTCCAACATCGAGGAGGCCGTCCGCATCCGTACGGGCGAGAGCGGGCTCGACGCGATCTGAACCGCCCCGTCCTGCGGCCCGCAGGCACCGGCAGCAAACCCTACCCACCGGCTCGGCGGTCGCGCAGTGCCCGCCTCCAGCCCGGTTCCGAAATCCCGAACCAAATTCCGAATTCCAAAGGAATGACAAGGAGACACCATGGCGACCGCCAAAGACGTCCTTAAGCTCATCAAGGACAAGGACATCAAGTATGTCGACCTCCGCTTCACCGATCCGCGCGGCAAGTGGCAGCACGTCACGTTCGACCAGACGCTGATCGACGAGGAGGCGTTCGCCGAAGGGCTGATGTTCGACGGCTCGTCCATCGCCGGCTGGAAGGCGATCAACGAATCGGACATGAAGCTGATGCTCGACCCGAACGCGGTCGCGATCGACCCGTTCTTCGCCCAGACGACGCTTTCGATCATCTGCGACGTCGTCGAGCCGATGACCGACGAGCCCTATAGCCGCGACCCGCGCTCGATCGCCAAGAAGGCCGAGGCCTATCTCCGGCAGACCAAGATCGGCGACGTCTGCTACTTCGGCCCCGAGGCCGAGTTCTTCGTCTTCGACGACGTGAAGTATTCCGTGACGCCCTACAACACCGGCTTCAGGGTCGACGACGCCGAGCTGCCCACCAACTCCGACACCGACTACGAGATGGGCAACCTCGGCCACCGCATCAGGACCAAGGGCGGCTACTTCCCGGTGCCGCCGCTCGACAGCCTCCAGGACATGCGTTCGGAGATGCTGGCGGCGATGGCCTCGATGGGCGTGGTCGTGGAGAAGCACCACCACGAGGTGGCGTCGGCCCAGCACGAGCTCGGGATGAAGTTCGGGCCGCTGGTGACGATGGCCGACCACATGCAGTACTACAAGTACTGCATCCACAACGTCGCCAATTCCTACGGCAAGTCGGCGACCTTCATGCCGAAGCCGGTCTACGGCGACAACGGCTCGGGCATGCACGTCCACCAGTCGATCTGGAAGGGCGGCAAGCCGCTGTTCGCGGGCAAGCTCTATGCCGATCTCTCGGAGGAGTGCCTGTTCTACATCGGCGGCATCATCAAGCATGCCAAGGCGATCAACGCCTTCTCCAACCCGCTGACCAACTCCTACAAGCGGCTGGTGCCGGGCTTCGAGGCGCCGGTCCTCCTCGCCTATTCGTCGCGGAACCGCTCGGCCTCCTGCCGCATCCCGGTCACCAACAACCCCAAGGCCAAGCGCGTCGAGGTCCGCTTCCCCGATCCGGGCGCGAACCCCTATCTCGCCTTCGCCGCGATGCTGATGGCCGGCCTCGACGGCATCAGGAACAAGATCCACCCCGGCGAGGCGATGGACAAGAACCTCTACGACCTGCCGCCGCGCGAACTGAAGAAGATCCCGACCGTCTGCGCGTCGCTGCGCGAGGCGCTGTCGAGCCTCGACAAGGACCGCGCCTTCCTCAAGGCGGGCGACGTGTTCGCCGACGACATGATCGACTCCTACATCGAGCTGAAGATGGAGGAGGTCATCCGCTTCGAGCACACCCCGCACCCGGTCGAGTACGACATGTACTATTCGGTGTGATCCCCCTCGAGGAATGCGAAATCAGGCGGGGCGGCTTCGGCCGCCCCGTTCGTTTTCGGGCCGCCGACGCGCGGCGGTCCGTCCGCCGCGCCGGGCGGAACCGGCCCTGACGCCAGCCGTTGGCACGCATCGGCAGGGGCAGAGCAGGAGGCATGACAATGCGATCGATCTTTCTCGCGGGCGTCGGGATTTCCGCGCTGCTCACCGGCAGCGCCCTGGCCGACGTCGCCGCGGTGGCGACGACCGACCTCAACGTGCGCGCCGGGCCCGGCACCGAGTTCCAGGTGATCGGGGTCATCGGCGGCGGCCAGCCGGTCGCCATCCAGGGCTGCGTCGAAGGCGCCAAGTGGTGCAGCATCGGCCTGGAGGGCGGCGTCGGCTGGGTCTATTCCGACTATCTCGCCGCCGACATCTCGGGGCAGCAGGTGATCGTCACCGAGCGGCCGGCCGAGTTCGAGGTGCCGGCCGTCACCTATGACGGGCCGCCGGCGGCGGTTCCCGGTGCCGTGGGCGGCGCCATAGCGGGTGCCGTGATCGCCGGCCCGGTCGGCGCGGTGGTCGGCGGCGTCGCCGGCGCGGCGGTCGGTGCGGCCGTCGATCCCCCGCGCGAGGTGCAGACCTACGTGACCGGCCATCCCGTCGATCCGGTCTACCTCGAGGGCGAGGTTGTGGTCGGGGCGACGCTGCCGGACACCGTGCAGATCGTGGAGGTCCCGAGCTACGAGTACGCGTACGTCTATGTGAACGGCGTGCCGGTGCTGGTCGACCCGGGGAGCCGGAAGGTGGTCTACATCATCCGGTAGCCGCAGGATGCCGGGAGGCGGCGGTCACGCGCCGCCGCGTCCCGTCGCGGCTTTCCGTGCCGCCCGGGGCCGCCGGGGATCGCGGGCGGTCAGCGCCGCGTCTTCCGCTCCTCCGCCAGGTGGCGCCCATAGGCCGCCTCCTGCTCGTCGCGCGTCTTGACCAGTTCCTCGTACTTCTTCTTGGCCTCGTCGGAGAGGGTGACGTGCTTCACGCCGCCCGATTTCCGCTGCGGCTTCGCCTTCTTGAACCGACCATTGATGTTGCTCACGGATGACCCCTCTTCCTGCGGGCCCCAATGTGGGGAAGGGCGGGCGCCAGGGATATGGCGCGCGTCACAGCCATGGTGTCGCACCGCGATCCGCCGGCCCCGGGGCGCGACCGACGCACGACGAATTATTCCGGCAGGCGCGCCACCGCGGCCTCGGTGCGGGCGAGCAGCGCCATCTGGTCCTCGCGGCGCTCGCGCTGCTCCTCGACGACCTCCCCCGGCGCCTTCGCCATGAACTGCTCGTTGCCGAGCTTGGCGTCGATCCTGGCGATCTCCTTGCGGATCTTGTCCGCCTCGCGGCCGAGCCGGGCGCGCTCCGCCTTGAGGTCGATCACACCCTCGAGCGGCAGGGAGACCGTCGCCTCGTCGACCAGCACCTGCACCGCGCCGGCGAGCGGCATGTCGGCGCGGGTGATCGCGTCGGCGCGCGCCAGCCGCTTGATGACGACATCGTGGGCGCGGAGGCGCTCCTCGGTGTCGGCATAGGCGCCGGAGACCGAGAGCGGCACCATCGCCGCCGCCGGCACGTTCATCTCGGAGCGCACGGAGCGCACCTCGGAGATCAGCCGGATCAGCCAGTTGATCTCCGCCGCCGCGGAAGCGTCCTCGAACTCGGGCTGCGGCCAGGGGCCGAGCGCAAGGACCTGCCGCTCGCCGCCCCGCGCCCAGAGCGCTTCGGTGATGAACGGCATGAACGGGTGGAGGAGGCCCACGATCTGGTCGAGCACCCAGGCGACGGTGGCGCGCGTCTCGTCCTTGGCCTCGCCCTCCGGGCCGTTGAGCACCGGCTTGGTGAGCTCGAGGTACCAGTCGCAGAACTGGTTCCAGGTGAAGCGGTAGATCGCGGCGGCCGCCTCGTTGAACTTGTAGGCCTCGATCGCTCCGCCGACTTCGCGGGCCGCGCGGGCGAGCTCGGTGGCGATCCAGCGGTTGAGCGTCTCCTGGAGGTGCGCGGGATCGAAGCCGTCCACCGGCCGGCAGTCGTAGTGCTCGGCGAAGCGGGCGGCGTTCCAGAGCTTGGTCGCGAAGTTGCGGTAGCCCTCGACGCGGGATTCGGCGAGCTTGATGTCGCGGCCCTGCGCCGCCATGGCGGCGAGCGTGAAGCGGAGCGCGTCGGCGCCGAACCTGTCGATCAGGACCAGCGGGTCGATGACGTTGCCCTTCGACTTCGACATCTTCGCGCCCTTCTCGTCACGGACGATGGCGTGGATGTAGACGTCGCGGAACGGGGCCTCCTTCATGAAGTGAAGGCCCATCATCATCATCCGGGCGACCCAGAAAAAGATGATGTCGAAGGCGGTGACGAGCACGGTCGTCGGATAGTAGCGGGCGAGCTCGGGCGTCTCGTCCGGCCAGCCGAGGGTCGGGAACGGCCACAGCGCCGAGGAGAACCAGGTGTCGAGCACGTCCTCGTCGCGGCAGAGCGGCGTGCCGGGGCCGAACTTCGCATCGGCCTCGGCCTGCGCCTCGGCTTCGGAGGGGGCGACGAAGATGGTGCCGTCCGGCGCGTACCAGGCCGGGATCTGGTGGCCCCACCAGAGCTGGCGCGAGATGCACCAGGGCTGGATGTTCTCCATCCACTCGAAATAGGTCTTCTCCCAGTTCTTCGGGACGAAGACGGTCCTGCCGTCGCGGACGGCCGCGATCGCCGGCTTCGCCAGCGTCGCGGCGTCGGCGTACCACTGCTCGGTCAGGTAGGGCTCGATCGGGACCCCGCCGCGGTCGCCGTGCGGCACGGTGTGGAGATGGTCCTCGATCCTGTCGACGAGGCCACGCTCCTCGAGCATCGCGACGACGCGCTTCCGCGCCTCGAACCGGTCGAGGCCGTCGAGCGCGGCGATCGTCGCCCCGATGTCGTCGCCCTCGGTGCCGTCGCGGAAGTCGGCATTGTCCTGGAGCGCGACACGGCCCTCGACGTCGAGGATGTTGATCGCGGGGAGGTCGTGGCGCTTGCCGACCTCGAAGTCGTTGAAGTCGTGCGCGGGCGTGATCTTGACCGCGCCGGTGCCGGCCTCGGGGTCGGCATAGTCGTCGGCGACGATCCGGATCTTCCGCCCGACCAGCGGCAGGATCGCGTTCCGCCCCACGAGGTCGGCGTAGCGCTCGTCATCCGGGTGGACCGCGACGCCGGTGTCTCCGAGCATCGTCTCGGGGCGCGTCGTGGCGACCACGATGAAGCGGCCTTCCTCGCCCTCGATCGGGTATTTGAAGTGGTAGAGCCTGCCCTTGGTCTCGACCTGCTCGACCTCGAGGTCGGAGATGGCGGTCCTGAGCTTGGGGTCCCAGTTGACCAGCCGCTTGTCCTTGTAGATCAGCCCGGCCCGGTAGAGCTCGACAAACACCCGCGTGACCGCCCGCGACAGGCCCTCGTCCATGGTGAAGCGCTCGCGGCTCCAGTCGCAGGAGGCCCCGAGACGCCGGAGCTGGTTCATGATCTGGCCGCCGGATTCGGCCTTCCACGCCCAGACCTTTTCGACGAACGCCTCGCGGCCGATGGCGTGCCGGTCCGGCTCCTGCCGTTCCGCCATCTGCCGCTCGACCACCATCTGGGTGGCGATGCCGGCATGGTCGGTGCCCGGCTGCCACAGCACGTCGCGGCCGCGCATCCGCTCGAAGCGGACGAGGATGTCCTGGAGCGTGTTGTTGAGGGCGTGGCCGATGTGGAGCGAGCCGGTGACGTTCGGCGGCGGGATGACGACCGAGAACGGCTCGGCGCCCGGCCTGGCGCCGGCTCCGGCCTTGAATGCCCCGGCCGCGTCCCACAGGGCTGCGATCCGCGGCTCGACGTCCGCCGCGTCAAAGGTCTTCTCGAGCATGCCGGCACCGTGTCAGGAAAAGCGCGGCCCCCGGTAAATCCGATGGGTCGGGCGGTGTCAACGGCCGGAAAGGGCGTGCTAGGCTGAGCGGCGGAAGGCCGGCACGGAAATCAGGCTGAGGGAGCGGCAGGGATGGCGAGCAGGTTGGAACGGGGCATAGACTGGGGAACGAAGCTCCCCGGCCTCACGGTCACCTACCATTTCGCCAAGGCGGGCGGGACCTACAAGTCGCACTCGGGCAAGATCGAATCCGTGGGGTTCAACGCCTACGAGAAGCAGCAGTTCAAGCTCGCCTTCGCCCAGTACGAGGCCTTCACCAAGCTCAAGTTCAAGGCGGTCGGCAAGGCGAAGAAGGCCGACTGGGTGCTGATCGGCCACGAAGGCGAGGAAGGCGCCGCGCTGGGCTCGATGGGGCCGCCCGGCTTCAAGCACGCCGGCGTCGGCGCGTTCAACGTCACCGGCGACGGCTGGGATCGCGACCAGCCCGGCACCGGCGGGCTGGAAGTGGGCGGCTACGGCTACATCACCATCGTCCACGAGCTCGGCCACGGTCTCGGCCTCGCCCATCCCCACGACCGCGGCGGCGGCTCGCCGAAGTTCCCCGGCGTCAGCGGCGACACGCCGCTCGGCAAGCACGCGCTCAACCAGGGCGTCTACACCACGATGTCCTACCAGGACGGCTGGAAGACGAACCCGGACGGCCTGCCGCCCGAGGTCGCACCCTACGGCTTCCAGGGCACGCCGATGGCGATCGACATCGCGGTCCTTCAGATGAAGTACGGAGTCAACACCAAGTACCACAAGGGCAACGACACCTATGTCCTCCCCGACGCCAACGAGGTCGGGACGTTCTATTCCTGCATCTGGGACGCGGGCGGCCGGGACAGCATCGTCTGCGAGACCGACGCCGGCGCGGCGATCAACCTTCGCGCCGCGACGCTCAAGGCCAAGCCCGGCGGCGGCGGTTACATCTCCAACGTCGAGGGCATCTACGGCGGCTTCACCATCGCCCACAAGGTGGTGATCGAGAACGCCGTCGGCGGGGCGGGCGACGACGTCATCGTCGGCAACGCCGCGGGGAACCGCCTCCGCGGCGGCGACGGCCACGACAGCATCCGCGGCCGGGGCGGCGACGACCGTCTCGAGGGGGGCGCCGGCGACGACGTGCTTCGCGGCGGTGGCGGCAGGGACCGCCTCGACGGTGGGGCGGGGGACGATTCGCTTTTCGGCGGCAAGGGCGCCGACATCCTCTCCGCCGGTCCGGGCGGGGGCACGATGCGGGGCGGCAAGGGGGCCGACGTCTTCCTGTTCGAGGCCGAACCAGGCCCCGGGGCCTTCGCCACGATCGAGGATTTCGGCCGGGGGAGGGACAAGATCGGGCTCGCCGCCGCGGCTTTCGACGCCCTCACGCCGGGGAAGCTCGCGGCCTCGGCCTTCGCGATCGGCGCAATTGCCTCCGACGCGCTCGACCGCATCCTCTACGACCCGGGGAGCGGTCTCCTCCGCTACGACCCGGACGGGGCGGGCGGCGCCGATGCCGTCGTCTTCGCCGGCCTCGCGCCGGGATTGTCGCTGAGCCACAGGGATTTCGACGTGATCGCGTGAAGGACGCGCCGGCGGCGTGCGGTCCGTGCCGCATTTCCGCCCCGTCCCCGCCGTAGGCGGGGCGATCCGCGGTGCGCCTCGGCAGGACCCAGGGAAGCAGCATGGCAACGACAACCACTTTCTCGCCGGCGTCCGGCAATGCGGGCGCGCTGCAGGCGGGCGTGAAATGGGGCGGATCGTACGGTACCGGCACCACCGTCACGTTCAGCATCCCCGGCGGTTCGGGCGCCTACGAGAGTTCCTACGGCTACGGCGAACCCGGCGGCTTCCGCTCCCTGTCCTCGACGGAGAAGGCCGCGGTCCGGGGCGTGCTGGCGCAATGGGGCGCGATCGCCGACATCGCCTTCAACGAGACCAGCGGCGGCACCGGCGACCTCCGCTTCGGGCGGACGACCAACGCCGAGAACGAAGCCGCGCACGCCTACTATCCGGGCAGCCGCGAGGGCGGCGACGTGTGGTTCGCGCAAGGGTCCTGGCACAACGCGTCCGGCGCGACCGTCGCCAAGGGCTCCTACGACTATCTCGTCGTCATGCACGAGATCGGCCATGCGATCGGCCTGAAACATTCCTTCGAGTTTCCGAAGATCGGCAAGGAATACAACAGCTTCGCCTATACGATCATGTCCTACTCGGCAGCGCCCGGCCAGGACAACCATGCCAGTTTCTACCCGACGACCCCGATGTACTACGACATCCTCAACATCCAGGGGATGTACGGGCGCGGGGTGCACAGCCCGGGCGACACGACCTACGTCTACAGGAGCGGGCAGAACTACTGGGAGACGATCGACGATTCCGGCGGCATCGACACCATCGTCCACCGGGGCAAGGACAAGGCGGTCATCAACCTCAATATCGGCCAGTGGAGCGACCTCGGGAAGTCGATCCAGTTCTCCGTCGGCTCGACCAAGAAGACCGTGATGATCGGCCCGGGCACGGTCATCGAGAACGCGACCGGCGGCAAGGGCAAGGACAAGCTGGTCGGCAACGGCGCCGACAACGTGCTCTGTGGCGGCAAGGGCAAGGATGTCCTCAAGGGCGGGGCAGGCGACGATACCTTCCTGTTCACCGCCCGGCTCGGCAAGAAGAACGCCGACACCATCAAGGACTTCGGCAAGGGCGGCGATCTCATCGAGATCAGGCAGAAGCTGGTGAAGGCGCTCGATAAGGGCGCGGTGAACGGCGGCGAGTTCAACGACCATTTCGACTACAGCCACGGCAAGCTGACCTATCACGGCAAGCTCGTCGCCAAGCTGAGCGGCTCCCCCGACCTCGACGCCCACGACCTGTTCGTGGTGTAGCCGCGCCGCCTTGCCATCGCGGCCGCCCCGGACCATGGTTCGGGCGGGCGACGCCGGGGAGGGCCGGATGGGCAGTGCGAGCAAGAAGCACGCGACGGTAGACCCGCTCGTCCCGGAGCACTCGCCGTTCTCCTACAATGTCGGGGTCAACTACGAGAGCTGGGAGGTCGGGCGGACCGGATACTCGATCACCGCCGATCTCAACCAGATCTCGGCGAACTTCCGGCTGGTCCGCACCTATCACGATGCCGCGGTGGGGACGGCCGATCCGACGAGCCCCGTCATCGACGGGACTCAGCTCCAGGTCATCCAGTGGATGGTCGCGCATCCCGGCATGGAGCTGGCGATGGGCACCAACAACAACGCGCTCGCACAGGGCGGTTTCGGCACGCCGTGGGCGGCGGGACTCATGACCTCGCAGGCCTATACCGACGCCTGGGTGCAGATGCTGGTCGACGCCTTCGGCGGCGTGGCACAGGTCAAGGCGAGCCTCAAGGTGATCCTTCTCGGCAACGAGCTCGACATGAACGGGCCGCCGCCGGGCGACCCGAACTTCAATTCCTATGTCGATGTCTGGATCCCGCAGTCCTTCACCAACCTCCAGGCCTCGCTCGCCGCCGCCGGGCTCGGGTCGATCCCGATCAGCACCACGATCGCCAATTACGGATCGACGAACACCGTCTCCGTCGCGGTGCCGATCTACATCACGGCGAACTGGTCGAGCGCCTGGAACAACGGCGAGCCGTTCGTGCTGTTCAACCAGTACACGGGCGACAACCAGCAGAGCACGAAATTCGGGCCGGTCGAGCAGTACTTCGAATCCGTGGAAGCGGCGCTTGGCGATTCGCTCGAGGTGTTCATCGGCGAGACCGGGTACTCGACCGACTGGGGCGCGGCCAACCAGGCCGCTGTCTATGCGCAGATCTTCGCCTGGCTCGACGGCCAGAGGGCGGAGGGCGGCAAGACGGTCCCGATGTTCTTTTTCGATGCGTTCGACCGGCCGGCCTATCCCAACGGCGAGGCGGGCTACGGCGTGTACGGCGAGAATTCGAAGTCGCAGCCCACGGGGCTCAAGCCCGGTCTCGAGAAGCTCTTCCCCTCGTGGACCACGAAGGTCGTGACCGAGGCGACGTCCGGCTCGGAATCGCTCTACGGCGGCACCGGCAGGCAGACGATCCGCGCCGATGCCGGCGACGACATCGTCCTCGGCCTCGGCGGCGCCGACCGGCTGTTCGGGCAGTCCGGCTTCGACCTCCTGATGGGCAACGCCGGCAAGGACAAGCTCGTCGGCGGACGGGGCATGGACTATCTCGACGGCGGCAAGGGGCCGGACTGGCTGAACGGCGGCCGGGGCGACGACACGCTCTTCGGCGGCCGGGGGTCGGACGTCTTCGTGCTGGCCCCCAACCGGGGCCGCGACACGATCCTCGACTTCCACGTGGGGCAGGACCGGATCGCGCTGAAGGGCGGGCTGCGGCCCGGCGACCTCGACTTCGTCCCGGTCCAGGGCGGCACGGAGATCGTCTACGACGGAAAGGCGATCGGGATGCTCCACGGCGTCTTCGCCAACGCGGTCGACGCCATCGTCGGCGACATCCTCCTCGCCTGAGCGCGGGCGCCTGCCCCCTTTCGGAAGGGGGAGGGCTGCCATATGTAGGCTCGGCACGCTCCAAGGGGGATTCGCGTCCCCTCCCGAAGAATTGCACAGGAACACCATGAGAGATCCGCTCGACTACTACATGCAGACGCTCGTGCCGATGGTGGTCGAGCAGACCAATCGCGGCGAGCGCGCCTACGACATCTATTCGCGGCTGCTCAAGGAGCGGGTGATGTTCATCACCGGCCCGATCGAGGACCACATGGCGACGCTGGTGACCGCCCAGCTCCTCTTCCTCGAGGCGGAGAACCCCAAGAAGGAGATCGCCATCTACATCAACTCGCCGGGGGGCGTGGTGACCTCGGCGCTGGCGATGTACGACACGATGCAGTTCATCAAGCCGCCGGTCGCGACCTTCTGCATCGGCCTCGCCGCCTCGGCCGGCTCGCTGCTCCTCACCGCGGGCGAGAAGGGCATGCGCTTCGCCCTCCCCAATGCGCGGATCATGCTGCACCAGCCCTCGGGCGGCTTCCAGGGCCAGGCCTCCGACATCGAGCGCCACGCCGAGGACATCATCAAGATGAAGCGGCGCCTCAACGAGATCTACGTCAAGCACACCGGCCAGCCGTACGAGGTGGTGGAGCGGACGCTCGACCGCGACTACTTCCTCACCGCTGAGGAGTCGCGCCAGTTCGGTCTCATCGACAAGGTGCTGACCACCCGCGACGCCCTCGACGGCGCGATCGCCGACAAGACCGCGTAGCGACACGCTTCAAGGGGCGGGACGGTCCGCGTCTCGCCCCGGCGTCCGCCCTCGGGCGCCCCTTCCCGCCGACACGCGCCATGGGGGCCGGGCTTCGAGGGCCCCCGGCCGCGGCGCGCGGCCTCCCGTGCGATGCGAGGACTGGCGCCTCCCGCACGGAATGGTGTAATCTCCGCCTCCGTACCAGCGTTCCGCGTATGGCGACGGCCTTCGCCCGCCCGCATCCCTTGCTTGCAGCTTGCTTGGCTCGTGACAGTCGGCGCGGGACGCTCGTTCTCCGCCGACAGGAAAGGGGAACGACATGCAGTACGTCCATGAAGATCGGTTTCCGCCCACCGGCACCGCGCTCACCTTCACGGGGGCCGACGAGGACTGGACCATCCTTGCGCCCTACGTCGTGGCGTCCACCAACAGCTACGGCGTCGCCAGCACCTTCGCGGGCGCGACGCTCTACAACTACGGCACGGTCATGGGCGACACGGCCGGCGTGTACTTCACGGAGGGCGGCTTCGTCCAGAACGCCGCCGGCGGGCTGATCGCCGGCACGACCTTCGGCATCAGCATGGCCGGGGCCGACGCCCTCTCCGTCGGCGTGATCCTCAACGCCGGCACGGTGTCCGGTGCCGCCTATGGGATGACCTTCTCCGGCGAGGGCGCGTTCTACATCCAGAACAGCGGCAGCGTCTCCGGCCTCGTCGGCGGCATCCTGGGGCTGTCGACCAGCGGCGACGTGCGGATCGTCAATTCCGGGACGGTGGAATCCAACTTCGCGTCGGTTGGGGTCCTGTCGGATGAAGACGGCACGATCACGATCATCAACAGCGGAACGCTCAAGGTCGGAAAGCTCCTCGACGTCGGAAGCACCGGCGCGGTCGTGACCTCGGGCGGAACCGTCTATCTCGAGAACACGGGCAGGATCGTCGGCGACGTCCGGTTCGAAGGCGATGACGGCGCCGACCTGCTCACCAACGGCGGCAAGATCGCGGGCGTGACCTGGCTGGGCGGGGGCGACGACACCTTCGACGGCTCGTCCGGAAGCCAGGGCGCCGTGCACGGCGAGGACGGCAACGACCTGCTGATCGGGGGTGCCCGGAACGACGTGCTCTTCGGCGGGTTCGGCAACGACGTCCTCACCGGCGGGGCAGGCGCCGACGAGTTCTGGTTCACGACCGAGCCCAACAGCAAGACGAACCGCGACACCATCACGGATTTCGACCGCCACGAGGGCGACAAGCTCGTCCTCGACCGCGACATCTTCTCCGGCCTCGGCAAGGCGAAGGTCAAGGCCAAGTACTTCGAGATCGGCAAGAAGCCGCTGAACAAGCAGGACAAGATCGTCTACAACGAGAAGAAGGGCCTGCTCATCTACGCCGAGAAGGGCAGCAAGACCGACAAGGCCGACTGGATCAAGTTCGCCAAGCTCGACAAGGGGACCGACCTCCACCACGGCGACCTCCTGCTCGCCTAGCTGTCGTTTCCAAGAAGGTTGTTCAGCCTTTTCCATGGCGTTTGGTTGGCGAGGGCTGAGTGTGGTCGCTGGGTGTTGTAGCGATCGATGAAGGGCGTCATGGCCTTCCTGCGTTCGTC
>Ga0182738_1005820_pt1 | contig 13006 bp, 9 predicted proteins | sample eDN5th30CBELigMG_FD_128876 | JGI IMG/M metagenome (GOLD analysis project Ga0182738, IMG submission 128876) | Enriched Miracle-Growth compost microbial communities from Emeryville, California, USA - eDNA 5th pass 30_C BE-Lig MG (version 2)... ...
CAAAACGACAGATTTTTTTCTTTTAAACATTCTTTTTCTTCCCTTTTTTTTTATATATTGTATTTTTTATACTTTTTCTCCCCCCCCCCCCCCCCCCCTTTTATTCGTTGGCAGTTTGGCCATAAATTCCTGATTAAGAGAATAAAACGCGCCAGAATCAGTCTCTGATAATGAACAGAGGCCCTCCAAATGAAAAAACATTGAAAGAGATTCAACAATCCCTAAGAAGTCTCAATATTTTGTTCTTCATGAGATTGGTTCTCTTGTTCTGCAAAAAATAGTCTGGGGATCGAGAAAGACAAATTACTTCGAAGAAGGAACATGAGCAGTGAGAATTAACACATTTTAATTCAAGGAATTGAGATTAAACTGCGCAAGAGTTGGTTTATTGAACTAATTCGGAGGCAAGTTATTGAGGTTGAGAGCTTATTGGATCTGAGAAATCTAGACTTTCTCGAATCATTAGCAGTTGTCCTGAGTCCTAGTCTCGTCCTAAAAGAGAAACCTTGCAAATTTTTGCCCCCCTCAAAAAGCTCATTTTCAGAGGGATGATTTTCACTTTGTCGAAGGATTGAAGGTTTGAAGGGCTGTTTTCATAATTTTATTTTGGAGGGAAAATGAGAAAGAAAATTGATTATAAAAAGAGAGAGAGAGGTTTCCCATCATCCCGTTTGAATGATAAAAAGATCGAAATCAGAAGTATCAGAGAAGACAGCTGGATACCGAAACTTGGAAGAGTGGATGGCTGCAAAATTGCTTCAAGGCTGGAATCTTTCACTTGGCCTGTCTCGTGAGCTTTCTCCTTCCCTTTTTGTTTCAAGAGAAACTCTCTTGCTTTTGGCTTTTGAAGGGAATTGTTGTGAGGCAATTTTCCACAGGAAGTGTTGATAATGATTGATCCAAACGAAATTATGAAGAAGTATACAATTTATGAATTGTTTATGAATTAAGTCTTATTTAGACAATTTTCCCATGGGACAATCAAATTAATTAATTATATTCTTCTGGCTAATTTTTTAGCAGCTCCAGAAGCAGCACATGGATCATTAACCAATTGCAGAGAAGTCTCAATCTTGAAACTAGAAGTATCAAAGGGATAAGTCTCTCCAGGAGTCAAACCAAGAGTATCAACGTAAACATCTTGACTCATGGCTCCATGAACAGCGCCCAAATCGCCGACAAGCTCATTATTCCTGAAAACCCAAATATCATCATCACCAGTGAAAATGAAAGTCGTCTGGTCAAGAGAGAAAGTGAACTTGTTTGGATTTCATAAGTGAAGTGGAAATTGCGATTGTTTCCTTCGTTTCCAAAGAGCTGGTTATCAATAGGGAAGAAATTTGGATTGTCATAAGTGTAGATACCGTCGCCATCTTCATCAAGAAGTTCAATAGAGAACTGAGTGGATAAGTTGACGCCGTCAACATCTCTATACCATTGGCCAAAGTTTTCTTTTCCAGTTGTAGTCTGGGCTTGGCCTCCTTTGTAGACGGGTTTTTTGTCGGCACCAAGTTGATCTTCTACAATGCCTTGTTCAGCTCCTTGAAATTTTTCAAAGTCAGGATGTGAGGAGTGGAAGTTTCTGACAGTTCCTGCGAGGGTGAGTGATTTTGCAAGCTGAAGGAGCGAAAGAATGAGGGTAAGAGATTGGAGAGTTTTGGTCTTCATTTTTAGAGAGTTGTGAATAGTTGTTTTTGTTATTATGATTTGAGTATTTTGTTGGGGGTATTTGTAGGAGGAGAGATATCCACCAGAAACGAAAAAAAAATCACCAAACGCCGGGTTGGTCGGAGTTTTGATTTCCTCCGAAGAATTGATGTTCCGAGGAAGGAACTTTTTGAACAGGAAATTCGAGTGATATGGATTTGAAAGAATTGAACATCTTTAATCAACTATGTCTGGCCTGTGAAACAAAAGGACTAATTGAGAGAAGAAAGGGAATCTTTGGAAAGGTCTCTTTCTTTTATATTAAAAATATATGATTTTCAGCGCGCTTTATAAATACATTAAAGCCTCCGAATTATTTTCCAGACTTTTACTGAAAGCTATTTTTTCCCCCGCTCATACCTCCTATTTTTGTATGAAATTCCAAATTCTTTTAAATTATTTACAACTCATATTCAAATATTAGAATCTTGAAATTTTTGCTCCCTCTAGCTTTCACTCTAAAAAAGTCGGAAAATTTGACGTTATCTGAAAGCTGTTTTGAGGTGTATTGTGTTGGTCCAAAGGTTTGGGACCCCCAGTCTAACTCTTATTCTTGTCTATCTAGCATCACTGCTCCCCAAAAATGTTTGATCTCTTTATTCATTCTATCCTTTTCTTTCAACAAACTAGACTCTCAAAGGTCGTAATATTACTTTAACTTTGATTGAAATTTTTTGAGGTGTTCAACTTTGAAACAAATAATTCTCTCAAGATAAAATTTAGTTCTAGAGAAAGATGTCTAAAACCAAGAAAGAGGTGAGAGTCAAATTTGACCCAAGAAACAAAAGCATGCGAAGACCTGCCACCAGAGAACCTAGAAGAAGACCGACAAAGAGGGAGAGGGGCGAAGTTTTTCGATTTCAGAAAAAAAAATTTTTTCTCAATTCTTAAAAAAAATTAAAAAAGTATTTTCCTTTTTTGCTTTGGAAAGAAATTTAAGGCTAGGAGCAGGGACTCTCTATTGATTTTATGGATTATGAATGTGTAAGCTTCAACGGCTGGATAAGAGAGTGAAAAACATCTTCAACATTTTCGGGATTAAAAAAAAAAGGGGATAAAATTTTTTCAAATTTATTTCCCTGCTAGGCATTCTGAATCTCCCTTGATTCATAATGAGTTTAGTTGTTCTCAAAAGCCCCAGTAATGTGGAAGAAATTGATGGGAAGGGTTGGCAAGTCCGACCAACTGATGAGAAGTTTTGCAAGAAAAATTCTGAAAAAAAGTTGGGAAATTTTAGATTTTTTCTTTTTATTATTTTTCAATATTGAATTTTTTCTCCTTTTAATCACCTAAAAGCTTCCTCTAAGATTAATAGAGGCAGGGAGTTTGACAAGCCAATACCCTCTTAGGGCGCCTGGAGGACAAGATATTCGAAGATACGAGTAAGAGTCCTAAACCTTTTGACCAACATGATAATCGTTTCAGTTCACCAGTCTAAGAAATAAGATCTTCAGAAAATATGAAAGGACCAAAACTGACTTTGGGACTGGCGAAGTAAGCCTCTTGATCTTCTTTACTGACGTCCAGATTAAGAGACTCTTTCTTTGAAGAGAAAAGAGTGATAAATTCTGTCATCCTTTATTCGTCTGGGCCGGAATTAAGAATTATGAGAAAATAGACCTGCCAAAGGTTTTGTAATCGACAAAAGATTCTCAAGAAAAAGATCTTGAGGTGACTGTTTTAAAGAGTTCATGAGAAGTTTTCTCTATATTGAGTCCTCCAATTGAAGCATGAAGCTTTTCTGCTCTTCTTTATTCATATACTTTTTGAAAGAAAAGCAAGAAAAAACGGATGAGTTGGGAGGAGTATTTTCAGAAGATACACAGACCAATGCCAGAGCTGACCGAATAAATATTGCTAGAGAAGAAACATCTCCATAAGGAGCAGCAAGCGAGCTCAAATCCAGCTCAGTGAGATGGTTGCAACTTTATTTTGGCAAGCCTCAGGAATTGTTTTAACAATTTTTCAAAATCATAAAAAATCTTTCTCTTTTATTTTTCAAGCCTTTTTATCTCAAAAAATCTCTTTGATTTCATATGAATACTTTCATTAATTATTTTCTGATGGATTTTATTCAACCCAAACCCTCTCCAACTGAACTTGTAACCTCTCCCTTCCCCGCCCCTCATGTACTCCCTCTTCAAACTCATTCTGACCTCTTCAATTATTTCTTTTAGACACAACCAAAACCCATCATCGCTAGTCCTTTCTTCATGTTTCTTGCTGATCAACAAAAAGCCATGAAAGACCAAGACCCTAATTTCAAGCTTCTGGACCTCGTTGCCAATGCTATAAAAGAATGGGATCAGACCATGAGTATTCAAGCTGAATACACAGCAAAGTTTCTTGAAGGATCAGAGAAAATTGAAGCTGTTATAATTTCTAATCCTCAACCATCATTCCCAACTCAGCCACAAATAACATTTGACTTTGATTCTAATGGAAATGTAGACCTTTTGACTGATTGAGGTTTTCTAACGTTTTTCCATAGCCTATACCACCTAAAAGACCCCTCAAGAAATTTATCCTTTTTCATAAAGATCACCTTGATCAAGTCAAAAAAGAGAATCCGGGCCTAAGGATTACTGAGGTCAGTCGGCTAATTGGTGAAATGTGGAGAGAGGCGGACCAGCAGACAAGATTATATTACGAAGCCAAAGGTCAAGAAGAGCTTGCATTATATGAACAAAAAGTAGCTCTTTTTGAAGCTACGTATGGAAAAATAGAAATATTTCGAGAGGCAAAAGAGGAGAGAGAACGAAGATTAGAGGTGTTTTCCAAATGAGTAATCCAGAGCAATTGTGAAATTTTCGAGTCATTGCACAAAGAGAAGAATCATTGTCACATGGTAGTTATTTGTCCGAAACTATTTGAAAGTTCTCCTTGATTTGTGGATGAGAGTTCGTAACACTTGTTTTTTTGTATTATCTCTGTGAAAAGATTTTGTGGAATGAGAGCTAAATTCTCGTTCTGTTGGTCTTTGTATTTTATTTTCTTGAAAATTAGCAGAAACTACCAGGGCTAAACGCAAAGGAATACTTGATGGTATTTGAAACTCCAGTATTCTCACAAAAAACCACCATTTTCTTTTTGAATGGTTTGAAAGAATGGAGATCAGTAAGAATTGCTTTGTGATAAGCGAAGGATTTAAGGGTCATTCCTATTTATCTCAAATGAAATGAGTGATTCAGGCTGAAAATTTTTTCGGAATGTTATCTGAGAAGGGAGATGGCTTTCTGCTACGTTGGGAGAAAATGTTGAGTTTGCTGAAAAGAAGTTCCTTGAATCTTCTGAAATCTCTGTCAATGCTGGATCTTTCTGAAATTTGCCTAAAACTAAATAACACCTTCCTTTATTTTGTATGAGCTTAAAAGCTTAATAAATTAAAAATTTCTGATTTTCTGATGGATTTTATTCGACCCTCTAACTCTCCCATCCCTCAAGTATCCCCTCATTCGGACTCGTTTTGATCCCTTTAATTATGATAGACTCAATTGAAACCCATCGTCGCTAGTCCTTTCTTCATGTTTCTAGCTGATCAACAAAAAGCCATTAAAGACCAAAACTCACATTCAAAGCTTCTGGGCCTCGCTGCCGATGCTATAAAGGAATGGGATCAGACTGTGAGCATCCAAGAGGAATATGCAGCCAAATTCCTCGAAGAATCAGAGAAAATTGAAGCTGCTATAGTTTCTAATCCTCAAGCATCTCTTTCAAATCAGCCACAAATAAAAATTGATATTGATCGTCATGGAAATGTATCTAGTTTGAGTGACTGGCCTTTGTTAATGTTTTTCATAGCCGATTCCACCTAAAAGACCTTTCACAGCATATATCATTTTTACAAGAGATTTCCGAGATCAAGTCATGAGAGAGAATCCAAATATAACAGTACTGGAGGCCTCTAGATTACTTGGTGAAAGATGGAAAGCTCTCGATCAGCACACCAAATCATATTATGAAGCGAAAAGCCAAGAGGCTAAAGTATTATATGAACAACAAGTTGCTCTTTTTGAGGCGAAATATGGAAAAATAGAAAAAAAATCAAAAGCAAGAAAAGCAAGAGTACCAAGCCTTGGAGGAACAGGTCTTGTTCAAATGGGTAGTTCTTAAAACCCAGACGAAAGTAGCGATGATGATGATGATGAATGATTGTGGTGTAGAGAGGATAATTATTGGGTTTGTGGTTGTTGTTTGTCTGAAACTTTTTGAAAGCTTTACCTGGTAAGGATAAGGAGAGTTTGTAGTAGCACTTTGATGATTTCAATAATCTTTATGTTTTTGTTGGTATGTGCAAATCCAAAGGAATTTAATGATGATAATAACAATGCTTTTTGGCATCTTACTCACTTTCACTCGAGCTATTTTTTTGTTTTGCATCCCTTTATTTTGAGATGATTTACAGGGAAAGATGGGGATAAGCCTGGAGAACAATAAACTCACAGAGAAACTTCTTAGCTTTCGAGCAAAAAAATGACGAATTTCGTCAGGCTTCACAAGAGGTTTCCTCGAAATTTCAGATTAAACCACTTTATTTACATCATAAAATGGCGGCGAGGATTGTATTCCAAGAATTTAATTTGTTAATGACCGCTAGTAAATTAATGCTTGAGCAGTAGTTTGAACCTAAACCGCGTAAAACCCGAAGAACTCAGGCCCTGGTATTCCAAGATTCTCGATAAAACTCAAAAAACTTTTGCAAGGCTTGCTTCATGTTCCTTCAAAAATAAGTTATCAGCACAGAAGTGTGTGTTCAAGTCTCTTCATAGTAGGGTTAATCATGCAGAAAATATGCGCAAAAACTGTTGTCTGAAATCGTCTAAATTATTAAAATAGCCCCCGGGAAGTTGAAATTAAAAATATCAAAGCAACTTTCGGTGGGTCTATAAAATATTCAAGATTTGAACGGCCTTTGGTCTTCTAGCTTTAGGACAATACTTCAGAGATTTGTTATTTGCACAAAGCAACATGTGGGCACTTATTTTTTGCAATAAGACAACTCCTTGGATCAATTTTTTAGGGCTGCAGAGTGCCAAAATACCAGGGTTTAACTTTTTCAGTCCTCCTCCATTTTAACAGAGTTGAAAGGCCAAAACTAAGGGGAAAATCTTTTTGGGATCCGCTTAAAAGATGAGAAAATTTTCATAGTTGAATTGTAAACATTTAATCCGCGTTAAATATTCCATGTTTTTATCCAACTTTTACCTCCCCCTTTGTCCTAGAGAAATGATCGTAATTGGTTCCTCACGGGACATTAACAGAAGTTTTTGTCGTTGGCTCTGACCCTAGAATTCCTGCATTCGATTTTTGTAAGACCTTATCATTCTTTGAGTTTGAATCGAGTTTATATTTAATTTTAAACAGAGACTTTGAATCTCTTTTAAAAAAAAAACGGTCATGGCCGAATTTGACAAATTCTTTTGAAGGTTGGCTCATCATTGAAAATCCTTATGAAAAATTTCTTTCTTTCAATTTTAGAATTCAATTGCAAAGACATTTTGAGTCCTTCGAACAAAAGAGGTCGAGCCAAAAGCTTCCATTTTTGAGGCCCCCTCCCTCCTCAGCCGAAAGGACAAATTTCGAGAAGGATCCTCAAAATCACTGATTTTAAATTTAAATAGCTAAATGTTTTACAACCAGGCGGATAAATTTTCTTATTAGTCTTGGAGGCGTTGTGAGCTATTTTAAACGAAGGACTCCTTGTTAATTATAAACTTTAGCAAAAATATCATGAAATCTAAATTCCTGGCACTGTTGCTCTGCAGTTTGTTGCTGATAAGCCTCACATCTTCAGCAAACACTGTCAAGCAAAGCATTTCCGGCAAGAACAAGTACACTATTGGGAGCGGTCAAAACTCGAGCAAAGGCAATACTAAAGTCAGTCAGAGTAGCGGCGTCAGCGGCCAAAATAACAATGTAAACCAAGGCGTGACCATTTCCAATACAAATACTGGATCCACAAGCCAAGATATAACACAAAGCGCCACCGTTAATGGTAATGGTAATTCTGTTACCAACCAAGTGACAGCAACGAATATCAATCAAGATGGCTCTAATTTTACTGTTGGGCAAGAGCAGAAGACCACTGGCGATAATAACGTTGCCCTTCAAGATTTAGGCGCTTTGAATACCAATGGCGCTGGGAGCTCTTTTACAGCACAGCAAAATGGCAATATTGAAGGTGATAATAATAGTGCCGATCAGAAATCGGCTTCTGTCCTCATCACTGATAATGGCGCTATTGTGAATGTAAAGCAAAATGGCAATATCAGGGGTAGTAATAATGCTGATATCAATCAAGGCCAAGCTATTTTAAATGCTAATGATGGTGGTGCTCTGGCCTTTAGCCAAGAAAGTAACGTTGAAGGAGATGATAACGACAACATTGAGCAGACTCAGATTTCTTTGGCTGCTGATAAGACATCTGCTTCTCTCTCTCAACAAAGCAGCGACATCAAAGGCAACAATAATGATGATATTTCACAAAGACAGAACTTGATTTACAGCAATACTAACTCAGTCGGTTCTGCATTCGACCAGACTAACAAGGTTGAAGGCAATAACAATAATGATATTTCTCAGGCCCAAACCTTTGCTGTGGGTAACGACAATGGCAGCTCTGCTGTCGCAATCCAAAACAACGAGATAACGGGAGACAGCAATTATAATGTCACTCAGGCTCAAGCTCCTTCGCTCACTAATGATCATGGCTCTAACTCTCGAGGTCGACAAGACAATACCATAGCTGGTAATGGTAATAACGGAGTAAATCAGACGCAGAGTGGTGAGACGACCAATGATAACGGTTCTGATTTTGAAGCTCGCCAAAACAACAATATCAACGGCGATAATAATCTTGATGTTGTCCAAGGCCAAAATCAGATGACTTTGAACAATAATAACGCTGATGCTACATATCAACAGAATAACGATTTTAATGGAGACGACAATCATCTGGCTCAAGGCCAACTTAGCATAATGAGCACCACTAGTGGTGCGACTTCTGACTATCAACAAAATAGTCAGGTCCAGGGTAATGGCAACGCGATTGGTCAGGTTCAGGGCATTTTGGATTCCAACAGGAATGGTGCTAATGTTGTGCTCAATCAAATCGTCAATAATCAAGGCAATAATAATGGTGTTACTCAGACTCTCGTCGGTCAGCAGACTAATGATGGTGTTCCCCGCCAAATCACGCAAACCAACAATGTTCAAGGAGATAATCAGATCGTAGCCAATGCTTTTCCAGATCCTTAATAATGAGGTGATGAGAGAATTATCTTTATCATTTATTAAAAGTAATTTTACCAAGTTAGTATATCGTATGGCGGAGTTTGATGATTTAACAACTCAACAAGGTTGGTAATATTTCATATGAGACTCATCTCAATCTCTTTGGTGAAATGAAAATCCACATTTCAATTTTAATTATCTCCAAAAACTAATAGATTTCGGAAGATTGTGAATATTCTTTAAAGGAACTTTTTTATGATCAGAAAAGTAGTCATTCACAAAGACACTCACTCATTTATATAAATTTAATCTTCTTAATTATGTAACCATTAATTAAAAGTCAACACGGTATGCACAATTAGTTAGATTGTAACAGTTTTTTAGCAGCTCTCTTGACAGCACAAGGATCAGTCTTCAACTCAATACTGGTTTCCATAATGAAATTAGAACCATCAGTATGTCTTTCAGCAAAGAAGAAATCCAAAGCATAAGTATTACCAATGGTCAAGCCAAGTTTGTCAAGCTCAACGCTGCCAGTCAAAGGACCATGAGTACCGCCTAAATCAATCATAAGTTGGCCGTTGATGAAGACCCAGATATCATCATCACCAGTAAAGGAGAAGATTTGACCAGCTTCATAAGTGAACTTGGTGTGAAGTTCAAAAGTAAAGTGGAAATTGTGATTTCTTCCTTGATTTCCAAACAATTGGTTATCAATAGGGAAGAAAGCGCTGCTGGAATAAGAGTAAATTCCATCACCATCGGTATCGACGAGTTCAATGGTGAGTTGTGTCTTGGTGTTGACACCGTCAACATCGTTAAACCATTGGTCAAAGTTGGCTTTTCCAGAGGTCTTGAGGCCTTGACCACCTTTGTAGACAGGCTTCATGTCAGCACCAAGTTGATCAGCAATGATGCCAAGCTCAGCACCATTGTATTTTTCAAAATCAGGATGATTGTCTTTGAAATCTCTGACGGTTCCTGTGAGAGTAAAGGAGTGGCAGAGTTGGAGGAAGGAAAGGATCAAGACAAAAGCTTGGAGGGTTTGAGTTCTCGTTCTCATGGGAGATGGGGAAGCTGTGGTGGTGGTGGTGTGTGTGAAATAGTTGTGATTGTTATTATTGGAAAGTATCTTTTGGGTGGTATTTATAGCCGAGGAGAGGTCCGCCAAAGTAAAACGTAAAGGAGGGAAAGAAGAGTTGGGAAGTGAGCCAAATTTCTGTTCTATTATAGGTCACGTTAATAAAAATATAACGAGTGATCAATTGGTGGTTCAAGAGTTTTTAGGGCTAAAGATTTAAGACTTTGATCAGAAAAAGATCATTGAAGAGAGGAGTCTGAGAAGGATTTTATGCAATTTCGATCAATTCCTTTTAAATGTGAATCTAAGGCAACTTTCTCGCAATCGTCACAACCTCTATCCTACTCTAAAACTCCCAATTTTTTTCTCATGAAATCTTTTTAATGAGAGAAAACAGTCATGCGTTCAGCTTATTCTTTGAGAAGAGTGCAGCTAAGCTTAGTGAAATAAACTTCATGAGTCCCTTGTCAGAAAATTAATCTCAACCTCTAATCTTGATTTCATTTGAGAGCAGAATTAAATATCCAAAAATTAAAAACCCCGCGCAACAGTTCGGCGTTAATAACAGGATCATTACAGGTCTTTGAGCTCAAAGAGCATGAAAACAAATTTTCCAGCTGAAGAGGATCTCAGTGTTTTGTTCTTATTTTTCCTTGTTGAAATGTTCTGGAGAAGGTTTGTGAGAAGAAAATCTTCAAGAAATTATAGTTTGAAAGAGGACGGAAAGGGACCGAAAAAAATTTGAAATTTTCAGAAAAGCAAATTTCAAAGATCGCAATTAAACTACAAAAAACTCAGTTTATGAAGTTAATCAGGAGGGAAAACTTTACCAGCAATGAAGCGTGCCAATTCGAATTTGAAATTGAAGTTGACTACTTGCATTCTTAACGTTCAATATGACCCAATAAAAGGAGACTAACAAGAATCTGTCCTCAAAGAGACAGGCTGTAAGTTTCTGGATGAATTTAGACGGAATTGAAGAGGGCACTAGATTGACAAACGGTGAAAAAATGTTTTAATTATCTTGAAAGGAAAGTGAAAAACCGTTTAGTATAAAAGTCAAGTAAAGGGAGCTTTGCTGTCTTGTTGAAAGTGATGAAGGTCTATTTAGGTATTTTGAAAGGCCTGTGATTACTTTTGAGGATAGTGAGGAAGGTCCTGAGAAAATCTCTTTGTCTCAAAAAATTTATGCAAGCTGAGGAGTAATTTTGTGGCAAAGAGAAATTTAAATTTGGGTGAGATTTTTTTAGGTTTACCACTCAAAACTGCCTTTTTCTCTCTTCATGAGAGATGAGGTTCATTCTCTTTAACAATTCAGGTCTCGATTGAACTTCCTAGTTTCCTTTGTTCGACCTTGTATCATGTCTTGATTTGTCTTTTTCCTCAAAAACCTTGAGAATTTTCATCGATTTCTTTACTCACTATGAAAAGGAAAAAAGTTGAAGGTTATGATGCTTTATCGAAGTGAAAATTTGGGCTTAGACAATAGATGGCCTCTTTTTCGAGACGCGAGCCTCCCAAAATTCGCAATGTCTGTGAAAATCAGTTTTAAGAAAAGAAATTCAATTTTCTTTCGAAAATTCTAACACTTTATCTCAGCGGGAGAACCTCTTCAAGAAATTTATTGAGGTTGAGGTCAAGCTATAGGAAAGATATACTGTCCTCTAAAGCTCAATCTGAAAGCTTTTGACACATGAAAAAATATCTTGAACTATCAGCAAAAAGGTTTTCCTTAAAGATGGGAGTAGGAAAGCCGGAGGATTGTAGCTTTTTGAATTCATTAATTTATTCTGTTGGGGAAATAAGATTCGATAAGGGAAAAAGGTGCTGATTTCATGATATTGAGAGTGAAATTTTGTGAATCCTTTTGTTCAAAGCTTTTGAAGAAAGTTTAAAAAGGATATTTCTGAGTTTTGAAAGAGGAAACACTCCTCAATGTGACTCTAAATTTTTCAATAAAATTTTTATGTGAGAGTTCATTTGAAAAACTTTTTTTCATATTTTTTTATGAATTCCTCTTTTTTCAAAAATCTTTGAAGAAGCATATTAAAGAGCCAATGGATAGTTTTTAAAAATATGATTTATTGTAAAGATTAAATCAATTCCTATGACGTATTAGAGTCATAATCTCTAGTTAATTCAAATCAAAGTATGAAATTTGAATATAAATTGTCCAAAAATCATCAATTAAAAGTAACCAGACTGAGTATAATGAAGTTGGATTCATTAGTATGATGTTCAGGGAAAAGTATTTCCATGGAAAAATGTTGCCAGAGAACAAGATAAAAAAATTTTACAATAAAAGCAGCAAGGAGATTCAGAACTCAATCACAAAGTGGGAATTTCTCTGGAGTGTTTGTCTTGGACAAGGACGATTTTTTGAAAGTGTCCTCTGGTTTATAAGAACAGATGGAAGGAAAATTCTTTTCTTGAACATATTTAAAAAAAGTTTTTTTATTGCAGCCATGCTCACCTCTAAAATTGTTCAATTCTGCTTTACGATAGTTGCGAGAGCTCTTTGGATTTTTATTCGGTGGTAGAAGAAAGGAATAATCTAAGATTCAGCAGTACACTTTTCATTTAAACCCTACATCAGAGAGAATCTTGTGAGATTGAGATAGGTCTTGGTTTGGGACATCTCTTTTATTGATTGCTTCTCAATGGTTCTTCTGAATGAGTTTAGTTTGTTTTTTTATTTTCTTGAATATTCAAAGAGTTTAGGAGACTAATTTTTTCCCCCAGCAAAAGGTTTTCTCAAAAGTGTTCTGAAACGATAGAAAAGTTGGTAAAAACTCAGGAAAGATTTGACTTTGTATTTGAAAAAAATTTGAATGAAGCTTCTGAACTCTCAATCAACAGAAAAGACCAGAAAAGACTGTGACATTGGCATCGAAAAAAATTCCCCTTTTTTTTCCTTCAGAAGAAAAATTTCACACCTTCCCAGACTTCCTATTTCTTCATAAAAAAAACAAGAGTTCAAACAAA
>Ga0182738_1005823_pt1 | contig 13003 bp, 13 predicted proteins | sample eDN5th30CBELigMG_FD_128876 | JGI IMG/M metagenome (GOLD analysis project Ga0182738, IMG submission 128876) | Enriched Miracle-Growth compost microbial communities from Emeryville, California, USA - eDNA 5th pass 30_C BE-Lig MG (version 2)... ...
ATATAGAGCCTTTGCAAATTGTATAAGAACTAATATGAAATCCAAAAAATAAATTTTGCTGTATTTTGTCATTTGTAATCTCTCCACAGTTTGATTTTGAGATACATTTATGTCTGGTTTTGCGCTCAAAATGCTAATTTAAATGTCATTTCGAACCTTTGATTGTCTATTTTGGAAATTTTGAAAATATGGAATTCTCAAGTCCGCATGCAAGAAGGACTCTCTTACTGTGACTTCGAGAATTATCACATCCAATCGGATTTGCCTAAAAAGATTGATTAAAATTTTTTTTTTATGACAAACAAAAGGAATGATAATGATGATTGTAGATTTAATAACTTTCAAGAATTTTAAAATATTTGATTTTCTGGGAAAAATAATTTTTTGAAGAAATTAATTAAATTGATTTTTTTAATTGAAAAATGTGGGGAAAAAATTTTGATTTTTGATGATTGATTTGAGAAAAAAAAATTCTTATTATTTTATTTATTTTTCAATTTGAAGAATTTTTGTCTTCATCCATTTTGTCACTTTTTTGAAAAAAATTTTCGATAGGAGCCGAATTGTATTATTTTTTGTTGTTGAGAACAACTTACAGATTTTGAAAAGATCACTTTCTTGCTTAAACGCCCACTCAACTCTTTTTTTTCTCATACCCAGTTTCCTCTTTTGAGATTTTTTTTTCAAAATTATAAAAACACTTCAAATATGAAATTAATTTCTGAATCAACTTTTAAATATTTAACATAAGAGCTTTGATATTGATGTTTAAAAAAAATAGATCCTCATTTAATAAAAAATTTCTCGTAAATTCTTGGATTAGTAGAGTCCTGTAAATTCTGACTTGATATTTGGTCTGCCAAAAACTATAATAATTTCTTTAATCTCAACTTTGATTATAAAATAATACCTTCAGGATACTGAGGGCGTTTTAAATCGGAATGATTTCTAAGGAGAGGAGATTGACTAATTGGGTCAAGGACATAACGCTGATTTTGATTTCGGTTAAATACTTGGTTCTGTTTTGAATAGTTTGAGACATTAACTGACGTCATTGTATTTTCAGGAATGTAGAAGATTTGATTTTTTGGGTTTTGGGGTGGTAAGCTAATAATCAATAAAGAGAGGGCAATTTTATCGATATACCTGAACATTTTTTGGTTCAAGTCTTTGAAGCTTTGTCTCTGGCTTTTTTGCTCAAATCCATTCTTTTCAGGAAACGATGAAATTTCATCTTCTCTTTTTCTATTTCATTCTTAGTGGTGCATGAAGAAGAGTATCTACTTGGGAGAATATATTTCATTTGAAATGGCGTTATTTCTGAGAGTTGGAGATTTGTCTTGAGTTTGTTGTTGTTTGAAGTGATCCAAAGAATCTTGTTCATAAATATTGCTTCTTCGATTGGATGATGGGAAATTGACAGGAGTTTCGTATTTGGAATAATCAAAATCGATGAACATGGGATTTCTCATCTTGATTGTGGTAGCCATCACTTTTAATATGAAATTTTTACGTGAAACTTTTATTACGTACCTGGGCTATTCAAGTATGCCGGCTTGTATTCCTTCAATCTCTCATTGATTAATTTCGAGTCATTGGAATATTTCTCTTGTCTTGCTAACGCATATGCTTCTTTTCCAGGAATAATTACCTCATCACGTGACATCTGAAATTTTTGAGGACTGTAGCTTCCTGCACCAGGAGACCCATCTCCTGATCTTGAAGATTGGTATGTTGAAGTTGGGGAATTTGTTAGTGAATTACTATAAAGGAGATTTTGAGATCCTCAGCAAAAGAAAATTAGTAATTACTCAAGGTTGATTCTAGCATTGTATTGATCTAGGATCTCATTTTTATCATAGATTCTCTTTTTAGGTTGAGCTCCTTCAAAAAACGTTAAACTGGGTTCAGTGGAAAAAAGACCATAAAGACAGAAATTCACAAAAAGAAAAGAAACTTACCTAGAATATCATATGTATGGAGTGATGATGAAGGAGCAGGGCTTCTGTTGACTTTAGCAGAAAAATCTGGATGAAACATCTTGAAATGGAATGAGTTTAAGGGGGAGTTGAGATGAAAGGTCTTAAACTTGAAAATATTATGATAATGAATTTAATTTTATTAGAAACTGGAAAGTTTATGGCCCTATTCTGCTTTTCCAATGGATAAAGTCTAATACCACTCCCTGCCAATATAAAATTTTCAAGCCAAAAAGTTGAAATCAACTTTTGCTTCATCATAAAGAAAACAAATTAAACTTGATAGACATGTTTTGCCAGCTTATTCCAGTCTATTTCTTTCTATCTCGAATAGAAGAATTCTTTTTGAAAGGTTTAACTCAAAAAATAAAGGAAGAAGTTTCAATACAATACAAAACTAAGAACAAAGTTCTTATTTCAACTACGATAAAAACAAGGATTGATCCTCATTCAAAAGAATAGTGAGATATTCTGTTGGAGAAATATCTAGATAAATTTAATTTGCGGCAAATATTGTTAATTTGTAAGAGATGTTTAAGACTTTCTGTTCTTCTCTAAATTCCGTTTGTCACAACAAATCTCTTTACTCTTTCACAAATCTGCCATCATTTCAACATGCTTACTCAATAAATTTCTTTTCAACAAGAGGCAAAGACTCCAAAAAATTCAACCAAAATCAATCTAAAGGCAATCCTTATGGAGCATCAAATCCTCGATCACCTTCTTCTAATCCCAAGAAAACTGACCCAAAACACTCTTCTTCTTCAACATCTTATTCCCATCAATCATCTATTAAAACTGGCTCAGTTAAAGACATGCTTAAAGGCTCACCAGCTCAATCAGATCACTTGAAGAACAAGTCATCAAAAAATGTAGTTACTGACACAATACTGGTTGATGAGCAAGATAGAAAAGCTGCTCTTCTAAGAGAATCTTTAAAGCAAGCTAGACTTGAAGAAGAAAATGAAGAAGCAGAAAATTTTAAGCTTGATATGCCTTGGGATTTTAAGAATATCATCACGAGGCAGCCAGAAGGAAATTTAAAGAGTCCTGTGGGAATAGGAAGGCTATTGAACTATCCTGTGGCAATTGGGCTCTTTAAAGATTTTGTTCAAGCAATAGAGGAATATGACACTGAAAGATTAGAAGAGATTTTGGAATATACATTTTGGGAGAGAGCTTCAAAGAATTTGAGAAAGATGAAGAAAAAAGGATATAGATTTGAGCTTGAAGGAATGTCATCAAGAAAAAATCAAGTTGATTTGTTTAAAGTGACAAATATTTATGGAGTGGGCATCTTTACTAATAGAAAATTCAATGAAGGAGCGAATCAATATACAATTTTTGAGAATACTATTGATGGAAGTCCAACAGCTAATTACATTAAAATAAAAATGGAAGAGAAAGAAAAAGCTGTGGTAAAGGTTGTGCTTGATTTGATGGTAGAAACTCCAATTAAATTGAAATTGTTTGATAAAGATGGAAAGCAAGTTGAGAGTGGTAGTACAATTGACAGAGAGATAAATTTCCATCATATGAGGATTGAAAATGATGTATTTGAAGCTGATTATGATGCATTACAGTTGAGTGCTAAAAATGAAGGAGAGTTAGAAGATGATGAATTGAACCAATTTAAATCTGTTTTTTCTCATGATGGTTGGAAAATTATTGATATGGATAATTATATGAATGGTAACCCTATTGTCCAAGCTCGTGTTGTGCTGTAATGAGATCTGTAATTGTAAATTTTTTTGACAATATGTTGTATTTGTTAAACTCTTGTCTAATATTTCTTTTAAAATTCACATAATAATATTCCTGAGAGAAATTAGAAAAAGGTAAAAATTAGATTAGGACAAACGAGATATTCAGAATCATTACAGAATTTATACAAAAACCAAGAAAAATTAATAATTCAAAGGTTGTGTAAAAATGAGTAAAACAGATCACGAGTATGATGAGGATCTTGAAAAGATCATGAATGAAGTCGGAAACTACGAAATAGAAGAGGATGATGAAGAAGGAGGACATGAACAAGGCGAGGAAAACCTAAATGTTGAAGATATTCTCAATGAAGATTTGGGCGATCAAACTCACTCTCTAATGACAGACTTTGAAAGCTCAATCCATTACACAGAACTTCCAGGGCCAAGGCTTGAATTGAATGATCTTTCAAATAGTTCAGAGCATCCCTTGAGTGTTGTTGAGAAATTTGAAAGAGACATATCAGCTCGTTTAGGAAGTCAAATGAACCTTGAGAGCAAGTTTCTTGTGAGCAATTATGAGAAGAGCAATTCGAAAACCTATTCAAACGTGAATTATATGGTTATTGAGTCAATTTCTGAACATTGTTTTCCTGATGAACATGGTCTTCTTCCCTCCCATAATGATTGGGGAACTCCAAAGTGCCTTGCAGTAAGATATAATTTTTCTTTGGAAACTTATGAATTCAAAAGATATTTGCTGAGAAATATATTGCTTTGGGAACTTCACATTCAATGGCTTTAGTTTTTGATTATAAAGAATCTGCTGTGAAAAAACTTGGGACTGCCAAAGAACAAGATTATGGTCCAATAACCGCTATGGATATCATCTCTAAAGATAAAGATGAATTGTTACTTTGTGGATATGAAAGCGGGCATATTACTATGTGGAGTCTAATGAAAACAGCATTATTAAATGTCATTACTCCTACAGAAAAGGGTCCAGTATTATCACTCAAATTTTGGAAAGAAGACAGTTTTATTGGAAGCAACACCAAGGGTTTGGTGTATCTTTATAAAGTGGAGTCTGTCTTTTTCAAGTTGAAAACAGAAATCACTAAAAAAGTTTTACTTGATCTTTCTACTTCAGATAAAAAGAAAAGTGATGGGTTGAATCCTCTTGACAATCTTCCTGATGGATTCTTTAGTCTTCAGTTTCTCAAAAAGGAGCTTGTTAAAAATCATCCTATCAATACAAGTACTGTAGTGGCCCTGGGATCAATGAAAATGGCGCTAGTTTTGACTTTGGAACCAAATGTTGGCATTGTTTATAGAATTAATCGACCTACAGTCGGACTTTTAGATCCTATGATTCCAACGTTGTCTTGGGGAAAAGGCGCTATTCCAGGCCATGAGAATAATAAGCATCCGTTATTAGCAGTGGGTTGGGGACATGAGATAAATTTGTTCCAATTTGTGAATGTTGAAGAAAATGCAAAGGGAATAAAGCATGTTGGTTTTTACCGTTCAAGTGCTGAGATTTGTCATGTTGAATGGATTTCCGAAGGGAGTGTTTTAACTTATGATTACAGCAAAGAATTTAAGGTGTTGTTGAGTGGGGGTTTTAACCCTAAACAACCTGAGGATAAAGATAGAGATAATTTTGATTACAGTGCTGCTATTATTAATGCTCAAATGTTCGACACCGACATTAGTTTCCAGATTTATAAAAACGAAAAGACCAGCAAATTTGAGGCAGCAAGTGGTCGTCACCAGAGACCAATTTTATACTTTACAAACACGATTGCTTCAAATATTTTAGCAAGAAGTATGTTTGCTATTTCTTCAAAGAAAATGTATATTGGAAGACATTTTGAATGGAGAGAATATATCGAAAGTCTTGTGGAAAATGTCGAATGGCTGCAAGCTCTTTCTTTATTCACTTCTTTAGCAAAAGGAACAAATAAAATGTTTGCTGGAATTCCTGCCAAATCGCATGACAGACAGTTGATGTTAAAGGAGTATGGAGCTGAACTGATCAAGAATTACATCATGTCTACTTATAAAGTTGAAGGAGGTCAAAGACTGAATCCTGGAAATAATATCTGGAAGACGGTCACACTCACGGTGGTTGATTTCCTTGTTTCAATTGAACACTTTACTTACCTCTTCCAAGATGTCAAGGCGATGTTTGAGAAGTTTGGTTTGCAAAGTTTATTTATGGAATGCTTGGAACCTTGCATCCTCAAAAATCGAATCAAATATATTCCCAACGAGCCTTTCAGAGATATTGTAAACTATTACTCTGAAAAGGATAAAGTGAGTGTGTTACAATACCTCATGATCAACCTTGAAATGCATGATCTTGACTTGGATTTTGCAATTTCCTTATGCATGGATTACAATCTTCTGACGGCTCTTTTATATCTTTGTTCTCATAAAAGTGGTGCAGAAGGTCCTGATTTTATGACTCCAATCGCAAGAGCTCTTAGTCTTTATCAAAAGAGTATCGAAGAAGATCATGCTGAAAATCAGGAATATGGGATTAAATTCCTTTGGTTTGTCAATATGACTATCAAAGGAAGAATGTTCCCTCATGGTGCAATCCCTGAACATGTCTGGGAAGAAAAAGTGAGAGATTTGATAGTATTGATATTTGAAGAGGCACATTTGGAATTGATGCTCCGTATTGAGCCACATGTAGCATTTGAGACATTAAGAACTCTATTTGAGCCAAAGCTTGCTATGTTGATAAATTCATTCAATGAAAATTCGATTCAGTTGATTGCTGACAGAAATCGTGCAAATCGTAAACACAAGAATAGTATGAGTGCTCTTGGAGCAATGATCGAACAATTCAAGATTTCAATGGAGAACAAAATTCAAGCTCAAATGCTTGCATTGATTTATTATTGTGGAAAGAAGACAAGAAGTGGAATGGATTATAAAAACTTAACTTATTACATGATTGCAAGTCTTATTGCGTCTCTTGGGTACAAAGTGCCTGATGGAGTAACCTGGGAATGTTTATTCTATGTTTTGGAGCATGAAAGAGACATTCCTAAATGGGAGATGATTGGGAAAAGATATGATGAAAAAGATATAGAAAAGGAGGGTGATCCCTTGATTGAAGAAAGAAACCAACTTGCCTTGGAATTATTGAAACAACTTGAGGGAAAGATTCAAGAAGAAGATCTAGAAACTGTCCGAAGAATGACTGATCATACTGGATTGTAAGGGTAGGGTGGTAGGAAATATTAATCTTTGACTGTAGTATTGATGTGAAGGTCTACTTGTTGGCATTAAAGCGGGATTATAGCAAATGTCTAGATCTCTATCTTGGTCAATCAACCTATTTCCAACTGGTACTCTTTCTTGTGGAGTTTTTCAATTTTAAAATGACCAAATAGATGAAAACATTCAAATGGCTTGATGAAATAATTGAAAATGTGAGAGTCAAACAACCAGCAAACTACAAAAATCTCAAAGATGTTATCGTTTCTCGTCTTCCTGACCTAGTAAATAATGGTCGAGAATTTTCTTTTCTAAATATTTCTCAATAGGTTCGAATAAACAGTGAAAGAACAAGAAAAGTGTTGATAAATCTTGGTCAAACATCAGAAGGCGATGCAATCAAGCTTCTTGAAGGATCTCCTAATCTTCAACTTGAATTCTTAAAGGGAGTTCTTGCACAAGCAGAGGAAGAAGACGACGAAGAAGAAAAGACAGAGGTTCCTGAAGATTTATTGGTTCTTCATATAAAATTACTATGCCAACTTGAACCTAAGAATGTTGCTGAAGAAGTCAGAAAGCGCAGATATCCGGTAGATCCCTGCCTTAAACTCTGCAGAGATTACAATGTAAAAGGAGGATTGGCCTTTTTCCTTGAAAAAGCTGGCAATAATATGGAAGCTGTCGATCTCTTACTTGATGTTTTTCAAGAGGCATTGGTTAAAAAGTTTAAGAAAATTGACCAAAAGACATTCTTTGGTATTTCTTTTGAGCGTGAAAATTTCAATATTGATTTTTTTTAGATGAAAGAAATCTTGATAAAAAGATTGATGATATAAAAGAGCTTTGTTTGAAGCACAGTACGATGGGAAATTTAGAAACCGAAGTAGAATCATATTTTGTTGATTTACAGAAATGTTAACGTGTTAGAAATTATGGTTTAAAGTCTTGGACAGGTTGATAGAAGGATATGGTAACTATATTGTTAGCAATAAGACTGTTCAAGCATCTCTAAAATCAACGAAAATTCCAAACTACGAAGCTTATAGAAGATTTGTGAACGTCTACTCTGAGTATATTTCAGATATCTTTGACAATATGAGTCGCAAAGTTCATGTTGAAAGCATCATCAGGGTTTTATTTTTGAGGAAATTCTTTTCATCATGTCCATTTTAGAAATTAAAAGATTATAAAGATTTGAAGCTTGGTGATCTGAGACCTTCTTTGATGAGAATGCTCGAAGGCTATTATTTCGAAAGTACTATTCTGAAGGATGCTAAAGATCTCATTGTTGAGGACAGTTATGAAAATACCGTCGAATTATACAATAAAGCCGTACTCTGAATATTAGAATGATTTTTCTCACTCACGGTAACTAGTCGAAAGGAACATTGACAGGAAGAGCTGATATTGATACAGATCTGATTGATGCGATTGTGATTTTTGAATGTGGTCATTCATTCCCAAAGAATTATGTACAAGGAGATTTTTGTCCTATCTGTGCTAAAAATCAATCTCAAAGAGGTTTGTTCTCTTTGAAAATCTTCTCTCTAATCTCATTTATAAAAGCTCTTAATGTGCTCCAGAATCCGAAAAGAGGAGGAGGAGGAGGACTTCAAAAAAGTGTGCTTGATCCATATGCATCAACTCTGGATGATTCAATTGTAATTTTGAAAGAAAATATTTTTATAATCTAAATGTAAAAAAAAGTTGAATCCTGGAGGTCAAGATCAAGATAAAACTGATTTTGAACCAATGAATGCTCAAGCTTATGCCAATAATCTAAAAGATGAGAAGAGAGAAAGAATGTTGAGAAAACTCATGATTATGGAACATAAAAGAGATACCGGAGATGTAATCTTTTTGATATTTTCGAAGAAAAATAATTCGTTTCTAGTGGGATGATCTTGGAAACTTTAATGATATTTTCTAATTAATGTTTATTGTTATTATTATATATTCTTTGTGACATATTTAAAACTACTACTTGAGAGAAAAATGTACTTTTAAAAGTTGAAATTATATTGCAAGAATTTTAATAAGAAAGACAAAAAAAAATATTTTATATGGTATAAATCAGACACAACAAACCTTTTGTTAATAGAATATACAGTCACCATAGCATCGTTAGCTGCTATTAAACTCAGACAAAGTAAAATATATTTATTCAGCATATTTCTGTAATTTCTGCAAGAGTCTCTTATCTTGAACTTCATTTCTCGTTTCTACCTTTTTGTTTGCACTGGAAAATTCCAGTAGTTTCCTAAAGAGATAAGATTCAAATATTTTTATTCGAAATTTTACAAATAATCTCCTTGATTTTCTTCAGCAAATTTATCGATATCTTGAATAAGATGATCAAGTCCTCCAACTATATCTTGTGCTTTTATACTAAAGTGTGAATCTCCAAGTCCCCTTCAGATGATAAGGAACACAAATGAAAATAAAACTTACTCTTTGGGAGATTTATGGAATTGTTTTCCTTGGAGATATAAATGTCTTTCGAGAGGGCTCATTAAGCTCAGATTCTTGGTCTTTTTCACAAAATCAGCATAGCTCTTTCGTGCTAGGATGTCTTTGTAAACATTCTCATTCTTTCTGTGCAATGTAACAAACTGCGGTCTCTTTGCGTTGGCAGGAGCTTTTCTATCTTTGACTCGATAGAATGAGAATTTTTCAATCATTTTCTTTTCTTCAATAAAATTAGCCCTCTTGACAAGATCAGTTCTCTGTCTTTGAGACCATAAATCTACAATACCCATGGTTCCCAAAGTCTCCTTTGCTCGCTTTGTTTCATTGAAAAATACAGGAATTTCGCGATTTTCTTCTCTTTCTACTGAAGTGAATGCGAAATTTCCAAAAGTATCCAGTCTTTCAACAAGACCATCATCAAAATTTTTCTTGATAAACTTTGAGTACGTGGACTTGACCCTTTCATGGAATTTTTCAGGGTCATCTTTTTCATGCTCTGTTGCTGAATATTTGTTGTTTATTCTCTTTTTGTTTTGCTCATATCTCTGTAAAACGTGCTCAGAGACCTTTTCAGAATATTCAGTCCATTGGCCCTTTGACAACGATCTCTCCTTTTTCGGTTTGAAAGATCTAGTTCCGCTATAGCTTTTACTCATTGGCGATTTATCATCATCTAGACATATTTTAGGCAAAGTTGCCAAGGGAAATTATACCAATTTTGGTTGAGACGGCAGAATCCATATGATGCAACTCAATAGAAAAGGCTGTTGAAGCCTCTTGTTGCCAAGTAGGAGGCTGAGTGTTTACAGAGAGATTGACTTTTTTGCGTGCAGCCTTATTTACAGGCGAAGACTCTCTTGTGAATATTGGCTTGATATGGAAATGTGACGTTGTTGATTTTTGAAGGGATGGAATCTTTTCGAAAGATCCTGAGACGCTATTTGAAAGATTGTTACGATAGACTTGTGCATTGTAGAGTCTTTTTTCACGAAGGGTTGGTTTGTCAGCGGTTTTGGATGTCAAGGAAAGCTGATTGTCCACTGATTTCTTGGAAGGACTTGATGGTCTACTGATATTGAACTTGGATTTTGAGAGAGGAATGGGTTTGATAAGTTCAGGTTCTGCGCTGTTGGGGACCTTCACTTTTAAATGGAGAGATTTTGTTGATGTTGGCTTATTAGCCGTTCCTTGAGAATTACTTGATTCAACATAGGTGATAAGAGCTTTCAAGTCCATGATAGGTCGCGCCTTTTTCTCATTTGAGGCTTTGTTGAAGAGAGATTTTTGATGATCACATGAAGAAGAAAAAATGTGAAATGGCATGACTTCTGGAGTACTGACATCCATTTTAAATGTATGATTTGTACTAAAAAATAATAATAAGCTTATACTGACTTGCCGAAGAATTAAACCGCAAAGTTTTATTTGGTGAAATTTTAATCAAGTCCAAAATACCTCTTAGAGAGAGATGATGAGGTAATGAGAAATTTCAAAGAGAACACCTGGCTAGTGATGTGAAAAACGTATGATTTAGAGGATAGTTTAAATTAATCATCATCGGAATCAATAAATTCGCTCTAAAATTAAAAAAATCGCAAGCCTCATTTTAAACTTTTTGGTTTAATTTAAATAAAAAAGAGACCCATGAGATTAATTTCTAGCTTTTGCAAGATCATTTTTGATTCATATAAAATATGGAAAAGTAGTATGTTAATGTTATGGAATCATATTTCGATATTTTTTTATAAAAATCTACGGAGGATGAATGAATGACAATCAATAATTGGAAATATAAAAGAAAATATACAAAAATGTTAATTCTCTTTCAAAATCTAATTCTTTTAATTGTTGAGGAGAATCATTTGGATTTTTGGATATTCAGATCCGTAATATTCTTGTTTCAGTTTTTGATAGATTTCGTATCTTTTATGAGCATAATGCAAATAATCAAATTGGATATCTGGATTTTTGCTCATGACCACACTCCATAAGACCCAGTAATAGTGAGACAACATTGCGCAAACTCTCACTTCTTCAAATAGCCGTTCAATTTCCAAGTTGAATTCATCAAGGTTGTAGTTATCTTTGATGACTTGCTTGAAATAGTCATCATCATTTAGAGCAAGGATTTCGTCATATTGCTTCTCGCTGAACTTAAAAAAGAAGAGGTAATATTTTACAAAATCAATTAAGTCATAATCGCTGGGATACTTGGTGGTATCTATAGTATAGTATGGATAGTTGGGGTTATTGTAATCAATGATTGACTCGTTAAAAAAGTTGGCAATGTCATAGCCTCTATAATTATAGCTGCTATACTCATAATCTATAAGGACTATTTTTTGAGTTTTGTCTAATACAAGAATGTTTTGGGAGTGTAAATCATTATGCGAAAATACGACACTGTCCTCTGAGCTAGGAACAACTTCCTTCAGGAAAGTGATTTCGTCGTCGCTTGTCAAAGAAAGGATCTCATAGAGCCATTTTTGTTCGATAGTCGAAAAGATGTCTTTCTTGGCTTTTTCTTCGACAACCTTCATTAATCCTTTTTCTTCCAACATTTTGAGGAACATGGGCACTTTGTCCAGCTCTGATAAGTCAACCTTGTGCAAATTAGCCAAAGATTTGGCGACACCCCTTCTTATGATTTTATTATTCACTTCACTGGGCTTCAAAACTCTTGATTCATAAAATTCTTCAATTCTTGTGTTTTGGTCTCCTCCGTAATAAGAAGGGCCCAGGCCTTTCTTGGCGAGCTCAGTAAAGATATATTGCTCCCTTTCGCGATCGACAACGTCTTCATGTTCTCCAAATCTGCGGTAAATTACAGATCTCGGCTGTGCAAGCTGATCGAGGGCGGTGACTTTCCAAATAACGTTGGAAAGACCTGCGAGTCTTTCGAATTGGATGTTATCTGGAGAGACTTTCTCCCAAGATTTGAGAAAAGACTTGATGAACTTGATGTCCGTGTTAAAAGAGCTAAACATTTCTTCTTTTTCGTATTGCGTAAAGATATTTTGTTTATAGAGAATAATTATTTTTGTAAGAAAAAGGTGTCGCAAGATAATACGTACTATGAAGTTTTAAAATTAATTCTAATTAAATCTGTCATGAATTGAGTATTTCTCTGAGGCTTGGATTGGAAAAACTTAAATCAGGCTCTGAGGGAAAGAGACTTGAAATTCCCAAAAATCATATTTTTCTGGAATTGGTTTAGCAAGAAAACAGGAACAAACTCAATTATGAAGAAATACTACGTAAATACTCGTAACCTAAATTATAAACTAAAGTTGTAAATTTGTATTACGTGTCAATTCTGACTTTCCTCTTTTATGGATTTTCCCTCCAATTTGTTTTTGGAGCTCATAAATATGATAGAAAGAGGGTTGTGTGTACGTCAAAAGTATGACTCTCTTCAAAGTTTTGCCATTTTTCGAGTTTGGAAAACTTTCATGCAGATATTTTGTTCGATTTGAAATAATTAAACTACATACCGTAGTTTCAAAGCTCAAAAGAAGGAAATCTTTCGAGATTATTTAAGCAAGAGAACAAAGGATAGGTCAGAAATGAAATAAAGTGTGTTTTTATCGAGAAAGACTAATTCCTTTTCAAATAAAG
>Ga0182738_1005825_pt1 | contig 13002 bp, 27 predicted proteins | sample eDN5th30CBELigMG_FD_128876 | JGI IMG/M metagenome (GOLD analysis project Ga0182738, IMG submission 128876) | Enriched Miracle-Growth compost microbial communities from Emeryville, California, USA - eDNA 5th pass 30_C BE-Lig MG (version 2)... ...
GAAGAGCCGAGGAGCCCTCGACGCTCAGATGAGGGACGGCCTGGTCCCATGAAGCAAAAAGGCCAACCCCGAAGAGTTGGCCTAAGTGCTTGATTCTACTGGTGCCCCCCCCGTGAGTCGAACTATTAAGAGTTTATGCGGGTCTTCAGTGATCAGTGCGTGTTTTTTGCGTAGTGCGGCCGTCAATTGGTTGACGCTGCATTTCGATCCATTCCACAACCTCGGGCTTATCGAACATCACGCGGCCCGAGATTCGGAACGGACGGGGGAAGTCCGGGCGCTTCAGCAGTCTACCGCGTACATGCTCTGGGTGCATGCCGCCGAGCATGCGAGCGACCTCTTTCAAGTCAATCAGGTTTCGTTCGGCCATTGGTTTCTCCCAGAGACAGCGGCATGATAGGCTAGCGCAGTATTTTTTAGTTCTTCCCAAGAGACTGGAGCGGCGACATATCCGGCCACTCGGACGAGGTTCAGCTTCGGACGGTAGGTGTGGATGAAGATCGACTCGACCATGTTGAGAGCAGACTGCTCGCATTCAACGAATGTAAATTTGTCGAATTTCTTGTCATTGTGTTGAGCTATGCGGCTGTGTATGTTGGTTGACTGCCCCACATATACGATCTCATCGCCGTCGATCAAGAAATAAACACCGCACAGTCTTTCCATTATTCGAGCGCGGCCGATCACTGCTGCATGGTTCAAGCAGTCGGCGCCAGCGTCTCCCGCAAACAGCCTAGTTATGCGGTTGATAGCATCATCCAATGGATCTGCGCGCATTCCGTCCGCCGTATCTCCGTTATCGCACAGCGTTCTCTGGCTTGCCTCCAAAGCCGCCCTCAGAACGAGGGGCGATCCGTCCGGGCGCTCCTTGAATGGAATGCCGATCTTTAAGAGGGCTTCTCGCTGGGCGGACTTCCGCTGGCGCCCGGTGACCTCTGCGATTTCCTCTTGTGTCAAGGTCAACATTATCGTTCTCCATAAAATCAGCCCCACTCGAGGGCTTGAACCAGTGCATGGATGAGCCCTTAGAGCGGCGTTGGCGCATCCAAAGGTTGTTGTGCAGCTGACCCCAGACAGGTGCGGGGGATTTGGTAACGTTTAAACATCGTTTTGTTGCAATCATTCAATAAAATGCGGACGTGCGAATTTTGGTAGAACAACAATGAAATTTTGGTCGCTTGTAATCGGAATGACTCTCTTGGCGGGGTGCTCCGTACATACACCATCTGGCTCCGTAACGGTTGACCCAAGCTGGGGCTATCATGGCGGGTATCATGGCGATGGGTATTTCTGCCCTCCGGGGCAAGCAAAAAAAGGGAATTGCTAGTGCCCTTGCCTAGATCGGGCAGGGTAGTTCCTGGGGTATTGGTAAAAGTCATGGTTGTCTTGCTAGCTTGGGGGGCGCCATGCTGTGTATTGGGGATTGCATTACCCGACGATTCATTTTTGATGGCAGGTATATTCCTGGTGGCTGCTGCCTTTGTCGTCCTATTTGTTTTTCTTGCCTCGCGTCCTCGCAAAGGGCCAGAGAAGGGCTTGCAGAGATAGTTTGCGCGGTTCCTCATGACTCCCCCTCAATGCGGCGGCGGGCATCAACAGGATTGGCGAAGCTGCCAGCCCGAGCCAGAACCCATCCAGGCACTCCTGTGGTGTTCACCCAGAGGCGCATGCAGTACCAGAAACAAAGCCGGTCAATCATGATGCATCTCCATGGCTGCATCGATGGCTTCGTCCAGATCGGTGCCGTTCAGGACTACGTTGTCAGGCGTCAGGCCGGCAAACACGCCTCCGTTCTTGATCGTTCCTACGTCCCGACTGCGCAGCCAGCGATACCTTGCAGCCTCCTCAGCATCCGCAGGCAGGACGCTCTGCATCGGCGCGAGTTGGACAGCTACGTGAGGGGCATTGTTCGGCCACGCCTGATCGGCCTTGGCCACCTCAGCAAGCGCGTCCTGCTCGCTCGCGCATAGCATCGCTATCCCGTCGCGGGCGATCATGTACCAGCGGGGCGGGATGTTATTGGTTGTCATTTCTCTTGCTCCTGTGAAAGGGCGGTGCGTGCTGCCTTAATCGCCGGATGAGTAGTTGCTGACGGCAGGGCATTGAGCAGGCCTTGCAGCGCCTCCCTCATCCTCTGCGCATCCTCCCACCGCACAAACCGGCCATCTGCGCACTCGATGATTTCGGGCATGCCGATGCCGTGGCGGTAGTTGCGGGATAGGTCGTAGCGTTTCATATCGTCCCGCCAAAGTAGAGGGCCAAGATAATCAGCGGTGATGTGGCAATAAGGGCGACTGGGATTAATGCCCAGCGTAGTAGGCGGCGGGGTAGGCGCACAAATCTCTCCCAGCGCCTTATTAGGGCGCCGGGCCTCATGGTGGTGGGGAAGGGGGTTAGAAGAACGGCGGCAGATCATCGTCCATATCCGCAAGATTCGCAGCTGGCGCTTGCTGTGCCGGTCGCTGCTGCGGGGTAGATCGCTGTGGGGGTTGACGCTGATCATCTTGTTTGCCGCCCAGCATCTGCATTTTGTCGAGAATGATTTCCGTTGAATACCGGTCCTGCCCAGTTTCCTTATCTTGATATTTTCGCGTCTTGAGCTTGCCCTGCACCCATACGGATGACCCTTGTTTGAGCCATTCGCCGCAGATTTCAGCCAGCTTGCGATAGGCCACGCAGCGCACCCATTCCGTTGCCTCCTTGCGTTCGCCGCTGTTTTTGTCGACCCACGACTCATTGACGGCCAGCGAGAAGTTGCAGATCGCATCACCTTGGGGTGAGTAACGAACCTCCGGCGCACGGCCCAGGTTCCCGATGAATTCACATTGATTTAGCGATGCCATTTATGCAGCCTCCCGTTTCAGGTTATCGACATGGGATTGGACGCGGCGAGCAAATTCCCACAGCTTCGTTTCCATGCCTTCTATTAAGTCGTCGTCTCGCTCGATGCGCTTAACGAAAAGCTGTTTGCCAACGGGCTCTAGCTGTGGCGCGTACATGATGAAGTCGCACCATTTGCGCCCGGTAATCCACAAGCCGCCTTGAATTTGATGCTCGTATTCGGAGATGTCGCCGGTCTCCCACATCTCAACGAGTTTGCGGGCCGAGTTCGGGCACTTGATTTCTATAAGTCCGTCATCATCCACAAAGCCGTCAGTGGAGTACCCGAAGATGCGATCATCAGTTAGGACAATGCCGGATTCTTCGGCTAGATTTCCCGTTCTGGCCTCGTAGGCTATGCGAGCCAATGGTTCAAGTTCTGTGCCACGCCGCATCTCCCAGGTGACGTAAGTGTCTTCGGTGGTCTCGCCGTAGATCCGCTCAATAGCTACCTTGTACGCATAATCCTTGCTGACCTGGCTTGGCGCGCCGCCCTTGAGAGTGGACACCGCATCGGCAAATTTACTTGCGGTTATGACGCCCGCCCGGGCGGCGAACCATTCAGGCGTTCCCTGTTCGCAGTTAACGAAAATCATGCTTCCTCCGTTTCAGGTTCAGTTGCTGCCTTTAGGCGTTTCAAATGGGCTAGGTAGGCATCCTTCAGGGCTTGATGGTCTTTAGGCTGGTTGGCGAGCATGCCGTTTTTATTGGCCCAATACGCCTTCATTTCCTCGACCGTTTTGGCAGCGCGCAGGCCTTCTATGATCGGCGTCGGGTCAACGTAATCAGCCTGCGTGGCCTCGGTTTGAGCCTGAGCGAGCCCTTCGCCGCCATCGGTATTCAAGTGGTGGATGGCTTTATCCAATCGATCGGTCTTGGGCCAGTATTTGTATGCGCGCTTGACGACCGTCTTTTTGGCCATTTCACCGTAATCGGTTTTCCAGGGAGAGGACTTGCCGGATTTGACCGACTGAGACCGATTCATGATGGAATCGACTTCATCCCTGCTCATGCAGTCTGTCAGGTAATCGCCGTCAGGCGTTTTCACCACAACATAAACGCCAACGATGCCGCCCCGATCCTTGGAGAACGGGTTGTATTGATGGGTTGGCGGTTTATCGAAGCCGTTCAGTGCGAATGCGTCATGCTCGTACACAAGTTCGGCTTGAGCCCATAAGATCGATCCGGTGGACATAGCCAAGTCCATCAGGCCCATGTAGCTGATGTCCAGGCATATCTTGCCGTCGCGCGGAACGAGGTAGGCTTGCCGCTTGGCGGGGTTCAGGCTAATTCCAATGGCCGCTATATTGGTCACGGCATTGATCACAGACTGTTTGTTTTTAACTGCCATGCCCATGGCATAGTCGTTCGCGGTGAGTGTCTGGATTGCAAAGCCGGCCTCGCGCTCAAAATTCAGAGAGCGGTCCACCAGGACGGAAGAGAATGCATCCTCAGCGCCATATACATAGTTGCTGATGGTGTCTATTGCTGTTGTCATATCCTTATCCTTTAAAACCCCGCCGAATCCAGCGTCTGCACCAGCACATATGCGCCGACCACAAACACTGCCATCAGCGGCGGCGCGTACCACGGAATGTTGTCTCCTGGCTCGCCTGAGTGCTGAGTGAGGCGCATCCAGAGTTTGTGTAGTGTTTTCATGCCGCCTCCTGCATCATTTGCCAATGCGCCAGCACGTGTACTGTCGGCCAGCAATAAGCGTCGATAAGCTCGCTTGCCTCTTGCGTTGTGGATGCTGCAAGTAGGAGCGCGGCCTGCGCATACGGCAGGTCGTCGTGGTAGCCCGGTATGATGATCGGCAACACCTCTTCCTCGATGTCTTCAACGGTGCCGAGAAATATGTCGCGGGCCGTGACTGTCCGAAAACCGTAGGGTGTTTGCACTGCGGTTTCGGGCAGATCGCCCTTGAGTACAGCGACAACGCACGTGCGCACTTTCTGCAGCGTGTCGCGCTCGATTTCGTGCAGGCGGGCGTAGTATTGGGTTTCCTGGACCGCGCTCCACCCATCAGGCGGATCGACACGCGCAGGGTCGTCCTGGCCCGCATAGGGCCTGCTGGTTGCATACATGGTTTTCTCCCTGAGTTGGGAATAGATAGAGGGCCGCAACCCTCACGTACTAGATGATTGAAAATGCTGCGAGATGCAGCGTTTGAGCGGCCCTCTGGTCAAGGCGCCTCTGACCCCTCAGTACACCCTTTACGCTCCGCCAAGAGCAAAGGGTTAGGCACCTTGACCACAAGGCCCCGGATTCACCCGCGAGGGCCAGGCTCCGGGTGGCCTGTAGTTGGGTGCCAGACGGGACACCGCCGTACTGCGTAGCCGCTTTAGCTGGCTAGGCCGGAGGAATCAGGATTTCCAGGTGAGCGCCTTGACCGCCCACATTTGAGCGGTTTGCGTCTCGGTAATCGCCACGCTGCAAAGCCGCTTCACTTCGGGGTCTTCGCTGTGCTGGCGTAATTCGTGCAGGATATCGATCTGTTCGGCAAAGCCGCGCTTGACCATATCAACGTCTGACAGGTTGCTGGGGTTGAAGGATAGGCCGACTGCTTTCTGGCCGAAGGTTTGTTCACTCATGGTTTCTCCGTTGGTGGTGGGATAAGGGCGGGATTCGCATCCAGTGCGTGTATGTCCAGGTATCGAGCGTTTCGTGCAGGAGAAACCCGAAAACGACTTCAGGCTCATTGCCGGCGTGTAGCGCGAGAACAAGCGTGTCGTCATCTGGCGGCATTTCGTCCTTAACGCTTATCCACTGCTGCGCCTCCGCCACCCTTGCATCAGCGTAGGCTTCGGCTTGGGTGGTGGTGATGAACTCAGCCCCATCCGCTGGCTTGGCTAGCATGCCAGCAGAAGTCCAGCAGATCCCATAGTTTTGCTTGTATACGGCCACCGGCTCTGGCATCGGCACATTACTCATTCTTTAGCCTCCATGGCGGCGTCGTGACGGCTCTTTGCATCCGCGTAGTGTTCGCGACAGCAGAAGCCTTGGCCCATCCAGAGGATGTTCGACGGGCGACCGCAAAAGCAGGTAGGGAATGGGTCTGCCCGATTCGCGTCCATCCATGCTTGGGCATCCTTGCCGTATGGTGCATCCTCGTCGGGAATGTAGCCTGGGCCGACAAGGGTGTTCTGAATCCACATCATGGATTTCTCTGCGCCCTCACCGTGCTGCCATTCGATCCATGCGGCCTGCATGACAACTGTCATGTCGTGGACGATATTGCTAAGGTCTTTTGCAAGCCTTTTTGCTTGCTCCGCATCCTTCTTCCACTGCTGTACCTGCGCAGATTGCAGGGCGGTTCTTGCGCAGGCAGCGCCGTATGCTCGAATGGTCGCTTGCGTATGCTCCGGCAGACTTGCCGGTGTCCCGACAAGCTCGGGCAGTATGGTTTCAGTGGTCATGGTTGGACTCCAGGGCTGCCGCCAAGCGCTCCCAATGGAATCGCACTTCGGGATGGGTATGCTCACTTGAGTCTTTCAGTAGCTCCCGAGCCTGCTCTCCCAGCCAAGGCTCAATGTCCCGTAGGAACTCGGCCACGCGGCCCGGCAGGTCGTACTGCGGATACAGGGCGTCAGCGCCATTGGTCAGCATGAAGGGGCCATTAAGGCTGCGCGTCCTTCGCAGCACGTCGATGTCGGCGCAGCTTGCCTGAAAGCCTGTGGCGCCCAGCTTCGACGCGACGTGGTTAAACGCCGCCGTCGCCGCCATGCTCATGGCGTAAACGCAGGTTCCGTAGTCGTGCTCTCGGCCCACTAGCGCGGCGATGTAGGCCGACAGGTCTTCGGGTGATTTCAGCGTCGGCACCTCGGCTTCGCGCATACCAGCTTCGTCCTGCGGGATGCTGTGGACGCCATCCGTCCCAGGAAGCGCCCGGCCTCCGTTGTTCTGTTCCATCTTGTCCTCCCTATTATTAGGTCATGCGTAAACCCTGGCTCGCAGGGCTTGCGGATGGGTTATTCTTGGGCTTTGTGTTTTCGCTCCAAGATCACTATGGCGCTGACTATTGAGCAATGGATGCTCGTTATTGCCACGATTACGATGCTGATCGGGCTTGCCCAGTTGCTGATTGCATTCAAAACACTCAGAACTACAAGAAGGGCCGATAAAAGAAGCTGGAATATATTTAGAGCCATCCTGGAGCCTCGTCGAGTTCACTTCTTCATATATCTAATTCTCGGCCTCTACACCGCTTTTAGATTTCGCCAAGTGGCCGGCGACCCTCCGAGCAAAGAAGAGGTTCTTGTTCTCGCCATGGGCCTGTCTATCTCCGCTTGCGGGATGGCAATATTCGGACTAGCGAGAATGCTCGTTAATTTGAAATTACAGATGCTTAAATTAGAAGAAGACGCGCAAGCAACAGATTCCTCTGATAGCAAGTGATCAAGGCTTGCTCTCGCTTCAGTAAGCACCCACCATGGATGCTTGCCAAAGCGGCCTCCGAAAAGGCCCTTGGATTTGCTGGCGGACAACTCCCGGCAATGCCGGCTTCCGCTCTCGGGTTCCGTAAGTGTTGCGGTACGGTTTCCTGACCGTCCCCTACCAACTGCTTCAGGGGAGCGCCGGACCCCACGCCTGTTAAAGGCCTCACGCCAATCGCGGGAATGTATCTATCCGGTTTTTTCTGTCGTCTATTTGCCAGGGCATACACAGCGTCATTCCCCCCGTTCACCGGGCGCACCTACACCTCACGGCAGTGCGCAGCGTCGTTCGTGTGCCGTTATTCGCCAGCCGAAGCTGGTGTGGTCCACACTGCAAGTTGTTAAAGAACATTCACCTCCCCCTGTGCTGGCCTTTGGCGCTAAGCGGCGGGTGGGGCGTTGATGTAATAGTGCCACTAGTTAAATGGACTGTCAATAGTGCCGCTAGTTATTATTTTGTAACAGGCAAAATAAAACCCGCCGTAGCGGGTATCTCGGAGTGCGCCGGATCAACCTGAGCGACTTCGGCTTTCTTGTTCTTCTTCGAGGGTCAACAGAGCATCAATTTGGTATGCAAGATCTTGAATCTCGCCTAGAAACTGACGGAGCAGGGCGCGCCTGGTTTTAGGTGTATAGGTGGGCTGCTCGCGAACGAGCCGTACAATTTTGCGGAGATCAGGTGGTTCCTCGTTTTTCTGTGCTGTCATAGTCTGCCTTTTTATGTCGTATGTGCGCCTCCTGGGGCAGCGGTATCGAGTTGCATCCCTATATTGCACTGTGTATTTATACAGTACAAGAGATAACTCTGTGGATAACCTGTGGATAGATTGCGCAGCGGCAAGCAGGGCGGGGAGGGGGGATTTTGTTCAGGAAAACCCCAGCCAGAACGAGCGGACAAAAGAAAACCGCCCTGAGGCGGTGGATTTGGGGGGTGGCCGCTTGAGGGGAAGCGGCTAATTGATCTACGCCACGCGCCGGCGTTTGCGGGCCGGAATTAAGGCAGAGCTAGAGGGGGCAGCAAGGGCTGGATGTCTATCAAGGTAGGCCAAGCTGTTAGGGTCTTTGCTTTTGAAGTACTTAACGCCATTCACTGGAAGCCATATCTCCCTGAACCATGTACGAAATTCCGCAAGAAGCGAATCGGGGTACAGTTTGGCGTCAACGATACGGCCATCATCAATGTATTCATGTTGATAAGTTGGCAGGGCGTCGGTATCAACGCCCTTAGCCTCGCGCAACCATTTGCAAAAGGCTTTACCTACAGAAATATCAGGCACCCAGTTGGGCGGAATAATGAAGCCGACGTTGTGCATTGGGCCGAAGAGGTTCAAGGCCGTCTCCTGAAGAACGGAGAAATAGCCTGGCCGGACTTTAGGGTCGTTGGCGATGTACCTAGCTAGATGGGAAGGCAGTGCAGCGGGCGCTTGGGGCGCACCTTTGCCGGATAGCCAGTCGTGCACCCAATCCGCAACCTGAACGGCAAACTCAGCGGATAGCCACTGCCCTAGATTGATCGCTGCTTTGGGGTGAATCCATGTGCTTGCCACCCCATTGCTGTCTCTAACTTGTTGAATTAAAACCAAAACCGGAATTCCGGTTTTGGTGGATAGGACAGCAAAAAAATCCTTCGTCCTTTGCGTTTCTCGATAGTCATTCCATCGGCGGCCGGCGGCCTTGCATAGCTCGGTTGCATTGATGTACCCATCCGAGGCGCGTTGTTGCACAATGCCCCGATCGGTTTGGTGGGCGATGAGGTGAAACGAGGTTTGGTGCTGTGGGCGCATGATGCGTTCCTTCACAAAGTCAAGTTGACGCTAGCACCAAAAAAATGGACAATTCATTTATTCCTTTGTCGTATTTCTGGTGCTAACAGAAGTAGACAACCAAAGCCACCGGCTCCCTCAAGCTGTGTGGCTTTTTCTTTGCCTGATGGCTATTTTAATCGGCCTTCGTCCATAAAACCACAAGAAGTTACTTCTTGTGGAAAACCCGACTATGCAGCTATAGCTCATTGGCATGAAAAGCTATTTTTTGTGTCGGACTGTGGATAACAGTTATTTTCTGTGAATTTATACAGCACAACATATAGTATTCATGCTTGGGTTATGGCGTCTGTCTAGGTAAAGCGCAAAACCTATACGAAGCATCATATTGAGCGCGTATCATTACTCAATCCCAAGGAGCCACCATGAGCGACACACACCCAATCATCGGGCTATTCCAGGCCCACGCCGAGGTTTTGAACGCTTCAGGCCAGTCGGCAACTCTGGATGACGCCATCGTGGGTCTGGCGACTTGGCTAGATGGCGCTCAGGATCGACTCACGGAGGATGACGTGGTGATGCTGGCCGACATCGGAGAGATCCTGTACAGGGATGGGCTACAGCGCAGGGCAGGGGGATCGGATTCCTAACGTTAGGAATGGCCGTAAAAAAGCCCTCCGTGGGGGAGGGCTGGGTATAGAAAATCCTACTCAGAACGAGCGCCCCACCATATACGGTAATATGTCGTGCTAAATAGTTACGTACAGGGGAAGGGGATGAGGAAGACTGCTATTGTTGCGACGTTGGTGGTTTTAGCGGGCTGCGCGGGTAGGGCGGCCAATCCGGTGATGGTCCAGCAGTATGGGGACAACGCCAAAAGCTGTATGGCACTGGAGCACGACATGAGCTTCATAGAGTCTGAGGTTCAGCGCTTAGTGCCGGCCACCGAGAAAACGGGCAAGAACGTCGCCCTAGGCGTGACTGGTGCCTTTTTCCTCGTCCCACTGTTCTTCATGGACTTCAGCCAGGCGGAACAGATAGAAGTGAATGCTTACCGGCAGCGCTACAATCACTTAGCCATATTGGCAATGGAGAAGGGGTGCGAGACGCAGCGCCAGCCAATTCCGGACCAGGCGCCGGCCAAGATCATTCCCCCTGAGAATCAGGTGAACGCCACGTCCACCTATTGAGAAACAGCTCACAACGAGCAGGCAAAAGAAAACCCGCCGGAGCGGGTTGGGCAAAGCAAAAGCCCTCTCTCTATGTGAGGGCCGGAATTTGCGCGTTACGGATGAGTGGGACGCGGGCCAAACGAAACGGTGCCGATTGGCTCGAGCTTGTAGCGTTCAGGTTGTACTGCACCCGATTTCACCAACATATCAAATTGCGACATTACGTCTTCGAGGGAGGTTTCTTGCTCTTTCGTTAGTCTGCTCAGCTCTCGGTCTATAGCTTCGTTGAACTGTTCTACGATTCTCATGAGACCACCTTATCTGAATGATGAATAAAGCACGGGGTTCTTTGCTGCGTCACAAACTCAGTTAGAAGATCACCGTAGGAGCGCAAACAAAACCGGAGAGTCGCATCCCCGGAGTAGTCTTCGACTTCCAATCGTAGCATGTTTCTGACTTTTTGAATTCCAATCATTCGTCCGTGCGAATGCCATTTCTTGTTGTCGCTTAAGTCTGTTGCGATTTGCTCGGCCCTTTGTTGCTTTTCATCATCCGTCACCAAAGCGCCTGGATTAGTCGTTCGATGCTTCACCCAATCTTTAAACTTATATTTAACTAGCCATTCCTTCAGAAGGCTTACGGATAAATTTCGAGCCTGTTCGTATCTACGAAGGTTAGCCAAGTCAAGGCGCTGAAGCATTATCAACTCCGCCTGAGTGAGGGTGCCGACTCTAGACTTTTCGATAAATTCTTCAACCTTGTCGATGTAGCCCAACGCCGGCACCATCTCCTCGGGCCCAAGGCTGAGCTGCGGGTCGATCGGGCCGAGAGAGGACGTGTAATCCATGTAGATTTTATCGCCTGACATGCAAAATATGGTGCCGGCGGACATGGCGGCCCCGGGAACAGCGAAAAAGACTTCATCGAAGTTGGCGCGAGTGACTTCCACCATTTTTTCGACTGCCTCGACTACCCCTCCGGGGGTGTTCAGTACAATTATTAGTCGCTGCGGGTGTTCTTTGTCCTTCCGGTCCTCGCCATAGGCAACCTCTTCAATCGCGGCAATGTATTGCCTAAGGAAAGCGGGGTGAATCGAACCGACATACGCGAGGACGGTCGCGCCGAACACCTTCTCAATCTCTTTGCAATAGTGACTTAATGCCAAGCCAATATGATTGGTCACGGTGGCCATATAGTCTCCCCCCTTACTTAGTTAAATTACTTCCCCCATCACGCCACACCAACCAGGCCAGCAGGCCCAGGCAGGTGCCTGCCGCCAGGTACGGCTTGAGCGCAGTGTGTCGCTCAATGACAATGCACCTCTCCCTTTTTCTTATCCATATGGCAGCACTTGCCCGGCGGCGAGCTTTTGCGGCAGCCGCCTCCGTGTGCGTAAGCATAAAGAGGGTAGGCCGCTACGCTAAATAAAATGGTCGCGATAAGTAAACGGGCAGTTTTCATGTTTTTGTCTCATTTTTTTGAGAACGAAGGGCGCTGACGCCCTCCATCTCGCTAAGGTCTAGGTGGTGTGACACACAGGGCAGCACCAATAACAACCGTTGATGCGAGTGTTTCGGTACGTATTCTTTGCAAGGTTTACAGCGCTATGACAGTCTGAGTGCCAGCCAAGGGCGATCTGATTGCTCTGATCTGGCATATACGAACAACCGGTGGTTGTGTTGTGTACCTCGTAATCGCCGTTCGGTTGTTGGTTCTTATTTAGAATGAAATTCGGCATAGCCCCTCTCCTCTAGTAGGTTGGTACAGCTCCTTGCATGCGGTGTGCTTACATAAACACATCACCCCAAACTCTTGTTACCTCGCGGGTAAAAAATCCCTCTTCACCAAAAAATCAAGCCGTGTTCTTCTTCGCCGGAGGGGATGATGCTCGTTTAGGCGTCATCGGGGCCAGCACATCCAAGCCTACGCCCAAGGCGGCGTCCATGAAAGCCGCCTCTAAAAGCAGGAAATTCTTGTGGTCCAGAGCGCATATCTTGTCTTGACTTAGCCGTTTGAACGGCCACGGCTGATAACTCGGCGTAGCCGCTATATCTTGCTCAGCGCCGGCCAGCGCATCAATCTCATCAGCAAGGCGAGGGCTGAAATCCCTAACTTTTACCCCAAGAGCCGCAGCAAATTTAGACGCTGCGGAGGCGTTCAATGGGCTTCTGGCATTAAGGTATTGCCAAAGATTCCCCTGAGATCCGAGTCCATATTCAGCCGCAAATGCCGCTTGAGACAGCCCATCGGTTTTTGCATCGTACAGGCGCTTAAGGGCCGCCGCTTCCTCTTTGTGAATCGGCTCGATCTTCGCTTTTCTTGGCTCTGTGCGTGGCATAGGAAGCATATTAGCTGCGCTAGTAATATCTGCAACGAGTGCCACTATTGACTGCCGTTGTAACTAGTGGCACTATTTGTATTTATGAAGCCCATATATCAAATTCGCTCCAGGTTAGGACTCAGCCAAGCCGCGCTGGCGCGCGGTATCGGCGTCACTCAAGGAAACGTGTCCCACTACGAAAAGGGGCAAACGGTGCCTCCTGATGTGGCGGCCCGGCTGATCGAGTTCGCAAGCACGCTTGGGGTCTCTTTGACCTTTGATGACGTGTACCGCCCCACCAAAGAGGCCAGCCATGCATGAATCAACCCTCACCCCACATGCTGACACCGGCCCAGCCATCAAAGCACTGGCCGGGGTCAGAGATCGGCTACTTAAACAGTTTCCCGAAGCTGGCACTGATCTTGTCCATA
>Ga0182738_1005826_pt1 | contig 13000 bp, 12 predicted proteins | sample eDN5th30CBELigMG_FD_128876 | JGI IMG/M metagenome (GOLD analysis project Ga0182738, IMG submission 128876) | Enriched Miracle-Growth compost microbial communities from Emeryville, California, USA - eDNA 5th pass 30_C BE-Lig MG (version 2)... ...
CGGCACGACTGGCGACGGCCCCGCTGTTGTTGCTGTTGAACCCCGACACCGTGCCCCTTCCCGGGAGCATCGACGCCATCGTCTCGTTCGCCCGCGACCATCCCGGCCACGGCCTCTACGGCGGTCGCACCATCGGCCCCGACGGGACGCTCGATCCGCGCTCGTGCTGGGGCCAGCAGAGCATCTGGAGTCTGTTGTGTTTCGCCACGATGGTCGACGCGGCGCGCCGCGGCTCCCGCGTCTTCGACCCGGAATCACTGGGGACCTGGCCACGTGACACCGTCCGCGAGGTCGGCATGGTCACCGGCTGCTTCCTGCTCGTCGAACGCCCCGCGTGGCAGAGACTCCGCGGCTTCGACGAACGCTTCTTCATGTACGGCGAGGACGCGGACCTCTCGTTGCGCGCCAGAAGGGCCGGCTACCGGCCGATCATCACGCCCGACGCGGAGGTGATCCACCTCGGCGCCGGTTCGCCGATCCGGTCCGACCACAAGACGCTGCTCCTGCTCACGGCGCGGGCGACGATCCTGCGCCGCCGCTGGGGTCCACTCCGGGCCCGCATCGGCGTGGGCTGCCTATTGACCGGCGTCGCGCTCAGGGCCGCCGCGGTCCGCGTCGGCTCGATCCGACGACCCGCACAGCGGGTCTGGCCGGTGGCCTGGCGGCAACGACGGCGCTGGGCTGCCGGCTATCCACCCGCTCCGCTGGAGGTGACCCCATGACGACCGGTTCGACCTTCGAGACGAGGGCTCACACCGGGCCCGACGCCGGGACCGACGCCGGGCGCGCCGTCGGCGCGGTGCCCACGTCGGAACGTCCGCGGCGGCCGACGGCGATGACCTCGCTGCCTGACCCGCTCCGGCGCGCCGAGCTGGCACCGCACCTCGCGGAGCTGCACGGCGCGTTCTCCTCGGCCGAGCCGTTCCCGCACATCGTGGTGGACGACTTCGTCGCACCCGAGGTCGCCGCCCGGATCGCAGACGAGTTCCCGATCGCCGACGGTGCCGCCTGGCAGCGCTTCGCGACCACCCGGGAGCTGAAGCTCGCGTTGCGCGACACCGAACAGATGGGGCCTCTCACCCGGGCGGTGATCGCCGAACTGAACGGCCAGACCTTCATCGAGTTCCTCGAAGCCGTCACCGGGATCACCGGGATCGTCCCCGACCCGCATCTGGTTGGCGGGGGTCTGCACCAGATCGGCCGTGGCGGTCACCTGGGCGTCCACGCGGACTTCAACCGGCACGAACACCTCCGGCTCGACCGACGGCTGAACCTGCTGCTGTATCTGAACCGCGACTGGTCCGACGACTACGGCGGCCACCTCGAGCTGTGGGACCGCGACATGGTCGCGTGCCGGCACCGGATCGCACCGATCGCGGGGCGCATGGTGCTCTTCGCCACCACCGACGACGCCCTGCACGGCCACCCCGACCCGCTCGTGTGCCCTCCCGCTCGGGCCCGACGGTCGATCGCGTTGTACTACTACTCGAACGGCCGCCCGGACGCCGAGGTCACCGCGTCACACACCACGCTGTTCCACGCCCGCCCCGGCACTTCCCGGCGGCGGCGCCTGGCGGCGTGGACCGCCGATCGCGCGTTGCCCCCGCTGTTGACCGACGCCGTGCGACGGCGCGGTCACCGCTCGGCGAGCGACCGGTAGACGCCGAGGTAGGCCTCGCGCTGGTTGGCCCAGGCGAGTTCGGCCTCGACGCGGTGGCGACCGAGCGCACCCATCTGGCGGCGTCGCGGCGCATCGCCCAGCAGGGCGTCGAGTTCCTTGGCGAATACCCCGACCCGGTTCGGCGGCGCGTACACCGCGGCGCGACCGGCGGTCACCCGGGTCTCGACGAGATCGAATGCGACCACCGGGATCCCGAAGGCCATGTACTCCATGGTCTTGTTCATGGTGCTCAGATCGTTCAGCGGGTTCAGTGGATCCGGGCACAACCCGACGTCCGCCGTCGACAGGTAGGCGAAGACGATCTCGTCGGGCACCCGGCCGGTGAAGGTGACCCACTCGTCGAGGCCGGAATCGCTCGCCAACGCGCGGACCTCGTAGTAGCTGTCGCCCGCGCCGATGAACGCGAAGTGGCAGTCGGTCCGGCCGAGATCGTGCACGATGATGTCGACGGCCTCGACCGCGAGGTCCACGCCGTCCTGGGGACCCATCACCCCCAGATAGCAGCACAACAACTCGTGCCCTGCGCGCAGGTCGGGACGGGGGGCGCAGCGCCGCACGCGGTCGAGATCGGGCCCGGATCGCACCACCGTCACGTCGTCGGGATCACAGCCGCCGCGGGTGAGTGCCACCCGCCGGTACGACTCGTTCGTGGCGATGACGACGTTCGCGGTCCGAAAAGTCATCCGTTCCAGCCACAGCAGCCCGCGCAGCGCCAGGGCATCGGTGCCGCTACCGGTTCGGCTGCCCCGCTCGGTGTCGACCGCGGTGGCGCTGTCGGGACCGGCGTCACCGAAGCGTGACCGGAACAACTCGGGGCTGAGGTCGTGGTGGTCGAACACGAAGCGGCGGCCCGTCAGGCGCGCCGCAGCGCCGAGCACGAAGTACGTGTCGGGGGGATTGCACGCCTGCACCACGTCGATCCCGTGGCGCAGCGCGATCCACCCCGCCAGTGCCGCGGTGCGGCACCACGAGTAGGCGAACTCGACGACGAAGTCCTTCGTCGTCGACGTGGGTGGCGCGGGGTGGTAGCGGTGGATGCGCACCCCCTGGCGGACCTCGAAACGCGGTTCGTTCCGGTCGTTGGGACAGATCACGTCGACGGTGTGCCCGTCGGACACGAGCGCCAGGCACTCGAGCCACACGCGGCGGTCGAAGGGAACCGACAGGTTCTGGACGATGACGAGCACTCGCAGCTCGTCCTTGTTGCGACGTCGCCGAACCCGCGGATGAAGGAGCTGCGCCGATCGTCGCATCCGACCGGTGGGCCCCCCGACTCGCCGGATCCCGGGTGACCGGTCCGCGCAGGCCGCACGTGACACCGGGCGCGTGGAACCGCTGTGGTGACCACGCCGTCTCACCAGGCGACCCCTTCGTAGCCCGGCTCGCGTTCCAATTCCCCGGGGAGCTCACCACACAGGTCGATCATGGCCGGGGGGCGGACCTCGACCAGCGCACGGACCACGCCCGCGTCGGCCCGGGCGATCAAGGCGCAGTCCGCGCCTTTGAGTGCCGCGACGGGATCGTCGGTGAGCAACCGCTGCAGATGGGGCAGACGGGCTTCCATGAAGTCGCCGTTGCCGCCGAACATCCGGCGGGGGTTCACGTTCGCGTCGTAGATCTGCACGCCGATCCCCTTGCCGAGCAGCGACTCGACCAACTGCACATAGGGACTCTCGCGGAGGTCGTCGGTTCCGGCCTTGAAGCTCAGACCCAGCATCGCCACCCGCCGGGCGCCGAGGTCGATGACCCGGTCGAGCACGTTGTCGCGGCGGCGATCGTTGCTGACCGCGATATGGCTCAGCATCGGCAGGTCGAGGTCGTGCCGACGGGCCACCTCGGAAAGCGCGCGGAGGTCCTTGGTCAGACACGACCCGCCGTAGGCGAACCCCGGGCGCAGGTAGGCCGGCGAGATGTTCAACTTGTGGTCCTCGCAGAACAGTGCCATGACGTCGCGGCTGTCCGCGCCCGTCGCCCGGCACAACTCGCCGATCTCGTTTCCGAAGGTGACCTTGAGTGCGTGGAAGGCGTTGCAGCACAGCTTCAACGCTTCGGCCGTCTCGGGACGGACGACGTGCAAGGCTGCGTCGACGAACGAGAACAGTTCGCCGGCGATGGCGGCGGTGTGCTCGTCGGCAGCGCCGACGACCACCAGCGGCGGTTCGTAGAAGTCGCGTACGGCCGTGGTCTCGCGCAGGAATTCCGGGCAGGTCCCCACGTGCAGGTCGACGCCGAACGATCGGCCGCTGACCTCGGCGATCGCCGGTGCCACGTGATGACGCAGAGTGCCCGGAGGCACGGTACTCCGCAACAGGATCGTCGGATCGGAGCGGGGGTCGGCCCACAGCGGGTCGAGCGAGTGCACCGCCGCGTCGACCGCGCTCAGGTCGACCCGACCGCCCCGGTCACTCGGGGTGCCCACACACACCAGGATGACGTCGCACCCGAATGCGGCCCGTTCGTCGTCGGTGACGCACAGCGCCCCTCGGGCCAGCCCCCGTTCGATCAGCTCATCGCAACCCGGCTCCACCACCGGTGACCGACCGGCGCGGATCGCGTCGATCTTGTGCGGGTCCGGGTCGACGCCGACCACCCGGTGACCCCGGTCGGCCAGGCAGGCCGCGGTGACCGTTCCCACGTAGCCCAGCCCGAGGACGGCGACCTTCACGGCCGTTCCCTTTCCTGCGCGCCCGCAGACTCAGCGGGATCACGGCGATCGGGTGACTCCCGGTCCCGCCGCTCGTTCGGTCTCGGCGATGTCGTGCCCATGCCAGACAAGAGCGGGCAGCGGCGACGCTGATACCGCGATCCGGCAAAAGCTCCGGCTCAGCTCAGACGGTGATCCATTCGGTCTCTAGCAGCCACGGCTCGTCGTCGCTCATGATCAGACACAAACGGACCGGCCCGTGCGCCAGACCTTCGGCGACGATCCGCTGACCGTCGACGACCCCGTTGGTCGTCCGGTGCGGCGACTCGATCAACACCGCCGCCGGAACCGCCCGCTCAACCGTTGCGTCCAGGTCGACCAGATCCGAGCGGCGGCCGTGACCGGTCGACCACGCCGCGGTCAACGCGCACCGGTCCGATTCGAAGACCACCGTTCGCACCGGAGCGCCCGGAGATTCCGACGACGGGCTGCCGTGCACCTCATCGGCCGTCAGCCGGGCGATCTCGGTGTCGCTCCGGCGGAGTTCGAACGCCCGGGAGAGTTCTTCCAGCAGCCCGCGAGGCAAGGGATCGATCCGACCGAACGCCTCGCGGAGCTGCCGCGCATCGAGGGTGTCCCACTTCCCGGTGTCACGTCCCATGACCCGCCCCGCCATTCGGTCCGCTCATCGGATTGCACGTTACCGCGCGCGTCTCGGGGGCCGATCCAGTCGCCCGGCACCGGACACTCAACCCGCCTCGTCGAGGTCCTGTTCGGTGACGCCGCGTTCGACGAGCCGGGCTCGGAGGTTGTCGAGGATGCGAGCCCGGGTCGGGCCGATGCTGCCCACCGGCATCCCGGTGATGGCCGACAGTTGCTTGTACGACAACGGCGGGTCCGACATGAGCAGCGACAGCAGCGTGCGGGCCCGTTCGGGCAGCTCCGAATAGACCTGCCAGAGCGTGCGGTCGCGGTCGTCGAAGAGCACGGTGCGATCGAGACGGTCGTAGCTGGGCGGCAGCACCGAATCGAGTTCGTCGCGGGGGCTCGAGCGCTGCAGCCGCTGGGACACTCGGATCGCCTCGCGTCGGGCGGTCGTGGCGAGCCAGGCGCCGACGCGGGAGGGGTCGTTGATCGAGCCGAGGTGCTGGGTGAGCCTCAGCCAGGTCGTCTGGCACACGTCGCAGGCGTCGGCGTGCGACAAGCCGACGCTCCGCGCGACCGCGAAGATCATGCGGCCGAACCGGTCGACCAGCGCGTCCCACGCCTCCTGGTCGCCACCGTCGGCGGCACGAACGAGACCGGCCACGTCGTCCTCGTCGGACGGCTGGGTCACTCGGCGCCTTCGTGCTGTCTGTATGCGTCCACTACCCACGTCTTCACCCATCGCACCTACCTACCCGATGTCGTCCGGGGTCCGGTGGGACTCCGGCCATGTCCTCTGTCGTGCGGCGTCACGAAGCGCTCAGGCCTGTGGCACGCACCAGATGCTCGACGGGGACCGGGTCGCAAAACGCTTCTCTGTGCGGCGTTTCAATCACCGTAAGCGAGCATGTGACGATCGTCAAGCAGTTCTCTTCATTTCCTTGAAAGAGACCGCTTTTCGAGCGTTTCCGTACGGAGAATGTCACGGAACGAGGCCGGAACGGTTCCACCTTCTTCGCTCTTCGACCGGCACTCCAATAGCGCCACGCTTCGTGATGTCATCAGCACGCCACGAATGGACGTCGGTACCACCACGCCGTGCCGGGCCGGAATCGTCACCGACGGAGCCGGCAGCGAGGCACCGTCCCGCCACGATGTCGCGGGCGACATCCGAGAGATGACGCCGATTCGCACGGGCGTGATCACGCATCGTGTCAAAGGCCTCGTCGACATGGATGCCGAGGCGCTCCGCCAGAGTTCCCTTCGCCTGCTCGATCACGACCCGTGACGTGAGCGCCCGCTGGAGCTGCCGCGCGAGATCGCGCTCCTCGGAGACTCGGCGTGCCGAAAGCAGCCCGATGCTGGCGATGCCGGCCAGGCTCTCGGCGAGCGCCAGCTGCGCGCTGGGCAACGTCCGCGGCACGTGCTCGAACAGGCTCAACACCCCGATGCGACTGCGGCCCACCCCCATCGGCACGGCCGAGACCGCCAGGAAGCCACTCTCGACCGCGTAACGTCCGAAGCGGCCCCAGCGGAGCGACGAGCCATCGGACCGCACCGTGAGGTCGGACGCCACGACCGTCGCACCGGTCCGGTACGCCTCGATCGACGGTCCCTCGTCGAGTTGCAGCTCGAAGGCCTCGAGCGCCTGGGCGTCGTCGCTCGTCGACGCGAAGATCCGCAGCTCGTCGGGGCCGGCGACGAGCATGACCCCGGCGGCCGCGGCGCCCAGCAGCCGCCGGGTCTCCTCACAGAGGATCGAGGCGACGTCGGCCACGTCGTAATCGTCGACGAGCGTGTCGGCGAGACGAACGAGCGTCGCCGCGACATCACCCGAGGGCTCATCGGCAGGCACGGCCTGCCCGATTCATCCGTTTCGGCCTTTGCCCCGATGTGCGTTCGTCGACCACTGGCAACGATCGATCCGCACCGGGATGGGCGCCATTTATCATGCGTGCTACTCCTACTGGATCATCCCCTCCAGGCGTGCTCCGTTCATCGACTTCATCGAGAGGCCATATCGGCTTCTCGGCACGAGGATTCTTGCATGTATCGCGCGTCGGTGCGAGGGCGATGAGAAGATTTCGCCGCGGCCGGTTTCGACGATCAGCGCTGTCGACCGGTAGACAACAATCTCACGACGATCGATTCGGGCGGCTCAAGTGACCGGCAGCGCGATGTCGCGCGCCGTGATCGTCTCGGCCACGTCGTGCACCCGCACCACCGCGGCGCCGTGTCTCCACGCCCACACCGCCGTCGCGATCGACGCCTCGAGACGTTCGCCGACCGGTGCAGCCAGCGTGCGGGACGCCTCGGCGCCCGGATCGGCGTCGCGGGTCGACGATCCGTCGGCCTGGGCGGTCAGCCGACCGAACGACGACTTGCGACTCGTGCCGACGACCACCGGATGCCCGCTGTCCACGAGCACGTCGAGGTGGCGCAGCAGGCTCAGGTTGTGATCGGTGGTCTTTCCAAAACCGATCCCGGGGTCGATCCACACCTCGGGCACGCCACGTGCCACACCCGCCGCGGCCCGCTCGACGAGAAAGTCGTGGACCTCGGCGACGACGTCGACGTAGTGCGGACGCGTCTGCATGGTGCGGGGAGTGCCCTGCATGTGCATGCACACCCACACGCACCCGTGGGACGCGGCGATGTCGGCGAGTGCCAGCGAGCCGGAGACGTCGTTGACGATCGTGGCGCCCGCGACGACGGCCGCCTCGGCGACGTCGGGGGTCATCGTGTCGACCGAGACCCGCACGTGCGGGGCCAACGCCTCCACGACGGGCACCACTCGGGCCGCTTCGATGTCGGGCGTGACGGGTTCGGCGCCGGGGCGGGTCGATTCCCCACCGATGTCGATGATGTCGGCGCCCGCCGCGACGAGCTCGCGCGCGTGCACGATCGCCGATTCGGGATCGGGCCAACAGCCCCCGTCGGAGAACGAGTCGGGCGTCACGTTGACGACCCCCATGACCAGTGGCCGTGGACGCACGAGGGTCAGCCTTCTACGGTGGGGATCGTCAACTCGATGCGGGAGAAGTCGACCGTGCCACCCATCTGGGGCACGGCGTAGGCGACCGTCGAGGCCACGAGCTGCAAGGTGAGCTTCGCGCCCGTCCCCGGCGCGAACGCGAGTTCCTCCATCGCCACGTCGGCCCGGTGCAGCAGACCGTCGCAGGTGATCTCGATGGGGGTGATCTGGTTCCCGACCACCCGGCCGGTCGCGTCGTCGACGAGCTGGGCGAACATCCGCGTCGGCTTGGTCGCCGGCGCATCGAGGTCGCACGTGTAGCCCAGATCGAGCTGCGGTGCGCCCAGGAGCAGCCGGTGACCGGGCACGGTGAGCGGCACCGGCACGTCGAGGGCCGCGGTGGCCTTCGCCGGCGTGATCTCGGCCGCCAACGTTCCGATCAGGTCGCCCTTGGCGACCTCGGTCACCGGACCGGACCCGCCGTCGGGCTCCAGTCGGAGCGTGCCCCGGTCGGCGAACGCGAACACCGGCGCTCCCGCGTCGGCCACGGGGAAGCCGTCGAAGACATGGACCTTGCCGGTCTGGTCGGTCGTCTGGAACGCCGGGACCGGCTCGGCGGTGGTCTTGCCGTCCAGGTAACGGGCGAGCCATCCGAGCACCGCGTCGCGGACATAGCCCTCGGGGTCGGGCGGGTTGTTGCACACCCCGTGACCGCCGCAGAACCATGTCATCGCCAGCGGAATCCCGTTCGCCGAGAGCGCCACGTAGTTGCGCACCCCTTCGGCCAGCGGGAACAGGTTGTCGACCGTGCCCTGGACGATCAACGTCGGAACGTGGATCTTCGCCAGCACGTCGTCGGGACCGCGATCGAGGAACCACATGCGGTCGTCCTGGTCGAGGATCCCGGTGGAACCCGCATCGGCACTCGCGCTGGTGATGTGCGGGTCGAGATGCGCGCTGGTCGCGATCGACACGAGCAGCTCGCCCCAACCGGCCTTGAACGTCTCGGATGGATACAGACTCGTCGCCAGCGAGTTCCAGGCGATCGTCGGGGTGATCACGTCGACGCGGCAGTCGATGGCCGCGGTGACGAACTGGATGCCGCCGCCGTAGGACATGCCCACCATGCCCAAGCGCGGATTGCCGGGCGCGTCGAGCGCGACGCCCTTCTGCCCGGCGACCCAGTCGATCAGGGCGGAGACGTCGCGCGCCTCGTAGGCGACGCTGTCGACGGTCACCGTGCCGGTCGACTTGCCGAATCCCCGCGGATCCCAGGTGACGACGTTGTAGCCGGCCGCGTGGAGGTCGGCAATGGTGAGCACGCTCTGGGGGCCGGCGGGTGACTTCGGATCGTCGTCGGTGTCGCCCGGCAGGCTCCAACCCGGCCCCATCGCCACGGTCGGTGCCGTCCTGCCGCCCGAGCCGGCACGCGGGAACCAGTGGATACGGATGGTGGTCCCGTCGAACGACGTGACGTCGAAGTCGCTCGTCGACCCCTTCACGGGCTTCGCGTCCGGGGCGGCCGCGACCTTCCGGTCGCATTTCGGCGCTTTCCAGTCGGCGCCGGGATGCGACCCGGCCGACCCGCCCGGTGCGGTCGTCGATGCGGCCTTCGAGCCGCCCGACGAGCACCCCGAGACGACGAGGACCACGGCCGCCAGCACGGCGAGGCCGACCCGCCGGACGGGAAGACGCCCGACTCCCGAACGACCTGCCGCGATCTCCGTGCCCCGCACGGTGCTCGTCATGACGGGTGGACGAAGCGCATCGCCTCGTGCCGGGTCGACTCGTTCGTCCGGAACAGCCCCCGCACCGCGGAGGTCACCGTCGTGGCCCCGGGTTTGCGTACCCCGCGCATCGACATGCACAGATGTTCGGCTTCGATCACGACCATCACCCCTTTCGGCTGCAGCGTCGCTTCGAGCGTGTCGGCGATCTGGCTCGTGAGCCGCTCCTGGACCTGTGGCCGCCGGGCGTATCCCTCGACCAGCCGGGCCAGCTTCGACAGGCCCGTCACCCGGCCGTCACCGTTCGGGATGTAGGCGACGTGGGCCTTGCCGACCCAGGGCAGCAGGTGGTGTTCGCAGCACGAGTACATCGGGATGTCGCGCACCATCACCATCTCGTCGTGGCCCGCCTCGAAGGTGACCTCGAGGTGGCGGGACGGGTCTTCGCGCAGTCCCGAGAAGATCTCGGCGTACATGCGCGCGACCCGGGCGGGCGTGTCGCGCAGGCCGTCGCGTTCGGGATCTTCGCCGACGGCGAGGAGGATCTCGGTGACGGCGTCGCGGATACGTCTCTCGTCGACCGGGGGCAAATCGACGGTGCTGCGTTCGGACCGGGCGGCGTCGAGGTCGCTCACAGATCCTCCGCGATGGTGCGGACGTCGGGCAGGTTCCGGTAGCGCTCGTCGTGGTCGAGCCCGTAGCCGATCACGAAATCCGAGGGGATCCTGAACCCCTCGTAGCGCAGGCCCGGATCGACCAGCTGCAACCCTTCACGCACCAACAGCGCGCACACCTCGAGGCTGGCGGGCTGGCGCACCTTCAGATTCTTGCGCAGGTAGCGCAAGGTGAGGCCGGTGTCGACGATGTCCTCGACGAGGATCACATGACGGCCCGACAGATCGGCGTCGAGGTCCTTGACGATCCGGACCACCCCGCTGGTGCGGGTGGCGCTGCCATAGGACGACACGGCCATGAAGTCGATCTCGGTGTCGACGCCGATCGACCGCACCAGGTCCGCCAGGAACATGAACGCACCCTTGAGCACCCCCACGAGCACCAGCGGACGGTCGTCGAGCACGTCTGCATAGTCGACGGTGATCTGGCGACCCAGTTCGGCGACGCGGGTCGCGAGGCGCTCCGCGCTCACCACCGTGGTTCCCAACGAACCGTCCACCGGCGCCACCCGACGGGTCGGGTGCGTCTCGGCCGACGGGTTCGTTGCACCGGGATCGAGGATGCTCATGCCGGCTTCATGTTGCCACGTGGGGACCCCGGTGAAGGCGTCGGCCCGTCGCCATCGCCGCGCGCTTCGATCCGCAGGGTCTGCCGGGTCCGTGCCACCCGGGCCCCGCCCACCAGTTCGGTCGCGGTGGCGAGGCCACGCGCCACGTCGAGAACCCGTTCGATCTCTGCCGCGTCGGGGGCGTAGCCGTCGTGGACGGGGGCGAGCCAGCTTCGCAGACGACGGGTCGCCAGCGGCTCCGGCGCCGCGGCGAGTGCCGGCGCATCGGTCGGGTCCAGCCGCGCGGCGCAGTCGTCGAGCAGACGATCGTCGGCGGCGATCAGATCGGCGGTGCGGGTGAGCAGGACCGCGGTGTCCCGGCCGGAGATGGCGTCGAGCAGGGGCAGGACCTCGTGACGGACGCGGTTCCGGGCGAAACGCCCGTCGTCGTTGGAGGCGTCGTCGACGACATCGATCCCCTCGGCCGCGCACAGCGCCACGGTCTCCGATCGTCGCAGCCGCAACAGCGGCCGGCGGGGATCCGGCGGAGCCAGCGCAGCGAAACCCGCGGCACCGGTGCCCCGCAACAGGTGCAACAGCACGGTCTCGGCGCGGTCGTCGAGAGTGTGACCGACGAGCGCGTCCGCCCCGAGGACCCGGTAGCGGGCGGCTCGGGCGCGCGCTTCGAGGTTGGGTCCTTCTTCGACGTCGACGCGCGTGCGGCGGAAGCGTGCGCCGTAGCGCGCGGCGAGCGCCGCCACCCGCTCGGCCTCGCCGGCGGACGACGCGCGCAGTCCGTGGTCGACGTGCACCGCGGTCACCTCACAACCCGCGGCCACGGCCAGGACCAGCAACGCCGAGGAGTCAGCACCGCCCGACACGCCGAGTTCCACCGCGGTGCCCCGGGGCGGGAAATCACAGCGGTCGAGCAACCGGTCGACGATCGTCACGCCCGCCCCCCGGGGAGGTCTCGCCGTCGAGACGGACGCCTTCTCATGCCGGTCGCGTCGTCACGCCCACCGTCTCAGGCGGTGACGGCGGCCACCCGATCCAGGCCCATACGCTGCAGCCACAGCTCCGGCGCCCGGATCTCCGCCAGGGTCGGCAGATGCTCGGGAGCTTCGAACGCGCGATCGAGCGCTGCACGCCCACCGAAATCCTCGACCGCTTCGATGAACTCCTCGCCGGCCTGGTACTGCTTCATCTTCGCGTCGAGACCGATGAGCTTCTGGATCAGCTTCATCATCGGGTTCACCTGGCTGCGACGGGCGTGCAGGATCCGGTGGAACCGCTCGCTGCTCGGGATCTCCGCCGCGCCGGCCCGGTTCATCGTGACGTCGCCATGACCCTCGAGCAGGCTCATCATGCCGCTCAGGTGATCGAGCGCTTCACGCTGTTCGGGCGAGGCGAACAGCACGGCGATCCCCCCGTCGTCGAGAGGATTGCGCCCCTTGCGGAATTCCTCGACCGCCAGGTTCAGACCGCGCAACACGCGGGAGGGGTCGGGGTCGAGCGCCGAGAACGTCGTGGACACCAACCCGAGAAAGTGCTCACGCAGCCACGGCACGCCGGTGAACTGCGCCCGATGGGTCAACTCGTGCAACGCCAGCCACAGACGGAACTCGTCCGGGGGAAAGCCGAAGCGCCGTTCCAGGCCGAGCACGTTCGGGCCGACGAAGTAGACGATGTCCTGGTCTTCGGGGTTCTCGTCCTCGATGACCAACAGGTCGTACTGGCCCAACACCCGGCGGGACATCCAACCGAGGAACATCCCCAATTCGGCGCCGGCCACGCGACGGGCGAACGGGGCAGCCGGACCCGCGGCCATGCGTTCGCCGAGGCGATCCGAGAGCGGGCGGAGCAGTCGACGGAACGACGCGACGTTCGCGCGCACCCACCCCGCGCGGTCGGTGACGCGGGCACGGGCGGGGCCGGCCGCACTCACCAGACCCGTCTCGGCGGCGACGGCGGCTTCGGCCTCGACGGTGAAGCGTGCGAAGTCGGGTTGCAGTGACGCGTAGTGGTACGACTCAGAGAAAGGTTCCCGGACGACAGCACGAAACGCAACCGACTACGCGGTGGACAAGTCGAACACATAAACAACGGA
>Ga0182738_1005827_pt1 | contig 12999 bp, 9 predicted proteins | sample eDN5th30CBELigMG_FD_128876 | JGI IMG/M metagenome (GOLD analysis project Ga0182738, IMG submission 128876) | Enriched Miracle-Growth compost microbial communities from Emeryville, California, USA - eDNA 5th pass 30_C BE-Lig MG (version 2)... ...
CGCGGTTCGCCGCGCCGAGGAAGCTTGACGCCGTCACGCGGCCGGAAAATTGCTTGCGGCCGGGGCCGTCGCCGAGCGTGATCGCCTCGGGGCGCAGGCTCGCATGGTGCCAGCCGAAGCCGAGGCTTTCGACGAAATCGGGCGGCAGCACGTTGGAGGAGCCGACGAAATCGGCGACGAAGCGGGTCTTCGGCCGCTTGTAGACCTCTTCGGGCGTGCCGAGCTGCTGGATCCTGCCTTCGCTGAAGACGGCGATACGGTCGGCCATCGACAGGGCCTCGCCCTGGTCGTGGGTGACGAAGACGAAGGTGATGCCGAGCGATTTCTGCAGCGACTTCAGCTCCTCCTGCATCTGCTCGCGCAGCTTCAGGTCGAGCGCGCCGAGCGGTTCGTCGAGGAGGAGGACACGCGGGCGATTGACGAGGGCTCTTGCGAGCGCCACACGCTGGCGCTGGCCGCCGGAAAGCTGGCCGGGCCGGCGCGTGCCGTAGCCGGGGAGCTTCACCATGGCAAGCGCCTCCTCGGCCGCCTTCAGGCGTTCCGCCTTGCCGACGCCCTTGACCATCAGCCCGTAGGCGACGTTCTCCAGGATCGAGAGATGCGGGAAGAGGGCATAGTCCTGGAAGACCGTGTTGACGTTGCGCCGGTAGGGCGGCACGCCCTCGGCCGTCTCGCCGAAAATCTCGATATGGCCGCCGGTCGGCTGCTCGAAGCCGGCCATCAGGCGCAGGCACGTCGTCTTGCCGGAGCCGGAAGGCCCGAGCATGGCGAAGAACTCGCCTTCGGCAATGGCCAGGTCCACGCTGTCGACGGCGCGCACGGCGCCGAAATGGCGGGAGACTTGCTGGAACAGAACGGCGGTCATGGGGGCTCCTTAGGCAGAAAACGGCGCGACTATCCGATCCCGGCAAGGGCAGGATTATCGTATGTGGCTTGAAGACCCCTCCCTAAATCCCTCCCCACAAGGGGGAGGGACTTAACCCGCGGCATTCCCGGCGGGAACTTTCTCGGGAAAGGCGCGCTGCCAGCCTTTCTCCCCCCTTGTGGGGGAGATGCCGGCAGGCAGAGAGGGTCTTGACCTCAACGCCCGCCGATCACGCCGATATAGTCGGAGACCCAGCGGTGGTAGGGCACGCATTCGCCCTGGCTTTCGCACTTGGCGACCGGCGTGCGCCAGAAGGCGATCTTGTCGAAGTTGTCGTAGCCGTTGGTCGAGCAACCCTCATCGGTCAAAAGCGCATTGCCCTTGCAGGCGGCCGGAACCGAGGGAACGGCGCCGAACCAGGCGGCAGCATCCCCCTGCACCTTGGCGGACAGCGAATGCTCCATCCACATATAAGCGCAGTTCGGATGCTGGCTTTCGGCGTGCAGCATGGTCGTGTCGGCCCAGCCCGTCACGCCTTCTTCCGGGAAGGTCGAGGCGATCGGCTGCTTTTCCGACTGCATGAGATTGACCTGGAACGGCCAGGAGCCGGAGGCGACGACGCCCTCGTTCTTGAAGTCGTCGATCTGGATCATGGCGTCGTGCCAGTAGCGGCCGACGAGGGTGCGCTGGACGCGCAGGAGGTCGAGCGCGGCCTTGTACTGGTCCTCGTTGAGCTCGTAGGGGTTCTTGATGCCGAGCTCCGGCTTGTGCGCCATCAGGTACTGTGCGGCGTCGGCGATGTGGATCGGGCCGTCATAGGCCTGCACGCGGCCCTTGTTCGACTTGCCGTCCGGCAGCGTCATTTCCTCGAAAACGACGTTCCAGCTCTTCGGCGCCTCGCCCTTGAAGGCTTCGGTGTTGTACATCAGCACGTTCGGGCCCCAGAGGTAGGGCGTGCCGTAGTGAACGCCGTTCACCGTGTGCCAGGGGGCGTTCTGCAGGCGCTCGTCGATGGTCTTCCAGCTCGGGATGAGGTCGGTGGTGATCGGCTGGACGCGCTTGCCCGCGACGAGGCGCAACGAGGCGTCGCCCGAGGCGGTGACGAGGTCGAAGCCGCCTTCGTTCATCAGCGCGACCATTTCGTCCGACGTGGCCGCGGTCTTCACCGTCACCTTGCAGCTCGTCTGCTTCTCGAAGTCGCTGACCCAGTCATAGGCCTTGTCCGTCTCGCCGCGCTCGATATAGCCGGCCCAGGCGACGATGGAGACCTCTCCCTCGCCGGGGCCGAGTTCCTTCAGCGGCTCCTGGGCGATGGCGGCAGTGGCGAAGGCGAGCGAAAGGGTAAGCGCGGTGCAGGAATGCAGAAGTCGCTTCATGACAGTCTCCCGGTTTGATCCGCTTTTCGAGCGGTATTGTTCCCGGAAGGAAAGGTGCCGCGATTTTGCCGCTTTCGCAAATTCATTAATCAGATAGGCGGTATCGGAAATTCCGAAAGGTCGCCGTGGGGCGTGGATCCTCGGGTCAAGCCCGAGGATGACGGAGGGGAGGAGAGGTGGCCCCGTTCGTTGAACGGAGCGGCGCGCGGATCGGTGTGGTTGTCCGCCTTTCTTCTTTTCTTGCGTCATCCTCGGGCTTGACCCGAGGATCCACACCCCACGGCACGCCCTCGCTACCGCCCCCGCCCGCTCCTCAGCGCCTCGGCGAGCCCGACGAAATCGCGGGCAGCCTGCGGCAGGCCGGAGCCTTTTCGCCAGACCATGCCGATCTGCACCACGGGCAGGGCGCCGGAGACGTCGCGGCTTTCGATGCGGTCGCCTTCCAGCGACCAGGGGCGGTAGACGAGGTCTGGCAGAAGCGCGATGCCGGCACCGGTGGCGACGAGGCTGCGCACGGCCTCCACCGAGCGCGTGCGGAAGGCGACATGCGGGCGTGCACCGAGCGCCGTCAGCAGTTTTCCAGTGTTCTCCTCGATTTCGTCGACCGTCAGCATGATCAGCGGCTCCTTCGCGATATCGCTGACGGAGATGATGTCGGCCGAGACGAGGGGATGGCCGATCGGCAGCCAGAGCCTGTAGGGCGAGGTCTCGATGATCTCGGCCTGCAGCGCCATGCGGTCGCGCAGGTTCGAAATCACCATGACGGCGACGTCGAGTTCCCCGCCGACGAGGAGATGTTCCAGATAGGAGCCGTTGTCCTCGATGGCGCTCACCTCGATACCGGGAAAGGCCCGGCGATAGCGCGAGAGGAGGTCGGAGAGCACGTAGCCGGCGACGAGCGAGGTGACGCCGAGATTGAGCTGGCCCCTCTCGGGCGTGCGATTGTCGGAGAAGGAGCTGCGCGCATCGGAGACATTGGCGAGGATCTTCGTCGCGTGGCGCAGGAACTGGTGGCCGTTGTGCGTCGTCGTCAGGCCGCGCGGATGACGCTCGAAGAGGGAGACGCCCAGATCCGATTCGAGCTCCTTGATCGCCTCGGTGATCGAGGATTGCGAAATCGAGAGGTTCTGCGCGGCGCGCGTCACCGAACCCTGCTCCGCGACGGCGACGAAATACTGCAACTGGCGGAAGGTGAAGGCCATGGCGGCAGTTAATATGCGGGCGGCAAGCGAGGCAAGCACCGAAAATTGATGGGAAAGACGCGCATGGGGCGGCCGCTGCGGCCGCGGGCTGCTATGATCGCGCCGACCCGTGAAGGAGCCGCCATGACCGACCGTCCCATGCCGAGCGAGGAAGGCATCCTGGCCTTCCACAAGCGCTGCGAGGATTTCTATCCCGCCGATGCCGTGGAGGCCGATATCGGCCAGCAGCGCATCTGGTACGACGCGCTCTGCGCCGCCTTCGATGCCCCGCCGCCCGCCGGCATGGCGAAGGAGGACGGGCTTGTGGCGGGGCGCATCCCCATCCGCCGCTACCGCCCGGCGCGGGTGACGAGCGAGACGCGGCTTTTCTATATCCACGGCGGCGGCTTCGTCGTCGGCTCGCTGGAAAGCCACGATGCGATCTGCGCCGAGATTGCCGAGGCGGCGGGCGCCGAACTCGTCTCCGTCGACTACCGGCTTTCGCCGGAGCATGTCTGGCCCGATGCCTTCGACGATTGCTGGGCCGTGCTGGTGGAACTGCTCCTCGAAGGCGGGCCGGTCGTGCTGATTGGCGACAGCGCCGGCGGCAATCTGGCGGCCGGCATCGCGATGAAGGCGCGCGACGAGGGGCTGAAGGGGATCGCCGGGCAGGCGCTCGTCTATCCCGGCCTCGGCGGCGACCTTAATTCCGGCTCCTATGTCGAGATGGCCGGGGCGCCAGGGCTTTCGACCGCCGACGTCGTCTATTACCGCGAGGTCTACAAGGCGCCGGGCGATGCCGTCCATGCCTTTCCGCTCCGGGCGGAAAACCTTGCGGACCTGCCGCCCGCCTTCATCACCGCCGCCCGTTTCGATCCGCTGCGCGACGATGCGCGGGTCTATGCGGCGCGGCTCATCCTCGCCGGCATTCCGGTGGAGTTCCGCGAGGAAGGCCAGATGATCCATGCCTGGCTGCGCGCCCGCTTCATGAGCGAGGGGGCAGGGGCGGGCTTTGCGGCGCTCTGCGACGCCGTGCGGCGGATGGCCAATTCATGAGCGGCGTCACCGACCTTGCCGAACTGCTGGAGACCATGGAGCCGGCGCTGGCGGAGGGCCGCTTCGTCTATGCCTGCGTGCCGGAAGATGCGTTGACGGCTGCTCGCCTCGCCGCCGCCGTCTGCCTCTTCCGGGAGACGGAGGGCGTGACGCTGATCCTGCCTGTCAGCGCGGCAGCCGGCCTTTCCGCCAGTCCACCGATGCGGATGATCACCCTTACCGTCCATTCCTCGCTGGAGGCGGTGGGGCTGACGGCGGCCTTCGCCGCGGCGCTGACGCGGGAGGGCATCAGCGCCAATGTGGTGGCCGCCTTCCACCACGACCATATATTCGTGCCGGAGCGCGACGCCGGCCGGGCGATGGAATCGCTCAGGGCCCTGTCCCGCACGGCGCACGAGGGGAGGAAAGCGTGATGAAGGCCTTGCAGCGTGCCGGTCTTGCCCTTTTGCTGGCCTGTGCCGTGGCTCTGCCCGTCAGGGCCGAGGACGCCGCCGTACCCATTCCGGCCTGCGCGCTTTCCGGCGCGCAAAGCGTCTTCATCGGCGGTGCGCCGGCGCTCAGGCTTTCCGACGTGGTGAACTGCCCGCCGGAGCTTTACGAGATCGTGCCGAGCATTATGATCGAGGGGCAGCCGATGGTGAAGTTCCGCACCGGCGTCGGCGAGAAGGGCAGGTGCACGGCGCGCGGCGAGGAGACGGTGATGGCCGAAGGCGAGCCGGCAAGCCGCGTCGGGGATGTGGATTGCGTGCAGAATTGAAGGTGTAAGTGCGGCGCTGCTTGTCGAGAGGCGCCGCTGTCGCCCACCTCCCTCTCCATCGTCATCCTCGGGCTTGACCCGAGGATCCATTTACAAATGCAAGGCGTGCCGTGAAGCGTGGATCCTCGGGTCAAGCCCGAGGATGACGGAGGAGAGGTGGGTGGCCCCAAAGACAAGCGAAGGGCCTGCGAGGGGCGCCGGTGGTTACCGTAAGGCGGCCGGAGGGGGCTTGTGCGGAACATCGAGACGGGCGGCCGAAGCCGCCCGTTCTGGTCAATTCCCCGCGCTTTCCATGCGCCGTGTCGCCAGCACCCGTTCCAGCCAGCCGATCTCCATTTCGGGAACCGACTTCAGCAGCAGGTCCGTGTAGTCGTCGAAGGGCGGGGAGAGGACCTTCGACTTCGGGCCGAAGCGCACGAGCTTGCCGCGGTGCATCACCGCCACCGAATCGGCGATGGCGCGGACGATGGCGATGTCGTGGGTGATGAACATGTAGGAGACCTGCGTTTCCTCCTGGAGTTTCAGGAGGAGCTTCAGGATGCCTTCGGCCACCAGCGGGTCGAGCGCGGAGGTGGGCTCGTCGCAGAGGATGAGCTCCGGCTGGGCGGCGAGCGCCCTTGCGATGGCGACGCGCTGCTTCTGGCCGCCGGAGAGCTCGGCCGGGTAGCGGTCGGCGAAGCGGCCCCCCATCTCGATCTGGTCCAAGAGTTCCTTCACCCGCTCGGTCTTCCTGGCGCCGCGCATGCCGTAATAGAAGGTGAGCGGGCGGCCGATGATGTCGCGCACCGTCTGGCGCGGGTTCATCGCGGTGTCGGCCATCTGGTAGATCATCTGGATGCGGCGCAGCTCGTCGTTCGACCGGCCCTTCAGCGCCTTCGGCAAGGGCTTGCCGTCGAAGCTGATCGTGCCGTCCTGCGGCGGCAGGAGGCCGGTGATGACGCGGGCGAGAGTGGACTTGCCCGAACCGGATTCGCCCACCACCGCCAGCGTCTGGCCCTTCGGCAGGTGCAGCGAGACGTCCTGCAGCACCTTGAAGCCGTTGGAATAGCCGGCGGTGATGTTCTCGACCTTCAGGAGCGTGTCCGACTGGTCGGGGGCCTCGTCGCGCCGTGTGCCGCGCACGTTGACGAGCGCGCGGGTATAATCCTGCTTCGGCTCCTCGATGATCTCCCGCACCGTGCCGTATTCCACCATCTTGCCGTGGCGGAGCACGAGGATATCGTCCGTGATCTGCGCCACGACGGCAAGGTCGTGGGTGATGTAGAGCGCGGCGGTGTGCGTCTCCTCGATGGCGTGCTTGATGGCGGCCAGCACGTCGATCTGCGTCGTCACGTCGAGCGCCGTCGTCGGCTCGTCGAAGACGATGAGCTCGGGATTGGGGCAGAGCGCCATGGCGGTCATGGCGCGCTGGAGCTGGCCGCCCGAGACCTGGTGCGGGTAGCGCTGGCCGAAGGTCTCCGGGTTCGGCAGGCCGAGCACCCTGAAGAGGTAGAGCGCGCGCTTTTCCGCCTCCGCCCGGCTCATGATGCCGTGCTTCAGGGAGGCCTCGATCACCTGCTCGCCGAGCCGGTGGGCGGGGTTGAAGGCGGCGGCCGCCGACTGCGCGACGTAGCAGACCTTGCAGCCGCGTACCTTGCGGATGCCGGCCGGCGAGAGCTTCAGGAGGTCCTCGCCGTTGAGCTTCACCTCGCCGCCGGTAATCCGCACCCCGCCGCGCCCGTAGGCGAGCGCGGTGAGGCCGATGGTCGACTTGCCGGCGCCCGATTCGCCGATGAGGCCGAGCACCTTGCCCTTCTCCACGTCGAAGGAGACGCCCTCGACGAGCGTGACGGTCTTCGGCGGTTCGCCCGGCGGGTAGCTCGTCGCCTCGATCTTGAGATTCTTGACGGAAAGAAGATCAGGCATCGCCGCGTCCCCCCTTGAGGCTCGAGGTGCGTTTCATCAGCCAGTCGACGACGAGGTTGACGCAGATCGCCAGCCCCGCGATGGCCCCGCCCGGAATGAGCGCGGCCGAGATGCCGAAGATGATGCCGTCCTTGTTGTCCTTGACCATGCCGCCCCAGTCGGCGGCCGGCGGCTGGATGCCGAGGCCGAGGAAGGAGAGGGTGGAGAGGAACAGGATCGAGAAGGCGAAGCGCAGGCCGAATTCGGCCAAGAGCGGCGAGAGCGTGTTGGGCAGGATCTCGCGGAAGATGATCCAGCCCGTGCCTTCGCCGCGAAGGCGCGCGGCCTCCACGAACTCCATGACCGCGACGTCGAGCGCGACGGCCCGGCCGATGCGGTAGACGCGGGTACTGTCGAGGATCGCCATGACGAGGATGAGGATCCAGAGCTGCTGCGGCAGCACGGCGAGGACGACGAGGGCGAAGATCAGCGTGGGGATCGCCATCATCAGGTCGTTGAAGCGCGAGAAGGCCTGGTCGATGAAGCCGCCCGTCACCGCTGCCGTGAAGGAGAGCAGCATGCCGAGCGAGAAGGAGAGGACGGTCGCCGCCAGCGCCACGAAGATCGTGGTGCGGGCGCCGAAGATCAGCCGCGAGAAGAGGTCGCGGCCGAGATTGTCCGTGCCGAGCAGGTAGTCGCCACCCAGCGGCTGCCAGATGGCCCCGACGATCTCGCTTTCGCCGTGCGGGGCGATGAAGGGCGCGAAGACGGCGCAGAAGAGGGCAAGCGCGATGCCCAGCATGCCGATCCATGCGCTGAGGGGGATGGTGGAAAGTCTCATCGCGGGTGCCTCAATCTGGGGTTCGCGACGATCGCGAGGATGTCGGCGAACATGTTGAGGAAGATGTAGAAGGCGGCGAAGATCAGGCCGCAGGCCTGCACCACCGGCATGTCGCGCACCGTCACGGCGTCGACCATGTACTGGCCCATGCCGGGATAGACGAACACCACCTCCACCACGACGACGCCCACCACGAGATAGGCAAGGTTCAGCGCGATGACGTTGATGACCGGGGCGACTGCGTTCGGCGCGGCGTGTCTGGCGATGATGCGAAGCCCCGAAAGGCCCTTCAATTCCGCCGTCTCCACATAGGCCGACGACATGACGTTGAGGATCGCCGCCCGCGTCATGCGCATCATGTGGGCGAGCACGACGAGGACGAGGGTCGCCGTCGGCAGGGCGATGGCCGAGAGGCGCTGGCCGAGCGTCATGGAATCGTAGACCGTCGCCGGGAAGGTGGCGATGCCCATCTTGACCGCGAAGAACAGGATCAGCAGGTAGCCGACGAAGAATTCCGGCAGCGAGATCGCCGCCAGCGATATGACGTTGATGATCTTGTCCGGCAGGCGGTTGCGGTATTGCACCGCCAGCATGCCGAGCCCGACGGCGAGCGGCACGGAGATGATCGCGGCGAAGAAGGCGAGGAACAGCGAATTGCCGAGGCGCTTGCCGATCTGCTCGCTGACCGAGTTCCGCGAGGCCCAGGACTTGCCGAAGTCGCCCTTGATCGCCCCGCCGAGCCACTGGACGTAGCGGGTCGTGGCCGGCTGGTCGAGGCCGAGGTCCTTGCGGATGTTCTCGATGGCCTGCGGCGTCGCGGACTGGCCGAGATAGGTGGTGGCGAAGTCGCCGGGCAGGGCTTCCACGCCCCCGAAGATCATCAGGGACACGGCAAAGAGCAGCCCGATGCTGAGCGCGAAGCGCTGCACGATGAGCGCCACCAGGGGGCTGCTCTTGCTGAATTTCGCCCAGAACGAAGGCGCAGCTTCGATCGCGGGAGTTCCAGTGGACGCAACCGACCCGGCAACGCCGGCAGACTGCGGGCTATCGCCCGCAGCCGCCGTTGCTGTCAGCTCCGGACCGTGCGCCGGTCCGCCGCCGGTCATCAGGCGTCGAGCCACACGCGGGTTGCGACATAGCCGTTCGACATGTCGTTGCCGATGTCGTGGACATAGCCCTTCACGTTCTTGCCGCAGGCGTTCACGAAGTCGTTGAACATCGGCAGGATCAGGCCGCCCTCGTCACGCACCATCATGGCCATGGTGCGGTACATGTCCTTGCGCTTGGCCTCGTCGAGCTCCGAGCGGGCTTCGAGCAGGATCTTGTCGAAGTCCGGGCGCAGGAAGCGGGTGTCGTTCCAGTCGGCCGTCGAGAGATAGGCGGTGGAATACATCTGGTCCTGCGTCGGCCGGCCGCCCCAGTAGGAGGTGGAGAAGGGCTGCACGTTCCACACGTTCGACCAGTAGCCGTCGCCCGGCTCGCGCTTGACCTCGATCTCGATGCCCGCCTTCTTGGCGCTCTCTTGGTAGAGGACGGCGGCGTCGACGGCGCCCGGGAAAGCGACGTCGGACGTGCGCAGCAGCACCGAGCCGCTGTGGCCCGACTTCTTGTAGTGGAAGGCGGCCTTGTCCGGGTCGTAGGCGCGCTGCTCGATGCCTTCGGGGAAGAGGGCATAGGTCTCGTTGATCGGGAAGTCGTTGCCGATCTTGCCGTAGCCGCCCAGCACCTTTTCCAGCATCGTCTCGCGGTCCATGGCGTATTTCAGCGCCATGCGCAGGTCGTTGTTGTCGAACGGCGCCGTGTTGCAATGCATGATGAAGACGTAGTGGCCGCGGCCGGAGGTGGAGAGGATTTCCACGGTCGGCGCGCGCTTGAGGAGGTCGACGGTCTTCGGATCGACGCGGTTGATGTAGTGCACCTGGCCGGAGGACAGCGCCGCGATGCGGGCCGTCGCGTCGTTCATCGCGATCATCTCGATCGTGTCGACGAAGCCGCGGTCCTGGCGCCAGTCGTCCTTGTTGCGCTCGAAGGTGGCGCGGACGCCGGCCTCGAAGCTGGTGACCTTGTAGGGGCCGGTGCCGATCTGGGCGTTCGGATCGTCGAGGCCGCCGTTCGGCTGGATGATCAGGTGGTAGTCGGTGAGCAGCAGCGGCAGGTCGGCATTGCCTTCCGTCAGCGTGAGGACCAGCTTGTCGCCGTCCGCCTTGATCTCCTTGATCGACTTCATGACGCCGAGCGCGCCGGATTCCGACTTCTCGTCGGTGTGGCGCTGCAGGGTCTTGATGACGTCGTCGACGGTCAGTTCCTTGCCGTCGTGGAACTTCACACCCTTGCGGATGGTGAAGGTCCAGGTCGAGGCGTCGGCGGAGGGCTCCCACGATTCGGCGAGCGCCGGCACGGGCTGGCCGGTCAGCGGCTCGGATTCGACGAGCATGTCGCCCCAGTTGCGGCCGACGACGAACATGAACTGCGAGAGGGCCTTTGCCGGGTCCTTCGAATCGGTCGCCGCAGCGCCTTCGAGGCCGAGCTTGAGGTTGCCGCCGCGCTTGGGCTCCTGGGCCTTGGCGGCGGTGTCGAACATCGTGCCGGCGACGGCGAGCGTGACGCCGAAGGCGGCCGCACGGCCCATGAACTCGCGGCGGTTCATCTTGCCGAGCGCGACCTGGCTGGTGAGATATCTGGTGTAGTCAGTCATTCCCCTGTTCCCTTTGCTGGCCCTGTTTTGGGCATTTGTCGTTATGATTGGCAGAATTTCTGTTTTTCGCCTCTAAGGCAACCTTGCCGCCGCTTTTTATGCCGCCGCAGGTGTGTTTGCGTCTCCCGAAGGCCTCCTCTTTCCGCCGCGCCGCGGCTTGCTCCCTATAAAGCTACCTATCTATAGGGCACATGTAACGCCCTAATTTTTCTATTTTTTCCACAAGCCAGGCTTATGGCATGTCGCGGATTGCGCCCGATGCAGGAGCGCTTTCCTCATCGTCCCTTCCAGACGGGATCGCGCTTTTCGGCGAAGGCGCGGGCGCCCTCCAGCTGGTCCTCGCTGGAATAGAGGATGTCGACCGAGCGGAACTGCCGCTTGGTGATCCGGTTCATGGTCGCCTGGAAGGTCTCGCCCTCGGCGGCGCGCACGACCTCCTTGATGGCGGCATAGACGAGCGGCGGGCCGCTTTCGAGGAGGCGCGCCAGCTCCCAGGCGCGGTCCATCAGCCTGTCGGCGGGCAGGATCTCGTTGACGAAGCCCCAGCGGTGCGCCTCCGCCGCATCCAGCCAGCGGCCGGTCAGCAGCATGTCCATGGCGATGTGGTAGGGGATGCGCTTCGGCAGCTTGATCGAGGCGGCATCCGCCACCGTGCCGGAGCGGATTTCCGGCAGGGCGAAGGTGGCGTGCCCGGCGGCGAGGATGAGGTCGGTGGAAAGCGCGATCTCCAGCCCCCCGCCGCAACAGATGCCGTTGACGGCGCAGATGATCGGCTTGTTGAGGTCGCGCAGTTCCTGCATGCCGCCGAAGCCGCCGACCCCGTAGTCGCCGTCCACCGCATCGCCCGCGGCGGCGGCCTTCAGGTCCCATCCCGGGCAGAAGAATTTCTCGCCCGCGCCGGTGACGATGGCGACGCGCAGAGTATCGTCGTCGCGGAAATCCCGGAAGATCTCGCCCATGATGCGGCTGGTCACGAGGTCGATGGCGTTCGCCTTGGGGCGATCGATCGTGACTTCCAGGATGCCGCCTTCGCGGCGCTGTCTTATCGGTCCGGTCATGGGTTTTTCCTCAGACGGATCAGTGCGTCGGCCGCGACGACACCGTCGCCTTCCGGCAGCACCATTACGGGATTAACGTCCAGTTCTTCGATTATTGAAGCGTTTGAAACGACATAGGATGCCGCTGATGCGACGGCGGCGACAAGGGCGTCGACGTCGCCCTTCGGGCCGCCGCGATAGCCGTCGAGCAGTTTTGCAACCTTGAGGTTTCCTATCGCCGCACGGATCGCCGTTTCGTCCGTCGGCAGCGTCAGGATCGCCGAATCCTCCAGCAATTCGACGAGGATGCCGCCGGCGCCGACGGTCAGCACGGGGCCGGCGACCGGGTCGCGCATGGCGCCGACGATGAGCTCGGCGACGGGCCTTGCCACCATCTTTTCCACGAGGAAGCCCGAGGCGACGCCGGCCATGGCATGCGCTGCCTCCAGCACCGCCTCGCGGCCGGCAAGGTTCAGCTTCACCGCGCCCGCTTCGGTCTTGTGCGCGATGCCGAGGCCCTTGACGACGACCGGGAAGCCGAGCGTTTCGGCGGCCTGCGCGGCGTCCTTCGCCGTGCCGGCCGTCAGGCCTTTCGGCACCGGCACGCCATGGGCGGCGAGCGCCTGCTTGGCCTCGTGCTCGGTGAGGGTGACCGCCTCGCCCTCGCTTGCCGTCGTCTTGAGGAGCGGGGCAGGCTGCGGCTTTGCCCAGGCCTCGCCGATGCCGGCGGCGGCCTCGGCGGCGGCAAGCGCCTCCTCGATGCCGTAGAAGGGCACGACGCCGTTCCGCATCAGCATCTCGGCGGTTGCCTCCGGCATGTTCTCGCCCATGCTGGCGACGATGCCGGCATGCGCGCCCGCGGCTTTCGAAGCGTCGATGACGGCGTGGCAGGTCGTCGTCCAGTCGGCCGCATCGCAGCGGTCGAGGCGGGGGAAATCGAGCACGACGAGGTTCAGCGCGTAGCCGCCCTTCATCATCGTCGTGAAGGCCTCGGTCTGCTTCTCGCGGTTGCCCCAGACGAAGGTGTGGTAGTCGAGCGGGTTGGAGATCGTCACCATCTGGCCGAGCGTCTCGCGCAGCGGCTGGCGCTGGAAATCCTTCAGCGCGCGGTAGTTCACCTTCCGCTTCACGCCGGCATCGGCCATCAGCGAGGCCTCGCCGCCCGAGCAGGACATGGAGGAGATGTCGTAGCTCGGCAGGGGGCCGGCGACATGCAGCAGCTTGAGCGTCTCCAGCAGCTCCGGCAGCGTCTCGACCCTGCCGATGCCGAGGCGGGCGAGGAGGGCGGAGGAGACGGCGTCGTTGCC
>Ga0182738_1005828_pt1 | contig 12998 bp, 9 predicted proteins | sample eDN5th30CBELigMG_FD_128876 | JGI IMG/M metagenome (GOLD analysis project Ga0182738, IMG submission 128876) | Enriched Miracle-Growth compost microbial communities from Emeryville, California, USA - eDNA 5th pass 30_C BE-Lig MG (version 2)... ...
ATCTGACAGATAGTGATTCCTAAGATGGGCGAGTAAAAAAGTTTCTGAAGAAAGTTGGTTTACTTGTGAAACCAGATCATTAGAGTTTGGATGCTCTGCCACTTATAAAGCGAATGATATCGACTGAGCTTCTGACAAAGACCCTTTACCTCTTCAAGTCCGATATAGCTATATTGAATAAAGTTTCGGAAAAGAGCTAGACTGACTGAAAGGATATCGCGTTCGAATAGTGATCAAGAATTCCCACATATTTTTCATTCTTCAGTATTTTTGGAACGACTAGAGAGATTATTTTTCTTAATGATGCCAAGATTATGGGATTCAGTACCATACCTTAAGGTCAGTTTATGAAGTTTGTGGATGTCGTGGGGATCGTTGTTTTGTAGAGCCTCTTCTTGATTGATGATCATAGTTAGAAATAAAAGGTGAATTTTTCTGGGGGATTTTAATAATAATATTTCTTTTTCTGGGGGCTTTTGAAATCATCGAGATGCTCAGATTTTTTTCGGAAAATATTTATATAAATGAAGGGTTTTTTTGCTTCGGAGATACCAAAATGACTACTTTATGTAAATATGTCTTTTTACTCGGCGCGGGCGCTTATGAATAATTGTATACTATTTAAAGGAGCAAATAGAGATACATGTAGCTCATAGATGACATAGATTTTCGATATTTTTAAAAAAGGGAGAGGAGATTTATGCGATTTTGGCGAGCTTTTCGGAGATAAGGACTTGACTGTTGGCCAAGTTGCTCAAATACATAACCATAAGGACATCTTGCATGTATCTGTCCAAAACTTCTTTGAATTGGCTTTGTTGGAGGGTAGGAGCGAGATTCAACAACTTTTTGACGGCTTTACCAATTTCAGGGCTTCCCTTTTCTTTGCCAGCCTAATAAAAAGGATAAATTTATTGAACTGGGAGATGGAAATATTTACATTAACGTCCTTAACGTAGGCTTGGAGCTTCTTGATGCTTTCCAAGGTTTCAGTCATTAATTCTTCGACGGAATCCAAGTTGATGAGACCGAAGGGGTTGCTCTTTTCAGCACCTTTAAGTTCGGTTTTATCAGTCCACAAAAGGGAGACTAGGGGAGGATGAATTTTTTCTATAACTCTAAAGTAAAATTGTACCTTCGTTCTTGGCTTCAACGCCGATGTCGAAGTTCAAGTTGACTTGTTGGAAGACACCAAAGTTATTTTTACAGATGGAGATGGGTTGGTTGATATATCCCTATTGAGGAGTTTTGAGGAGGATAATTTTTAAAGAGATCCTACCTTCATGCCAAAGATGGTATCTTGAGAGAAGGGGTCGAGCAAGAGGATCAAAGGAGAAGTGAAGATGTTGGCTTTTCCGACGAAATTGGATTCTTTGGAGGCAAAGAATTGGTGAATGTGAGCAGCTTCGTAGTTGAGTTCAGGAAGATCAGAGAACCATCCGACAATAGTTTCTTTGGGGTAAATTTTTTCGTTAAGTTCAAGCATTCTTCTGTGATAATCTTTATCGAGTTGGATCTACGAATACAGTTGATGACGATACAAGATGGGAGATTAATATACCTGGCTTCTTCTACCTCTTTCTTCTTCGTCTTCTTCTTCTTCTTCATCACTGGTATCTTCAACAATAGGGATCATATAGCAGTCAGTGATATCGATATGAGTAGATTCAATTCTTCCCAAGAGAGCTCCGACCATGTAAGAGGTGGTTTTTCTGTAGAAAAATTCGAGAAGTTGGAGAGGAACAGAAGGATGAATTCTGTAGTTCATAAGAGAATAGGTTCCGAGTTCAAGAGTAGAGAGTTCGTCGCTCATTTTGACTCCGCAAGACAGATCTTAATTAAAATTAAATTTTTAATGAAAGCTGAATATGGCAATCAGATTCAATATTTTTATGTTCATCGTGTTTTACAATGCCTGAGTTAATTGTGTATTATCTCTCTGCAAACTAAATGAAACTCAACTCGGCTGAGCTCAGAAAATATTTTCTGTGAGGCGAAAAAAATTTTCTCATCAGAAAATGAGAGAAGAGATGGTCTGGTTGAGAGACTTGAATAGAGAAATTTATTTCTAGAAAGGAAAAGGGGAAGAAAAAATTATTATTTAAAACTCGAAAGAGAGAGATGATTTGTGTTGTGGGTGACCTCAAAAATGGTTGAGGTATCATATAAATAAAATTTGATAAAAAGGTCCAGAGATATACATAATATGTAGATTTCTATTCTTACAATTTCCAAGAAGAAATGTACAAATTTAAATATCAACAAAACAGAAAAAACTCTTTTTTTTCTCCATTATTTAGAAAGACCAAATAAATAATGAATTTTGCAAAATATACATCAGATAAAAATCAAAAGGTTAGACATTTAAAAGACCTTGTCTCTCTTTTTTTTTGTTCAAGAGAGTTTTTGAGAAAATTCTTCTTCTCAATTGGAGGAAAGGATTCTAAAAGGGGGCCAAAAAGATGAAAATTGGAGCGATTTAAATATAAATACTCTTTCAATCTTTTTCCAGAATCCTTCTTGGATGAAAGCCTGAAAGACTTTATTTTATATACACGCTGCAACCAGCTTATGCTTTCCATTCCTTTTTTATTTTTGAATTTTTGTACGAAGAGCCATTTCTTGAATCCTCTCCTTGTTTACACATCCGTAGGGATGATTTTTTCATTTTCATTTGCCTTTTCTTCTTTTTCGCTTAAGATATTTCCCACTTCATTATTCTCTTCCTGCTCTTTCCCACCAGAGTCCAACGTCGAAGGAAGTTCATTCATTGTTTCTTCCAAGTATGAAAACGAAGGGTATTCATTCTTGGGATCATCCAATACTGGATTCTTTGGCAATGGGGTTTCTTGTACTGGTTCTTCAACATATTTCTATTTGAGGGTGAATAAAATTCCGCAAAGATTTCACATTACCTTGTGGAAATTGCTAACGTCTTGATCATCACCCAAAGAAGGGATGAAAGGAGGGGTTAATTTTTTGTCATAGACAGCTTGCCAATCGACATCTTTGAAGAAAGGATGGCTCTTAACTTCTTCTGCACCGTTGAAACCCAATCTTTTCTTGGGATCTTTACACAACAATCTTCGAATCAAATCTTCAAGTTCTGCTGGGGCGTCTTCAGGAATATCTGGGCTTCTCTATGGGGACAGTTAATAATTTCGATAGTCAGGTTTTTTTACGAGGATAATATCATCGTTGAGTTCTTCACGATCTCTTGATGAGAATGGGGGATATCCAGTATACATTTCAAAGAGAAGACATCCAACACTCCACCAATCGACAACCTTGCCATAGCTTTGTCTCAATACAATTTCTGGAGCCAGATATTCTGGAGTTCCGCAAACACTGTTGGCCTTAATTGTAACTAAAGGTTGTGAGAAGATGAAGATCGCCTTAGAGTGTACCTTTAGCGAGACCGAAATCGGTAAGTTTGATGTGACCATCAGGGGCGATGAGGACATTTTCAGGTTTGAGGTCTCTGTTGAAAGATAACTTAATTTTAATGATATTATAAAAAGATACCTGTGGATTAAATGAAGTTTTTCATGAAGGTATTGCATGGCCAAAATGATTTCTGCGGCATAGAACTTGATGGCATTTTCATCAAATTTAGATTGGCGACGAAGATGAAGATATAATTCGCCTCCCAAACACAACTCCATGACCATATAAATTCTGACATCAGTTTGGAAAGAAGATTTTAACTTCACGATAAAAGGATGATCTGCGCGCATCAAAACATTCCTTTCAGCTAAAAAAGAGATTAAGAGCCTGTGCTTGAAATTTCCACGTACTGAAAGCAGTTTGCTTGAGGCTTCCTTTTAAAAGATCTTGTTTATTAATAACTTTGAGGGCATAAAATCTTTTATTGGATTTCTTTTGGACCATATAGACTTTACCATAGGATCCTCTTCCCAAGACCTAAAATGATGAGTTTCTAGAAGTTTCTGATCAGTACCTTGGCTAATGTGAAATCATCAATAGTCAAACTGGGGAGTTTCTTGCTTGCTCTGGTGCTTTGATCCTCATCATAAACTTTAGGAGAACCGTTGAACAAGGAAGAGGTTCGGCTGGAAGGTTTCATATTAGGTTTGCCTGATAATGATTAATTGAATGAATAATAGGAGGGAAATTACTACTAGAGATGCCAGTATTTCTTTTATCTTGAATATATTTAAGATTAAGGCTAGACCTACCGATAGCAGGGGTTTTATCGAAAAGACCTTCACAAGCAGATCCAATATTTCCCATTAGAGTATAATAGGTCTATTAAATATGGATAGGTTGATTTAATTTATGTTTAAAACAAATTAGTAATCGAAGCTCTTTCAAGGATTGAATCGAAAGATTTTAAGGATGGTTTGAAATTTGATATATGTGTTTAATAAATTCTCAGTTTATTACAGGCCGCTTGACGTAATTATAAATTTTCCGATAGATTTTCTTTTAAATAAACAAATCGTTTGACGTCAGTATTTTGTGACAAATCTTTGGCATAAATGTTGAACCTAGGTGTTGAAAAATTCCAAAAATAGGTCATAAGATCTGAAGAGCCTAAGTGGGGCATTTTGAGGGGTTATTTATTTCAAAGAAAGAAAATTTAATAAAATGAGGAAGCAATATAATTTATTCACATCAGAAAGCCGCTATCAAATTTACCTCAGAATTTGATAGACATTGGTGAGATATAGATGAGTTGAGGGTATATAAAAGCCTAAAATGGCTTTGAGGAGATTCGAAATTTCTCTCAACAAAGGAAAAATATAAAAATAACAGTGTGTAATTATTAGGCGAGCCCGATTTATTAAAAGGCGAAATGTCAAGCAAAAGCAGACGAGTTTTCGACCCCTCTCCTTCTGATGAATCGTTTTAACAGTATTCCGGCTAAAAGGCGATCCAAAACAATATTAAGTCAAGGTTTATGATGATAGAAGTGGAGATTAGAACAAGATGATGAACATTTGAATAATTTCATGGGAAAAAATACGCGCGCCAGAATTGAACTAAAAAATTTTGCATCATAAATTCTTGAAAAAACTCAAAAAAATGATAGTTTTCATTTTCATTGAAAAGAGTATCCTTCTGAAAGAGGTGATGTGGCGTAAAAATTGATCTGCATCATAAAAATTTAAAAATTAAGGACCAATTTGATTTTTGATGAAAAAAGGACCTTTGGAACGTCAGATGAGTGATTAAAAAAGTCTCAAAGATCCTATGCCAAGCTTTCTTATTATTAACTGTGTAAAGCATCATGGTGATTTCAAATTCAAATACCAAATATGCCGCATCTTGATAAAGAAGAGTTTTTTTTCTTTGAGAAATCAAGAGGGAAAGCGTTAACTGATATCTGGGACATCTCAGAAGAAACAGGCAAGGACTTTTTTATGATTCAAATAACACCACAAATTTGCTCCTTCAAAATTTCCAGATATATTTATTTCATATCGTTCTTCTATATAGCTCGCGACTCTGAATTACTCAGCTTTTTAAAATGATTACTTCCATGGAGAGAGACTTCAGATGAAATTTTTTCTAGAAAAACTTAAAAAGAGTTGAAAAAGTTTGGATTATGAAGGTGAAAAGTTGTTTTAATGTTGCAAGGAGGAGAATGTGGAGGTGAAAAGTTCGGGAGAGACTAATATTAGAGACAGAAAAGATATTGGAAAAAATAGAATATTCATTCGGATCAAAGAGTCTAAAATGTGAAAATAACCCTTCAAATTAATTATTTTGATTGTATTTTTATACTTTAACCACTTCATGCGGATTGATTCGACTTCTTGACTGATGTCCTTTTCAAGTACAGAGATTGTGGAGCAGTTTAGCTTTTGGAGTGTGGAAGGATCAATATGAGACTCCATGGAAATTCTTTTCTTGTATTGAATTTTTATTGGAAATGAGTCAATACAGTCCAGTATAAAAATAATTCGATTGTTATAATTGTTATAATTCATAAAAATTCGTTAGTGTATTATTTTTCTTGTAATGTAGAGTTTCTTTTTTTTTTCTTTGAATTTTTTCTCTCTCTGAGATTTCACAAGAATTTTTGTGAATTGATTGAGATTTAATGATGTTTGAGAAATTTATTCTCAGAAAAAATATTATGTAAATCCAGAAAATTTGGTTTTCTTTTTTTAAAAATACAGTTTGAATAAACTCAAGGTTTATTTTGAGAGTCTTTGAATATTTTTTTTTTCTCATGTAGCCAGGAGTAAACTTTTGGTCTTGAATTCAATTAAATAATTCATATAGTTCTTTAAAAAACCCCCATTTTACGTGATAATAAGAACCTTATTTATTTACGAAGTCGAAACTAGATGAATATCCTGTTCAAAAGTCTCTTTCAACAAAGAGGATATTTAACTTCATACGTTTGTTCATCTGGTTCAAATTGAAGTTTTTGGAAGGATGAGGATTATGAGAGTCGGATTAAAATTAATGAGTTTATGAGATCGAAGTTTAATCAATATAATCAGGAGCGACTAATAATATGTCATATCTTGAAATATCTTTTTATTAAAAAATATCCAAAAAACCGCCTCATATAAACTCGTATATCTTTTATATCTTCAGATAAAACTAAATAAAATGAAAAACAGCAATAGCTGGAGACTTTTACTCTGATTTTAAAAGAAAAAAATAGAGAACCTTTATGAAGGAAACGCTTTGAATCCAGAAGAAGAGGAGTTGAGAGGAAGTGAATGGAAAGAAGGGAGTAAAAAATAAGGATACTAATTTTAATTAATCTTAATAGTATCTCCAGTCAATTTCCATTAAATACCCGAATTAAAAAAATTTTTTTTGCTTTTTGGAATAATATGCTTCCTCAGAAAAAGTTGCATGCGGAATTTGTCAAACAATCAATTCCAAAGAGTAATCCATCCAACCAAGATGATGAAGAGGATGATATTGATTTCTTAAATGGTGATGACTCCTTTGACGAATCTCCTAAAAAAACACGCAAAAGAAGGACTCTGGGTGAAACTGGCAAGAGAGAGTTTGTATGTGGCTGCGGCAAGAGCTACGTTTCTTATCCCGCAATATATCTTCATGTGCAAAGAAAGCATAACGGCGACTGGCCAAAGGACACAATAATTCCAGAAAAGCCGGAGAATCAAGACAAAGTGAAGAGAGGAAGACCCAAGGTAAAAGAAATGTAGTAAAAGAGAAGCTAATGTGGATAGAAAGAGAAGGATAATACATTGGATATTTATAAGAACTTCCATGATGAGGTGAAATACAACGTGGAAGATGAGTTTTGGGTGTATCTTGGTATGAAAGGCAACGCTGATAATCAAAAGGTAATTTATTATTTAATCGTAAATCGGTTTTTTCGCCAGCCGAGTAAAAAGATTTTTTTCCTTTCTTCATAAATATAATATTATCATCCTAACATATTAATCTAGGCTGAGAACAAGTTTATTAAATACCTTGAAGCTTCTTCCTTTGAACCTCTAGATATTTTCAAGCCTCAAAATGTCTTTACTGATTCTACAATCTACCAAAAAATTTTGACTGTCATGGAAGTCTTTTCCAATATCAAGACTCAGCCTGACCAAAATGAATCTGAAAAAACCGATTCTCCAGCAGAGAAATCAATTGAAAAATCTCATACATTATATGACGTTAGACTCGGCAATTTTATTCTCTGGGTTTCCAATCCCTTGAGGGAAGAAATATTCAACGAAATTGGGGCAATTCTTTGTTTACTCCGTTCAATTCTGCTTTGTTCTATCTGGTCCAGCATCCAAAAGGACTTTATCACATTAAATGGAACTTCTTTGGAGATCAAGGCGAAGCCTTCACCTATTTCAATTCAAATGACTGCAGAAGACTGTGCTCTTTTTAACACCCTCCAAGATAATGGATTATGTGCGTTTATTGGGCATAAATGGGCAGAACTGAAGAAAATAACAGGAGGTGTCTTGCTTAGCCAGATTGTGGCAGATGTGGAAAAGAATAAGCCTTGTGAAGCACAGTTTTTCGTGAAGTTGAAGGCATTGGATACAAAGAATGATGAGGTGTTTGAAAGTTTGGCAAAATCGATTCTGTTCTTGAAAGAGACTGAATTCAAAGAGGAGAGTATATTGAAGAAAAGATCGTTTTATTTGAACTGGCATGCTTTGGATGATTTGAAAGAACTCTTGCAGAAATTATGTGCTTGGTTGCAACATTTTAATGAGCAAGATTTGAAATTAAAAGAAATTGACTGGAGTGTTAAAGCTGATGCTGGTGGTGCGCAATAAGGAAGGACAATAATGATTTTTTGCTTACCTAAAGAAAGAGAGAAATTTCAATTATTATTTATTCATTCATTTATTTATAGAATCATAACAAAGAGTATTTATGATGAATATGTTGTGCTTTTCTCCCTTTTTTCTGTACCATACAAGGATTCCATTTGTGAAAATCTGGGAGAAAAAGTATGAATATATCAATGTACTTGTATGTAACAAAAAGTGAGAGAGCCAAGGAATCTCAATTTATTTTGAATCTAATTTAATTAAGCATTATCATAATCGATCCAGAGAAAAAACTCCCTTATATATATATATATCTATTATCCAATTATTATTCTTGTAAAAAAAAAATTCTTGGACATATGGGATAAAAATAATCAAGCACCTTTAGCAACAGGATTTTGTTCATGTTTTGACCATTCACTCCAAGAGCCATCATACAATGACAATTTTCTATGTTTCCCCACCAAGTTCATTGCATAATAAACCACACTGGCGGTCATTCCTGAATTACAACTCACTATAGTAGGCGTATCAAAACTGAAATTTCTCTCTCTTAAGATTCTATTCAGCTCTTCTTCACTCTTGAAACTTCCATCTTCTTTCAATAAATCCACAAATGGCAAGTTTCTAAAGGTTGGAATATGTCCTGTTCTTGTTCCTTTTGGGTCATTACTTTCTCCCTGATATGCATTTTTTTTTCTTGTATCAATCAACTGCAGATCACTCTTTTTGGCTTCAATAGACCTTTGAATCTCTGCCATTTCTGTAACAAGATCCTTATTGATCGTGAATTCGAAATCTTTAGGATCTCTAGGTTTAGTAGTAGCTTTCCATGTTTGGTCGCCTTCTTCAATTTTTCCTCCATAGTTTTGCCAGAGAGAAATAGGTCCGTTTAAGATAGAGACATTGGGAATTCCAAAGACTCTAAACATCCAGAAGGCTCTACAAGGTCCGACAAGATTGTCATCTCCATAACAAAGAACATGATCGTTAATTCCAATATCGAGTTCCTTCATTAACTCTCTAAAGTTTTCTTGTTTAGGAAGCATAGCCGGCAAGCCTTGAGATTTATCGCCAATGTTGACGAGATCAATGTGTCTGGCGAAAGGGAGACGTTTCTGAAGGAAAATGTGGTCAGATTTGGCAGGGGGATTATAAGCAGTATATGAAGGTAATTGCGTGGCATAGTTTGTGTTGACAATTTTGAGGTTTTGGGAGGCTTGTGGGTGGGAAAGGAGAGCAGAAAGTTCAGAGATTTGGACCAAAGGCTTGAAGGAACGACGAAGCATGGGAAAATGAAATGATTTAAAAGGTTGATTATTAATTTTGAGTCAAGGCTTTGTGGACAAATCCTTTTTTCGCATTCAAAAAATACGATTTTGGACAGTAAAAAAGATATTTATAGGAATATCCAAAAATAAATGTTTAACCGGTTATAAAATGATAAACTAACTCGTTTAGGGGAGTTCTTTGAGAAGAATTGATTGGAGATGGTTTTAGGAAATATTGAGAGTACTACCAAGTATGAATGAGATTGAAAAGATGTTGTAAACACTTAATCTTCTTCATTATATAACAAAGAAATATTCTGGAATGAGCAACCATAATTAAAAAATCAATTTTGTTGGCAATAAAATTAACGGCTGATCCTGTCCTTAACTCTTTTAAGTGGATAAAGGAGTGTTCACGACTTAAAGTCTCAAATCCTCCGAACTTCAGGAGCTTTTCCAGAATAGCTGGCGAAAAACTTTATTCTTTCAAGTTTTTGTGCAATAAAACGAAAAAATGAGTCCCTATTTCTTATTTGTCATCATGTGTATATGAAATTTAGTTCTGTTGATTCACTCCAATTGACCACGCAAGGTAAAGTTACGATTAAGCGCAGCTTAAGCTTCATGACTTCTGCAGGTTTATTCAAGCACCCTACCTCTCCACCTTGCAACCAGAAATGTTTAAAAACTCACAATCTACGTTTTCTTTCTTAATTTTCCTGAACAAGTTTGATTCGAGTGAAAAAATTAAAAAAATAACTTTTTGTGAGCGAAGCACTAATTATTCGGGAGCTTTTCAACTAAGAAAATTAAGAACTTGGTTCAGGGCGATTAAGCACAATAAGCGCATGATACTAAGGAATTTAGCTTAATCTATATAATTCTCTTCCAATCTGGTTACCAACCCATCAGACTTTGGGAATAACATTGTTATAAGAAGGTTCATTGATTCGAGAGATAATTTTAATTCTCTCCTCGTTCAAAATTTGAACTATTTTTTGGCCCAATAAACAAAGAGGAATTTTTAGCTGAAAGCAAAACTGTACTTTTTCTCTGACAAAAAAAGTTGCAAATTATGGATAAACTGATTAGAGCTGACTTCGAGAATATTCTTCTTCTCAAATTTCACAATCCTTGGACTTAAGGGAGTCGATGAAGTCATCTTATGACTCTTCAAAACAGGAAATATTCTTTATTTTCTAAAAAATCCCTTTTCAGCTGAAGTGTCTTAGGTATTTGCAGGTCCAATATAGAATCTAGGATGTCTTCGTTTAGTATTGAACTCCTTCTGATCCACCACTTGGATTTTTTAAAATACCAATTCTGTTCTTGGTTTTTATTTTTCCAAGAAACTCATTCAGCAAGATTTTATCCTTCTAAACTTCCCTTTTACTCAAAGGAAGAGAACTTGTCACCTTCAATGGAAAGAATATGTCAAGAATGTGAGTTCGCTATTTATTCGATATTTTTAGATCCTCTCAGACTCATGGGGGTCAGTAAGTAAAGGATATTGACCAAATTCTTTCCCCACAATGGTAATTAGTTAAGAACAAATAAGCTCAACACATGGCAAAAAGAAGACAAATTAAGAACACATACAGAGAGAAAAAACTTAATTGAGTATATATTTCTAGAACTCCACGATCTTCTCAAAGTTAGTGATGGGTAATAATGAAGAATAGAGCAAAAGCTTATTTCCGGAAATTTCAAGGACCAGTATAAACGATGCAATCTGAAAAATTATATTTGAACTCCATGTTCTTCATGTTTCAGTTAGTGAGCTTACATGTGCTTAATTGCGCTTAGTCGTAACTTTACCTGAGAATCAATTTATGTGTGCTGTCGTTAAGGTAGGTTACATAAAAAAAATGAAGAAATGAACTAGAAATATTGAGATCTTTTCAAAATATTGACTATGATTAGAATCTCAAACGGTTGAATTTCTTCAGAGTATGAAATAATCTGAATAAAATTCGAGAATAGAGGGATTTGATAATTTTTTGTTTGAAAGCTCTTTTAGGGTATTTCGATGTGCTCAGAGGAGAGAGTGTTCAAAAAAAGTTTTACATTCTGAAAAAGCGTTTACAGATATTTTGAGGAACTTTCAGTTGAAGTGGAAAAATTCTACTGGTGCTAGTTCCACAAATAAATGATGTTCTCTGTTGGATAAACTGCGATTCCAGGAGTTTATTCTTTGTTCCAAGATGAACAAGATTCGCAGAAAAGTCTCACAAAAAACTTTTTTTAAAGTTAAGAAAAAGATTTTTATGAAAAAACAATTTCGAAAAAAATATACTTTGATTTCAACTTGGGAAAGAGGGTAATTCTTAACAAATTTCAAGAGTTCGTCAGGCCTTGCCAAGTCCTAAATTGGCCAAATTAGAGCTACTTGTTTCCTAGTTTTGAATTTCTCGACTTTTGTACATGTGATTGCCTGACTGACGTCTTCAGTTTAATCAATACGTCAATGAAATCACTTGATAAGGCTATTTTCTTAATAATTCAACAAAACGTTTGAGAGAAATGTTTGATAATCAGCATGAATTGAACTTTATATTAAATACAAGAGTCACTCACTCATCGATGTTAAACACAATATACGCATAATAAAATTTAAATGTTGTTCTCGTTCTTATGATAAAACTACAAAAAATTTTATTCACCTTGAACAACAGGATTTTCTTCGTATTTGACCCATTCAGTCCAAGAACCATCATACAAAGAAAGATTGGGAGCTCCTAACAAACACAATCCAAAATATGCGACAGTTGCAGTCATTCCTGAGTTACAACTCAAAATTGTTGGTTTTTCATTATTCAAATCTTTAGCTTGTAAGACTCCTTCAATTTCTCTATGAGACTTGAATCCGCCATCTTCACGGAGAAGATCAACAAAAGGCACATTTTTAAAGCCAGGAAGATGTCCAGTTCGACCACCTTTAGGATCTTTATTGTCTCCTCTGAAGACAGCAGTTTTGCGGGTATCAATCAACTGAATGCTAGAGTCGATTTTTTCTCTTATGACTAATTTCTGAACATCAGCCATTGAAGTGACCAATTTCTCTTTGAACTCAAATTCAAATTCTTGAGGTTCGCGGTTCTCAACGGCTTGTTTCCAAGTCTCTTCGCCAGTTTCTACTTCATATCCAGCGTCTTTCCAGACATTTATAGGTCCATTAAGGATCGAAACATGTTCAAATCCATAGGTACGGAACATCCAGTAAACTCTGCAAGCTCCAATGACATTATCGTCACCATAGCAGACGACATGATCATCGGCTCCGATGTCTAGCTTCATCATAAGCTCTTTAAAACGATCAGCTTGTGGGAGCATACAAGGAAGCCCTTGGGATTTATCGCCGATTTCACTTATATCAATGAATCTAGCTCCTGGGATTCTTTCTTGTTTGAAGATGTGGTCAGCCTTGACGGGAGGATTGTAGGCAGCATAAGTAGGACGTTGAACAGCATAATTAGCATTG
>Ga0182738_1005829_pt1 | contig 12996 bp, 9 predicted proteins | sample eDN5th30CBELigMG_FD_128876 | JGI IMG/M metagenome (GOLD analysis project Ga0182738, IMG submission 128876) | Enriched Miracle-Growth compost microbial communities from Emeryville, California, USA - eDNA 5th pass 30_C BE-Lig MG (version 2)... ...
GTCTCGGTTGAATCGTTCGAGGAGTTGACGGTCCAGTTCGTGCGCAGGATCGGTGCGCGCGTGATTCTTCGAGGCGTCCGCACCTTATCCGACATGGAGTACGAGTTCGGCATGTCACTGACGAACAACCGGCTCGACCCCTTCGTCGAAACCGTCTTCCTTATGGCTGACGGAGAATATTCTCACGTCTCGAGCTCACTAATCAAACAGGTCGCTCGCTTCGGGGGGTCTGCGTCCCTCAGCCGGTTCGTGCCCGAAGAAATCATCGAACCGATCATGAAGAAAATGAGGGTCCGTCCCCAGATCGAAGGATGAGAGCTCGCGACTTCGCGAGTTTGTGAGGCAGGCTGACGCCCCGACTCGGCTTTGGTTTCCCACACTCAGACTTTGTCGAGTGTGGAGGGAAACCAAACCCAAGGTCCTTTGCGAGTTAAGTCAGCTTATTCCGGCTCGACGTGCCGACCGTTGGAGAGTCGGCTGCGCAGGTAGGAGGCCCGGGCGACGTTCCGCTCTTCGACACCGAGTTCCGCCCCTTGCAGCTTTTGCAGATAGGCGGGCTGGGTCTGAATAAAGAGCTCGTTGACGGTGGCAATCTCCAGGTCATCGATCAGGCCGAGGTTGATTCCCATGCGCACACTCGAAAGCAAGAGCATGGTCTCCTCACTCGAGATCGTGTGCGCCGTCTTTAGCAACCCATAGGCCCGGCTCACCTGGTCATGCAGGTGTTGCTTGCGCTCGTTCATGAGCACCTGTCGAGCGGTTCGCTCGTACTGGATGACCTGAGGAACCACGTCGGTCAAGATTCGGATCAGCTCTAGCTCGCTCTTGCCGAGGGTCTGCTGGTTCGAGATCTGATAGAAGTCTCCAAACGCCTGAGTCCCTTCGCCGTAGAGTCCACGTACCGCGAGGTTGATTTTCTGAAGCGCGCGGAAGACCTTGTCGATTTGCTTCGTCTTGACCAGAGCGGGGAGATGGAGCATCACACCGACCCGAATACCCGTACCCACGTTGGTCGGGCAAGCGGTCAGGTACCCGAGCTGGGCGCTGTAAGCGTAGGCCAACGTCTCTTCGAGCTGGTCATCCAGCCGGTTAATCCGATCCCAGACTTCGTGCAACGAGAGGCCGGAGTGCATCACCTGGATGCGAAGGTGATCCTCCTCGTTGACCATGATCGAGATATTTTCTTCCGATCCAATCGACACGCCGCGCGCGCCTTCGCCGTTGGCGAGCTCGCGCGAGATCAACTGCCGTTCGACCAGAAACTGGCGATCGAGCGAGCTCATCCCGTTCACGTCGAAGTAAGCGAGGTTGAGATTTGTCGAGGCGAGGCATGACTTGACATTCGCCTCGATCTCGGATTTCTCACCCCGGCTCGCTCGGTTACTGAACGGGAAGTCGGCGAGGTTGCGTGCCAGCCGAATACGCGAGCACATCACGATGTCGCTTTCGGGGCCCGTGCCTCGAAGCCATTCACCCGAGTTTCTGGTCAGATCATCCAAATTCATGCGTCGGCATCCTTGGAGCGAAGCTGGTCGCGAAGCTGAGCGGCCAGTTCATAGTCTTCGCGGGCAATGGCGTTTTTAAGCTGGGTACGAAGCCGGAGCCGCTCGCTCAGTTCAGGACGTCTTCGGGCCACCTTTCCCACGTGCCTGGTCGCGCCATGGGTACGGAGGATCAAGGGATCGAGCCCTTTCGCGAAGACATGATAGTCATGAGGACAACCGAGCCGGCCGATCGCCCGAAACTCCATGAACTTTAGCCCGCAGTCGGGACAGGCCAACTTCGCAAGCTCGCCGACGAGCTCGCCGACGTTATTCACGATCAAGCTCTGGATCACGGCGTCGAGTCCGAGGCTTGGCGGAGATTCTGGCAAATCAACCCCCGCCTCTCGAGCGCAATCCAGGCAAAGATGAAGCTCCCGCCGTTCGCCATCGACCGTATCGGTCAGGTGAACAGTCGCTTCGTCCTGGCAGTGCTGGCACTTCATGAGCCGACCATCCGTCCGGCGGGCCGCCGTTAACGCCCCTGCTCGTGTTCGATCGACTTAATCTTGTCGCGAATCGTCGCCGCGGTCTCATAGTCCTCGGCGGCGATCGCTCGCTTCAAGTCGTTCCTGAGCTGAATCAAGGTGGTTTGCTGTTGGCTATTGCGTGGAGCGCGTCGCGGCACCTTCCCGGAGTGCCTTGTTTCATCGTGGATGTTCTCGAGCAATGGCATCAGCTCGTCTCGGAAGACCTCGTAGTCGTACGGGCAACCAAGCCGGCCGGTATTGCGAAACTCGAGGAAAGTAATCTGGCAAATCGGGCAGGATTGACGGTCGGCCGGCGAAGACTCTCGAGAGGAGCCGGATCCACCGACGATCAGCTTCTTGGCCAACTCACTGATCGGAGCGGGCTCCTGGGCCTCTTCCGCCGGAGTGAGATGCTGCCGGGCGTGCTCGTCACAAAAGTGGTATTCCTTGGGCTTCCCGCGCTCGATGTCGGTAATGTGATAGGTGGCCGGTTTCGCACACTTCTGGCATTTCATCCCAGTTCTCCGCCCACCCAACCCAATACCACACGAAACCAAGCTCAAATTCCACGCCTTGGCGAAGCGACCACCGCGCCCGAGATGCCGTCGCCTCCTTGGTTAAGACGCGGGCTCCTTGGTAATCCATTGTAATTCCACACACGCGCCTGTCAAGCAATCCGACGTATCGACAAAGGCTGGGAGAGAGCGGATCGACGAGGCGATAAATCTTGCCATCCTAAGGATTTTGGGCAACCATCAGCTCAAACGAACCCAAGATGAACCTCCTCACCCCGCGACTTGTCTTCCAAGCAGTCGGCTGTTAAGATCACAACAACCCCGTCAGGCCGGATCAGGTACGGCCAACAGCGCTTTGATCGATCCAAATCGTTGAGGACTCGGCGCGTATCGGGCCTGCCTGTGACCCACCAGAACTTTATGAGCTCCCACCGCCCCGAGTTCAGCGAATTTCGCCGCCTGGCCTCTCAAGCCTCCTGCGTTCCCGTCTATCGCCAATTGATCGGCGACGACCTCACCCCGGTTTCGGCCTTCCAACGAATCGAACGCTCCGCCCCGTCTTTTTTGTTTGAAAGCGTGGTCGGTGGCGAAAAGGTCGGCCGGTACAGTTTTCTGGGCACCGAACCCTTCCTGATTTTCCAGGCGAAGGGGACGGAAGTCACCGTGGTCGAAACCGAGGCTCCAGAACAGGCCCGGAAATTCTCCACGGAGAACCCGTTCGAAGCCCTTCAGAAACTGGTGGAACGGTATCAGGCGGCCCCAATGGCCGGACTCCCCAGGTTCACGGGAGGGGCTGTCGGGTATGCCGGTTATGATGCGGTTCGATACACCGAATATCTCCCCAATGAACCTCCCGACGACCGGGGCTTTCCCGACCTCTATTTCGCCTTCTTCGACCGAATGGTCCTGTTTGACCATATTCGAAAGACCGTGCTGGTGGTCGCCCACGCCCACCTCTCCGGCGGGGCCGACCCTGAGCACGCTTATCAACTCGCCTGTCAGCGCGTGGATGAGTTGACAGAACGACTGGCCAAGCCAGGCCAAGCACTCAAGGTGCTCGATATCGACACAACGGGCCCCCTCAAGACCACTCCAAAATCCAACTTCACGCGCGAAGGCTATGAGGCGGTTGTTCGCCACTGCCAGGAGTACATCAAGGCAGGCGACATATTTCAGGTCGTCCCCAGCCAACGATTCGAGCTCGAAACCAAGGCTCGCCCATTCGACATCTATCGGGTTCTACGCATCGTCAACCCGAGCCCGTTCCTCTTCTACCTGACCCTGGGCGACTTCTCGCTAATCGGCAGCTCGCCTGAGATTCTCGTGCGTGTTGAGGATTCGATGGTCACGATCCGTCCCCTGGCGGGAACTCGCCGCCGGGGCAAGGACGAGCAAGAGGACGAGGCCCTCGCCGCCGAGTTATTGAAAGATCCGAAAGAACGCGCTGAGCATATCATGTTGGTGGACCTGGGCCGGAACGATGTCGGCCGTGTGGCCGACTTCAACTCGGTTCACCTCTCCGACGTGATGAAAGTGGAACGCTATTCCCACGTCATGCACATCACCTCCAACGTGACCGGACGCCTCTCCGAAGGCAAGTCGGCGTTCGACGCCTTACGCGCGGGGCTGCCCGCCGGCACCGTCTCGGGCGCTCCAAAGGTCCGGGCGATGGAAATCATCGACGAGGTCGAGCCGCAAAAGCGCGGTCCCTACGCCGGCGCCGTCGGTTATATCGACTTCACGGGAAACATGGATACGTGCATTGCCCTGCGTACCCTGGTCATCCAAGGGAACAAGGCCTACGTCCAGGCGGGCGGTGGCGTGGTCTACGATAGTAACCCCGCCGAGGAGTACGAGGAAACGGTAAACAAGGCTCGAGGTCTGCTCAAGGCGATCGAGATCGCCGAGACTCAACTCTGAGTTTAGTGCGTGGCAACCGAAACCGTACTCGCGGACCGCTCGGATGAAGTTCGAGTGGCGATCCCCCGTCGGCATTGAGGATTTATGCCCTTGGCTTGGCTTCCGGCCAGACGGCCATATCAACGGAAAGCAGGGGTTTCGACCAGTGCGACGGAAGGCACCTGTCCGGTCACAAGCGGCTTTGCCATGAAGTAAATTACGCACTTTTAATGTTGAAACCCAAATAACGTTTATAGAACATTGCGACCACAAATAACCTATCGACAATCGATGAGTTTAGAGAATCTTCACACAATGCACCTAGTCATGCAAACTTAATCAATTTTATAGAAAGAGCTGTCCAAGGCTTCGTGTTTTCCCAACTGAGAATTTGAATTATACGAATCCCCCTCCAACGGGGCTGGCTCAAACCTAAGCAAAACTTACGGACGCGCGGGCAAGATGAGGGTTCCGGGCCAACTATTGACGACCCTCCGTCGCTCACACTTTCGGCTCTGGAAGCCAATTTCCGGGTCTGTCAGAGGTGGAAGCGTGAGCGACACTCCCTCTGAACCCCTTCCGGCCAAGTGGTGAGACGGATTCTTTGGTGGGCCGGCCTGGGGGCACTTTCACGCAGATTCTGTAGATGAATCTGTAACCCTGACCCCCGATGACCGCATTATAGGAGGGATGCTAAAGGGTTGGGGGAACCAACATTCATGGCCGTCTCATATTCAGACCACCATCCGAACGACCTCGGCCGCCTCTTTTCGACGGGAACCCTTAGTGGCCTTTCGGATTGGCAACTCTTGAATCGATACCACCTGCATCGAGACGAGTTGGCGTTCGAGACGCTCGTCACCAGGCTTGGCCCAATGGTACTGGGTGTTTGCCGAGCTCATCTGGGCGACTCGAACGATGTCGATGACGCCTTTCAAGCCACGTTTCTGGTACTGGTCCGTAAGGCAAGTAGCCTTCGCGAGCGAGACGCGATCGGCCCCTGGCTTCATGGGGTCGCCTGTCGGGTCGCACTCAGGGCTCGGTCAGACCTGGCCAGGCAACGTCGAAGGTCGGAGCACACATCCGACTCGCCATCGCTGGTGGATCACCGGGAGACGAGCAAGGACGATTTTGAGCTTCGTCCCTTATTGGACCAGGAATTGAGTCGGCTCCCGGAGAAGTATCGGGTGCCGATCATCCTCTGCCATCTCCAGGGGTTGAGCAACCAGGAAGCGGCCCACCGACTCAACTGGCCGGTCGGCACCGTGAAGGGGAGGCTCTCGCGGGCTCGAAGCCTATTGAAAGAGCGACTCGTTCGGCGCGGGGTCTCCGCGTCGATCGCGGCACTTGCGGTCAGTGAACCCGCGCGGGTCTCGGCCGCCCTCCCCGACTCTTTACGACTCGCCACGCTCGCGCAGGCCTGGAACCTCGCTCTGGGCCCTCGGTCCATCTCGTTGCTAACCCCTTCCCTACATCAGCTCATCGAAGGAGTTCTCCAAACCATGTTTTGGACGAAAATCAGAACGTTCGCGATCCCAATCCTTGGCTTCGGAGTTCTTTCGGTTGGCCTGGGAGTCGCCGCGCAACAAGCGACTCAAAGTGGACAGGGTGTTTCTGACACGGCTGGCCGCAAGGCCGCGAACTTGAATGATTCCTCCTCAACCAAGAAGCCCATCGCAACCAATTCTGGCGCATCGGCCACGGGGGTCACCAAATCCGAGTTTTCGCCGGTTTCGCCAGATTCTCGGGTCGCGAGCCCGCCTCGGGCAACCGCCATCGCTGAACGGGTCTTCTGGGATCAACTGGATCACTTTGACGAGGACGACTCGGTTGGTACTAAACTCAACAGCCTCGTCCGTTGGTCGAAAGAGATGCTTGTCGAGCCCTCAAACACAGAAGAGCATTTGGATAGTCTATTTGAACATTATAAACGAATGAAACTTCTTCAGAAATTCATCTCCGAAAATCCCAGTTTGAATTCTAATCATACGTTAGGACTTCAGATTGATTACTATGTCCAGGACACTGGGGAAACGTTAGAGCGGGCAAGAACCGAAAGGGTAAATCCACTCGCAGGCCCATCGGACAATTTACTAGAAAAACTCGCCGCTGATCCGCGGTCACTCGCCATCCTGAAGAAGCTTGAAGACCCGATTGAGATGCCTTTCGACTCCCCAACTCCTCTTGAGGTCGTTCTAAAGCACATTAAGAACAAGACAGGTTCGGACGTTGATCCCGGAATTCCCATCTATGTTGATCCCGTCGGCCTGCAAGTCGCCAGCGCGAATATGAAAACTCTCGTCACCTATCACGAGGCAGGTGTACCACTTAAGATTTCGCTCGATAAAATCCTCACACAGATTGGGCTCGGCTACCGAGTTAAAAATGGACTTCTGGTAATATCTAGTCGTGACACCACCCTACGTTCCCGCGAGAAAAACACCCCAACGGAGAGGGCGCAAACCGAGGCGGAAGATTCCTCGATAACTCGTCGTCCAAACCAACATGGGCGAGGAGAAGAGAATCCCAAGTCACTCGCCATCCTGAAAAGGCTTGATGCCGAGATCACCCTGAACTTCGCCGCGGAGACCCCGCTTGAAGAGGTCCTAAATCAGATTAAAACGACCGCGACCCTGGACGAGGGGAAAGAAATCCAGATCTATGTAGACCCGATCGGACTTCGGGAAGCGGAAAAGACCATGAGCTCGGGTATCACTCTGGTTTTGGAAGAGATTCCGATGAAAACCGCCCTAAGTCTGATCTTGTCTCAACTCGACCTCGGCTACCGCGTCAAGGATGGAGTGTTGATCATCTCTCATCCAGAATCCCCGCTCCTGTCCGAGCAACGGTTGAACGAGCTCGAGTTCAAGGCGGAACAAGGGGTCCTGGAACCGGGAGAAAAGGAGGAGCTACTCGACAGTCTCCAAACCCTCCTCGAGGTGAGAAAGCTCAAGGCGGAGTTGGACAAGACTGAATGGCCGGGCAATATGGGTGGGGGCGGAGGAGCCGCGCCTGCTCCCGGTTCGGGAGGAAACCAAGGTGGTTTCCAATAATGCCAATAAACGAAATCCATCATCAGGTGCCCGAGGACTCCGCGGCCGGTTTCCAGCCGCGGCGCGTTCTCGGAGACTTAATCCGTCAGGCGAAGGGGATTCGTTGCGAGTCCATCGAGCCCCTGGTTAGTCGATGTCGGGTGAGACGTCGTTCAGGAGAGCCGTTCCACCTCGACCAACGCCTCTTGCCGCTTCACTTCTTCGGGATCAATGCCTCCCGCATCCCAGACCAACGCATTCGCCACGGCCGTCCCGATCGCGTGGCGGATCGTGGCTTCGGTGTCGAGTTCAAGGAACCGAGCATCGACCAGGCCGGCCAGCAAACAGTCGCCCGAGCCGATCGGGTTCACGGCGTCAATCTCGGGGGGGATTGCCCGATACACTTCGTTTCGGTGTCGAACGAGCACGGCGTCTGAGCCGTCGGTCACCACGCCCAGCCGAACCCCATGTCGAGACCAATTCTCGAGCAGAGCGAGAAGATCTTCAGGGCTGGCGGAAGGTGCTCGGAGGTGGCTCGACGCCTCGCGTCGATTCAACTGGATCACCTCGGGCCAGAAGCCCCAGATCGCCTCGAGCGCGGGTCCATAGGTATCGAGAAAAACGGGGATCCGACGTGAGCGGGCGAGCGCGATCAGGTCGCTGTAAAGTCCGTGCGTCGAATCGGCGGGGCTTGACCCCGAAAGAGTAAGTGCCTGGACATCCCCCTGCGCGAGGGTGGCCTCCACCGAGTGGAATAAGGCGTCGGCTTCCGCCACGAGCACGGTGGGATCGGGGTCGAAAAACGCGGTCTGTTCATGTGAGCCATCGGACTTGACCGTGAGGATGACCCGCGTTTCCGACTCCGTTCGAGTCACGAGAGGGTCGAGCCCATCCGTTTGTTTTAGTAAATGGGCACAGTGATCACCGACCGCTCCCCCGAGAAAAGTCACCGGACGAGCGTGCCGCCCAAATCGGGTTAGGGCTCGGGCCACGTTGTTGCCTTTTCCGCCCACCACTTCGCGCACGGCTGATCCGCGCACCGAGTCGCCCGGTTGCCAGGTGGGAACGGTCAGGGTTTTATCGAGGCAAGGGTTGAGTGTGACGCAAAGAATCATTGAGAAACCGGTTGAAGGAAGTGGTGTAGGCAGCCTGGATGCCAATGAAGCACCCTATTGTCCAATCATCGTGCGGAAGAGCAACCTCGCGTTTCAGGATTCGCGCGATCGGCGTCTCTCGGTTCGTCAAAGTCCGTGCCTGGCCGACGGGCGACCGCCAAAAGGGAAGTCCCCAGCGGCCAACGGATGACCCTTCCCAACGCCTGCTCGACTCGGCAGAGCCAGATCAAGGACTGGTTCAGCGTCGAAGCGGGAATCGAGACCGAATACTCGGTCGAGCCGGGCGTCGCCGGCGCAAGCCAACGACGTGCGACCAGGGGAACAACCGTCCAACAAAAGAAATATCTGAGAACCTCGACCTCGAATCCTGCCCGCTGTAAAACCAGGCGAAGGGAACTGGCGTGATAACGTCGAAAGTGGGCGTTCGCCACGTCGTGAGCACTCCAGAGCCAACTGAGTGCGGGAACGGTGATTAAAAGTGTTCCACCAGGACGTACCGCCGCCTTAATCTGACGCAGGGCCTGCTCGTCCGACTCGATATGCTCAAGCACATCGAGCATCAGTACCAGATCATACTGGCCGATGCGGTCGAAACCATGGTCGAGTGGCACATTCCGAATCTTTGGACGCCAACGAGACTCACTCAGCAAGCTCGAGTCGGGTTCGACCCCCTCCACTTCCCCATACTGAGAGAGGACGTCGAAGAAGAGACCGTCTCCGCAGCCCACGTCGAGAATTCGCTCGCAACGGTGTTGTCGATGGATTCGTTCGATCCAGCCGCGCAGGTAGTGCTCGCGCGCCCGCCACCACCAGTGGCGCTCCCACAGGTTACGATAGTTACGGGCATAGTCCGATTGCACGCGGCGGTCTCTCTCAATGATCGGCTTCTCAGTTCATCCCTCACTCTGGCGAGGGAAGGAAAGCTCGATGCTAGCCATCTCGCTAGCGAGGGTCAAATTCGGGTTCGCTCCAATCGCCCTGAGCGCAACATTATGTGTTGGCTTCTCACCGAGATCTCCAGGGTGCGAATCGCCTGCTCCGATCAGATCACGGAACGATCGAACACCCGCCCGATGGTATCAGGGCAAATCGGTAACCGGTTGTCGCTCCATCCTCAGTTGGATATCGTGTACGCGCCTCTGTACTTACAACGATCCGGACCGTTGCATCCAGGAGTCGCCGCTCCATGAAGGCCCTTTTCGTTCGACTGCTGCCCTACCTGCTCGCCTTCTTCAGCAGTCTCTGCATCATGATCCTCGAGCTGGTGGCCAGCCGCCTCGTGGAGACGCACATCGGTGCGTCGCTCAGCGTCTGGACCAGCGTGATCGGGATCATGCTCGGGGGAATTTGCCTGGGGAATGTTCTTGGAGGCCGGCTCGCCGACCGGATCGACCCTTGGAAGGCTGTAGGCCCCTTGTACGCACTCGGGTCATTCCTGACCGTGAGCTGCCTCTGGATGAACTCCGTCGTGGGACGAACTCCGGGGCTCGACGCGATGTCGTGGAACCTCCGGACCATGGTGGTCGTTGTCCTCGACTTTCTGATCCCCGCGACCGTTCTGGGCATGATTGGCCCGGTCGTCGCGAAAATCGCGGTTGAACAGGCCAAGAAATCAGGGAGCGCCATCGGCGACGTCTATTTCTGCGGCGCGGTCGGCTCGATCGTGGGGACCTTTCTCGCGGGTTTCGTTCTGCTGTATATGGCCCCCGTTTCCACGATTGTGACCATCGTGGCCTCGGCGCTGGCGCTTCTGGCGGCGGTCCTGCTTACATCCGTCCCGGGCCGGCTCATCGGTCTGCTAACGGCGGTCTTACTGGGCCTCGGATCCATCGCTCCGGTGGTTCGCATGGTCCCGGTCAAGGGAATTACCCTGGGCTCGATTCCGGTCAACCCCCTGGCTCTTGGCGGCCACGCCCTCTCCGTCCTGCTCGCGCTGGTTGGCCTCTTCCAACTCCTGAAAGCTCGATCGACAGAGGCCGCCGAGGCTCAACCAGCCGACGTGGCGCCGACCTCGTCCCCGGCTTCGACCGGATCAAGGGTGAGCCTGTTTGACCTGGCCGTGCTCTCCTTCATCGCCAGTCTGGCCTTCATGGCATTGGAGATGGTGGCGGGACGCCTGGTGAGCCGACACCTGGGTTCGAGCGTCTATGGTTGGACCAGCATTATCGGCGTCTTGCTCGGTGGTCTCAGCCTCGGAAACTTTCTGGGGGGCAAAATCGCCGACTACATCCGGAGCGAGAAGCAGGCGAGCTGGCTATTCATGGCCGCCTCGATTTTGACCTTAAGCGTCCTCCTTCTTGAAACACCCCCCAAGTGGCTTGCCGAGCGCGTCATCGAAGGGGGCGAGAGTCGATCGATCCTCAGCTTGCCGATCGTGCAAGGCGAAATCCACCTCTCCAAGGAGACGACCATCCCACTGGCCTGGCCGGCCCGAGTTCTGCTCGTCGTCTTCATCGTTTTCTTTCTCCCCTCGGTCAGCATGGGCACGGTGAGTCCGGTCGTGGCGAAACTCGCCGTCGACCGGCTTCGAGGGCAGAATCGAACGGGGACCGCTATCGGCCAGGTTTATGCCTGGGGGATGGTGGGGAGTATCCTCGGCACCTTCCTAACAGGCTTCGTGCTAATCGACGTCGTGGGGACCAAGGGCGTCCTCCTGGTCCTCGGCGCGTTACTGGCCTTTTCCGCGACCGCGCTCGGCTCGGTCTGGCATGCCGCGTGGGCGGGCATCCCGCTTGGTCTTTGCATCATCGCCTTCATCCCAACCCCCTGGTTTGAACATCAGGGGCTACAGTGGGGTATCCGCGAGGAGAAGGGGCACCCCAACGAAGAAGACGCCGATGTCGCCTGGATTGACGAGAGTGATTACTACTACATCAAGGTGAACAACGAGCGCGATGCCGAGGGACTGAAACGGACTCTCGTGCTAGACAATCTCATCCACGGCTACTTTATCCTTGGTCACCCGGAACGTCTCGATTACGACTACGAACATATCTACGCGTTGGTTGCCGATCGGGTCGCGAAGGCGAAGCGGCAGAAGAGTGAAGCGGCCAAAACCGAAAACCCGCCTTTGAAGAACCTCTTCCTCGGTGGTGGGGCCTACACGTTCCAGCGCTACATGCAACACACCTACAAGGGGGCCGATGTCGAGGTCGCGGAAATCGATCCCGCCGTGACCCGCGCGAACCATATGGCCACCGGCCTCCCCAAAAATACAACGATCAAGACCTACTGGGGAGATGCCCGCCAGTTTGTTGTCAAACACCAGGATCAACGCCAATACGACCTGGTCTTCGGTGATGCCTTCAACGACTTCTCCGTCCCTCGGCACCTCACCACCAAGGAGTTCAACGATAAGATCTCCAAGATGATGGCCCCTGACGGCATCTACATGATCAACATCATCGATGCCTATGCATCCGACGCGACGATCGAGAATCGGATCCAGGAACGACTTGACGAACTCACCGATCCCGACGAGGCAACCAAGGCACGCATCAGGCGCGAGGAGCGTGGCAAGGGGACCTCTTTCGGTGGATTCCTTGGGGCCTGGGTCAAGACGGCGAAACTCACCTTCCCCCATATCTATGTGTTTGGCACCGACTCGACCCCCGGATCAGGACTGCGCGAGACCTTCGTTGTCGTGGCTTCGAAGCAACCGCTCGAAGAGATCCTCAAGGATCTTGGCAGTCGCGAAGATGATCCGAAGTTCTTCCAAAACGATGAACTGGTCGAGCCCAGACCCTACGGCGAGGATGACCTGAAACAGGTCGATCAGCGTTCACGAGGCATCATCCTCACCGACGATTACGCGCCGGTGGAAAACCTGCTCGCCCCCGTCGCGGCGACGCGCGGCGACGACTGACCGATGCGCCAAGCCCCATGGGCCAAGGTTAAGGGTACTCGACCCATCGGGCGCAAAGAGTTTAGGATGCAAGAGTCGTGGTTGAGGAACCTCGAACCGCCATCCATGGCTGCGCGGGGTTCGACTGGCAACTCGACTCTTGCATACACCTTGCCCTGATTGAGGATCGAGAAGAATTCGCGGATGAACATGGAACCCAAACCTCAATCTCTGCGTCCCTGGGTGGTCGTGGGGGCCATCCTCACAGCAGGCTGGTGTCTGCTGCTTTATTACTTCTTGCCAGTGGAGCCAGGGCAAGGAGAGCTCCTCGTCCCACTCATGCAGCGCCCCGCGACTCCGACCCTGGCTCCTTACGAGTGGACCCTTGAAGGGTTGGATGGGCGTCCCATCTCGTTCGACACGTTCCGGGGAAAAACCGTCTTTCTGAACCTCTGGGCGACCTGGTGCCCCCCCTGCCGGAAGGAGATGCCTTCGATCGCGTCTCTTGCCCGGCACCCCAAACTGTCGAACGTGGAATTTGTTTGTGTGTCGATCGATGATTCCCTGGATTCCGTACGAA
>Ga0182738_1005830_pt1 | contig 12996 bp, 4 predicted proteins | sample eDN5th30CBELigMG_FD_128876 | JGI IMG/M metagenome (GOLD analysis project Ga0182738, IMG submission 128876) | Enriched Miracle-Growth compost microbial communities from Emeryville, California, USA - eDNA 5th pass 30_C BE-Lig MG (version 2)... ...
CAACTCAATTATCTTTTCATGAAAATTCAAGTTATTTTTTCTCAAAGAAGATCATGAAAAAAACGAGAAGATTTTTCTCAAATAATCAATTTTTTTTGTATGCCATTCTTTAAAAAAATAAAAAGTTACTTGGAGAGAATTGAGTTCAGAGCTGGAAATTTATGAAGAAAAAAATGGTGAGAAAAACTTTGTTCTGTTTGAAGAAAAAAATTTTTTTCAATCTCATGGTTTAAAAGTTGGGAAAGCCATCAGGGCTTCCCAAGGTACAGATTTTGTCCGACTTTTTTGGACTTTCAAACTTGTTTGTTTGATTTTTTCGCAAACTTCTCGGACAGATCTACCGAATTTGACAATTTCCCTGAAAAAGAAAGAAATCAGAAAAATTGAAATTTTTTTAGAATTTTGTTGAAAATCTTTGTGGGAGAAATTTGTGACAAGAATTTTTTTTCTCACACATTTCATAATGATTTAAGGAGATCCTGAGGTTGAAAAAAACTATCTCCATAAAATAAGTTGGTGTTGGACCCTTTTAGGGAATTGTCGGATTTTTTTTGGAAAGGATATCCAGCAAAGTCTGGACTTTGGAGAAAGATTAGGAAGCCGTGAAAACAATGAAAAACACCAAGATCCTTTTGGAATACATAGATTTGGAACGAAAAGTAAAAAAAATTGAATCGATGATGGAAAGACACAAAAAATATTTTGCATTAAATTTCAAGCTTTTCTTGGCATACTAGCGGAGAAAGGAACACAAGAAAAAAAAGTGATTGGAAAATTCAAGTTTTTTAGAGAGAAAAAGAGACTTCATCTCTGTTTGATAATCTACTTTTTGCGTATTTGCTGGAACAGCAAGCTCATTTGATGAATCTCATTGAAAACTCCTTAATTTCTTGAATCCGATCTTGTGGAAAATCCCGATTTTCTCAGTGACCTTGCTATGAATTGAAGGCCAAAGCAATAAAGACCGAAATGAGTGATTCATAGAAGTCCCTTCAAAAAAGCAAAGCCCTCATCTAAAGTTGTATAAATATCTTGTATGAAGTCATTTTCGGAAATGACAAAATTTAAAAAGGGCGGAGCTCATGAAGCTGTGTCGTTTGACGAGGAGAAAGTTGAACGATAGAATGTTTTATTTCTAAGGTTAGGGTCATTTTAAAAGAAAATCGTTGTCAGAAAGTATTTGAGAGGGTAAATAGAGCTTTTTAAAGAAATTATTTTGAAAGCAGAGAATAAGCTCCTAAGCGCTTTTCTCTCAAGATTCTCCTTTCTAGGCAAGCAACATGTGCTTTTCCTCTTAGAAGTGTTTAAGAAAAGGGAATTCCATTGACCTCTCAAACTTCTGAGAATTTCTTTCGATATTCTTGTCACAAACATCAAGATTTATTGGAGCAAAGAGAGTTTTAAAGAAAATCTTGACCAAAGAGGCATAGAAGTCCTAGAGTCATAGAAATTATTATGAAGAAAAGCCGGCAAATAAAAACATTAATCCAAAGCCAATTAATTGAGTCTGAAATTAAAGTATTGGAATTTCGTTGTCACATCATCCATTATATCGAAATAAGAAAAATCACACTTTCTTTGTCAGATAGGGGAAATATTTGTAGCACGTCTTAGTGAGTGATTTTTATCTATTTACAACAGAGGACGCAGAAAGAATCAAGTTTTCAATTTTCCTTGTAAAAAGAAATGAAAAAACTCAGAAAGGCTTTGTCATATTCTGACCCTGTAGAAAGTCAAAAAGACAAATTTTAGCGAAGAAACTGAAGGCCTTGGAGAACCAAGAAGATTTGTGAGTGAAAGGACAAGTTAAGACAAGTGGAAGAGTTTCAAGCTGAGGTTAAATTAATACATTGCTAACTAAATTAAATCTGTTTTGTAAGCGAAGTGATAAGCATATAATAGGAGCCTCATCTCTCAAGGATTTTGTTGAAAAGAGGAAAACTGAAGCGACTTTATTTCATCAGTAGAGGTTTGGAGACTTTGGGAGAAGTACCATAAGGCCATAGAAGTGAATTAGAAGGACTGAAAATCTCCATCTTCAGCTAGTCAACAAATTTGGGATTAAAATAATTATTTTTTACCTTTGAAATTAATCCCCTTTTGATTGACCACAAAAGTTACTATGGTTGCTAGTTTTAATAAATTTTCTTTCAAGAATGAGCGCCTATTATGAGGATTAAACTAAGCTCTCAATAGCGATAAACTCGTTGATCATCTTCCCTAATTCCTGGCATTCTCATGGCAGAGTGAAGTAGGATTTCGTTCAAATGATGACTCTAAGAAGTGGATAAACTTTTTGAAGAAACATGGAGTTCATTGAAGAAAAAAATGATTTTTGTTGGAAATAGGAATAAAAATTCGAAAAGACAAATAAAAGGCCTATTTTTAATTTGTTATTGTGTCTCAAGCAGAGATATAGCCTCAAATACGATTCAGATAATTTGAGGTTTAAATCTTCATTTTTCTTCTTTCTGCAAGAAGTGGCTCTTTGGGTCAATCCAAGAGCTTTCAGAAGAAGAAGACAAAACATCCAGTTCCTTTGGCCCAGTTGAAACTTCTAGAAATACAGAAAAGATGAATTTCAACTGTTTGATAAATATCAATTATTGGCTCCCGCCAACTCTAAAGAGAAAAGAAAGTAAAACCTTCTAAAAAACTTGAAGGATGATTCTTTCAACACACAACTCCCAGCTTTATTGTTAGGATTAGATCATAGAATTCGTAAGAAAAGAATGAGTACGAATGAGAGAAGGTTTTTTTGGAATGGTGAAGTGGCGGGATTATTTCTCTATTCTTAAATTTGCAGTCATTTCTTAATCCTGACCCTATAAATAAAAAAACTTGGGATTATAATAATTAATTCACTTTTTCTTACTTTTAAGAAGCTCCAGAGAGCCAAAATGACCAAACTCTGCTTATACCTAAAAATCTTTCTTTTCTTTCAAATATTTAATTTCTCCAATGGCTACAGTTTTAATGGTAATATCTCTTTGCGAGAAGTTCTTTTAAAATTTTTATAAAGGTTTTCAGATTCGTGATTTGGAGAACAGCGGCGATGATTTTGTTTCTGAAGCATCTTCATGGACGGCTTCATCTTTACGAGGCTCTACAGTTGTTAGCACTTGCAATGGAACCTCTTTAGTTGGCGGTTATAAAATCCTTGGAGGGGTTGAAGATGAGTATTTCCAGAGGATTTATACCGGCCTCCCTGCACATAATATCACTTATTTTACGATGACATTTTGGTTGATTGATAGTTGGGATTATCCAAAAGACAGTTTTCAGATCAGCTTCGACTCTGAAGTGTTGGATGGTTGGAGTATCGCTTTTTCAAAATTCGAGTCAAATCTGTGCGGAGGAAGCAAATACAATGACCTTCCAAATATGAAAGTCTATGGCCAAATTTCTCATTCAGGAGCTTCTCTTGTCCTCAGAGTGATTAGCCAGCTTGACGAATCTTCATCAAATGAGGCCTTTGGCTTTCGAGACGTGAACCTCATCTTTGCAAATACCACAACAACAGGTAATGTGGAGGAGATGTGTGGGCTTTCCCCTATTGACCTTCAGCAATATGGAGATCAGTGTGAATGTTCTGAAGGCAAATATCCTATTGATACAGGCTCAATAAAATGTGAAAGCTGTGACAGTAGTTGCGAATCTTGCTTTGGCCCAAGCTCGAGGGAATGTTATGAGTGCAGTTCAGGCTATTCTTGGACTGGGGCTAAATGCATACCATGTGATAATTCGTGCGGGGATTGCTCGGGACCCTTTGCAACACAGTGTACGACATGTAAATCTGGGCTGTTTCTTTACCTTAACAGCACTTGTATTGAAGGATGCAATGCCCCATTTATACAAAGCTCAAGTGGAGGAGTCTTATACTGCGATGCTCCTTGTAATTCAACCCAATATACTTATCCAAATGGCACCTGTTCGGAGACGTGCACTTTTCCTTTACAATTGACAGTGTATTTATCTGTAGATTTCTGCATAAATCTTTGCAATTCTACTGGACAATACTTGTATTGGAATGGCTCATGTCTTGAAGAATGTGAGTATCCTTATGTTCAGAGAACCGATGAGCTTGGGAAATATTGTGAGCTTCCCTGTTCTTACTCTCAATATTTATATTGGAATGGGACTTGCTCTTCCTTCTGCCCATCTCCTTTAGCCCAAACTCAATATGGATCGGTTAGATTATGTGAATATACTTGTAGAGAAGAAGGATCTCTTTACTGGGACAAAACCTGTAATGCAAATTGCCCAAGTGCTCTTGTTTTGAGGATTGAAGGGGATAAAGAATTTTGTAGGTTCCCATGTAAAAATAATCAGTTTCTTTATTGGAATGGGACTTGCTCAATGTCATGCAATTCTCCACTCGTGGCTGCTAGGTATAAAGATCGAAAATTCTGTCAATATCCTTGCGAAAGCTCAAGTGATTTTGTGTACCCAAATGGGTCTTGCTCAGCTTATTGTCTTCTTCCTATGAGATCGATTGTCAGCACAGTGAATTACTGCAATTACCCTTGCAGTAATCCAAATGACTTCTTGCTGTTGGCAGATAATTCTTGCATAAAATCATGTCCTGGCCCTCTTGTATCCCAAGAAATAGATGGGATAAAGTCTTGTTTTAACCCATGCAACGAGACTGGGAACTATCTATTCTGGAATAGCACTTGCATTGATTCATGCCCTTGGCCGCTGAGTATAACAAGTGATGAGACAGGAAAATATTGCTTGAGTCCATGTGCCACTCCCAGAGATTTTTATGTGCTGGAGACAAATGAATGTAGCCGTAATTGTACTTATCCCAATATCATTCAGGTCCAAGACTTGTACCTGAGTTGTTTAATTTCCAAGACAAACGAGACAGACTTCACAGATGATACTTCTCAATCTACAAATAGCAACAGTGGAAGCAATATACCAACGATCGTTGAAGCAAATGTGAATGATGTAGTGAGCGGAGGAGCTGTCATAAGTGCTGTGGCGTCCTCACATGGCGATTCGAGTACGATAATCATGGTCTTAGTGATGAAGCTGATGAGATATATTGAGTTTTTGGACATAAATTTCCCTCCAAAGTTGCGAGACATGCTTGATAACCAGAGTCGAGCCAAGTTCTTTTTGAATTTTGGGCCTGGACCGACTGACAGTCTGGAAGGGAAATTTGAGAAATACTCATTGCCGGCAGTTTTTGAGCAATATGGGCTATATTCGAGTTTCTTATTGAATATCTGGAATGTGGTTATGTCGCTTTTCATTCTTGTTGGAGTGATGATTGTGATGAAGGTCCTGGAAAGAATTTTTGATGAGGGACAAAATACAATCCTTGAAATGATATTAAGAAAACTTGGAGTGATTTTTGTGTGGAATATTGTCTTGATGCTGATTGCCTCCAATATTGATGAAATCGTGTTGTATAGCAGCTTAGACTGGAGAACACTCCACATTAATTCTTTTGGAGAATTTATGAGCTTTGTCTTGAGTTTGGTAATGATTGTGGTTGGAACAGCGACCGGTGTAGGCTCATTTCTATTGCTTCGCAAGTTATCTTTGGCGACAACAACTTCAGATCTCCTGCAAATATCAAAGAAGGGTCATCAAGATAAATACAAAGGATTCGCGAAAAGATGGGACGGATTTCGTTTATTATGGGGTGATTTCAAAGAGAATTCGAAGGCTGGGCAGGCATTTTTCGCGCTTTATCTCTTAAGGACAGCGGTATTCTACATGATAGCTTCTTGGCTTTACCCTTTTCCTTTGGTTCAGACGATTTTATATGTTGTGTTGAGTGCTGGTACAATTGTTTATATCAGTTTGGTTCAGCCTTTCAGAATGAGAATAAATTTTATTCAGGCTCTAATCTATGAGCTAATTCTCTTTGCGATTAATTTTAATATTTTGCTCCTCGCTATTCTTGATGTAAGTAATACTTCTGCTGTCGAACTCCGTTTTTTTATCGGTGATGTTGTGGTATTTTTCCATCTTTGTATCAGCTTGACGTCTGGGGCCTCATTGGCTGCGAAGCTGTATTTCTGGCTCAAAAAGGTTTGCATTAACTTTGAAAAACAACGAAAAAAAGGAAAAATAAAGCTCTCAAGATTATTCTTTGAAGCTTTTGAATCTTCTTGGACAGAATCAAGATCTTTAAGATCTTCAACGACCAGCATAAATCTTATATCAGCAACGAATAGTGTGACAACTTTGGCCTTCAAGAAGAATTCAATCTTCAACGAGAGTTCGCTCAGTCCTGAAAGTAAGAGTGGACTTTCATCAGAAGGAGACGCGATTTTCAAGAAAAGGAAGACATCTCGCAGCAAGTCAATATTTGCGAAAAGTCGTGTGTTCGATTTCACCGAAGAAAATGGAAGAACAACTACTGAATCTCTGGTTTCTGTTGATAAGGCTGCGGGTGAGTTTATGATGATGCCAAAGAAGAAAGAAAGCAAATTTGACTTTAACCTTACAGAGAGTTCTGACGAAGATCTTGCTATCACGCCTTTAAATGCAAAGAAGTTAAGTCGAGAGAGAAGCAGTCCTGATCCTGAGAGAAATACTCCTTCCCCTGATCGAAAAAAATCATCTTCAGAAAATGAAGATGCAGGAAGCGGAGCAGGCGGAGGGGGTAGAGTTTTGACTATAAGCGATTTGGATCCCCAGCAGCTTGTTAATGTAAAGAGCAGATCTAGTATCATCAGCATGACAACGGTTGCTGATTTTACTAAAAGGAACTCTTTAGAAGGAGATTCGCCAAATCAAAGTCCAATCTCAGAGTCACAGCAAGAACTAGGAAGCACATTGAATGTTTTGAAATCACCAAATTCGAACAAAAGGTCATCAACTTTAGCGAAACAACAAGGAGGAGGTTTGGACCTTCAAGCTATCCTTGATCAGCCAGAACTTGAGATTCAAAGTCCAACTTTGGGATTTGTTGGGCGTTTAAAATCACTCGAATCGGTGGTGAAGAAGAAGAGTTTGTTGAGTGAGATTGGTGCCAGTGAGGCAAGATTGACGATTCCCACTGAAGAAGACGTGGGAGAAAATGGTCTTCGAACAAAAATTAGACTGTTGTTTAATCAAGATACTTTGCCAACTTTTGCATTAATTGGAGATCCTCAGTTACCTCCTGTTGATAATCACAAGGAAATGAGTCCAGAAACTGGTCGACAAAAGTTTATTAGACCAAGAAGAATCGGAAGAAGAAATTCCCAAGAATTGAAAAATCCAAATCCTGCTGACCTTGATCCATCTGAAGTTCAAAGAAAAATTAGGACAGTTATTCATATTCGAGGAAAAGATGATGCTGTTCTTGATAAACTTGAACATTTAAAAGAGCAATGGGCGAATCATTTAGCTAATTCTTCAAGACAAGATGTTTCTCAAAATTCTGGGGCGGGTCTGAAGAATCAAATAGTTCAGAATGGAGATAATGATATTGAAAAGGAGGCCACAGGATTGCCTTTATTGATAGTTCGAAGGATCGAAGACATTAGTCCTGGAAGAAATAATAGAGAAAGTCCAGAAAGTCTCAACGAATCTTGTGTTTTCGAATAAGAATTCGATTATGAAATAGTTGTGTATAAAAAAATTCTTGAATTATTCTTAATTTTTCACTTTATTTATTAAAGATTGAAAGTTTATACTGATTGATTGATTTATAATTTTGATTGAAAATTGAAAGCAAAAATTGCTAAAAAATCTTTATGTAAAAACTTTTTCCATATGCTGAGATTAAAGTTCGATGGCTTTTCTTGAAGGAAGGTTTTTCAGAGTCCAATTTCAATCAATCTGGACTTTTTATTAAACCTCCTGGCAAATCTCCAATCTAAATTTTTGAGATTAAAAATACGATCTCACAGATAAACAAACTGAGAAAAAACATTTTTCACAGGAAATCTTTTGAATGAAAGACAAACAGACAACGTCTCATTCTCCTAAACAAACCCGATATTTAAGAAAACAAATATTGAAAGTGCTCGTCTCAAGAAATTTAAATCCCAAAAAAAAAATTTAGCTAAAAATCTTTTAACCAGGCCTGCTATTTTATCAAAATACCTCCATTCCTCACTTCTTGGAAAAATCATTCAAAATAACACTTTCTTCTCCTTTTGCAATCAGGAGTTTAAGCTGAACTTCTTCAAAATAACAGTAATGGTAAAAACCGAAACGGATTCTTTTCTTAAAATGTTTATTGGAATTTGTTTTTGATAATGCATTTCAATAGAAAAATTTCAACGTAAACTCGAAGAATGGACTTCTAAATATTTGACTTTCTCGTTCCAAAAATGAACCTTGAAGAGCAAACTAACCAACTCGCATGATAGCTTTTCTTCTAAACTAATCTGTTCTCATCCCACATTTAAAATCTGAAAATAAACTAAAAATGATTCAATTTAATTAATCCCGCGAAAACTCTAAAAACTCTCTTCATGATCCCTTTTTCACCAATCGAGCCTTTTTTTGCTGAAACTAAAAAGTTATAATCTGATTGTTTAACTAAAACTCAAAACTACCTTAGAAGATGTCAAAGTTTTCTCTCCTTTTCTCACTCTTTCCGCTCTATTTTCATGCTTTTTCACTTCTTATTGCTTAAATCTTGGTGGTAAGAATCTTTTATAAAACAAATCCTCAGATATATTTCCCATAGGGTATCAAATAAAAGACCTGACCACAAATGGATTAGCCTTTAAAACTGAAGCAGCTTTATGGACAAATACTGGAATTATTGGATCTTCTCCTGTTTATATTTGCAATGGGACTTCGTTGCTTGGTGGATATAATATCCTTTCAGGAACCAGTGGCAAATATTTCAAGAAAACTTACAATAATATTCCATCTCATAATATGCTGTATTATAGCCTTTCTTTCTGGGAAATTGATACATGGGACAATAATGATTATTTTCAACTTCAATTTGATTCTGTTGTAATAAATGCCTGGAGCAATATTAATTTTAAGCTTTCTTCAGCGTTCCTTTGCGGGCAATCAACTCGAGAGGATGTTGGGGCGATAAATATTGTTGGGAGAATCCCACATAGCAACTCTTCTTTAACTCTAAAGGTAATCAGCCAGCTTGATCAAACATCGTCTGGTGAATCATTTGGATTTCGTGATTACCCTGACCTTTATAAATACTACAAATATTCAACCTGCCAAGTTTTGTGGTAGAAGTAACATTACACTCCAGAATAACCAATGCCCTTGCCCTATTGATGAGTATTTGTCCTCTTCAAGTGGTTCAACGTGTAGTTTATGCAGTTCTGGCTGTGGTTTATGCTTTAGCTCAGCTCCCCAAGATTGTATACAATGCCTACCAGGATATTATTTTGATATAATTAATCAGCATTGTACAGTTTGTTCTGATGATTGTTCGGTTTGTCAGGGCCCTGATCCCTCTCAATGTGATGTTTGTGACTCTGAGAAATGTAAATATTGGAATGGTTCTTGTTTAGCTGATTGCCCTTTGCCTTTAGAGGTGGCAATGAGTGGATCTGATCTTTTATGCAATTTTCCTTGTGATAATTCCGAGGCATTCTTATACTGGGATGGTTTCTGCTCTTCTGTCTGCCCAGCACCTTTGAATCAGAGAATAGAACAAGGATGGAGATTCTGTGATTATAACTGTAGTTCAGATCAACATCTGTATGAAAATGGAACTTGCTCAGGTAGTTGTGAGTCTCCCTTATTGAAAGAGACGTTTCATAACCGATCATTCTGTCAGCATCCATGTCCAAATGCCACGGATTTTATTTATTGGAATCATACCTGTCAAGAAACTTGCCCAGCTCCTTATCATGCTTATATCCAAGACTCTCTATTTTACTGTGAGAGATCATGCCAAATTGATCAATTTCTTTATCAAAATGGTTCTTGTTATGATGCTTGTCCTTTTCCTTTTGAAGTTCGAATTGAACAGCAACAGGGTAACGAAATAAAATATTGTGATGCTCCTTGTCCAACAGGGAAAATTGTTCTTTGGGATAAATCTTGTCTAGACGTTTGCGAAGGTCCTATGCGTCAGGTTCTCGTTGAAAATTTTACAACATGTCAGCCTCCTTGTGCAGATCCATTCAACTATTATTATTATCCAGAAACTAGGGAATGTAAATCTGAATGCAAACCTCCTTATATCACTAGTGATTTATCTTTACACATCAGCTGTTCATCAGTAATCACGAGAAATGCCTCAGAAATCTCTATTGGGAATAAAAATAATCCGACAAAGACAACCATTCAATTATCATTAACTATGAATAATATCAATTCAGTCACTGCTACAGTCGTTGGGAATGGAGTTTTACTTGATGCTTTCACATCAATGACTTCGAATCCTGCAGTAACTGCAATGATAATCTACATTAAAGTGCTTCAATATATCAGATATTTAGATCTAAACTTTCCATTAAAGCTCGAGAATATGTTAGGAGAGCAAGTCGGGACTAAGTCAAGTCTCAGCTTCGGGCCGAGTCTTTCAGAAGAAGCAGCAAAAGGTTTTGAAGATGACCCACTGCCCTCCGTATTCGAAAGATACAATCATTATTCAAGTTTCTTGGTAAATCTCTACAAATTTTTCAGCACTTTGTTAATTCTCTTGTTGTTGATCCTGGTTTCCAAGGGGTTGAAAATAATGAACAAACATTATAAATGGGGACTTTTATCAAAGATCCTCGATAAATTTGAAGCAGTAATAAAGTGGAATTATATCTTGATTTTGGTGATGGCGAATCTCAGTGACATTATTCTCTATTCTTCCTTTGAGTTTCGCACTCTTCATATCCATTCTGCTCAAGCCACTTTCAGTTTCCTTTTTAGTATAATCTCGGTATTTGGTGTCATTGCATTTCTATATATCGCCTGGTATTTTCCTCAGAAAGTCTACATTGAACAAAAGAAGATCCAATTTGATCCAAATATTCAATCAGTTCTCACAAAATGGAAAGGTTGTGAGATGCTTTGGACTGGATTTACTCTCAAGGAAACCCTTACAAGACTTTTCCTCTTTATTTATATCATGAGGATTGCGATTGTCTACTTGATTGCTTCCTATTTGTTTGTGTCTCCTCTTGCACAAACAACATTATATGTGCTAATCAGCCTTGGATCTGTTGTTTACCTCGTCAAATTAGAGCCCTTAGAGACGAGGCTGAGTAGATTTCAGGTCTTGACTTATGAGAGTATCGTTCTTGGGATTAATATTGGTCTTTTGTTTATTGCAATATTTGATGCTTCGAAGACTGATGCTGCTCAAGTGAGACTCTTTATTGGAGATATGATTATCTTTGGGCATGTCTTGTTTAACTTTGTTGGGATTTTGTTTTTGGGAATGAAGCTTGGGAAGAAAGTAATTGAGGTGTACAAGAAATACAAAAGAAAATCTAACAAGCTAAAAATTGGTCTTGAGAAGCTGTTAATGCTGCCTGTTTGTCCACAGAATCAGGAGACTTTGGAGATGACAAGAGGGAGTGTTAACGTTGAACAGCAGAAAGATCAAGAAAAGAGTCCGAATAATCATCATTCTCAAAATGAAGAGAAATCATTCAAGAAGAAATTCTATCATCACCAACGAGGAACATTCTTGACAACAAATAATCCTAATCTTAATCCATTTGCCACATCAAGGAAGAGTTCGTTCTATGCGAATAGTCCTCGAAATAATCTCAGTCTCAATGATACCTATGGATTTGATTCTGGGACGACAACGCCAAGGATAAGATTTAATATGAAGGAAGTGGGATTTTCACCTAAAGTCGATGAAAATGAAGAGATAATGAGTTATAGAGAAGGAACAGATTCGAATAGAACGGGAGGAATGGAGAGTAATAGAAGATTATTGAGAAAGCAAAGAATACAAGAATTGAGAAAAGGAAGTATATTTGAGAAGATCAATGATGCTGATATTGAAGTGGAATCTGTGAGGGCTTTTGACAATGATGAAGGAAATTTGAGTATCAGTAATATTAACAAATCAGAAATTGACGTTGGAAAGGGAAATAATCTTTCCTTAGATTTTACTCCAAGGAGTTTTAATAGAGTGTTTAAGACAAATCTTGTGAATGCTCTTTCAAACCTAAAATTTGAAGAAGAAAAGTTGGAAGTTGAAGAACTTGAAGATGAGAATGAAAACTCAGTGGTATCGAAGATGGAAATAAGCTTTAAAAACAATGAAAAATATGATGATGACTTTAGTTTTCATCAACAATCAGGTCAGAGTCAAATGTAATAATTAAGGATCTAGAAAGACGGATAGGAGAAAATTTATATAAAAGAAGACCATAAGAAGATTTTGTAAAAACATTTTGAATTAAATATTTATATTTTTTTCAATTACAAGGAATTTCAAGGTTCTATAAAAAAGTTATTGGTGAAAAATTCTTTTGAAATTTTCCAAGTTCCATTGAAGAGAAAACACCCGCGGCTTTAATTTTCTGAAAACTAAGGGAAATCTTTGGAGAAAATATTCTAGAAAAATCTTTTTTGAAGTTAGTTTCAAAGACTCAAATTGTCCCTCATTGATGTAAAAATGATTGATCAGAAGATTTTTCGAAGCTCAGTATTTCTAGAAAAATTATTTTATTGAGTAACTGACTGGAATCCAACAGATTGTTCTCATCATGAATTTTTTATCAGAAAGTTCAGAATTGAGAAAAATCAAATCAGAAAAATTTTTAATTTTTTAAGTGATTGACATTTGACAAAGTTTTAGAGTAAAAATGCTAAAAATTTGTCATGACTGGGAGGACAGAAAAATTAAGGAAAGGGCAATGGAAATGTTCAAACCACTTGATTACACGAAAGAAGTTCCTCAAGAAAAAAGACAACTTGATGCTTTTGCATTATTAACGAATGGAGATAATATTTGTACAGCCGCTGCCATTTTTGATGGTGAACTCTTGATCTCAAACAATACTAATAAAGAGGACGAGCTGATTAGATCATATACTGATTTTTTTATTGATGTGATTGAAAAGAAAGAAGTAAATATTCTGGAAAAGA
>Ga0182738_1005834_pt1 | contig 12989 bp, 8 predicted proteins | sample eDN5th30CBELigMG_FD_128876 | JGI IMG/M metagenome (GOLD analysis project Ga0182738, IMG submission 128876) | Enriched Miracle-Growth compost microbial communities from Emeryville, California, USA - eDNA 5th pass 30_C BE-Lig MG (version 2)... ...
ATTTCTTAAAATCGATTTGAACTCAGAGCACTGCTCTTTAATACGCGTTGTAATACCAATTGCATCTTCATCCGGTAAAGAAGAGATTGACATATGGCGAACAAGGCTGCGGTTTGGTTTGTCACCGGCATTAAAACCTTTCAGTGCAAAATGAGTATGGGACCCTTCCTCCCATGAAAAGTCTTTTGGACAGTCGAGCAAGTAAGTTTTTACCTCAGGTGTTTCCTCAATAATCTTATTTATTTTCGTCCAGTATATTTGCATTGTATATTCTCCTTACTCCATTATTAGTATTGTATTATCTACTATACACCAAATGATAATTATTCTCAATTAAAAAGATTAATAATTTCAGATAACTTTATAAAGTAATTTATTTCTCGATTATCGTACATTCCATACTCTGCTGCTAACCTACGATCATTATAGTATAAGAATAAATCATAGATACTTATTTTGGGAATACTGTCCCATTTCTTAAACGGATGACTTCTTCTTCCAGCTAAATCCACTAGTCGAAAAGGGAAATGCCACTAAAATCTACTAAAACATTCACTCTTGATTGGCTTATTAAAAGAAGTAAGTCAGATGAATTTTCCGAAGTCTATACTAAGGTTTGTTTCTAAATCAGATACTAGTATTATCGAAATAAGTTATTAGAAATAAGATGGCCACAAATCCAAAGATTTGTGGCACTAATATTCCTCTAAAACTTAATATTTTTCAACTTATAATCTAGTATATCTAATTTATCATTAAACATTGTAAATAGGGGGATATTCACTAAATCTCTCAAAGACATGTCTATAAACTGATTCATAACAAGGGAATTATTGAAAAGTTCTGGAAGTTGCTCATTGACTACTTTTTTTGCTTCCTCATTACTATTAAGATCTCTAATCGTACTTGTTGTACTTAAAGTTAAAATATAATCCTGTGATGGTACATATTCCATTACATAAAGCCCTGAGTTTACTTCAATATAAACATAGTTCTCCTCCTGTTTATACTTAAATTCATTCTCTTCAATTGTTTTATTATTAACAATAATGTTTCCTGCTACAGCATCAGGTAGAACTACAACTGCTGTAGTATTAAAAGGTACATTAAATGTAAATCGTAGACTACCATCTTCATTTATTTTCCATCCGCTTTCAATGTAACCAGAAGCCGAATACAAAGAAGCTTTTGCATATTTTATTCTTCCATATGGCTTAGGTGCTAGTTTTATTTTTTTAAATCCTGGAGCCTCTTCGACTGTATTAATTCCACACATATATCGATACAACCATTCCACAATGGAACCATATGCATAATGGTTAAGTGAATTCATTCCTGTGCCACTGATGCTTCCGTCTGGCAGGACAGAGTTCCAACGTTCCCAAATAGTTGTAGCTCCTAATTTAACTGCATATAACCAGCTTGGGTAATCATCATTCAATAATAGTGTATAAGCTTCTTTGTTTGCTCCATTTTCAGACAACACATTACAGAAATATGGAGTACCAACAAAACCAGTTTTTAAATGCATACCATCTTCGCGAAGCTTCGTCTGTAAATCTGAAATAATGCGTGATCGGAACTGATTGGGAACAAGACCCATGTATAGAGCTACAATCATAGCAGTTTGCGTGTGTATAGCGCTTCTTCCATTAGGTGTAAAATATTCATTTAAAATTGCTTCTCGAACTTCATTTGATAGTTTTTGGTATTCTTCAGCGACTTGTTCTTGGTCTAATACCTTCGCAGCTTTTGCTACTAGCTCAGCAGAATAGCAATAATAGGCTGAAGCGATGTAGTAGGAGTCAGTTCCTCCCATCGGATTTTGTGGGTCTGGACCATCCAGAGCTAACCAATCTCCGAAGTGGAAACCTTCCTGCCATAATCTTTTTCCACCAGATTGGTCATCGATATTTTTTATATAATCTACCCAATCTTTCATTGTGTCGAATTGACTTCTGAGCAATCCTTTATCCCCATACATTTGATAAAGTGTCCAAGGAATTACTGTAGCTGCATCTCCCCAAGCAGAAGATCCATGGCCGTCTATAAAACCTTGACCCCCCTTTGGTTTAACTCTTGGAACTGTAAATGGTACCGATCCATCTATTCTTTTTTGTTCTTCACGTAGATCAAACATATATTTCTTATAAAATGCAGGTGAATACATATTAAGGCTTGCTGTGGTAGCAAATACTTGCGCATCTCCAGTCCACCCCATTCGTTCATCACGCTGTGGGCAGTCAGTTGGTACATCTACGAAGTTACCTTTTTGTCCCCATAATGCATTTTGAAATAATTGATTCACGAGCGGATTCGCTGTCTCAATGGTACCTGTTTCCTCTATCTCGCTATACAGTACACACCCAGTAAAGTCATCTAGATTTATGTCACCTGTAAAACCAGTCAACTTTACATACTTAAATCCATAGTAGGTAAAGTGTGGCTGTATTACTCTTTCATTTCCATCTGAAATATAAATATACTCAGCTTTTGCTGTTCTTAAATTTTCTCTATAGAAATTGTTACCTTGAAGAATTTCACCATATTCTAGCTTTATCTCTGTTCCCTTTGGAGCATTCGTTTTAAAACGTACCCATCCCGTTATCACCTGTCCAAAATCGAGTATTGTTTCTCCTGCTGGTGTGTGGATCACTTCAATTGGCTTTTTTTCTTCCATGATCTTTATTGGCAGACTCAGACGAGCTTGAAGCTTTTCTGTGCTAACATGAGTTAATGTAGCTGGCATCCAAGATTTGTCATCAAATTCTGGCATTGTCCAATATTGCATTTCGAGATTGGCATCATACACTTCCCCATCATAAATACCACTAAAGGTTATAGGAGAAGAGGAAGATTTCCAATCCTGATCAGTTGCAATAATCACTTCGCTGCCATTCTGTAAGGTAACAATTATTTCACCTATTACTGCAAATTCATTTCCATAAAGGTCTGTGTACCCTCCATCGAAACCAAAGCGTCCTTTGTACCACCCATTTCCAAGCTTGATTCCTATAGCATTATTCCCACTCAATAATAGGTCTGTTACATCATAGGTTTGATACTGTAACCAGAAATCATATGCATTATAACCGGGAGCAAGATACTCATTTCCAACTCTTTCTCCATTGATTTCAACATCATATAGACCTACTCCGGAAATATACAATCTCGCCGATTTGATATTGTCAGGTAAATCAAAGGATTTACGGATCAATGGATGAATATCTTTATTTAATGATGGGGTAATCCATTTTCCCTTCCATCGTTCCTCCATTTTCCCTGTTTCAAACCATGCAATTTCGCTTGTAGCCTTGTCACCTGCATCTCCCCATACACTTACCATCCAGAAATATCGTGTTCTTGGTTTTAATTCTAAATTTGGAGAAAATGATAAACTATTAATATCTTCTCTTTTGTCTGTCTTATAAATAATTTTTTCAAAATTTTCATCTAGAGCCACTTGAATCTGTGCAGCAACTTGAAATTTTGAAATGGTATCCTCTGTGACCCACGAGAAACGTGCTTCATCCAATTCAAAGCCCAAGGGGTTATTGATATGATTTGTTCTTAACTTTACAATTTTCATTGCATTCTAATCCTCCACACATAAAAATCTACCCAATAATTGATATCAAAACAGGTGCAACTGATTATAAATGCACCTGTTTTTTTCTCTTGTCTTTCTTTATTTGATCTCTTTTCTTCTCTCAAGATCTTTTAGGATTTCTGGATACTCTTTATCTAGTTTATAAGGAATTAATATAAGAACTTGCATGATTGAAATGAAAGCGGGTAAGAAAATAAATAATACTCTAATCGCAGTAATTGCATCTGGTGATTGTGTGGCTGCTCCACCAATATATCCACCAAACGCTAATATCCATCCTATTAAAGCAGCACCTAATCCTTGCCCTGCTTTTCCTCCATAACTTTGTGCACTGAATATTAATCCCTCTGTTCTATTTCCAGTTTTCCATTCGCCATATTCCACCGTATCTGCAATCATCGCAAATCCTACTCCCATTCCTGGAGATGTACCAATTCCTCTAATAATAGCAGTAATTATAATCCAAGATAAATTTGTTGGATTTACTAATACTAACGCACAACCTATTATTGTTACTATTGCTCCCGCAATGGTTACATTACGTTTACCAAATCTTTTTACAAAGGGAGCAAGAAAGAATAAGCCAACAATCATTGGTATTCCTGATGCCATCGAAAGAATTCCAACTAAATTAGGATCACCTAAAATATATTGAGCATAATAAATATTTACCCCCATAGTAATAGCCATATTGATACCGGTTACAAGTCCATTGGCAGTAAGTAGAGCCCAATATTTATTTTTAATTAGACCTTTTAAGCCATCCTTTATTGATACAACCTCTTTTTGTGCCGTTTGTCCTTCTAATTGACTGCTTCCAATCCTTTCTCTTGTAAAGAAGAATGTCACTAGGAATAAAATGACAGCTATAAAACCATATACTAAATATGTTTTTGTCCATCCTGAAGGACCTCCCCCAAGCGCTGTTACAATTGGTAAAGTGATCATGGTAATCCCAAAGCTAGCAACCATCGAAAATATCATTCTAATGATATTTACTACTGAACGTTCATATTGATCTTGTGTCATTAAAGAATTCAGCACTCCGTATGGAACGTTAATAGAAGTATAGACAATGTTAACAATATTGTAAGTGATAAAAATATAAATTAGTTGCATATTTTCAGCCATACTAGGTACTGAAAATAGAAGAACAGCTGCAAGCCCAAAAGGAATACTCATCCTTAATAACCACGGGCGTGCTTTTCCATACTTTGTTCTAGTTCTATCTACAACAAATCCCATGATGATGTCCACGATTCCATCTAACAATCGGGATACTAGCATAATAGTACCAATTGCAGCTGCACTTACTTGTACAACATCGGTATAATAAAACACTAAAAAAGCACTCATTGATGAAAATATAACATTGCTAGCAAAATCTCCACTTCCATAAGCCAATTTTTCACCAAATCCAATTTTTTGAGACGTTTTTGGTGAATGATCTATTGATTTAGCAACACTAGTACTCATTCTACTTCCTCCTTTTATTGAAACATTTCTATTTTTATTAGTTATCCGCTTTCAATTTCCCACAAAAAACTTCGATGATTGTATTTTGTCTATATGCCTCCCCTCTCTTGGAAAAAGGAGGCACAATGATATAGTTACAATCACATTAAATGATATTGAGGATGTTGGAAAAACTACTAATATTATAGGTAGCTAAATTAGATTTCGTCACATCTCCTATTGCAACACTATCCATGTTTCCTAATCTAGCTGCTTCGATTCCCGCTAGTGAGTCTTCAATCACTAAACATTCTTCTGGCTTTAATTGGAGATACTCGCTTGCTTTCAGAAACACCTCTGGATCTGGCTTAGAATGAACAACATTATTCCCATCTGAGATCTTATCAAAATAATCCATGATTCCTAATCTCTGCAGAATAAACTTTGCATTTTTGCTGGAAGATCCAATTGCTAGCATAATTCCTTTTTGTTTTAGTTCAGTAAGTGTATTTTTCACTTCGCTACTAACATCCGCCTCATTCATCTTCTCTAGTAATTCACGATAAATTTTATTTTTTTGTTCAGCGTATTTCTGTTTTTCCTCGTCTGTTAAACTCCCAACATATCTTTCTAGGATAATATTCAGACTTTCCATCCTGCTTACCCCTCTTAAACGGTGGTTTATATATTTATCAAAGTAAATATTCAACTTATCAGCAATGACTTTCCAAGCCTCATAATGATACTGATCTGTACTACATATTACTCCATCCAGATCAAAAATAATGGCTTTATATTTCATAGAGTCCTCCAGTGTGTTATAAATTTAATAAATGGTATCTAACCTTCCACAAAATGGATCAATTGGGTTTTTACCTATGAATAAACTTCTTCCCAGCAATTTATCTACTACACTTTCAATAACTGCACCGTGATTCGAATAAGCATTAATATATGTTTTGATCATTGGCACATCTAATAAATGGTAAGGATTAGCCAAACTAATAAATAGGGTTGGAACTTCTTCAACAAACCACGGAATGTTATTTCCTAAACCAAAAAATGTATACCAGTTAATTCTTGAGACAGTCTTATTACTTGCATTTTCTACATTCCCTAAATATATAACCAAATCATACTTTTCCTTCATTCTTCTGACATTGTCTAAAGGTTTACCAAAGTCTTCTTGTACATATTCAGTTACAACAAAACCTTCGCTTTCTAAAAGGTCTTTCATCCTTCTTAAAATTCGGTCATTTGATGGGAAGTCTCCAAGTATCTGCAATAAAACTTTTTTATGTTTTTCTGGATTAATTGGTAACAAACTTTGTGTATCTTTCACTAAAGTTATAGCTCTATCTGCACATTCAGATGCCCATTCCCTGTGTTTTTGACATCCTAACAAATCTAATGCTGAAGCATCAGGGACTAATGTTTTCGTTTGTTTCTTTTCATGTAGTTTTAGTGCCGCCTTAGTAGCAAGTATTCTTATTACCGCTTCATCCAAACGTTCATTAGAAATAATTCCTTCATTATATCCCTTCACCATGAAATCGTAATCTTCTGCAAAATCATTATTAAAAAGGAACATATCACACCCACTAGCAATGGCTGTTGGAACAGCTAACTCTCTAGACATCGCTGAGGAGAATCCAACCATTGGAGTTGCATCTGTTACAATCATTCCATTAAAGCCAAGTTTTTCTCTCAAGAGACCCTGAAGAAGCTCTGGCGATAATGTTGCTGGGATAACTTTATCCGGAAATTCTTTATTAAATTTTTTTTGATAAGCAGGCATTGCTATATGACCTGCCATTACTGTTAACGCTCCCTCTTCAATCAGTCCTTTATAGACTTTGCCAAATGTTTCATCCCATTCTTCACAAGATAAAGTATTCACAGTAGTAACAAGGTGCTGGTCTCTCTCGTCCACTCCATCCCCCGGAAAATGTTTGATAGAGACAGCTATATTTTCTTCTTTAGCTGCTTTCAAATATCCTCTTGACATTTCTAATACTCGCTCTGGATTATTTCCGTATGTTCTAACGTTTGTAATAGGATTCCTAAAATTCATATCAATATCTACTACTGGCGCAAAAGCCCAGTTACACCCTGTTGCTGCTCCTTCACTACATGAGACTTTACCTAGCCTATAAGCTTGCTCTGAATCATAGGTGGCTGCTACTTGAAGCTGTTTTCCAAATGCTGTACCATTTGATGCAATTCCATCTCCACCAGCTTCAAGATTGGCAGCGATTAAAAGTGGAATCTTAGAGTTTTCCTGAAGGAAGCGGTGGGTATTCTGCATGTCCTCACTTACCCCTGGACGGTACATAATGCCTCCTATATGTTTTGCTAGAATTGAATCCTTCAAGTATTGCTCATCATCACTCATTCCAATCGGGCAGAATAATTGCCCGATTTTCTCTTCTAAAGTCATTTGATCTAAAGTGTCTTTCACCCACTGAATATCTTGATCATTCAAATAAAAAGGGTTCTTTTTTAAATTTTCTTGTATTTGCTTATTTAATTCTTTAATCATAAGTCCTCCTAATAATGCCGCTATCTTTAAAGACCTCTTTGAACTTATTTGCTAATTAGCTATAGCCATAGGGTGTTATGAGCAACTACTCCATTGTCACCGTTTTCATTAAGCTATGTTTGTATTATAATGACAATATATTATTATTTATGGTATATATTTAATATTTTTTTTAAGTATTTAAGGTAGTTTATAAAATTGGAATTTTATAAACTACCTTAAATTTACAGCTATCTAACATTATTAAGGAGGAAGTAGCAATGAATAATGACCATTTGAAATTTATTAGTAAACTAACATATAACCTATTCCATATTCCTATTTTTCTCTTCCATAAACAAAATATAATTTTTGAATATTCAGATAAAAATTCTTGCAGTCCTCTTTTTAATTCAATGGAAGATGTGTTAATTTTCCTAACAAAATTCAATGAAACTTTAAAAGTTCCAACATTTATAACAACAGAAAATTTAGAAAACTTCCTATTGATTAAAGTTGGAGAGCAAAAGATTTTGCTAATTGGTCCTTTCCTGTCCTTTAGACTATCCGAAGAAATGCTATTAACAATGATCCATAACTTGACTAAAAAAAGTGAGACTCGAACACTATTATTAAAATACTATCAGTCGTTAACCATTATAAACAGTGAAAAAATCATCTTTATTGCCTTGCAATTATACTACATGATTTACAACGAAATACTGAAATCCGAGGATATCATTTTTGGAAGGAAGGCCATGAATGGGAATATCTTCATGGAAGAACCCACAATAGAAATGTCTGAAAGAAGATTAAATCTTTCCTTCCATAATGATTTAATGGTGGAAAAAAATATCCTTCAATTTATTAAGGAAGGAAAAAAGGAAGAGTTTATTAAAGCTTTTAGATTGGGGCCAAAATATGAAGAACTAGGCATATTATCTAAAAAGGACCAACTTAGAAGCATTAAAAATTTAGGGATTTCTTTTATTACTATTGCAACTCGGTCAGCCATTGAAGGTGGACTTCACTATGAAATTGCCTATACACTTAGCGATCTATATATACAAAATCTAGAGGAGATACATAATATAAATTCACTTGAAACATATATTGAAGACGCAGTAGCAGAAATGACAGAACGTGTTAGATTGAATAAACAATTAAGATATTCAAAGCCCATTAACGCCTGCTTGAATTTTATTTTTAAAAATCTTTATGAAGAAATCAAATTATCTGACCTAGCTAATCTTGTAAATTTGCATCCAAATTATTTATCGTTCCTCTTTAAACAAGAGGTAGGGAAAACTTTAACAGAATACATTCAACAATCGAAAATTGAAGAAGCAAAAACTCTTCTTTCTTTTTCAGATTATTCACTCTCAGAAATCTCAACGATGCTGAATTTTCATGATCAAAGTCATTTTTCAACTGTTTTTAAAAAAATCACCGGCATTAGCCCAAGGAAATATAAGAATAATAATTAGCAATTTTGCGTATCTATCCTACCATTATTTCGCATAATATACAAAATAAACAAAGGATTAGAGTCATATAAAGCCAGTCAAGGAATAAACTTCTATTCTTTGACTGGCTTCTTCATAGAAGGATTGGGAGGACTTTTGTCAGCGACCGCCATTGCATTAATTGGTCAAGGGTAACGGGTAATCAAGTAATTGGTTAGTGGTTATTGGTTTAGCCAGTACCATTTAAACGTACCTTTGTACACAAAAAGAGCGGATCCTTCTACCCTTGAATAGGAGTCTCACCTATTCAAGGTAAAACTTATTAAAAATATTTTTCCCCATCAAATGCTAGCTCGATTTGATAGTTTTTACTGTTAATTAAGTTTGATAAACGGTTTGCTTTTCTTTCACATTCAAGGCTTTTTAATCGATAATCCTCTGGTTCAAAGGTTGCTACCTTCATTAGTTGAACTGTTTCCCCATAGGAATAAACGTATTCTTCCTTCTCAGCAGCAGCAAACTCCTTATATTTTCTTGCCTTTGCCCGAAGCTGTGTTGCTAGCTCAATTGCTTCTACTATTGAGATATTCACATTTTCAAAGCTTATTTCGTTTTCAATATTAGCACAATACATCAGCTTATCAAGCAATCGATAATCCGTACGTACCCCTTCCATCTCACACTCTACATCAAGGATCGTTCTTTTTTGCTTAGGAATAGATTTACCTGCCTCGATCTGTACAAAAGCAACTCTATCCAGTTCCTCTTCTAATTCATGTATTCTTTTAGACAATACACTCTTTAATTTAACTGCTTCTGCTTGTGAAATCTTATTCATCTTTACCTCCACCTGGAAATGTAGTATTGCTAAGGGAATATCATGAGGCTCTTTCTAGGAAACTATCAGATTTTTATTTTACTACTATACAGGAATTTTTTTCAACTAGTTACAGTTCTTCTTTTCTGCTAATTTTCTACTAAACTACCTTTAAAGCTACCCAAGCAAAGAACTAGTAAAATAAGCGTTAGCTCTTAAATCGAACCCCAGCTCTCCTCCAGATGACTTTCTCTTTAAACAAACTACTGAAAGCCTTATCAGTAGTATTGATTTTTTCCACCATTGTTTCCATCCAATAATTTTATTAAAGTGCAATCAGTGAGGCAATGGTCATTATGATGAATACAAAAGAAGCGGTAAACCATATTGTATTTTTGGTTATATTATCTTCCTCCTGTATTTTCTTTAGTAGTGAAACAAGATTTAAACAGAAAATAATGCAATAAACTGGTAATAAATAAAATCCAAAAATAGCAAAAAACTCTATCATTCATTCACATCCTTAACCTTCTATTCAATAGTACTATTCATTATTAAACCACATGGTAAGTTTAAATTTGGTAAAACAAATGTTTTCCATATCATCTAATCACTTTTCACTCTACTTAATATTAACAATTATTTACTTTGCCAAAAATGAACAAAAATATTGGCTCTTCCAATTATGTAAATCTTTACAGACAGAATTCATATCCCTCGCTTAATTAATAACCACTCTTTATAATAAAACCAAAAGGAGGAGTAGTAAATGGATTATATTAAATTAGGTTCTACTGGTTTAGAAGTCTCCCGTCTTTGTCTTGGTTGTATGAGTTATGGAGAACCCGATCGTGGTGGACATGCTTGGACATTAACAGAAAACGAAAGTCGTCCATTTATCAAAAAAGCATTGGAGCTTGGCATTAATTTTTTTGATACGGCAAATGTTTACTCTGATGGGTCAAGCGAAGAAATTGTTGGACGTGCATTGCGTGATTTTACGAATCGTGATGATGTCGTTCTTGCTACAAAGGTACATGGCAGAATGCGACAAGGTGCTAATGGTGCTGGTCTTTCCCGAAAAGCAATTATGAGTGAAATTGACAATAGTTTAAAAAGACTTGGTACCGATTATGTCGATCTCTATCAAATACATAGATGGGATTATGAAACTCCAATTGAAGAAACAATGGAAGCATTGCATGATGTAGTCAAGGCTGGGAAGGCCCGCTATATTGGTGCTTCCTCTATGTATGCATGGCAATTTTTAAAAGCAAATCATATAGCGGAAAAGAATGGATGGACTCGTTTCGTATCGATGCAAAATTATTTAAACCTGCTCTATCGCGAGGAAGAACGAGAAATGCTGCCCCTTTGTAAAGAAGAAGGGATTGGGGTCATTCCTTGGAGTCCAATGGCACGCGGCCGTTTAACTAGAGATTGGGAAGAAACAAGCACTCGTAAAGAAACCGATGAATTCGGAAAAACGTTATACTCCCACACTGAAGAAGCGGACCGTCAAGTAGTAGAACGAGTAAAAGCAATAGCAGAAAAACGCGGCGTACCTCGCGCGCAAGTTGCACTAGCTTGGGTATTACAAAAGGAGACTGTTACTGCACCTATTATTGGCGCAACTAAGCTCCACCATCTTGAAGATGCAGTTGCTGCTCTTTCATTAAAATTGACACAAGAAGAGATTGCTAACTTAGAAGAGCCATATATTCCCCATCCAGTGCTGGGATTTAAGTAATTAATAATAATAACCGGGCGTAAACAATTATGGACTGTCCGGTTATTTTATATTCAGCTACTCATGTTTTCTCATCCAATAAATCCATAACAATCCATTCTCATGACAAAGCCAGAGCTAAACTGATTTTCCCTTCTTGATAAAGGCTCTTATCCTTCTTGTCTATACTGTAAGCAAGCAAGGAAATTATCGTAAATATTGCTTTAAATTGAGCGAGTTTTAACATATCCTCATCAACTTCCCCATAAATAGAGAAAAATTGCTTTCTACCTTCAATAGGAAACAGACTGTAAGCAATCGATAGATCAACAGCAGGATGACCAATATGTGTATCTCCCCAATCAATAATTCCCACAAGTTCTTTATCTTCATTAACAAGCATATTACGAATATGCAGATCACCGTGTGTAAGGACATGAACAGTCGGAACGGCTATATGTGTTATATTTTTTGCATAGTCCTCAGCTAATTGGAATAAAGGTATATTTTCATGTATCTGCAACTTCTTAATTGAATCGATTAAGTGGGATTTTCTTTTATCGATATGAAGTCGATTGAACTCATCATATGGGACATTCTTGAATTGCTCTGTTGAAAATGAATGTAATTTTTTTAAGAAAAGTGCTAATGGTTTTACCATTTGCATTCTTTCTTCATTCGTTACATCTTGTGGTGTATTTCCTGGTAAATGCTCATACCCTATGAAAACTAGTGAGAAATCCTGAGTTTCTGTACCTAAATAAATCGGCTTTGGAATTGGAAGTGGTAGTTTACCAGCAATTATTCGTAACAATGCCCATTCGTTTCGTAATAGCTTAACCGCAATTTCTCTTCTTGGAAATCGAAACGTATAACGATTATTGACGAGAAATATAGTATTATCAAATCCCTCTCCTATTTCTATAATAGAATGAACACTAATTGAAAACTGAGTCTCAATTAAATGAGAAGCTAGTTCCCTTGTTATCGTATATTCTGGATCCCATATATTTGGCATTAGACCACCTCCTCTCTAATCATTTTTTTACTACTAAAAAGCACATTTTAAAAAGATAAAAAAAGGATCTACCAAAAAGGTTTATCCACTGGGTTACGCTTATTTTTTTATGGTAATTTCTGGACTCTCTCTTTTTGTCTTTATAATAAACATCGATATTGCTTGGGCAACCGCAATACATCCCAAGATAATCCTAGTAAATGGATGATCAACAAGGACAGCACTAATGGCTAAGCAAATATAACAAGTAATGATGATTTTTATCTTTTGCTTTTTCGTTAACTCTCCTTTGCGAAATCCTTTGACATACTCATGATAGAAAGTTGTCGAACGAAACCATTTATTGATACGCTCAGAACCTCTTGTGTAAAAA
>Ga0182738_1005835_pt1 | contig 12988 bp, 4 predicted proteins | sample eDN5th30CBELigMG_FD_128876 | JGI IMG/M metagenome (GOLD analysis project Ga0182738, IMG submission 128876) | Enriched Miracle-Growth compost microbial communities from Emeryville, California, USA - eDNA 5th pass 30_C BE-Lig MG (version 2)... ...
ACAAGCAAGAAATAAGGAATTTCAAGAGAGTTTTTAAATATAAAAGTTTTTTCTTTGAAAACTCGGTTTTCGGCTGGAGGATGAACACCGATCCTGGGTTTTCGGCGAATTTTCGGCGATTTTAACAGGCCTTCCGGTTATGGGAAATCGCCTTCAAAGCGAGGTTTTACGGTATCTGAAAAACATCGAGCTCAAATTATAAATCTTTAAACAGGGGTGGAAATAATCTAGGGAAAAATGGGCTTCCTTCTGAGTTTTTTTCGATTTGAAAAAAAACTGAGAGAAAAAATTACATCGTTTTCTATAGCAATTCTTAAGAAATCGCCGAGAAATGGTATTCTGGGGTTGGATCCCTAAAATCTGGAATCTCAGAATTTTGAGGTTTTTTGTATCCCTGTTTTTAAATGCTTTGAAACTTTTGAAGTGTTTTTCTTTTTCATTTAAAATACAAATTTTTTAATTCAAAAAATCTTTGGATTTTATTTCAGAAGATCAAATTTCTTTTGAGAAAAAGAAACTGAAGAAAAGCTTGATATGATCGATCAAGAATTAAGCTCAGAGATATCCAATCTTTGATCTAAAAGAGCTTAAATTCTTCTGAATCTTCAGAATCAGATTTGAGAAAAACCCCCTAAATGAATGGAAAAGATAAAATTGAAGACATTGAATTTTTGTGAGGTTGAGAAGAGGGATGTCGATGGTTCTTTCATCTTTTTAAGATCTTTGAATTTTTTTGTTAAGAAAATATCGAGAAATCTTTTGTCAACAAATCTTTCTTGGGAAAAGATCCTGAACTCCCTTTTGAAAATGAAATAACAAATGAATATAATGATTAAAGATATCCAAAAGTTATTCTGAATTCATACTTTTTCCAATAACGAAGTTCAAAAAAATAGCAGAAACAAAATACCTCTACCAAAATTTTTTCCTAACAAGTACATAACATAACGTTCTAAATAATTGTACAAGAAGCTAATTAGTCGTGGCATATTTTTTGAGCATGCGATTATTATATAGAAGTTTGATCGGGAGCAGGGACAAGATGTCTTTTTTGTAAAACTGTCTATCAGCAAGTTTTTTAATGATGAGTTGCCAAGCAAAGATTGCCAATAAGAAGGACAAAACAAAAGCGATCCAAGTGAGTGTGGTTCTTTGCCTGTCTAATTTCGCAGAGAGATCATTGAAGTTTTCAATTGTTGCCTCGAACAGGAGTAAACTATAGGTGATGCTCAAGTCAATGGCCTGGATTTGACCATTCGGAATTTTCACATAAATTGCTCGTAATGCAGTTGCTGTTGCTTTATTTGCAGCTTGATACATTGCAAAGAATTGTTTCAGATTTGTTGCCAAAATGGATAAAACTTCAACTAATCCAAGCCAGCCTAGGCCTTTAGAAAGCCTGTTGCATTGAGATATTGAAGTCGTATTTGGGTTAATATACTCTGGGGAGTATGAGCTGTTGCACGTGAGGTTGAAAAGGATTTGGTTAATTCGAGTTGAGCTGATCCCATTTTCATCGCCAAATGCATTGTAAAGGTCGTAGGTGGTATCCATAGTGTTGATTTCTTCAGTCAAGCCTTCAAGGATTGGTCTATTTTTGATGGTGGATGTCGCATTGTCAATGACGAGAGATTGGAGCTGGGCGCTGATGAGACTGTGGCTTTTCATGTTATTAAGGGCCATGTTGATTTGGCTTTGATGCATCTCGATTGTGCTTATGTTTTTTAAGCCTTGGTCGTAATAGATGAAGACAAAGACGATCTTGGCGACCAAGACAACGCACAAGCAAACGAAGAAAGCGTAATTGGTCAAGTAGATTTTGAAGAGAGAGGCTTGAGAGGGTTCCTTGGCGCGAGTTTTTGCGGTGTTGATGAAGAGTTTGGAGGTCTCGAGCACTTGTTTCCTTTTGAGGTCGAAATAAGTTTGGACAGCGTCTCCAGAGTCGGTCTTGTCATATTCTTGTTCCCTGGTGAGGAGTTCATAATAGATGGAGAGAGCTGAGGAGATCCTTTGGGTCTCTTTTGACTGTATGCTCAAGAGGACTGCGAGAAATTTGGAGACCTCGTTGTTTATGATCCAGGTATAATAGAAAGCAACGATTCCAAGGATGCAAACGAGAGCTATGGCGAAACCGAGACCAACCTTCATATCAGCCTTTATATTCGATAAGCTATCCAAAAATCCACTTTCCATGAGGGTGACCAATGTCTCTGACCTGATGAATAAATCATCAAAACTGTTATCAAAAATAAATCGAGCGTCGGCACCTGTGAAATTGACGAGTACGGAGGTTGGAGCTTTGCGATAAACGTTTTTGAAGCCTTTATCTATAAGTCTATCCACAACATCAAAGGTATTTTGGTAAGATTCAAAGACTTTGACATTGGCCGAATTTCTTACGTATACTCCGACGTCCTTTTCAAAAAAGAGTTGCTGTTGCTGAGACTCAAGGTTTGTGATGGCTTTCATAAGCTTTTGATTATAGCTATTCGTCTTTGTCCAACTGATGTTTGTTGTTAATATTTCTGACTGGAGGGTCCATCCGAGCCATCCGCCTTGGATAGCGGTCCAAAATCTTGTCTCTTGATTCGCAATGTTAATCCAAACATTTCTATAACGGAGGGCCTCTAATACTCTGGTGTAATCTGCTGACTTGTTCGAAGCTGCTAAGCTCTTGTAATTAAGCCAGATTAAAACAGCTATCAGAAACGCAGTCGTCAGAAGAAAATGTAGATTAAATAGGATGGTTGGCCTGCCGTATTTGCGAACCTTTGAGAGCTTTCGAAGAAGTCGAAAAGTTTTGAGTCTTTCAAGGGTGATGGATCCTGTGCTACTCTCTGCCCTTCCAAATTGTTTTTGGACGAGGTTTTCCTTTGCTAAAATGTTTTCTTCTTGAACTCGGGCATTGACTCCTGCTTTGAGATGGGCTTGGGCAGTCGTCCCAGTACCGCTATTTGTTGGACTCATGACTTTCAGAGGCTCCTCATCTGAAAGAATTCCATCAGAATCGTTATTCACATCTCCGTCATTCTTGTAGATCTGTGATCTCACAGTTTTGACTCCTGTTTCAAGGTCTTCTCGAGGTGAGCTGATCAGCATATTTGCGCCTGTAGGAAGAGTGTCTGTATCAAATCGAAAAGCTTTGCCTGGTGGACTCTTTGGAGTGTTTTGAACTAGTTGTCTGCTGGTGGTGGTGGTGGAATAAGGGGGAAAATCATTTTCTTCTGTGATTCTTGATGTTTTTCTAAAGGCACTCTTTTTCTTGAGGATTGATTTTTTGTCATCTAGGCTCCAGATAATCGCAGGAGACAAGGTAGCCAGTGATTGTTGATCATCTTTTTGAATTGTGCCCATTCCAGGGGAATTCAGTTCGTTTTGAGTTTCGATTGTATAGAAGTGAGTATCGTCCAAATAGGTGCCGATATCCTTATTTTTCAAAAGGGAAAGTTTGATGATTTTGCCTCCATCTTCATATGCACAGAGTTCGAATTTTGTATGGTATGAAACAAAAGCATCTCTTTTGGCTGAAGAAGGAAGTTTGTCACGTTTTCGCTTCTGGAAAGTCTGAAAACTCAAGGCATCTCCTTTCAAATATTTCTCATAAAGAGTCCAATAATAGTCGAGATCCAAGTTAGCTCTGCTAGCGTCAACTTTATCAAATTGCATGGTTCTTATTCTGTGAGAAGAAGACAACTGTGCCTGGCTGTAATTCCCAGTTTGAAAGCGGTTGAGAGACAGGTTGTCTGGTCTATACTCTCCAGCCACGGTGTTTGCTGCAGTAACGATTTCCTCTAGTTTTGGGCACAGCGAATATAGATTAAAGCTCGTCGTCAAGCTTTTCTCAAAGCCCATGTCGAGTTCAAAGCCTCTGGAGTAATTTAGGAGTTGTCCTTTTTCATCCAAGAGCACTGTCTCTTTGCTATTCTCTCGCTGTCGAAGGAGAATGTAATAGCACAATCCAATCTGAGGGTTAAATCTCCAAGTGATGTAGATTTGACAAACCTTTAAATAGCCGTGCTTGTCAACAACCGTGATCTCCCTGGATTTATTCAACACCTTATTTTGGAGAGAGTCTTGTGAGAATCTCATAAAGTTATCGTGGCGCTCCCCAAAGAAAGTCGGCATTAAGATGTTAATAGACTTGCCAATCAAGAAATCTCGCACATATCCGAAGCATTTGACAACCCCGCTTGAACAATCAATGATTTTGCCCATGGTGCTTGACGACCCTGAAATCTCAAAGAAGAGAGTATCAGGAGTTAGAAGAATCGCGTCTTGCTCTCCTCTATTGGATTCAGCCTTTTTCTTTTCTCTGATAAGTTCATAATCATAAAATTCTGAAATCAGCTTATCCCCTGTTTCAAAATCGTTTTGTGAGAATGATTGATAGAACCCATAGATCAACAAGGGCTTTGTGAAATTAAGGTCTATAACTCGGCGATAAGAAGCCCAGTGCTTTTTCACCTTTTCTGCCTGAGTACAAACCTGCTTTGCAAGGCTCGTTAGCAGCCCGGAGTCAATCGAGTTGCCTTCAAAAGTATTCCAAAATCTCATCTGTGGCTTGAGCTGGTTGATAATCGTTGTTTTAAACTCATTAAACATGCTTTGGGACTTGAGGTATGTCTGTATGTTGAGCCCTGTGGCGTGATTGTCCTTCTCAATTTCGATTTCTCTTTTATTGACCCTATGAAGGAGCTGAAGTTTGATGATATACAGAGGCGCTTTTTGAGAGAGAAACAGAGAATACTTGAGGATCTCATTCACCAAATCGTCAGCAAGGATATAGTAGCTCTTGTATTTGAGGTAGTAGCGGGCGAGATGCATTTTTATAAACCAATCATGAGGAGATTTTTGAGCGCTCGCCTTCAAGAACTTTAGGTTTTCAAACTGAACAAAACTGTCTGTTTCAAAAGCGTCCTCATCTTCTGTTGAGTTATAAAAGGAAACTTGAGATTTTAAAGTCTCGAACTCTTCAGGTCTCTGCTGAAGCTGAAGGGTTTTTATTTGGTTTATAGCGATGTGATAAAGCAGATATTTTTCGTCTGATTTCTGGGCTTTAGGGCGAAGGACTTTACACCTTGCAGTGAGATACTTGTAAACGTCCCAATAATGTAATAAATGATATTGATTTATAGCCTTCCCTGGTTCTCCGACAATCCCCAACAACAGCTTCCAGAGGTATTTTGTGTGAAAACGAGAAAGAAGGAAAGCAAACACAAGCCATAGCAGAGCTGTAAAAGCGAAATTTTCTTTGGTTCTTTCGAAAGTTATGATCTTTGACAAAAATGCGCTCATTGCGAGGGCAGTCAGGAGGGAATGGACCTTGACCGCAGCTTTCAAGACAGGGACCCTGAAAAACGGCAAAAACCAAAAGAAAAGCCAGTCTCTAAAGAGAGCATAGCCAAGGTTTATGCACAAAAGGATGATGTAGAGCGAATCTTCAGGAGCACAGAAGACGAAAAATATTGGCAAAAGAGTCTTGTAGAGCACAAAATCAATGATTTCTATCAAGTTTGTCTTGGCTGAAAACAAGGCCTTGCTTTTTATTTGGATTTTGAAATACACTAAGCTTCCAAAAGCGTACCCAAAGTTAAGAATGAGTCCCAAAATGAGAAAGGCCTTGGCAGCCTGCAAAGATGCATGATTTATTTTGGTTGCCCATTGGTCCTGCTGATAATTGTACAGGAACTGCAAGTAGATATAATGGATCGGGTAAGCAAGAACTGACGGATAGATGTCAATCAAGCTGCACCATGCAAGCTGAATGCGATAAGATGGGGTTCTCCCAATTTTAATGCACACCGAAACATAGATAATGGCCGCAACAATAACGGCAAGCAGGAGTGCGATTATGACTCCAAACATTACAGAGACTCGAGGAGATTGTACAAAATCAAAGAGGCCAGCCACAGAGAAGATGTCGCTGACTGTAGTAAATGCCTTATGAAACCAATTGTCGGCGCCTTGGTTAAAGCTCTTGAGGACAGTGATGATAAGGACAGAGATTATTTGAAGCTGGGAACAAGAGTATGCTAACAATTGAAGATTCTTGAAGTTTAGGCCATAATTGCAGGAAAAGATGATGAATTTGACAGCAAAAGGGGCTTTTATGTCTTCGAAAAGGGGTTTCATTGTGAGGAATTTAGAAGGTTCACCCACAGCCCTCTGGCTTTTGTTCTTAAGAGGATTCAGACGAGCTGAGCGATACATATTTGTTTGCTTTTTTGAGGTTTTAAAGTGCAAACAGGTTCTTGAATGAATTCAGATGGGAGGGTTTTATGAATTACTTTTTGTCAATAAGAGAATAAAAATTTAATCTATGATTAAAGTTTGTGAAATTGTTATGGATGGATAATCTTATGGAGAATATTCACAGTTCACATTGGATCTACTTTCAAAAGGAAAGGAGCATTTTGAAGATAATTGGAGAAAGAGAACTCTCTCCCTTTGTTATCTCATTGGGGATATGTTAGAGTCCCGGAGGCAAGGCAAGGGAGCAAGCTTTTCTTCTCACTGAAAAGCGTTACCTTTTAACAAAGGGTTTTTTCCTCCCAAAGAATTAATCAAGCCAGACAAAGAAACTTGAGAATTAAAAGGTGAAGAAAAGACCCAAAGATAAAGTTTTTATTTGAGAAAGTTCTGAGATTGAAAGGGCAAAAAAAAGTAACGTTACAGCTTTGACAACAAAAATATTCTGTAAATTTCTTTTAGTAACTGTGTTCGTAAAACGGCCAACAGATTTGCTTAAATTTAAAAAAATTAAATGAGATTCATCGAAACAAACTCTTGCGTGACCCTAAAAAATCGAAGGACTCTTGCCTGATAATAAGAAATTAATTCCTTTTCTTGCACAAAGACCAAACTGGCAGCATTACTTTTGAGTGAAGACTTTGTTTTTTTTAAGACAGTTCTTTGTCGCCGAGATCAAAATTAATTGCTTAAATTTCCTTAAAAACATGAAACGAAAGGTGAGACGATCATTGTGCCGTTAAAACCTTTCTTAATAGAGAGTCAACACTCCCCTCAAGAAGGCCATTTTGAGCATCAAAACCAATCAACTTTTGTTAATAAAGAGCTAAATTTGTTGTTTCAATGCAATATTTGGGATTCTGGATAGTGAAAAGAGCGTTTATAAGAAACTTTTTATGTGTCTGAGTGCGCTTTTATGAAGGCAGCAATGAGTTGGAATTTGAAAAGTGGGCAAGGAATAAAAATTAAATCCTAGTTTTATTTCACCATTAATTTTTTTAATTATCCACTTGTTAAAAGCTTTAATCAAATATTCAAAAGCCCTTTTTCCAGCTTCGACTTCAAGGAATTTCTTGAAAAAATAAGTCTTCGTGAAGGTCTCGAGTAAAATATTGGGAGACACGAGAAATCTCTTTGGAATTCTTTATTTTCTGTAGGAAACCCTTTTCTAAAAGATCAACATTGACTGAGCTTAATTTATCGATCTTCAACTATGAGTACTCATCTGGGATGTTTGTCAAATCTAAATTCTGAATTTGAATACGTTCTTGATCTCAAAGTTCTTTGGAAATTGGGAAGTATTTCACTTTAAAAAAGGCTTAACTGAAATTAATTCATGTATGAAACTGAAATGAAACCAGGAGAAAACAAACTTCCCAATGGGTCAGAAAAACCCATAAACTGAGACTCTCCTTTGGATGAAAAGGCCTCAAGATGAGAGTGGCTGAGTTTGTGAGCCTTTTTCTCTTATTTTTAGCTTCGAAAAAGCAAGAAATATCACAAGTTGGTTGAAGGGAAAAATCAAAAGCAGCAGAGCGATTAAGGAGAAAATTGATCTGTCTTAAAAAGAGCTTTTGAGATTGAGAAGAAAATAGCTTTTCTTTTTTCGACCTCTTGGCTTAAACTAGGGGTGTAAATTTAAGATATGTGGCAGAACTTTATCATAAGAAGGTTAAAGAGTCTGGAAACATTTGTGGGAAAAGGTTTGATCTCGCCAAGGTTTTGAACGCAAACACAGAAAGGTTGAATTCTTTTTGCATTCTCAAAAGCAGTTTCCAACTGATGTTTTGATCAAGTTAACTGGTGTACTTCGAGAATTTAAACCAAGGTTCAAAAAAACTCAACAACGAGGACTCCCAAATATAGCTTCTTTGGCATTTCTCTTTCGTTTCTGCGGTATTCTAAAAAGATAACTTCCTTTGGTTATGTCATAATGGTTGATTGAGAAAAAAACGGCTTTGAAAAAAATTCATTTAAAAATCGAATATTCGATGACAAATTGGTTTAAGCAAGAGCTACTTTAAAAAAGAATTCTGAGAGTCATTTCTGTTGATTGATACTCCTTCTGTTTATATCTCTTTAGTTTTCAGAAATTCGTGAGAGAGGAAGGGAGTCTAAAACTCTAGAAAGAAGGAAGAATTTTTTCTTATGCCCACTCTGAAATAATTTCTTTTAGCTTTATTACTCTGCAACGGAAATTTTGCGAGAGATGTTTTTTCAAGCATGGATCATCAAAAGAACTCCCTTTATGAAAAGGAAAACTCAGAAACTATGAAATCTAAGCCATGTCAATGAATAGCAAAGGCTCTTTTATTTGTGTTTGAAGCAGGGTTCTTCAGTTTACATGTCAAAATAAGCTTTAAATATTGGTAATTAAGCTGAATTGAAGCTTCGAACCTTTGGAAGCCTTGAGAACGAGGAGTTGATGAAATGGGCAATTTAAAGAGAAGCAGTTTTCAAAGATAATTTCGAAAATCGACAAGGAGAAATTCTAGTGTTCGACCGAATAACATAAAAGAGGGTTGAAATAAAAATGGAACAACAAAGTTTAAAATCTTCTGGTGGGTCAGCTCAGTAAGAAATAAAGCGCTCTACTGAAAAAATGGTTGAATCTCTACAAATCGATTGATCGTAGGTGCTTGAGTCAAATCAAGAAAAAATGAGCTCGAAAATCTATGAGATTCAAATCATTTTCTTGAGACAGATTATTTCCAGAGACCTTCGATCTGACTGATTCACTGGTTAGACCTGTAGATGATCTTGAAAAGTTTGAAAGGAGATGTTGTTCATTTAATGAATTCTAGAGTTAAAAACTACACAAACTAATTTTTTCAAATAAATTTCTATGTCAAAGCGTCTTTTTAATTTCTCAATCATCATCTTTTCTGAGCTCTTTTTTGGGAATAGTGGAGTCAGAATTGAAAATTGATGGATATTCCTCCTTCAAAACCTTGAAAAACTTGCTAAATTTCCAGGTTTCCCCTACGAAATCAGGGGAAAAGTGAAATACAAACAGAAATAAGAAATTGAATCTTTTTCAGCTCTCACTTCACAAATAAAAAAACTCATATTTTATGAAATTTTGCAAATTTTATTCTTTTCAATAATTCAATACCTGAAATACAAACTATCATGAACGCTCCAGACTTTGATTGATTTTGAAATGAAATTTTTCAAAACAAAAGATTTCACAGGCACAGACATGAGAGGATAATTTATTAGATAGCAGAATTACCAGTAACAAGATCTTAAATTTTCTGATATCAAGCAGGACATAAATTTATCACTGACTTCCTTAAATCATATTTTTTTATACTTTATGATATGAACAACACTAGACATTATTTTTGAAAAAAAGATTAATCAGTTTCCAATAAAGTTTATCAAATAATTTTGTAAATCACTTTTTGACTCTAGAATCACTGGTGTATGCGAAAGATTCTTCATCTATTTTCTTGTCATTGAATTCCATCATTTTGAATTGTGATTCCATTGGAGCTGTCAATTCTTCTTTTTCTTCTTCGTCATTACCCCTAGTTTGAAGAGGACCTTGGATGTAAATTTCGGTCAAGCAAAATATTCTTCTTCAAATTCTTTTTGCTCTCCTTCATCGCTGAAGACTGAACAATCTCCCAAATGTGCTTTAGCGGCCTCGATTTCATCACGATATTCGCTTCCTATTGGTGGTAACGGTCGTAAGATGGCCTTTCCTTTTGCATTGAAAACAGGGACACATCTCTCTCCTTTTTCGTTAGATATCTTTCCAGGCACAGGTCTGGACTCAAGGTACTGAAATTGATCTTCAGCACTTAATTCATAAAATTCATCATCGCTTAATTCTCTCGGGTGTTGTGAAGAACTGTCCATTAGATGAAATTCATGAATTTTTTTTAATACTTGAGACCAAAAGATTGAGTTTGGATTTAATAATAGATCCCAAAAAGACTTTTTTACTTCAAAGACAATTTTTATCTTTCCAATCTCACACTTGACGACTGAAAGGGTTAAAATAATTTTTCAAAAGACACGATCAAGATTTCGAAAATTTTGGTCAAAATTTTTTTATGAGAAAATCCAAAACATGAATTTGACCTCCTCTTTGGTATTTTCTCTCAAATAACTCTGACTTCATAAATTTCTTTGCACTTTAAACTCCTGGTTTTCAAAATGTTTTGACAAAATTGACAAATAAAATTTTTCAGAGAACGATTTTTTTTTACTTTCAATAGATAAAAGAGAGTATTTTTCCAGAAAAAAATTTCGAGAAAGAAAAATTCTTTGGTCCAATTTTACATGAAATCCATTTCATAGAGTTTTCACAAGTATTTTACTTGCGTGAAAAAATTTTAGTTACCAATTGAGGTTTTGTTGTGGATAGGACTTAAGCAAATCTTTGCCTCAAATAAAATAAAAGATAATCAATTTTGTTTTTGGTAGAAAAATCTCAGCTGAAAATCCTAGTTCTTTTTATCCTTCAAGCGTTTTAACTTTTTTTTTGTAGTATTTTCCAAGAAAATTATCGTTCTAAAGCGCTGTTAACAATAATTCATTCTTAACCTTTCAGAAAAGATTTTTTGGGTATTAGTTTGACAAGTGGTTCAGGCAGATTAATTATTTTGTCATAGGATTGTATGATACGGAGATACAATACTTATTTTGAACAAAGATCTTTGATAATTTACATTATAACACTGGGGATTAATTATTTCAAGAGCAGAGTTTGGAGTGATCCACATTTTGAAAAAGTCGTCCGGCTTTTTCCATTTTTTTTGACTCGAGGATTTTTTAAAATAATCTCTTTGAAGAACTTTCTCTTCAAAAAAGAAACAAAATTTTCTAAAAAATCCAAGAAAATATTCAAGTTGAGTCTTCTGTCTTCTTGATAACATTTATTCAGTTCGAAGGATACCTATTAAAAAAGCCAAGATTGAACAATCATTTTGACTCAAAATATTCCATAAATTTTTTCTCTGAAAACTTGAAGATTTTGAAAAAATCTCAGTGAAAGTGGAAAAAAGGTCTCGCTCTTCAGAAATTTTTAATAGGGGGCTCCTAGATTCATCCGGAAAAGGGTCTCGATTTTTAAAATACAAAATTCCGAACCCTGTTCAAGGGTTGAGGATTTTTTCATTTTCAAAAAACGAAACTGATGATCATTCTGATATTTTTGAGAAAGGGGAGTTCCAAAAAAGAAGCGATTTAAACCAACAATGATATTTGAAAAATTTTATTTGCCCAAGAATCCTTGTCGTCCTGAATTGAGAGATACTGCATCTAAATACCTTTTAAGGAGCCTTTGAAGTGATTGTGAAAATATTTTATAAAAAATTTGTTAATTCTGACAAATTTTGGCTTTTTATAAAGAAACAAAAAATCAAAATTTATTGAAAGTGAAAAGGATTCTGAGAATTAGCAAAGGACTGGCAACTGAGCGAATTTTGTTTTGGTTCATTGGAAAATTTTCTAATTTTTTAAGCACTGTTCTTCCAAAAATCAGGACACATCTAAAAAAATAAATCCTCTCTGTGAAACAATAAAATGAAGGAATTATTTGATTTTTTTAAAGGTTTTACAAAACAGAGAATTTGGGTCGGATTTGAAAAGAATGAAATGAGATAAATTCACAAGAGATATTTCCTGCTTTCAAGAGCACTCAAGTAGAAAAAGTCAAAGAAAAATTGCAGAAAAATGCGAGATGGGAGGAAAATCTTTTTCTTGATCAAGGAAAGATTTTCTAATCAGGATGAAAAGAAGTTTTTTTTAGGATGGGTTTTTAATTTTGAAAGCAATTGTTCTTTGCCTCGCGACATTTGTTTTTTTATAGAGTAAAGAAAGATGTCGGTTTTTTTTTTTAATGAATTTCTGAAGAGTATCAGTCATCATCATGAATGTGCCTGAACGTCTCAGGACATTTTTAAAGACTGGAAAAAATTCTTTTAAGCTTGAAATCTTTAATAATCTTATCAGAAAAATATAAAAGTGATTTATTCTCCTAAATTTGGTGTTTTTCTCAGTCCTTGTTTTGAAGTCAAGAGTACGAAATTTTCAAGACATATCTCGAGGATGTTGGGAAACTAAGATATCCAAATCAGTAATTTAACCAAATTAATTGATCCTTAATCTGGATTAAAAATGTGAATGGTTTTATCAAATTCGAAAGTTGAATTGATAGATTCAAGCAAATTCAAAGCATAAGATTTCGCTTCCAATCTATTTAAACGAAATAAGAGGCCTTCTTTAAAAATCTTCTGACCAACAAAAAGCCAATAAAAAAGAAGCATAGATCTCCAAATTGAGGGTATGAAAGAAGGGCTGAATTTGAATTTGTAAAGAACACTCATATTTATTTTCAAATCTTGATCAAAATTTGAATTTTAATTCGTTACGAATTTTTCTTGTTTAATTACAAGAAATTATTTGAATTGAATGATAAGGGGATTTATTAAGGAAAAGACGATTTTGAAAGAGATCATAATTTTTCTTTTGAAACTGAGACACTCTTATGGAAAGGCTGCAAAATTTGCTCAAGGCAAGGATATGGGGGAAGTATTTTTAGAGATGAAAAAAATATTGAATTTAACGTCAGATCAAATCTTAATGAAAATTACACCATGAATTCATAAAAATTTAGACAAGGATAAAAGGCTCTCTTTTGGTGTGAAAAGCAGCAGAACAGGAAAAAGGATTTTTTTCAGATCCTTATGTATTATTTTTCCAAGGAAAACTTCTTTTGAAATTG
>Ga0182738_1005836_pt1 | contig 12982 bp, 9 predicted proteins | sample eDN5th30CBELigMG_FD_128876 | JGI IMG/M metagenome (GOLD analysis project Ga0182738, IMG submission 128876) | Enriched Miracle-Growth compost microbial communities from Emeryville, California, USA - eDNA 5th pass 30_C BE-Lig MG (version 2)... ...
CATCGTCGCGGGCCCGTCGCACGGGACGCTCAGCGGGGCGGGGCCGGACCTCATCTACACTCCCCACGCCGACTACAACGGGTCGGACAGCTTCACCTTCCAGGTGAGCGACGGCTCATTGGCCAGCGCGCCCGCCACCGTCTTCCTCACGATCAAGCCGGTCAACGACGCGCCGACGGCCGCCGGTCAATCCGTCACCACGGATGAGGACGCCGCCAAGTCGATCATGCTGGGCGGCTTGGACGTCGATGGTGATTCTCTGATTTACACCATCGTCGCGGGCCCGTTGCACGGCTCGCTCAGCGGCGCCGCGCCGAACCTCATCTACACTCCGAACGCCGACTACAACGGGCCGGACAGCTTCACCTTCCGGGTGAGCGACGGCTCGTTGACCAGCAATCTGGCCACCGTCTCGATCACCATTGCCCCGGTTAACGACGCGCCCACGGCGTCCGATGACGCCTACACCACCGCCGAGGGTGCCCCGTTGACGGTGAGCTTGCCCGGCGTGTTGGGCAATGACGCCGATGTCGAGGGCGACAACCTCTCGGCCTTGCTGCTGAACGGCCCGGCGCACGGAACGTTGAGCCTTAACGCCAATGGCTCGTTCACTTATACGCCCGATCTCCATTTCAGCGGCACCGACTTGTTCACGTATCAAGTCAGCGACGGCCGACTCGCCTCCGCTCCGGCTACCGTGACCCTCACGGTCCATTCCAGCGGCGGCGCCTCGCTCCAGGCGGACGCCGGGGTGGATCAGACGGTTGATGAAGGGGGGGCGCTCTTCGTCTCCGGTTCGGGCGCGGCCGCTCCCGGCCATGTGATTGTGGCTTATGAATGGGATTTCGATTACGACGGCGTCACGTTCAACGTGGACGCCTCGGGCGCGAACGCCTCGACCTCCTACCCGGATGACGGCGAATACACCATCGCCCTTCGCGTGCGAGACGACGGCGGCCAGACCGCCATCGACACGCTGAAGGTTCTCGCGCGCAACGTGGCCCCCTCGGTCAGCCTCGCCGGTTCGTCGACCGGCGTCCGGGGTCAGACCTTGACCTTCAACGGCGGCTTCACCGACCCCGGCGCGCGGGATACCCACGCGACCGTCTGGCAAGTCTTTGATGACGGCGGCCAGGTCGTCGCGGCCGGGACCGGGACCAGTTTCGACTTCGTCCCCACCTCGACCGGCGCCTACGCCGTCTGGTTTACCGTCACCGACGACGACGGCGGCCAGGGTTCGGCCAGCCAAGCCGTCACCGTCACCGCCTGGGGCATCCAGCCCGATCCTTGCGATCCCAGCAAGACGGCGCTTGTCGTCGGCGGCACCTTGGGTGACGATCAGATCGTGATCAACCCCGGCGGGGGACGGGACGGACTGAAGGTCATCATCAACGGCGTCTCGCAAGACGCGCCGACCCCCACCGGCCGGGTGATCGTCCTCGGCCAGGCGGGCAACGACAACATCCAGGTGGCCGGCGGCGTCAAGCTCCCCACCCTGCTTGTCGGCGGCCCCGGCGACGACCGCCTCAAAGGAGGAAATGGCGTCAATGTCCTGATCGGCGGCCCGGGGATCGATCAGCTCAACGGCAACAAGAACGACCTGCTCATCCCCGACGCGATCGACCTCAACGACCAGGCTCTCTGCGCCCTGCTCGACGAATGGGCCAGCGCCAACCCCGACTCGGCCCGGCTCATCCCCCTGGTCAGCCGGGGCCCCTGGACCAACGCCCCATCGAGCCCGGCCGACACGCTCCCGAGCGCTCCGGTCATCGCCGAACTGCTCGCCATGGGCTCGGCTGATCCCAGCGGCCGGGGCAAGAAGAAATCCTGAGCCCATTTGTGATAGGGCGGTGGGCTGAGTCGCGGCCCGGTCCACCGCCACTCCACCCGAAGTTGGTCGGCCCGTTGGGTGGTTGGGCCATCAAGAAAGCCTGGTCAAGGCGGAGCGGCCGAGAAACGCGAAAGGCGTTCGTCCCTCGTGAGGGTCGAACGCCGTTGACTTGTTTCGCGATTTTCTTTTCAGGTCGGGGCGCCGCTCAGTTCGAAGAGCGCCTGCGGAGGGCGACGAGGCCCAGCGACACCAACCCGATCGCGCCCAGGGCGACCGACGAGGGCTCGGGAACCACGCTGAGGTCGGCCGGCACGCTGATCGAGATCTGCTGCACCAGGTTGCCCAGATTGCCCGACGGAGGAACGTCCTGGCTGAAGGTGACGATCGCCGAGAACGTCCCGGACTCTCCGGCGGTGTTGCCGGAGCCCACGAAGTTCCCCGTGATGAGGAGACTCAGGCTGCTGGGCACGTTGCTGTTGTTGATCGCGCCGGCGGTCGCGGTGAACGTGCCCCAGTCGTTGTTGTGAAGGGCGAAGCCGAAGCCGTTCGCCGCCCGCGCCAAATCGAGGGTGAGCGAGCCGAACGAGACGCCAACGTCGGCTCCGCCGAAGCCGTCGGCGCCGCTCGACGTCACGATGACCTCGTCGGTCTCAAACTTCGTGCTGGCGCTCAGGTTGGCGCCGTTCTGCGTCGGGTCGGTGCCGCTCAGACCGACGGAGCCCATGAAGTCGGCTCGGGTCGAAGCGGTTGAGATGGCCAACAGGGCGCCCGTCAGAAGAACATGCTGCAGTTTGATCATCTCGAAGCGTATCCTTTCGCTGTCCATGAGAGATGAAACTCGGAATCCAAGCGGCGGATCGATCCGCGCCAGTCGGCTCCGAGAGCGCAGCTTAACTAAGTCGAGCGCGAGAATAAAGCCTAATTGGCTTAAAATGCAATCGGCCTTGGAAAAAGAAGGCGCGCGGTGATGACGGCGCGAAACACGGGCTCCTCTTCACTGGCCGTTTGGTCGGCCTCCTGGTTATTGCCGAAGCGCCAGTCCCTCGGCCAATCGGGGGTCGCGAAGCGGGACGATCGGCGCTCGGCCCAGGGCCCAGAGGCTCGCGCTGGCGGTGACGCCCAGGGCGCCCAGGGCGACGCCGATCTCCCAGACGCCGAAGAGGGGATCGCCCTCGAAGATCGACGGGTAAATCATCAGGTAAAGGTCGAGCCAACGGCCCAAAAGGACGAGGACGGCGATCCCGGCGAGGATCGCGCCGTGGCGCTTGACGGCTCGGGGGAGCAAAAGCAGGAACGGGACGGCCCAGTTGATCACGGGGTTGACCAGGAACAGCGTCTTCCAGGCCCCTTCGCGGCGGACGACGAAGTGCGCGGTCTCTTCGGGGATGTTGGCGTACCAAATCAACATGTACTGACAAAACCACATGTAGGCCCAAAGGGTCGTCGCGGTTAAAAGCAGCTTGCCGAGGTCCTGCATGTGGTCGTCGCGGACCAGGGCCCGGACGGCGGCGCGGCGGCGGGCCCACTGCGCCAGGAGGATCGACGCGGCCACGCCGCTCGCGAAGATGCCCGCGTAGTTGTAGACCCCGAAGATCGTGCTGTACCAGTGGGGTTCGAGCGACATCAGCCAATCGACGCTCGACAGCCAGCAGGTCAGGGCGAAGACGACCATGAAGGCCGCCGAAAGCCCGATGTTGCGCCTGGTGTGGCGGTAATCGCCGTCGCGGTCCTGGGCCCGAGACTCGCGGACCAGGAAGAACCCGAAAACGCCCCAACACGCGGCGTAGATCGCGGCTCGGACCAGGAAGAACGGGTAGTTCAGCCAAGAACCCTTGAAGCCCTCGAAGGCGTGTTCCGGGTTCGTCCAGGGAAAGAGGCTCGGCCGGACGATCAAGACCAGGCCGACGGCCACAAGCCCCGCGGCGATCAAAATCGCCTGCGCCTCGTGGAACCGGCGGACCACGACGCCCCAGTTGGCGCTTGTCAGGTAGTAGCAGGCGATCAGATACAGCCCGCCCAGACCCAGGCCGAGCAGGTATTGACTCCACAAAAGCAGGCTCGCCCAGGTTCGAACGGGGGCGAGGCCGAACCCAACCAGCATCACAAGGCCGCCAATCGCCGCCGGGACGAGCCAGAGCAGGGCGGCCTTGCCGTTGGGCCGGGGGCGAGAGACCTGGATCAGCGCGTGCTCGGTAAGCTCCGCTTCGGTCATTCCCCGATGAGTCGCGCTTCCGAACGGGTCGCCGCCGCGGGAATCGCGCGCGAGGGTCGAGGGATGGAACGCGCTCATGATTCGGCCTCCGGGGTTTTTTCGGTCGGCCGGCCTTCCGACGGCTTCTCGGCGGGGCCGCCTTCCGTCGGCTCGGCGGCGGGGTTCTTGCCTTGTAGCGATCGAACGTGGAGGACGATCATCCAGCGCTCGTCGGGGGTGATCTGCGAACCGTGGGGGGGCATATTGTTCTGCCCGTATGTGATGATGTGAAAGATCTGGCCGTCCTTCATCTTCATCGCGTTTTCCCCGGTGAGCGGGGGAGGCGGCGGAAACCCTCGCTGGGCCACCATGCCATCGCCCGCGCCGGTCGCGCCGTGGCAGTGCTGGCAGTAGATTTGATAGCCGTCCTTCCCCCGCTCCATCGGCGATGGAAGCCCCTCGTGGATCGGCTTGACGGCCGAGGCGCCGGTGAAGGGGTTGACCAGTTCCTCGCCGGCGCGGAGGGCGTCTTCGGGCGTGCTCGCGTAATGCAGGGGGATTTCGCCGTGGGGGATCGTGCCGGGGACGGGGGTTTGAAGCGTCCGCCCGCCGGGGAGGACCGGGTTGGGCGAGTACGACTCGTAGGCGACCGAGTCGACCATCTCCCGGATCGGGAACGAGACGTTGGGCTTGGTCGGGTCGCGCCGAAGGACCGCGGGAGCGATCAGGGCCGCCAAGGTCGCGACGAGTAGAACGGCGTTGAGGATGGTTCGCTTCATGTGTGGACCTCGACGTTGCGGGCCTCGACGCTCACGGGGTGGAAGCGCTCGCAGAGGGCCTGGACCTCGTTGTAGTTGAAGGTTGGGCCGCTCTCGGCGATCAACAAGGCGAACCGATCGTTGGTGATCCCCTCGACGATGAGCCTCGCCCGCTTGCCCGGCCAGAGCCCCGAGACCGCGAAAAGGGCCAGAACCGACCCGACGCCCGCGGACAACACCATCATCTCGAAGGTGATGGGGATGAACGCCGGCCACGAGTTCCAGGGCTTGCCGCCGACGTTGATCGGCCAACTAACGGCCGAGGCCCAGTACTGTCCCCAGAAGGCGAGGATGGCTCCGAGGAGCCCAAACAGGAAGCAGGCGATCGGCAGTCGAGACGCTCGAAACCCGGCCGCGCGATCCAGGCCGTGGACGGCGTAGGGAGTGTATATGTCGAGGATCCGATACCCCCGCTCGCGAGCCGCCCGGACCGCGCCGAAGAGGTCGGCCTCCGACTTATAAACGCTCAAGAGGACGTTGGTTCGCATGTCAGCGCCTCCGTCTCGGCCGGCTCGCCGTCGGGGTGGGAAACATGGTGGGCGGCTGATCCGTCATGGCTCAGGATGCCCTTGACCTCGGCCATCGCGATCATCGGCAGGAATCGGCAGAACAGGAGAAAGGCCGTGAAGAAGAGGCCGAATGAGCCCAAAAGCGTCAGGATCTCGATGAGCGTCGGCGTGTAGAACGACCAGCTCGACGGCAGATAATCCCGGTGCAGCGAGGTCATGATCAGCACGAACCGCTCGAACCACATGCCGACGTTGACCACCACCGAGATCCCGAAGACCACCGCCAGGTTCGAGCGGACCCTCGGGAACCAGAGCAGCTGCGGGGCAATCACGTTGCAGGCGACCATCAGCCAGTAGGCCCAGGCGTAGGGGCCAAAGGCCCGATTGAACGACATGAACTGCTCGTAGCCGTTGGCCGAGTAGGCCGAGGTGAAAATCTCGGTCAGGTAGGCCAGGCCGACCATGCTTCCGGTCAGGATCACGACCCGGCACATCGCGTCAACGTGTCGATGCGTGAAATAATCGGCAATCTCCGGCAAGACCCAGCGCGCGATGAGCATCAACGTCAAAACCATCGCGAAGCCCGAGAAGATCGCCCCGGCCACGAAATAGGGCGGAAAAATCGTCGTGTGCCAGCCCGGAACGATCGACGTGGCGAAGTCGAAACTGACGATCGTATGCACCGAGACAACCAGCGGCGTCGCCAGGCCGGCCAACAGCAGATAAACCGACTCGTACCGAACCCAGGTCCGATACGAGCCGTTCCAGCCGAGGCTCAAGAAACCCATGATCGCCTTTCGGATCCCTCGCTTGCTCCGGTCTCGGATCGTCGCCAGGTCGGGAACCAGGCCGATGTACCAAAAGACCAAGGATATGATGAAATAGGTCGAGATCGCGAAGAAGTCCCAGAGCAGGGGCGATCGGAAGTTCACCCAAAGCGAGCCTCGGGTGTTGGGGTAGGGGATCACCCAGAAGAACAGCCAGGGGCGCCCCATGTGAATCAAGGGAAAGAGCCCCGCGCAGGCGACGGCGATCAGGGTCATCGCCTCGGCCGCCCGGTTGACCGACGTGCGCCACTTCTGGCGGAACAGGAAGAGGATCGCCGAGATCAGGGTCCCGGCGTGGCCGATCCCGATCCAGAAGACGAAGTTGGTGATGTCGAACGACCAGCCGACCGTCCGGTTCAACCCCCAGGTGCCGATGCCCGTGGCGATCTCGTAAATCACGGCGATCGTGCCGATGGCCAGGACCGTCGACGAGACCAAAAACGCGGCCCACCAAAGTCGGGTGGCCGGCCGCTCCAGGATGCCGGCGATGTCGTCGGAGACCTGGGGAAGCGTCTTGTCTCCCAGGATCCAGGGCGCTGGTTCGCGCGCTTTCCCGTCAGACATGATGATTTTCTCCATGCTCCGGGGCTCGGTTGCGCGCCAGGGCCAGGTAAAAGACCGACGGATCGACGCCAAGCTCCTCAAGCGCCCGATAGCGCCGGGGCGACTGGGAACGCTTGGCGACCTCGCTCTCCGGGTCGAGCAGGTTGCCGAAGGTGATCGCCCGGGTCGGGCACGACTGCTGACAGGCCGTCTGGATCACGCCGTCGGCCGGGGGGCCCCCGTTGCGCCAGGACTCAAGCCGGCCCTCCTGGATCCGCTGGACGCAGAACGTGCACTTCTCCATAACCCCGCGCGAGCGGACGGTCACGTCGGGGTTGAGGGCCAGGTTGGCCGAGGGGTTGTCGTGGGGATATTCGAACCAGTTGAACCGGCGCACCTTGTAGGGACAGTTGTTGGCGCAATAGCGCGTCCCCACGCAACGGTTGTAGACTTGGGCGTTGAGGCCGTCTTCGGTGTGGACGGTGGCCAAAACGGGGCAGACATTCTCACAGGGGGCGTTGCCGCAGTGCTGGCAGAGCATCGGCTGATGGGCCATGTCGGCGTCGTCGCCGTCGCCCGAATGGTAGCGGTCGATCCGAAGCCAGTACATGTCGCGCTGGCGGGAGATCTCGTCCTTGCCGACGACCGGCGTGTTGTTCTCGACCTGGCAGGCGACCACGCAGGCCGAGCATCCCGTGCAGGCGTTCAAATCGACGACCATCGCCCAGCGGGTCTCTTCGTTGGGGTGGTCTTCGGGATAGATCGGAAGGATTGGATGAGGCTCGGGAACCACGCTCTCGGGAGCCTCGCGATACTCGGCCAGCGTCGTTGCCTGGATCATCGGCCGGGGCTTGCCGTCCAGAACGTCAAGCGGCTCGGGAAGCGTGCTTTTGCCGTAGGGCTGGGTCGTCGCCAACGTGGCCGAGCGCCCCGCGTAAGTGATTCTTGATATCGAACGATGAAGGACGCGGCGGCCGTCGACCCGGCGCGCCAGCGGCGCGACGTTTTGACCAACCAGGCCGTTGGGACCAACCGAAGGCTCGGCCTGGAACCACTGGGGGCCGACCCTGGCGAACCGCGCGGAGGCGTCCCGGCCGTATCCCAGGGCGACGGCCACCACGCCGTCGCTTTGGCCTTGCTGGACGTGAACCGGCAGCTCAAGCGGTCCCGCGCCGCCTTCGCACTCGATCCGAACGACGTTTCCCTCGACGACCCCGAGCTTCTTGGCCGAAGTCGCGGACAAGCAGGCGTAATTATCCCAGCAGATTTTGCTGATCGGGTCGGGCAGTTCTTGGAGCCAAGGATTATAAGCCTGCCGGCCGTCTCGAAGGCTAACCGTCGGATAAAGGACCAGCGACCATTCGCCGGCCGTGGCCGCGGCGGGCGCGGCGGCGTCCTCCGGGGCCTTGTACTCGCCGACGGGTTTTCCCGAGGGTTCGACCGAGACCCAACCCTTGCTGATGGTTTGATCCCAGACGGTTTGGAAGTCCTTGTCGGAGGCGTCGTCGGGCGCTGCGCGCTTCCGCAATTCGGCTTTCGCCGCGTCGATGTCGTCGATCTCGGGCTGGCCGCTCCAGCGGTCGAGGCTCGCCCGCAGCGATCGGGCGTCGCGAAGAGGCCGGATCAAGGGTTGCCGCGTGGCCAGAAGGCCGCCGACCGGCTCCAGAACGTCCCAGGACTCCAACTCGTTGAGCGAGGGCGCGACGTGCGAGGCGTGCTTCGAGGTCTCGTTGGGCCGCTCGCCGCAATAGACCACCAGGGGAGCGTTGCCCATCGCCTCGGCCAGCCGCGCGCCTTCGGGAAGGTCGTAAACCGGGTTGACGCCGGCGATGATCAAAGCGCCGACTTCGCCGCGCTCCAGTTCCTCCAAAAGCTCTTCGGTCGCGCGGTCGTCCCCCTCGCACTGGAGCGATCGCCGATCCAGGTCGATCGTCGTCCCGTAGTTCCCCAGCGCTTGGTTCAGTCGATTACATGTCAATTGATCTTCAAGGCTTTGGCTTCCACAAAGAACCAAACTCTTGCCCTGGGCGTTGACCAACCGCGCGGCCAGGGCGTCAAGATCGGCCCCGGCGACCGAGCCTATTTCGGCCGGCGGTTCGCCTTCTCCACCTTCGCCGAGCCGACGCTCGACCCGATCGGCGAGCGAGGCCAGGAGTGGGCCGATCGCCTCGGGCGGGACGCGGAACCGGCGGTCGGCCCGGCCCCCCGTCAGCGAGAGGATCGGCTCGAACTGAACGTGGAGCGAATAGGGCCGCGCGGGGTCGTCGATCCGCCGAAGCTCCTGGCGGGCGGCGGCGAACTCCACGGGGCTGATCCAGGTTCCCAGAAAGTCGGCGTCGAAGGCGACGACGACCTCGGCCTTGTCGAAAAGGTAGTGGGGAAGCGCCCGAGCGCCGTGGGTCGCCTCGTGGGCGTCGAGGATCGCCGCGCGCGAAAGCCCGTCGTAAGCCACCCGCTTCGAGTCGGGGAAGGCGGCGAGGAAGCCGTCGATGGCCGCCTTGGCGGGCAGACTCGTCACCGTGCCGGTGAGCAGGCGGACCTTGCCCTTGCCATCCTTCGCGGCCTTCAGCCCATCAATGATCGCCTTGTCCAGATCGTCCCAGGAGACCGGCCCCTTGCGAACCGCGGGGCCGGCGAATCGCTGGTCGTCACACAGGCCCAGAAGGCTCGCCTGGCCGACGGCGCAGAGGCCGCCTCGGCTGAGTGGGTGGTCCGGGAGCCCCTCCAGCTTGATCGGCCGACCGTCTCGGCTGGCGACCAGGGCGCCGCAGCCGGCTTCGCAGCCGCCGCAGACGGTGGCGTACCACCGCGATCGCCCTTCGTTGTATCCCATCGGCCGCTGATCGAGCGGAATGGCCTCAACCACGGGCGTCTCGGAACAGCCGGAGGCGAGCAGGGCCGAGAACCCCGTCGCCGCCAGGAAGGCGCGGCGGTCCATTCCGCCGGAGGGGGAGGTTTTGGGGTCGTCGAGTATGGGTAGGCGCGGGTCGTGCGTCGACATTGGATCGTTCGCTCCTGGTTCGGTCCCGCGATTGACGATCAATTCGATTATTGAGCGGTTTTTTATCGAGTGTATCGTGGCGCGGGCGGCCCGCCCGCGGTCCAACCGCTTCGGAGGCGGCGTTCACTCGCAATCCGCCGCCGGTCCGCGGGCGGGCCGCCCGCGCCACGAAGTCCCAGCCCGTAAGTCAAGCGATGCACTCAACGGAAAATTGCTCTAATGATGGCAGACGGCGCAGTCGGTCGAGGCGTAGACGGGGTTGCCGTTGACGCCGTTTCTGTTCGCGTCGCGATGGCAGTTGACGCACCATCCCATCGCGAGGCTTTCCTCTTGTCGGATCCGCCGCATCTGGCGAACGTCTCCGTGGCACTCTTTGCAGTCGACGCCCACGGTGATGTGGGCCCGATGGTCGAAGACGACGTAGTCGGGCAGGTTGTGGACCCGGATCCAGTGGATGCCGTCGGCCTTCGAGTTGGGATCGGGCTCCAGGTCGGCTCCGAGTCCGAGCATCGCGTAGAGCTTGGCCAACTCGGTCGAGACGATCGGCTCGGGCTTGCGGTTCTCCTTCGCCGCGGCCTCCTCCTCGGCCTTCAGCTCGCCTTGCGTGGCGCGGACGGCCTTATGGCAGTTCATGCAGACGTTGCCCGGGGGGATGCCGGCGACCCGCCCCTTGTCAACGTCGTTGTGGCAGTATCGGCAGTCGATCGTCAGTTCGCCCGCGTGTTGCTGGTGCGAGTACGCGATGGGCTGCTTGGGCTCGTAGCCTTGCTGGTCGTCGGGAAGCCGGTACCAGTCGGTCATCTGGTAGAGGTTGACCAGACCTCCGACAAGGCCGATCGCCAGCACGTAGGTCATCGTCTCCGACGCGAAGAACGTTCTCGGCATGACGCGGGCCCCCTGCGCTTTTATGGGTCGATCCCGAATTCTCCGATACGCCGGCGCCTACGCGCGCGTTTCGAACCCCTTCGACGCGGCGGCGACGCCCGAGGGCGCTGGGCGATACCACCTCACGACCTGCGGCTTCCGCCAGATGTAGGGAAAAGGCGCCACCAGCATGTGGACCAGCCTCGTATAGGGGAATATCAAAAAGATCAAGTATGCGTTGACGATGTGGAGCTTCGTCAGCGTGGGCAGGCCGGTTATGAACGAGGTGTCGGGCCGGAGCGCGAAGAGCGACCACAGGTAGGGCGTCAGGACGGTCGCGAACCACGACGACCCCCAACGGTTGAAAACCGCCACCGAGACCCCCAAAATCACCTGGACGAGCAGCAGGGCGTAGAGCACCCAGTCCATCGTCGTCGTGACCTGCTTGAGGTTGTCGTTGCCCAACCGCCGGGCGATCACGGCGACCATGCCCACGAGGGTCAAAACCGCGAACGCCAGTCCCGTGACCTCGAGCGCGTAGAGGCGGATCGGCCGGCTGTTCCAGGCCAAGAGCCCCCCGGGGATGAAGAAGGCCAGCAAATGCCCGACCAAAACCACGAGAATCCCGATGTGGAACGGCACGACCGCCAGAAAGTGCCGGCGGTTCTCGATCGTCTGCGAGGCCCGGCTCGTATAGGTGAACGGCCGCCGCTTGTAGCGGATGATCGAGACGAACGGCAGGGTGACGAGGGCGAAGTAGGGCAGAATCACAAACAGGATCGTCTCGTACTTCTCAAGGAACCACGCCATTTTGGGCCTCCTCGGGCGTCTCGGCCCAGCGGTTGGAAAGCAGCCGGATCACGGCGGTGATCGCGGGACCGTGGAGGCGGGATTCCGAAAGCCCCCCGGCGATCTTCTCAAGGGCCGGCAGCGCGCAGCAGAGGACGAAGTCGCGCGCCGCGACCGGCTCCATGCGCTGAAGGAGCCGAAGCACCTGGGGCAGGTGGTCGGGAAGCTCCAGCGGGTCCTCCTCGACGCCCGCGGCGTCCATCTCCCGTCGCAGGCGGGCCAGGAAGAGCCCCCGGTTGTAGTCTTCGCCGAAGAGCTGCCATCCCAGGTCGAGGCAGGTTTTCGGGTCCATGTCGAAGGTTTGGATGTGAAGCTCCTCAAGCTCGCCGAGCGACTTGCCGCGGATCGCCTCGCGGAACGCCCGCAGGGGCTCGGCCGCGTTGGGATCAACGGCCTCGACCCGCCCGACGCAGACGTCGATCCGGTCGTGAACGCCCTCCCGCGGGTATTCGAAAACAGTCGCCAGGGCCGCCAGGGCCGCGGATTCGGGGGCGCTCACCTCATCATCCTCCCCGGTTGGTTCAGGAACCCGAAGCCAGCCTCTCGCTTGGCCTCCAGCGGGTTTTGGAGAGCCTCGATGGCCGACTCGCGATACATGGGAGGGATCACGAACCGCTCTTCGAAGGTGCAGAGGGAGGTCAGCCGGTAAATCTCCTCGGCCTCCTCGATCGCGCAGTCGGCCTCGCGGAGCATCGCGTCGGCGGTCGCCCTGTCCACGTCCCCCACGGTGATCGCCCGACGGTGCCACCGGACGGCCTTCTGCTTCTTGAGGGCGTAGGAGACCTGCCCCTCATGGCCGGCGCCGAAGAGGTTGGCGAGGAATTGCATGGGCATCCGCGCCGATTCGATGTCGTGAAAGAGGCCCTCGCCGACGCTCTCAAGCGCCCCGGTGGACTGCCGGGCGGCCGAAACCGGGGCCATCGGCGGAACGTAGAAGAGCATCGGCAGCGTCCGATATTCGGGATGCGGCGGCACCGCCATCTTCCAGACCTTGACGAACTTGTAGACGGGCGACTTGCGCGCCGCTTCGATCACGCCGTCGGGCACGCCGTTTTTCCGGGCCTCCTCGACGATCTTGGGATCGAAGGGGTCGAGAATCATGTCGCGCTGGCCTTCGATCAACTGGTCGTCGGGAAGGCTCGCCGTCGCCTCGATCCGGTCGGCGTCGTAGAGAAGCACCCCCAGATACCGAATCCGGCCGACGCACGAATGGAAACAGGCCGGCGCCATGCCGACCTCAAGCCGGGGGAAGCAGAGGATGCACTTCTCCGACTTCCCGGTCGACCAGTTGAAATACATTTTCTTATATGGACACGCCGAAATGCAGGCGCGCCAGCCCCGACAGCGCTTCTGGTCGACCAAAACGATCCCGTCCTCGCCCCGCTTGTAAAGCGCTCCCGACGGGCACGAGGCGACGCAGGAGGGGTTCATGCAGTGGTTGCAGATCCGGGGCAGGTAGAAGAAGACCAGTTGTTCGACCGAGGCGAGCTGAAGTTTCTGCTCGTCGGTCAGGCCCGCGAGGTTGGGGTCGTTGGCCGCGTAGACGGGC